>Ga0257123_1000038_pt1 | contig 138090 bp, 128 predicted proteins | sample SI106_135metaG_FD_190185 | JGI IMG/M metagenome (GOLD analysis project Ga0257123, IMG submission 190185) | Marine microbial communities from Saanich Inlet, British Columbia, Canada - SI106_135 | ecosystem: Environmental > Aquatic > Marine > Inlet | place: Canada: British Columbia | collected...
CCTGGTGGCGGCGGCTACGGCGGCTATCCTGGTGGCGGTGGCTACGGCGGGTATCCCGGCGGCTACGGCGGGGGTTATGGTACACCCTATAGTGGTGGATCTACTCCTCCAGCAGGAGGGACTGGTGGGACGACTGTAGTTCAACCTCCACTCTCTCCCGATCCAACACTACCGCCAGTACTACCTCCTGCCCAGAGTTTACAAGATCTTCAGGCTGCTGTTAATGTGGCTTATCAGGAGCTGACCCAGGCGATAGCATCGGGTGACGCAGAAAAAATTAAGGCTGCAAGAGATAAATATTCCCTGGCTCAGAAAGCTTTAGAGTTGGCCAGGCAGAACTAAACTAAAAAAAAGGCGTATAGGATAGAAAAAGGAGAATGGACATGAAGTTTCGAAAATGGGTGTTCAGCACAATTCTGGTAGCTGGTTTAATACCGGTACATGCTCAAGATCAAGAAGAGATATTTGGTAAGAAGACTCCGCCGAGAGCTCCCCATGCATCAGTAGATGATGCTCTATTGGGTGAAGTGTCGTCACACGCGGCCGTTCTTGCAGACATCGTGGCAGAACTTAATGGAGAAGATACCGAATTGGTCGTAGATTTCATCAATAAACTCTACGATCTGCGTACTGCCTTCAAAGGGGTACTGGAAAAAGAGGTAGAACTTCGCCAGTCCCGAGTTTCCGATGATGCTCAGAAAGCACTGGTAACTCAGTATATCCAGCTGCTTCATGAGGAAAAGGAAAAGGCAAAGGCAATTATTAATTTGGTCAATCGTGATCTCGAAGCTCATGAGTCCCGACTTCTCCAAGTTATGGCTAAGATTCATCGAGTGGGAGATCGTTTGATGAAGCGTACGATTACCAATGTTCATACCGAAATTAAGAAGTTCGTGCGATTTGAACTGTCAAACGCGCAAGGTTCGGAAAGAGGATTTTTCCAGGATGCCCTGAGGTTTCTGGATCAATATTTTCGAGGGTAATCTCAAAAATCTATCGCATACGCCAATCAATTGAAAAGAGCGTGGTTGTTCTAAACCGCGCTCTTTTTTATTTGCTAAGATGCTATCCGTTAATTCTTAGTTCTCCAAAGGGCTCGGATCGCACAGGATTTTAGATGAATATGGATCGAGAACTAATTGAGGGTCGGCTACTGAAACGATATAAACGATTCCTTGCGGATGTAGAACTTGAAGATGGTTCGGTGATCACCTCTCATTGTCCAAACTCAGGCAGCATGAAAACCTGTGCAGATAAGGGGTGGAAGGTTCTTTTAAGCAAGTCAGAAAATCCCAAGAGAAAATATTCCACCACCCTTGAGTGGATTCACAACGGAAAAACCTGGATCGGGGTCAACACCCATAAGGCTAATACACTTGTAGGGGAATTTATCGCTCGAGGTGAAATTGCTCCTCTTAGCGGCTACTTGTCGCAAAGAGCCGAAGTGAAAATTAGTGATCATAGCCGCATTGATTGGGTATTGGATCCGGATCCTTCCGAGGATCGTCCAGCTTGTTTCGTGGAGGTGAAGAGCGTCACATTGCTTGGAGAAGATGGGACTTACCAGTTTCCAGACGCCGTCACTTCGCGAGGTACCAAACACCTGAGAGAGCTACAGAAACTAGTCACACTAGGAAAGCGAGGTGTGATGCTGTTTCTGGTAAGAAGGGAAGACGGGACCTATTTTAGACCGGCCAGAGAAATAGATCCCACCTATGCCCAGGCTCTTGAAGAAGCCATTAAATCAGGGGTAGAAGTAATTGTATGTGGAACCAAAGCCAGCCCCCCAGGAGTTACCTGCACCGGTGAGATCCCCTTTCACCTGGAGTAAGTAAACTATGGCTCAGGCATTTTTGGCTCTTATTTTCTGGGTCCATCAGTTCCTCTTTTCCACAAGTCTTGAGGGTTCTTTTGAAGAGCCAAAATGGGTCTGGTTTACGCTTAGTTTCCTGGTTCTGTGGCTTGGAGTCCAATGGCTCACCAGAAAGAGTCCTGATCTTCAGTATCCCAGACGCTCGATCCTGGTTCTTTGGGCTCTATTGCTCATTCCTCTTTTGATTGATGGACTCCATGGATCGAGATTTTTCCTTCATAGCGTGGGATTCGCCGCTCTATGCTATTCCCTTCCCTACCTGATGCATCGAACCCAGGTTTCCATCTCCAGGGTAGCTCCGGCTCTTTTTCTTGTTATTTTCGCAGCGGCTCTTCTCGAATGGCTGGGTTTGATGCCATTTGTCAGGGGACCTCTGTATCATCTCTCAGGTTTCGTGGGAAATCCAAATCTCCTGGGAGCCTGTCTTGTTTTCTGGTTCTGGATCGCCCGCGACAGGGTAAAATCAAAAAACCTCTTCTTTCTCATTTGTTTATGCGGAACACTCCTGACCCTTTCCAGAGCGGCTGTATTGGCCCTCTTGATCTGTGAGGCCTGGAGACGGTTCAGGGAGGGGCAAAGGGCTTTGTTTCTCCTGGTCCTGGCAGTGGCTCTGTTTTGCGCGGCCTACTCCATTAAGAATCCGCATCAGGTTCGGGAGTTTTCTTCACTAAAAATTCGCCAGCATGAGATTACTCTCTCACTGGAAATTCTCAAAGAAAACTGGCTGCTTGGAATTGGGCAGGGGGCATACAGGCACGAATTTTACCGGCGTCTTGATGGAAAATTTGAGGGAGTGGACTCCTACCAGGATCGCCCAGGGTTGGAATGGATTCGACTTAGCTCCTCCTCCCATCAAAGTGTCTTGTCCGTATTTCTGTGGTTAGGTCTACCCTTTGGACTGCTTTTTTTGGGTCTTCTTTGCTGGTGGATCCGATTTTGTTTTCCCAGTTTCAGCAAGGGAGAGAGGCTTGCTCTGGGCTCTGCTCTATTAATGTCCCAGGTCTATGATCTGATGAGCTTTGGGGTTTTTTCTCTGCCGGTAGTTTTTGTTATTGCCCGTGGGGCAAGTGAGAGGCTTAGTCCGAGCGATACTTCCACTTCTCGACGATGGTTGCCCCTGGTGGGCCTGGTCATCTGGGCAGGTTATTGGGTAGGAGTCACTCATCACTCCGTGCAAAGACAGGAAGCCAATACAATAGATGAATTTCGTCAATTGGTGGATTCTCCTTTCGTGAGCGGAGAAGATTACCACCGCTTTGCCCGATGGATGCTAAGTTCAGCCCGTGGATTCGTGGAAAAAGAAGATTTTCAGCACATCCTCAGCGAAGCCCATCGAAGGACTCCAGATCCTTCCACTCTCTACCATCGCGCAATGGCAGCTAAAAATGAAGGGGAAAGAGATTCGGCAAAAAATTGGTTGATCAAGGGAATAGAGACCCTGCCGACCTTTGCTCCCTACTATTATGGATTAGCCCTTCTTGCCCAAACCTCCCAGGAAGAAGAAAGGAGATATTTACAAGCCCTGCAGGTTGATAATAGTCATTACCAGGCCTGGAAAAACCTGGGCATACTTCTATTTGAGAGAGGGGATTTCCAAAGAAGTGCCTATGCGTTCAAACAAGGAAAAAAAGCCTTTCTGAAGAAGAAGGGAATGAATCTAGACAGTACAGATCGCTTCTATCTTAATCAGCTTGAAGAGGGATTGAACAAGGCTGGAAAGATGCGCGATCAGGAGCAAAAGTCCAAATGATACGGGTGAAAATTGAGGCCAGGGATACCCAATCGGAGGCCAGGGCCCTTAGTTTCGATCTAAATGGACTGGAGGTTAAAACACCTCTTTTTATGCCTGTGGGTACACTCGCGACGGTTAAGACCCTGGATTCCAAGGATCTGGAGGATATTGGATTTCCCATCATTCTCTCCAACACGTACCACCTTTGCCTGCGTCCAGGGGACCAGATCATTGAGGAGTCGGGGGGAATCCATTCTTTCATGTCCTTTAAAAATCGTGTTCTTACTGACAGCGGAGGCTTTCAGATATTTTCCCTGAGTGACATGCGCAAAGTAGATGAGGAAGGTGTGGATTTTCGGTCTGTGTATGACGGGTCCTCCCATCGTTTTACACCCAGAAGAGTTGTTGAGATTCAACGCAGGATTGGATCGGACATCATGATGGTACTCGATGAATGCCCCCCGGGAGACGCCAGCCGGGAAACCGTGGCCGATTCACTGCAGCGAACACACCGCTGGGCAAAATCCTGTCTGGAGGCATTTCAAGAGGACCAGAGACACCAGAATCTCTTTGGTATTATCCAGGGCGGTAGTTTTGAAGATCTGAGGCTTGAAAGCCAGGAGGTCATTCAAGAAATGGGATTTGATGGAATCGCCATCGGAGGACTCTCGGTTGGGGAATCCCTGGAGGAGAGAGAAAAGGTATTGAAGGCTCTCGCTCCAGGTTATAGGGCAGATACTATTCGTTATTTGATGGGGATTGGAACGCCAAAAGATTTTTTGTCGGGAGTTGAAAACGGGGTAGATATCTTCGACTGTGTGATGCCCACACGTGTGGGCAGGCATGGGAAAATTTACGCATCAGAAGGCTCATTTAATATCACGAGTGCCCGTTTTAAACAGGATTCCGAGCCGCTTGACCCGGCATGTAATTGCGCGGTGTGCCAGCGTTATACCCGCAGGTATATCCATCATCTTTTTCGAGCAAAGGAATTCCTGGCTCCAAGGTTGGCTAGTTATCACAACCTGAGTTTCTTTCATCATTTCATGCAAAATATGAGAGCCTCTATCTTCAAGGGTGAGTTCATAAGATTTAGAGACGAGTCATTAGCTAAATTCAGCGATGATACATGACCCGGACATCCCTGATGAAACCTTGACTTCCCCGTAGATTATGCTATATTAGCTCTCCTCTTTTGGAGGCCAGATTTCTCGTGGCCTCGCTTTGGATAATACGAAAGAGGCGAGAAAGGAACAGGACATGGCAAATATACCATCGGTTGCAAAACGTGCTCGTCAGGCGCTTAAGCGCAGAGATCGCAATGCATCTCTTAGGGCAGAACTTCGTACCTCCAGGAAGAAAATGCAGAAATTCCTTGATTCTGGTGATATCGAAGGGGTTAAAACCAGAGCGCCCGAGGCGTTTCGCTTATTTGACCGAATGGTATCGCGGGGGATTATTCACAAGAATAATGCGGCCCGCTCCAAGAGCCGTTTGATGAAAAAGGTTAGGAGCCTCATTCCTGATTACCAGATGGTAGCGATTGTGAAAGAGGAGCCAAAGAAAAAGGAAGCTCCAGCCAAAAAAGTTGCTACTGCTAATAAGAAAGCTGCTGCCCCTGCGAAGGAAGTAGCAAAAGCACCTGAAGTTGAGGCAACCACAGAAGAGGCTCAAACAGAGGAATCATCTTAAGTATTGTCAGGATGGTCTTATGGCCGGTACAGAAATAGTACTCGGCTCCGCTTCTCCCAGGCGAAGAGAACTCTTTTCGCACCTTTTCCCGAGGTTTTCCGTTGCCACGTCCTCCAAAGAACTGGAGGATGTGAAACAGTTTTCACCGGTCGAGTTTGCCAGGGAAAATACCTATTTTAAAGCCAAGTGCATTCTTAAATCTGAGGGGGAACCCTTTGATGAAGAGGGATTGCTATTCACCTTCGATACTGTGGTGGAAAGGGATGGAATCACTCTTGGAAAACCATCGGGGATAGCACAGGCTCAGGAAATGCTCATGAGTCTTTCCGGAAGATCCCATGAAGTACATACGGCCTACCTGGTCATGGATTATGCCGGTCAAATGATTCTGCAGGGTGTGGAATCAACAAAGGTGTGGTTTCAACCCTTGGATGAGAATCTAATCGAAGCCTATATTTCTTCCGGCGATCCCATGGATAAGGCAGGAGCCTATGGGATTCAAAGTTTTGGAGGAATTCTGGTAAAACGAATTGAGGGCTGCTTCTACAATGTGATGGGTCTGCCCGTATCCAGACTTTACCACCGTCTCCGCTCTGAGACGGAACTTCTGGATTCCCTGGCGGTATCTTAGCTAGAATTCAAACCAGGATGCGCTTTCTTCTTCTCATCGGTTTTTTGTTTTACCTCAGTATAATTTTTCAGGTTAGTGAGCCTGTGAAGATTGAGGAGGAAGTAACAGAACATAAGGCTCAGGAGACCAGTCTCACAGGCTTTGCCCGCTTTCGCCAATCCCAAGATTTGTTCTTTCTGCGATCAGACATAGGTGATCCAGCTCAAACTCTGGTCAGGTCCAGTGTAATCGTAGGGATGGAAAAGCTTAGCGATGCGGGTGTAGGTAGGTTTCTACTGAATAAAGTTCTTCGCTATGATAGTTGGTTTGAGGTATTTGATCGATTCTCGCTAAGTATCTGGAAGAAAGAAGAATCCATCCATTTTTTACTAGCACTACCCTGGGCGAAGGCAGGTTTTTTTTCACGGTTTTTTGAATCTCATGAACTCTCCACTGGGTCAAGCTCCCAGGGCTGGGTTGCCAAACAATGGAATACCGCGCAGATTGTTTACCTGAAAAAGGCCGGGCCTTATTTGCTGATCGCTGATTCCAAAGATCGAATTCTGCCTCCACTGGACCAGCCCACCCCAGACGATTCTAAATTCTTGGTAGCCAAGAGTTCGTTTCTAGCACGATTGGATCTTGAGGGTTCGGCATGGATAAAGTCTATCGATGGCATCGAGGTGGCACAGTCCCAGGTTCAGTTGATTGCCACTCCAAAGGATGGAGTCACCCTTGCTGGTTGGATGGATATTCTTAAGGCATCGGAAATGCCTTTCTCCAGGAATGAGTTGGATATAGCCAGACTAAATTTGAGAATTTCGGGTCTTTTGCAGAACAAAGATTTTCAGAACCGTATCCTCTCTAAGACTTCGAAGAGGCTCCCGGCTCTTGATGACCTGATATCGGCTCTTGCCGGTCAGTTCACAATTCATGGATTTCGGATTGACGGCAGAACTCATGGAAGTGCCACCGCTATGTTTGCCTCTCCGGGTGCCTCTGCCCAGGCAATTCAGCAAATTGAGGGCCTTTTGCAAAGAAGAGGGGGAGTCCTCACCGATTTGGAGGAAAGTAGAAAATATTCAGTCTCCATACCCTTTCTACCCATCTCTCTATTCCTATCTAGAAAATTATCCCGTTTGAATTTGAGTACCTATTCTGATTGGGGAGGAGTAGAGCCACGGGATTTCGGCGATCCAGGCTTTTTCCACCTGGCGGTGAGTCTAAACCAGATTTCTCCAGAGATCAGAAAAGGAATTGAGCGAATCAAGGAACAATTTCATGTTCGTAAATTGCGGCAATGCCTTCAAATTAGAAGAATGGAAACCGGTTCGTTTTTGACCTGTCCTCTCGGAGACTCCTTTCAAAGCACTGAAGCAGGGTTGGATTGCCCTCTACACGGTTCCACGAATTCTCCAGGTTCTCGTATAGCCCGGGAAGGGGACACAAGATTTCATATTCTTGAGGATTTCCTCCAGAAGTATGCCGAAATTTACTTGCGGGCCAGGGTGGGTGAAGAGAAGATTATTCTCTCCATCCTTGATCGGATTCCAACTGAGGCGAAACCAGCTCATAGCGGCGGATCTTGAACTCTGAATCCAGTTCCAGGCGCAGAAAGAAGTAGGCAGAGGACTGGTCCTGAAACCGATAGATTCCAGATAGATAAACTCGGCCCGCCTTATTCGAATGAAACAGCTCACAGGACTGCAAGGAAATTTCCTGCAGTTCTCGTAAGCGGATTTCAAGAAAGTCCATGAAGTCTTCCCTGGCCCCTAATTCATCTTCGTACTGTTCTGAAATAATCTCTGAAACATCCAACTCTTCCCTGGTAATCTTTTTGAGAATATTCTCAATTTCAACCAGCTTTGCGCTCAGATCATTGAGTTCAGGGTTGACCAATGATTCTAGAAGAGTTTTCCCTACCAGGAGTCCAGGTAGATTAGGGGACTCCATGCGTTTTAGGATTTCTATGAGCCATACTTCACCACTTTGAATGGGTAAAAAAAGGGTTCTCTGTGTGTCAGGACCCATCCATTGAATCTCATGGAAACCTGGTTCCACTGGTTTTAAGATCACCTTTCCATTTTTGTCAGGAGCATGGTTCTTTGCCTGGAACTGGATCAGGAAATGCTGCATTCGTGTGGAATTTTTGGAGTCGCGGGACAACAGAAAAGGATTATTAAAGGATCTGAAATTTCTGGCAGACCTACTCGACCTTATGATGATAGCCGTTCTAGCTCTATCAACCCTGTTTAAATCAGGCTTGAAGAACGCTTTTGGGTTTTTGTCTCGGAGGGTGCCCTCTGAAGCTGTAATGCTAAGGAAAATGACAAAGAGGAGGACCTTTTGCAAGTGCTTCATGGATTGCTTGCCTTTCTTCTTGCATGAAAACAGCCGAAATTTGCCGCCAGAAAAAATAGAATACACAGCATCAAAAAGCAGGGCCAATCCCATTGAAAAGGGAGTATAGGAGAGTAAAAAAGGGATTGGGGTAGTTCGATTGGGTAGAGATCCAGGAGCCATTTAATTCCCCTACAGAGTAGGGAGCCAAAGCCAAGCGCCAGAATTAAGACCGTTTGAACACTCCCTGCCAGAAATAGCCTCAGTTTTCTCTGCGCATAGCCAAGCCTGCGTAAAGACTCAAAGGATGGCGCTTTTCGAAGGAAAAAGAGTACGAAGGTCAGGTATGTAGCAATTCCAATGAGCATGGTGAGCAGCCCAAAAAAGAAGTAGTGAAGACTCTTTTCAACATCAAAGAGCCTCAAGGTCTCGGAGAATAAATCTTTCCAGGTGACAAGACGAACTTCCGTCTCAAAGTTCTGCAGTGAGGTGAGAATGGAATCCAGTGAGTGAGGATTCTTGGTACGGATCTCAATTCTGTTGATCAGATCTTCGCCATAGATCCAGTTTTGAGCTATTTTTAGATCCATGAATATACTGAAGCGTTGATCAGACCAGCCGAAGTCTTCGAAATACCCCTGGAACCTCACGCGGTGATGGGTCCCATCTGCGACTACCAGAGTGCCTTCTTCTCCCTTTAAGACTCCCAGGTCAGCGGCCAGAGATCTCGAGATAAACACATCATTGGTTTGGAATTCACAATCTGGAATTCGAATTTGTTTGCAAAGAACCGCAGGCTCGAGGCCCACCAGGAAAACGCCAAGACCCTGCTCCTTTGCCCTCACAAGACCCTGGGATAGTAGCGAGGGCCAGAATCTTACACCCTCCATTTTCTCAAGGGCTTGATTCAATGGCTTCGGATCTTCAAAATAGGGGGATCTGGAAGTGATGGTGAGGTGGGTACGGGTAAGTTCTATCTTACGGAAGAATTCTTCATGCAGACCGCTAAAGATGCAGTATGAGGAAAAGATCAGGGTCATGCTCAGGGAAATAGTGAGCAGTGCGGAACCCAGAAGGGGTATTTCAGATAAAAAGAGGACTCGAAATAAAAACCAGCCAGACCTCATAGATGGATCAAGGGGTGTCCGAATGTCGGCTTCGAATGGAACGAATTTCTGTGAGAAGTTCCCCAAGGGCCTCGTAATTATTCATGGGAAACAAGTGTATTCCATCCAGATGCTGATGGGAAGAGTGCCAGAAATCTAGCGAGATCTGAATCGCTTCCTCCTGGGTATTACGAGTCTTCAATCGCTCTAGAACTTCAGCGGGAACAAAGAGTCCTGGTACTTTAGCATTCAGCCACAGTGCGGAGTCATAGCTCTTTAACAGCATGGATCCCATCAATACCGGTGCTGGCAGCCCATTTGCGTATTCGTAAAACACTTCGATGTTTTTCTTTAGAAAGAGAGGCTGGGTTTGAAAAAATCTGGCTCCGGCATCGAATTTTTTATGAATTCTTTTCACTTCATTGGTGAGATTCATCGCCGAAGGATTACAGGTGGCGCCCACCAGGAAAGCAGTCTTTTTATTCAGGCGTCTTCCAGAGGAGGACTGGGCTGCGTTCAACTTTCGAACAATTTTGATCAACTCCAGTGAATTTCCCTGGAAAACTCCCCTGGTTCCCTCTACATCAGAATGTTTGGCAGAGTCACCGGTCATAGCAAGAATATTGTGATAGCCCAGGGCGCTCGCACCCAGTAGATAGGATTGAAGCCCCAAAAGAGAGAGGTCTCTCATGGTGAGATGCAAGATGACTTCCACATCGAATTCACGTCTCAAAACCTGCGCAAAGGCAAGTGGATCCATTCGCAATTGTGCCACGGGACAATGGGCGATGTTCAGGGCGTCCACGAGTGGAATCAGGGGCTCGAGTCTGGAAAGAAACTTCTTAAACCCGGGACCCTTTGGAGGGTCAATCTCGACGGTGATCGTGAACTGACGTTCTTCGATCTGCCTATGAAAGTTCATGGAATGCCTTTTCAATCAGGGTTGGAGCGCTTATAATACTAGAAACGGGGAACTGTGCCTATGCGATCCTTTATCGACCGCCTTATCGGATATTTAGAAGAAAAATTTGAGGAATTCGTTTCTTCAGACCACTTCGTACCCGAAAAAGCACGCGCAAAAAAGTAACCCACTCCTCTAGTTTCTCTCCCTTCTCATCCATATCCTGAGAGTCGTAAATGAAAGTACTTTTTGGAGCCTTAATCTTGGTCCTGCTTTGCTTGACTGGTTTCTATCTGCAAGTGAAGACTTCGATGCCGGTTCATAGCAGCGATTTCAATAGTGCACCTACCCTGCCGTCCTCCCGAAATTTTTTCCTTGGTGTTTACCAGATTTATTGGGGTTTTGAGCGTTTTTCTAAAGCCATGGAAGAGAGGATAGCTTCTTACGGAGTCATGCCTGAAATTGTTATGTTTTATCGCGACTTAAGGCGGCCTTTCCCAGCTGAGGCTATTAAATTAATCGAGTCATACGGCTCGAAAGCTATGATCAATCTTGAGTTATGGCATTGGGGTGATTCCAAAAATGAGTCTCGACCGATCATCGGTATCTTTCCATGGAAGAGATTTTTTCAAAGTCTATCGCAGAGGCTGTTGAGCTTGGAGGGGATATACCCGTTTGGATAACGGAAACAGGCTGTACCCCAGGTCCGAGGAGACTTGATTGGCTAAGAAAGGCCATGGGATATGCCCAGAAAAATCCACGTCTTCAAGGGGTTATTTATTTCGATTTCAACAAATCGTCGGAAGGCGAGTTTGATTGGAGACTAGATCAGTTGGAAACTGAAAAGAAGCTCTTCAACCAGTGGATGGGCATACCAGTCACGAAAAAGGTTTTTCGTTCGGTTTTTGCTAAAGAGTTTTAGATGTCTTCTTGGAAACAAGGCTGGTGTTTCCCTTCGAGACAGGTTGTGCGGGAATGCGCCCTGCTGTATCTTTCCCTGCTCTCTTGCTTAATATGCAAGGGCAGTTCCGCGGGGAGTCTTTTCGATGAAAAAAAATTCGGCTTGTGTCATTCATTATGGCTGCCAGATGAATGAATACGAAGCGCAGACCGTTTCGAAAATGCTGCGCGGTGCCGGCTATGAGATGATTCAAGACCCGGACCAGGCTGAGGTGGTGATTCTCAATACTTGTACCATTCGGGATCAGGCTGATCGAAAGATCCTCAATCGCCTCGGTTCCCTTATTCCGCAGAAGAGACGAGATCCTGGCAAACGCATAGGAGTGATGGGCTGTATGGTAGAAAGTCAGCGGGAACATCTACAGCAAAATCTACCCCAGATTGATTTCCTGATCTCACCGCTTGAACTCTCCAAAATCTCTGAAGTCTTGCGCGATGTCACTGCCCGGGATTACCAGGATTATTCAGCATACGAGTACCTTGGTGGCTCTGAGAAGAATCCTTTTCGCTCTTATCTCCCCATCCAGGCCGGCTGCAATTTTAACTGCACTTATTGCATCGTACCTGCGGTAAAAGGAAGGGAAGTAAACTTCTCGCCGGAGAGTCTTATCTCAAAGATTTCCAGTCTTGTAAAACAAGGGGTTTTGGAGATCACCCTGTTGGGACAGACGATCAATTCCTATCGCTGGGAGAAGACGCGCTTCGCGGATCTTTTGGAGATCCTGGCTAAGAGATTTCCACAAACCCGTTTTCGTTTCCTTACCTCACATCCTATTCTTTTCGCAGATGAGATTTTAGAAGCCGTCCGTGATCATGGAAACCTGCTCCCGTTTTTTCATCTACCCGCGCAATCAGGTAGTACCCGGGTGCTGGAGCAGATGAAGCGTGGATATACCCGCAAGAGGTACTTGGAACTCGCGGGCAAGATTCGCGAGATGGTACCTGGGGCTACACTTTCTACTGATATGATCTGCGGGTTTCCCTCAGAGACCGAGTTAGAATTCCAGGAATCATTGAGCCTTCTTAGAGAAGTGAAATTTGAAACGAGTTTTCTCTTTTATTATTCAGAGCGTCGAAATACAGCCGCCGCGGCGATGGCGGACAGTATCCCTCTGGAAATACGAAAAGAGAGGTTAGCCCGCATGATCGAGGTTCAGAGGGGTATTCAGGCGGAAATCTATCGCAGTCTGATTGGCTCCCGGTTGCAGGTCCTGGTCGAATCAAAAGCAAGGCGCGGGGATGGATCGATGAAAGGCTACACTGATGGAAATCTTCCCGTCGTCTTTCCAGCAGATCAGAATACAGTCGGTTCTCTATTACCAGTACGAATCACAGGTTCCACCGGCCATACTCTTCTGGGAGTCGTTGAAGAGTTGGGGGAGCTTAGCTGAACTATGGACTGGCGAGAAGACCCTGGTCCCTACAAAGAAGAAATTTTCCAAAAGGCCGTTGAGCTGGGTCTTCCTGAACCTCTCGCGCGTTTCCTGGGGAGATGTTCATTTCTAAACTCAACTGATGAGCTAGACAGTTTTCTTGAGAAAAATAGACAGGAACTTCATTCCCCCCTGAAGCTCAATGATATGGATCGTGCCGTCACTCGACTGGTTGAAGCACTGGAGAGGGAAGAGGAAATTCTTGTTTTCGGAGATTTCGACGTGGATGGGTTATGTGGAGCCGCTACTTTGTATTGGGGGCTGCGAAAGGCTCGCAAAGGAGTAAAGCCTCGGGTATATCTGCCTCATCGTTTTACCGAAGGCCATGGTTTGAGTAAAGCCCTGGTAGAGCGGTTTCATTCGGAAGGTGTGCGCGTCATTGTGACCGCGGATTGCGGTATGGGAAGCCCGGGTCCGCTCAGAAGAGCCGGGGAACTTGGTCTTGATGTGATTGTCACGGATCATCACCCGTTTGAGGAGGATTTGAGCGGGGCTTTCGCGATAGTCAATCCTAAATTGGGCACGTATCCCTTTCCAGATCTTGCTGGTTCAGGGGTCGCGTTTAAATTGGTTCAAGCCCTGGTTGGGAGCATTCATGGTCAGGAGTCGGAACAATACATCTCCGTGACCCAGAACTGCATAGATTATGTTGCGATTGGAACCATAGCGGATGTGGTTCCCCTGAGAGGGGAAAATCGAATTCTGGCTCATTGGGGCCTCTCGCACATGGCACAGAGCAAACTCCCGTTTCTTTCCCAGTACTGGAAGAACCGTCTAATTCGAAGTGACCTGGGGGAAGTGTTCAAGGCTTCCCATATTGGATTTCAAATGGCGCCAATGCTTAACGCTGCTTCCAGGCTGGAATCTCCAACACCAGCATTTCAATTCCTAACCTCGGTGCGCCGGGAAGATGTGATACGCCATGGAAACTATCTGGAATCGCTCAACCAGGAGCGCAGAAAACGATTGAGTCGGCTAATGCAGTCATCACGGCTTGAATTTCACAATATATCCTGTATGGAATTGGTGGTAGTTCACACTCATAGCTCCGAGTTAGGACTTCTAGGTTTAGTGGCGGCCAGGCTCAGCGATGAACTGAAAAAGACTGTGGTTGCTATTGGTTTTTCCCCTGACGGGCTCTTACGAGGCTCAGGGAGAGGCTCAGGAACGCCTCCCCTCCAAGATGTATTTAAAGCCGTAGGGGAGCACCTGGAAGGCTATGGCGGACATAAAGAGGCCGCAGGTCTTCAGATGCATCCTGAAAAGTTCAGGGACTTTTTAGATGCCCTGGAAAATATAGAAGCCTGTTGGCCTCAAGAATTAGAGCAAGAGGAGAACATAGCTGATTGCAGACTCACCCCCGATGACCTGGGAGATGAGTTTCTGGAGGCGTTGGAAGCCCTGGGACCTTTTGGAGAGGGGTTTCAGGAGCCATTGTTCTTGATGGAAGGCTTTAGCGTGATCCAGCCCCGAAGGGTTGGTGGTGAAAAACAGCACCTATCTTTTCGATTAGAGGGTAAAAAAGGTACAAGGCTTTCAGGCATAGCATTTGGACATGGTGAGTCTGAGAAGGAAATCATTTCCTCCAGGGGATTGGTAGGTCATCTCTCTTTTAACTTTTTTCGGGAGCGGGAAATCCAATTCAGACTCCGATCCTTCGTGGCTAGTTCCTAATACCTGAGGACCCTTTGGCCTTGAGACAGGCTCCTAGGATTCACCTAGCAGCTGACGAGGGGCGGCCTGATCACTCAGGGTGCTAATCATGCGTAAGAGTCTTCGAGACTCTCGATCCAGGTCACCTGCCGCGACTTTGGCAAAGCACTTCTGAAAGATTAACCAGGCATTCTCCGCGTTTCCCTTTTTGCTTAAATACCAGGTTAGTAAGGCGGAATATTTTCGATCGATGGATCCTTCTCCATTTAGAATTTCCACACAGAGCTCCTGGGCGAAAGAAGTATCCTTCCTGTCTTCATTGAAAAGCACTGCGCCAAAATTGAGGGCTTCGTGTCGTTTGTCTTCTTGAATGAGTGCCCGGAACCATTTTTTTCTCAGGGTTCGATTTTCCCTCTGAAACTGCCCTTGAATAGTAGGCTTCTTCCAGAAGGTATAGGCTTGATCGAAGTTTCGATAGGGTTTGTTTGTCAGGAACCAGATACCTCTCAAGGACTTTAAAAACTGGTGATACTCACCCTTTGAGCTCTTTCTTGAGAACAGGTCCAGCAATAAAAGCCATGGAAAGAGAATTGGGGGTATATAAAACAGAATCCTGATGACAGTCGGAAAATTCAGATGCGCTTTAAACCACACCAGCCCCATTTTTGGCTCCAGGGTCCAAAATACATCCATGAGGACTTGCTTGAGTGCCATGAGATTGGCAGGAGGCGGGGGGAGCGGTATTGAGAGGTCTAAAGGGGGCTTGGATTCACCGGGGCTGCCAGAGGATTCAGCCATGGGGTGAAGGTCTTTTATTAGATCCAGCTTAGCCATTTGCCCCTTGCGCATCTGCTCAAAGTTTTCCACGGAGTTGTCTTCCGAACCGCTCTTTTTGCGCCGTTTCTTCTTTTTGGTGGAAAGAGAAGAACTGGATGAGCCGGAACCTTGTGATTCCTGAAAAATTTTAATCCCGAAATAGGGAATTGCCTCGTGATGAAATTGAAAATGCGTAGATGCTGCCTGAGCTCCGAGAAAGAGGAGCTCTATCATCAGACAGATGGCCAGGATAGCTTTCATGGGCTAGGGGCCGCGGAATTAAACCGGGCATAACTGAGATTGGATTCTACTTTAGCATGATTTGAATTTAGGGGCTATCCAGGTGAAATTTGTTTTTCCTGGTGATAGGGGCCAGGTGAAAGAGATCATAATTTAAGCGATTACAAAAGAGCCATGTATTCCTGAGAGAATGTCTCTATTTTCGTAATTGCCCTGCCTCATCCTGCCGAAACTCTGAAGGAAACTTGAATTCCGTATCAATGGAAGCACCGTCTCGAGGAGGAGGCTTCTCGTGTCAAACCTAAGGAAAAATAGAGGTTATAGATTGCTGGCTGTACTGCAGATCGTCATGCTCATGTTTCTCATGGGCTGTACGGATGCTGGGGTTAGAAATGGAAGTATTCGAGGTAGTGTTTTCTCGAATCGGGCTGGAGGGTCTCTTTCCAAAACTCCGGAGCCGGGGGTAAGTGTTGTGGCTGTTTTCGATGGATCTCCTGAGATCATTCGAACTTCCCAGTCCGATTCCAATGGACAGTATAATTTTTCCTCCCTGCCGGTAGGAAAATATACCCTTGGATTTCTCAAGGATGGATTTGAACCCATTACGACAGAAAAAGGGACATCGAGAACTCAGACAGCGATTGGAGAAGGAACCGTTCGGGTTTTTGTGGAGACCGCCTCCACAATTACAGCCGCGGATGTGACCTTGATTGAAAAAGCTCCTGAGGGAGACGGGACCGTGATCGTAAATCTCATAGATCGGGTTACCGGCGATCGAGTAAATGGTGCGACCGTGACTGTCGGCACCTCCTCCACTTCCAATAGTTCCAACGGCCAATATGTATTGACCGTAAGCGTAAAAGCTCCTGGAGATGGATCTCAGGCAGCAGGAGAACCTCTGCCTCTGACCATTAACGCCGAGGGTTATACCGTTGATGGAGAGGTTCCCTCAAACCTTCCTGCCCTGGCTGGACAGACGGTGGCATTCACCATAACCGTTCCACCGGTACTTGGCAGGCTGGAGGGTCGAATAGCTTTTGAAAAGTATGATCAGCTCTATGATATAGCCCAGGCGAAAGTCACCGTGGATGGTGTACCGGACACGGTATTACAGCCAAGTTTGGATCAGACAGGATTCTTCTCAGTCCAGGTTCCAGTGCGAACATCCACCAATCAGCGCTCCTATACCGTGAGAGTCACCAGAAAGGGATTTCTGGACCAGGTTGTAAACAATATTCTCGGACCCATCGCAGGTTCTATCAGGGTAGACATTCCACCGCTGGTGCCTGAAACCGTAACCATTGTAGGAACCGTAGAAAATCCGTTTACACAGTTTCCGGCGGTTGTAGTTGAGGCTGGACTGGAAGGCGGGATTACCGGGGGAACTCCTGTGATACAGGGGACTCTCGGAACCTATAGTATTGATGGTGTTCCCACCAACACCGATCAACCCCTTACCGTCAGGGTAATCACCTATCAGTTTGCTGAGGCAGTTACCTTTCCGCCTGATACTGCCGAGGGAGAGCAAACTTTTACCGCTACAAACAATGGAACCGGGGTGCACAGAGTTTCCAACATCGCCGCAGGAGGCGGGAGTTAATCAACTTGAGTTAGCCGGGAATCAGGATGAAACGCATCAGAAGCGCAGGGAGAGCGAAATGAAATTGGTTTATCGTTGGATGCCGGGAGTATGTCTGGCGCTGCAATTGATTACCGGTGCATGGGCAGCTACCGCCCAGGGGCAGGCCGCCGCCTATCTAAAATTTGGTATTGACTCTAGGATTCTGGGCATGGGTGGAGCCGGTGTGGCATTGAGTCGAGATGTGAATTCAACTTATTGGAATCCTGCCGGACTAGCCTACTTGAAAGATCGTGAAGGCGCCGCCATGCATACCTCTCTGAGCCTTGATCGAAACTATAACTATTTCGCTATAGGGATGCCCTCTAAAATCCGGTCCAGACGAGATTGGGTATTTGGGCTCGCCTATCACCGGTTTTCGGTGGGTGGGATTCCAGAAACCAGGGTTTATCCAGGATCTACAGAGCCTATTCTTACTATGGACTGCGTGGCTGGTACTTGTAATCGCGTCAACAATCCATCTCCAGCGACGGACAGTGTGAAAATATTCTCCTTTTTTGAGGATGCTGAGAGTTATCTTTCAGTAACTGCTGCAACAAGGTGGAATGATAAGGTTTCCCTTGGCGGTTCCTTTAAATTTCTAAATCAAACTCTCTTCACCGAAGAGGCTGATGGAATTGGTTTTGATGTTGGTGTGCAGTATCAGCATTCAAAAAACACGACTTTTGGACTGACGCTGCGGGATATGTTTGAATCTCTCGACTGGAGTACTGGTAGGAAGGACGATGTTCCTTTGACACTCACTCTTGGAGGGGCTGTAAAGCTGCAAAGCGGGATTCATGTCGCGGTAGATGTACTCAGAAGGGAGCGGGAGCGAACCGCTTTTCGTTTTGGGCTTGAGCAATGGTTCTGGGACCGTTATGGAATTCGCGTTGGGAATAATGAGGGCGAATTTACGGTAGGAGCCTCCGCAAAGCTGCAAGACTGGACCTTTGATTTCGCATATAATGACGATGATCTGGGCTCGGTTCAAAGGATATCCCTGAAGCGGCGATTCTAAACACTGCCGTTGCCAATCCGGGCGTTGCAGAGAAATTGAGTCAGAATGCTTGGACGGATCCTATACTTCTTCTTGTTTTTCCTAATTTCCAGCAATCATTGGTCTGGTGAATTCGCCCTTCTCGAATCCCGTCTGGAGCGAAGTGTTCTGCAGATGGAAGTTGTCACCAATGAAATGTATTCAGAACTCTTCGACAACCTATCCGGGGAGGGGGAAGAATACGAATTGGAGACGATCATCGGTCGCAGAGGAAATCGGATCGGAGAGTTTCTGCTTCCGGTGTTTGCAACTATCCACAAGGATTCTCTTTACGTAATTGATTTCGGGAACCAGAGAATACAATCCTTTCAAAGAAATGGTACCCCCTCAGGGGTCCTCAATTTTCCTGGGTTGGTCCAGCCAGCTCATATCAAGTTCGATGAAGACCTGGTATATGTGGTTGATCAGGCCCATTCCATCGTTCGGGTTTACCAGGATTCCGTCTCCGGCTTCAAACAAGTAAATATCATTGGCTCCAAAGGGGTTGAGAGCGGGGAATTGAATCTTCCGGGATCTGTGGCCATTGATTCCCGTGGATTGATCTGGGTTAGCGACGAGCAAAACAGTCGTTTGGAAGTCTTTACATACGATCTGATGTTCGGACGCAAGTCCAATTACTTTATGAATCTCGATGAATATCTTCCCAATGTGTACCTCAAAGCACCAAAGGGGCTCTTTTGGGTTGAAACGCTTCTCAAAATGTATGTGATTGACTCCGGAACAGCTCGACTTCTTTCCTTTGATCTGGATGGAAACTTTGCCGGTGAGGTAGAGGCTAATATCAGAAAAGGAGAAGCCTTTATGCCTCAGTCTTGTTATGTGGATTCCATGGGTCATCTATATACAGCGGATAATATCTCCCACGAAATTTTGAAATTTGATCGTGAGGGCATTCCCATGGGTTCAATTGGTGCTCCCAGTCAGTTTTCTCAGAGTGTCTCGACCACTCCCATCAGCATGACTCGTCCTCGTTCCCAGGCGTATTCTCTGAGGACAACCAGCGGCTTTTACGGTCAAGATTCGACGCTGAGTTTTCCACACGGAATCAGCATCGATCAAGATGGAGATCTTTTTGTATGTGATTGGGGTCACAATCAGGTAAAAGTGTATTCTAAAAGTTATTTCAGGAAGGCTTTCCGCTTCTATAAAGCTCGAAAATTCAGATTAGCCATTGACCGTTTCCTGAAATGCGACCGACGTAATGAGAAGTATCACCTGGTTGAGTTTTACCTGGCAATGTGTCATTATAATCTCGGCGAGCTAGAGGTCTCCTATGAGGGAAAAGTAGCCTGGTATCGCAAGGTGCGAGACTACCTGGAATCGCTCAAGCTCAAGAGTGAAATCGGGAAATATCAGAATCGTCAGATCCGTAATAAAGCTCTCTACTATCTATCCAGGGTCAATAGCTATCAACTCGATGGGTGAGGGCTACTATTTAACCATTCACTGGGCAGGGCCCTGAAATATTCCATGAAGCGAATAAGATTAGGTGACGCACTTGTAGAAAAGGGGTTAATCACTCAAGAGCAACTCCAGGAAGCGCTTACCAAAGGAAAACTTGCAGGTAAGCGGGTAGGTCTAATTCTCGTTGAGATGGGGCTTGTCACCGAACAAGAAATTGTCCGGGTATTGGCGGAACAACTCAATGTTCCTCATATTGACCTGAGTCATTATTTGATCGAGCCGAGCACGGTGAAGTTAATCCCCGAGCCCGTAGCGCGCAGGCATCAATTGATTCCCATCAATAAAGTAGGTAACAAGCTTACTGTGGCCATGGTCGATCCGCTCAACATCGTAGCGATTGACGATGTGGCCCTGATGACAGGAATGATTGTGAAACCTGTCATCGTTACCTCAAAGGATCTCAATCAGGCATTGGATGAAGCCTACGGCGATGCTTCCAAGGCTGATAGCCTGATGGACGAGATCGGTGATATCGGTCAGGCATCTGAAGAAGATCTTGAAGAGGAACTAAGCGGGGAACTGGGTGAGAACGACGCACCGATCATCAAATTGGTGAACTTGATTATTTCCCAGGCTGTTCAGCGAGGAGTCTCAGATATTCACGTTGAGCCTTTTGAAAAGGAATTACGGGTTCGATATCGCCTGGACGGTGTTTTAACCGTAGATGTGAAACCACCCAAAAAGGCCCAGGCCGCGATTACCTCCAGGCTCAAAATCATGGCACACCTGGACATCGCTGAAAAAAGACTTCCCCAAGATGGTCGAATTAAGATCAAGGTAACGAACAAGACCGTGGATCTCAGGGTCTCCACCCTTCCCTGCACCTGGGGTGAAAAAATAGTAATGCGGATTTTAGACCAGAGTTCCCTGAAGGTGGACCTTGGGTCACTGGGATTCGAGCCAAAGACCTATGAACGGTTTAAAGAAGGAATTGGTCATCCTTACGGAATCATCTTGATCACCGGCCCTACCGGGTCTGGGAAAACCACTACTTTGTATTCGGCCCTTTGTACTCTGAATCAGCCAACCACAAATGTGATGACAGCCGAGGATCCCGTCGAGTATCAGCTTGAGGGGATTAACCAGGTACAGTGCAGACCTGATATCGGACTCACATTTGCCGCCGCGCTTCGCTCCTTTCTGCGCCAGGATCCAGATATCATCATGGTTGGAGAGATTAGAGATTTTGAAACAGCGGAGATCGCGATTAAAGCTTCCATGACAGGGCACCTCGTTCTTTCAACCCTGCACACCAATGATGCTCCAGGTACCATCGGGAGACTGCTCAATATGGGGCTAGAAGCCTTTATGATCACCTCTTCTATCGTGTTGATTCAAGCACAGCGGCTGGTTAGAACCATTTGTAAAGATTGTAAAACTGAGTATCGGGCCAAGCGTGAAGTGAAGGAAACTTTTACGATCAATGATGAAGTCCTGGCTCACCTGGATTTGCGTCATATAGACTCCAATAACTTTCGCTTATTCAAGGGAGCCGGATGTGATTCATGCGGCGGTTCGGGATACAAGGGGCGAATGGGAATCTATGAAGTGATGTCCATGACTGAAAATCAGAAGAGTTTGATTCTCAGGGGAGGGAGCGTTTCTGATATTACAACTCTGGCTCGCAAAGAGGGAATGTTAACCCTTCGGGAGTCAGCGCTCAGGAAATCCCTGGTTGGAATAACAACTCTGGACGAAGTGATCAGGGTCACCGCGGGCGGGCATTAGAGCCTACTAATTGGGTATCCTGAATCCTGGTGTTTTGAGGGCCGTGAAATATGTTTGTACTCAATGATCTTCTTAACCTTGTGGTGGATAACGAAGCCAGTGATCTTCATCTCACCGTAGGGACTCCGCCGGTAATTCGTGTCGATGGTGAGCTCATCGCTACCGATCTTGATGTGCTTACCCCTATGGATACCCGCAGCCTTGTCTATAATATGTTGACCTCGGAACAGCAAAAAGAGTTCGAGGAAAAGATGGAGCTTGATCTCTCTTATTCCGTTCATGGATTTGGCCGGTTCCGAGTTAATGTATATAAGCAGCGGGGCTGTATAGCAGCTGCCTATCGAATCATTCCTTCCACCATTCCTACGCTGGAGGAATTAGGGGTAGGTCCGATATGCAAAACCATGACAGAGCTGCATAAGGGCCTGGTCTTGGTGACTGGACCTACGGGATCAGGTAAATCCACAACATTGGCCGCGCTTATTGACATGATTAATGAGTCCTCAAGAAAGCATATCATCACCATTGAAGATCCCATTGAGTACCTTCACTACCATAAAAAATCCATCGTAAACCAGCGTGAACTTCACGTTGATACCTCAAGTTTTGGAGGGGCTTTACGTCATGTATTAAGGCAGGATCCTGATGTTGTTTTAGTGGGAGAGATGAGAGATCTTGAAACCATCAGTGCGGGTATGACCCTCGCCGAGACGGGTCACCTGGTTTTTGGCACCCTACATACCACCGATGCAGCGCAGACCATCAATCGAATCGTGGATATGTTTCCTCCCCACCAGCAAGCCCAGGTGACAACCCAGTTATCCTTTGTGCTTAGAGCGGTAATCGCCCAGCAGCTCATTCCCCAGGCGTCTGGTAAGGGCAGGGTAGTTGCCCAGGAAGTTCTATTGGTGAATTCAGCCGTACAAAACATTATTCGAGAGCATAAGATTCAGCAGCTCTATACCATCATGCAGACCGGTCAAACCGCAGGTATGACTACTTTTGAGAATTCTTTGAAATCACTTTATCAAAAAGGTGAAATTACCTATGATGAAGCCCTGCGGCATTCCCTGAGACAAGAAGAACTGGGAAGGATGCTAAAGGAGTGAGGCGAAAGCCGAACTCCGTAAAAATGTCGGCCTTCGAGCAGCCATGACCAGCGCCTATCGACGCAACCCTCGTCAACTTATGCGACGCATAAGCCTCCTCACGTTTCATCAATATGCTTGGTCCTGACAACTCTCTGGGCACTGTCATTTTCACGAAGTTCGACTTTCGCCTCACTGCAGAGTTTATGATTCCCCGGTCTCGACTCACGAATCTCGGAAGTAGTTTAGTTGTAAGCCCCCAATTTGATCGCGGGATCGAGTGCAACCTGCCTCCATGGCGGTTTCAAACCTGTTTTTTTGATTCCATGACTCCCTCTGATTGCTTTAGTCCCTGCTTAAGACTTTTGGTAAACTGTGTAGGATCTTTGAAGTCAATTTCCCAATTTGGGGACTTGACCTTATAATAAAGTATACAGGTGCAAATTTTCTGCTTGGTTTTGTGGGAAGGAGTGGATTCGTGATCTCGTTTCAGTATCGTGCGAAGAACTACGAGGGTAAGAGTATTCAGGGGGAACTCGAAGGTGATAGTAAGGAGCAAGTAATAGCGAAGCTGCGCGAAAAAGGCTTCTTTATCACGAGCATCACCAAGAAAAAGACCGTTTTTTCAATTAACTTGTTTGCGGGTAGTGTTTCCTCCAAAGATATTTCGATCTTTGCTCAAATGTTTTCAGTGATGATGGGTGCCGGGGTTCCCCTGGTGCGGTGCCTCTCGATCCTACAGGGTCAAACTGATAATGGGGCCTTTGGCAAAATCATCGGTCAGATTCGTTCCGATGTTGAAGGAGGATCAACCCTTTCAGCCGCACTTGCAAAGCACCCGAGGGTCTTTGATACCCTTTTTGTGAACCTGGTTCGAGCGGGGGAAGCCGGGGGTATTCTGGACGGTATCCTGAGGCGGTTGGCTACCTATCTAGAGAGTTCAGAGGCACTGAAATCAAAGGTTAAAGGCGCCCTCACCTATCCGGTTGTGATTCTCTCCATTGCAGGTCTTGTTGTCCTTGCCTTGATCATGTTTGTATTGCCTCAGTTTAAATCCATATTCGAGTCTATGAATGTGGAATTACCCTTTATTACTAAATTTCTCCTTCAGCTGTCAGATATGCTTGTTGCGTGGTGGTTCGTTATCATTCCCTGTATTTTTGTAATTCCCTGGGCACTCATGGAGTTTTTCCGAACTGATAAGGGGGGCAGGCTCTATGATACCTATATTCTTAGAATGCCGGCCTTTGGAAACATGATGAGAAAAATGGCGGTAGCCCGATTTACCAGGACCCTGGGGACCATGATCACCTCCGGGGTTCCGATTCTGCAGGCTCTAGAGGTTACAGCTGCCACTGCAGGCAATATAGTTATCAAAGAAGCTGTGGATTCAACCCGCAATTCCATCAGGGAGGGAGAGAGCATCGCTGATCCCTTGAAGAATTGTAATGTTTTTCCTGCCATGGTGGTGCAGATGATTTCTGTAGGTGAAGAAACCGGAGAACTTGATAAGATGCTTATGAAAATCGCCGACTTTTATGAGGTTGAAGTGGACAACGCGGTCAAGGGTTTAACCTCAATCATAGAGCCGGTAGTTATTGTATTCATGGGGTTGATCATTGGTGGAATCGTACTTGCCGTATTTATGCCTATGCTGACCCTGGTAAATGGTGCCAATTAATCACTAAGCGCCATTGAGTTGATAAATTATTCAAATTTCTTCATAATTAAATATAGATGTGGTGTGTTATGGTGTGTTTTGAACCAAGGAGAAAATGATATGAACCTGCTACGGAAACGAAAAGGTTTTACCTTGATCGAGCTGATGATTGTGATCTCAATCATCGGGGTGTTAGCTGCGATCGCGATCCCCAACTTTCGTCAAGCTCGTAAAAAGTCTAATCAACGTGCATGTTATGCAAACCAGAAGACAGTTCTGGGTGCATTGGAAATGTATAACCTCGACACCGGTCAGGCTACGACCATCGCTGGAAATACAGAACTTGATAAGCTGAAAAATGACAAATACCTTCAGGCCAGGCCAACTGATCCTGGCTGTTCCGAGTCTGCCAACTATCGATCTGACGATGTTGGTAATGTTTGGTGCACTATGCATGGAAACATTGAAGGTGAGACAGGTGTGATTGATGGTGGAGACCTTGATGCCACTACGGCTAACTTAGTGGGTGACGGAGCTTGTCCATAATTTAGTCATGCTGGGATGGATTTCGCGCGCATTTCATCGTGCGGATCAATTCAAGCGCGCTGTTTTTGCAAGTGTAAAACAAGCAGAAATACAGGAGATCTCCCTGGTGCTATGCGCCGAGGAGATCTCTCTTTTTCTGCAAATGTCGGTGGTGGATCAGAGGCATTCGCTTGATGTTTACTATACCTCTCTACAAGTAATTAAAGATTTTCCAGATGCTGATCCTGTCTTGACCAGGAGAGCCGTATTGCTCCATGACCTGGGTAAATCAAGGTTTCAGCTTTCCTTGTTTGATCGAATTCTGGCAACCTTTCCCCGAGCCCTGCTTAAAACTCTTTTCCCCTGGAAATATCAGCATGTCACAGATTATAAGGATCTCCATCCGGAGTATTCAGCCCAGATGATCAAGGACGAAAAACTTCGTGCCTGGGTCAGTGTCCATTTTGAAGCAGTTCGAGACGAAGACCCACCTGAGCTAAAAGTCCTCAAGATCTCAGACTATTTGAATTAGCCAAATTCTTGATTCCATTCGTTCTTTTGGCTCCAATTATTCTTTCTTTACCTCGTGACATACCTGTGACAAAGCGCTGTCATGCTCTTTTTAGACACGCTCTTAGAGCCAAGGCGTGCTCAATCGATGTGATTGTTTCAAGGTGTGTTTCAAACAAGGGAGTTAAAATGAGCCAAAGACTGAATCAAAAGGGTTTCACCCTGATCGAGCTTATGATCGTGATTTCCATCATTGGTGTATTAGCGGCTATAGCGATTCCGAATTTTCGGCAAGCCAGAAAGATGGCTAACCAGCGTTCATGTTATGCGAACCAGAAGACCATTTTGGGTGCCCTGGAAATGTATAACCTCGACACGGGTAAGGCGTCAGTTATTTCCGGAAATACCGAACTAGATCAGTTGAAAAATGAAAAGTTCCTGCAGTCCAGACCAACTGATCCGGGATGCGCGGAGTCGGCTAATTATAGATCTGATGATGTGGGTAATGTTTGGTGTCTGATGCATGGGAATATTGAAGGTGAAGAAGCCGTGATTGATGGCGGAGATCTTGATGCTACCACCGCCAGTCTGACTGGAGATGGTGCTTGTCCCTAAACACCCTGGGTGCCAGCCATGAATACTAACGACAATATTTCCCAGAAATAGCGGTTTTTTGTCAGGGAAATCTCGTAAATATGCTATGATCTGGCCGGGGAAAATGGCGTTCTCCGGCCCTTTTTATGTACAAAAAATCGCTTTGGGTAGCTCTTTTGTCGTGTGCTTCTCTGGTCGTACTGTCTGCGGACGTAAATAGGTTTGTCTATGAGGAGCAGCCTAACCAGGGATCTCAAACAATTCTTGGTCTGCAGTTTGGAAATGAATTTCTGGCTTCCTTCCAATATATCGTAGAAGTGGAGGACCAAAACACCAGCGGGGATGTAGAGGTGGTGTTTTATAACCAGTTCGGTCAGGTTTTGCAGTCGGCCCAGATCCAGCATCCACCCTTCAATTCCACCGTCACAGAAGAGCCACTGATTACCAAGTCACCGACAATTCCTATGTTTGAGGGGCGTACACAATTGCTGGCCTGGGCCAGGATTCCGCCGAGCAGCCAGGTGGTTCAGGAGATTTCAACTTCTGGGAATGTAGCTCCAGCTTTAACCGGAGTGACAGTGGGTTGCCGACCCTCGGGGGGTAGCCCTTGCCAGGTTACCTTCACGCCTCCCGGGACGACTTTTTCAACTCCGATAGACGGGACTACCACTCCAGTTGGGAATCTACCTGGAAATGTCGCTGTTACTTCTACAGGGGGACTGGCTCCGCTTACTGTTAGCGGTTTTCTGGAGGGTCCCTCCGATTGGTTTTTTGGGCCCCATGTGTTTCAGGACGGTACAGATGCCGGAGAGTTTATTTTCATTGATTCAGACCAGGGTCCTCCTGATTCCCCTTTTCTGGACTTTTTTGAATGCCAGGGAACCAGCAATTGCATTGATGAGCCCCTGGCGGCGGAAACTCCGAGGGCAGGTCTGGATGCCAGGGTGAATCGTTTTCGATTTAAAGTTGTATTTAATAAGCGCGATATCTTCAACGCCACCGATGTCAATGGTACCGGGGTGCCGCTTAGCGTTCGTTTCAGCGGCTTCGTACGCAATAATCCCGCTCTCTGGCAGGATACCGACGGCACGATAGGGCTCCCAGGTGCTTCTCCTAAACCAGAATCCAACGCGTTTGTAGACGCGTTTTTGCTTCCGGTTCGCTTTACGAATTCCACAGGTTCAGAGCCGGGGCTTAGAACTACCGGTACGGGACCCTTTTTCATTTCAGTCACTGGCGTGAGTCCTACATCTCCCCAGGTTGAGTATCCCGATGATGTAGACAATTTTCCCTATAACAGTCCTATCTACCCATCAGAGACTCCCTTTCCCGTGAAGTATCCCTTCGGACCTTCCCTGGCTCCAGGACTGTTTCAGACCCAGGGTTTTGATTTCACGAATCTTTTGGATGGAGACTATGAAATCTTCATTGGGGCCGAGGATGCGCTATCCACCAATACAGGAAACGGACAGTCTCCAGGTGAAATCAATGCTTCAGGTGCGAGGCTCCCCGGTCTGACTACCGCAATCCAGGTCATCAAGGATGGGGTTCCCCCCAATGGCTTCTCGGTACAAATTGTCCCTACCCGCAGGTTTTTGATCCTTGCTGATCAGGCCGATCCGCCCCTGCCCTATGAGGAATTTCAGGGAGAAATTTTTCAGTTCAGGGGGAGTGTTGCCGATGAGAGAAACGATCCTGTAACCATGGAATTGGATCTCACCCGAGATGATGGAACCTTGATCACGAACGTCGGGAAGAACGGACACTTTGATGAAATTCCCACGATCAATGGATTGTTGAGTCGGTTTTATGATTTTTCCAACCTGGATCCTGATACAGTCAATTCCCCGGTCCCTTCCCATGCGGCGACAGGTGGGCAAAGAGGGTACCAGATCACCGCCTACCCGATAGATCCCCAGGGAAATATATCGGAAACTACAGCCCCGCTCTACCTCATCAAGGACCTGCAGGCTCCTCAAAATCCCCGGATCCTCAGTCCTCAGCCGTCGATAGTTCTTACCGGGACAAACTTGAGGGTGCGAGTAGAAAACTCTAATGAAGAAGTAGTCTTAAATCCCTTTCTTGATCTGCGCGAACATGGATTTGTTAAGCTCACCCTTACGGTGGTGGATGAATCAGGCCGTGTCAGCGTATCTACAACTACTGGTCAGGGAATTTTTGAGTCCACCACGGCAGTGGCCTCCTCCCGCCTTGATGATAATGCCGCCTGGGATAAGCCGCCAGGACCCTTTGGGGGGCAGGGCGTACAGGGAATTAATTTCTTTGGAAATGTTCCTGATCGGTTTGAATTTTCCCAGCGAGTGAACATTGAAGAACTCAGCGATGGTTTCTTGACCGTGATCGCAAGTCTGACTGATGAAGTCGGAAATCCCTCTGCCATCACTTCAAGTGTTCTTGTTTTTAAGGATAGTACCGGTCCCTCGGTTGTCTTTGACTCGGCACATCGTCAGGATTCGGGACCAGATAACAATTATCCGGTACCAAACTTCACCGGTGCCGATGATGATCAATATGTGATCTCTCTCATCTCACCGGAGCTGACCGTGGATTTTGGACCTGGAAATCCTGTGCCGGTCACACCGGATCCAGGAAGCCAGGACACTCTACACATTGAAGGGATAGCCATTGATGGATTTAGTTCAATCCAAAGGGTTGAAATACGGGGTGCGCATATTCCCGATACCCTGGCTGCACTGGATTCCACCACCACTACCAGTACTGATTTTCAGGCAGATATATTGGTTTCAGGGCTTTTGGAGGGAATTTTGGAAGTTTTAAACTTCCAGGGCTTTGATGAACAGGGTAAACCGGGCCCGCTAAACTCCGTGTCCGTGTTTCGCGATGTTACGCCAGCCGAGCCGCCTTCTATTTTAGAGCCGATCCGGCTCCCAACTGACTCCAAGACCATTGTCTATAGTTCAACGGATAGACTCAGAATTTCTGGACTTATCTCTGAAAGGGATTCCAAAGTACTTTCCCTTCTTGATGGTACTCAGCTGCGTTCTCGCGTAGTTGTCCTCACTCCGCCCGAAGATCCCTCCTCTTTTACCACGGGGGATCTTGTGCCCCGTATTCCCAGGACAGAGCCAAGTCTGGTTCCCCGGCTTGACTCCGTATTTTCAAGTTTTCCGACTTCGTTGACCAGTGCCCATTTTGACCAGGTTTTCATGGAGGATGACGGCAGTTTTTCCCTCGAAGTTAATATTGGAACCATTCCTCAAAATGCCTTCGAACCGACGACTATCTGGGTACAGGTCATTGATGGTTTTGAGAACACGGATCCGGATCTCTCGGTGGAGCCTATAGAAGTTTTTTATCTTCCAGGAGGTGCTCCAATTGCGCGCCTGTTTGTCGTGAATTTTCGCGGTACGGGTACCGATATCCAGGTTTTTCCACCGGAGAGTCTCCCGGAGAGTCTCCTGGAGACCTTCTTCATTGGACTGGAGGAAGTACGATTCCGGGTCGAGACTTTTCTTCCCCTGGTGGAGGCTCCCAGCCTTTCTCTGCAGCAGTTCGGGGCCCAGACCCGCAGGGCTAATTTGTTGACCTCGGTGGACCAGGTTCGAGGGACAACGGCTTTTGAATATTCCTATGCCACCCTGCCCTCAAGAGGTAGGTTCGATGGGCCTGCCGCGGCGTTTGTTGAAGAAGGCAGGGACCTGTTTGGGAATGCCGTAATTCCGCTTTTTGTAACCACTGCGATCCAAATTGATTCCCTCGCTCCCAATATCGTGACTACTCCGCCTGAATTTCATCTCCTGGAGATACCTCCCCGGTTTGAACCGGATCACGGCTCCCGCGTTCGCCAGCAGGCCCTGACCCTGAGCGTTGATTTCGATGATTTTTTTCCAAGTAACGGCAGTTTTGTAAGATCGGGGATTGATACAAGTAGTTCGGAATTGACCCTGGCTGGTCCACTCCTGAATTCTCCTGATCTGCCTGTAACTACGATTTCTGTTCCTCCCGCACCTGGTTATGATTTATCCATTCAGGTCTTGGATACGCTCAGGGACGGGGTATATCGAAGTAGTCTCAAGGCACGCGATAAGGTGGGAAATGATCATGTTTTCTATTCCAGTTTTGTTTTTGATGAAACCCCAGTTTCGGCTCCCCTGCTGGTCACGAATCCTGAAGATGGGTCCACGGTGGCTGCGCTGCCCGTGACCGGGCCTTCACAGTTTATAGAGTTGGAAGTTCGGCGCATTGACGTAAATCTTTCAAAAACTAGTTTTCAGCTCATTGACCCAGATGGCGTTAATCTTCCATTTGCGTCTCGTCTTGAACTTCCCGGTAACAGAATTCGGCTTACCCTGGGTTCATCGATACCGCTGGATGGAACCAGAGATGGTATCTATCAGATCCCAATTTTAGTGGAAGATTTGACCGGTAACACCCGAAATAAGACACATACCTTTCTCCTCGATAGTAAAAAGCCTAAAATCGAGACTTTTTTTCCTTCACCAGGAAGCTGTGTGGGACCGGTTCAGGATATCTTTGATGTACAGGTTAGAGATGAGCCCGGTCGCAATGATCTCAACATTCCTGTCTCTGGAATATCTTCACTGAGTTCTCTTCAACTCATCTTGGAAGAATCCTCTGATCCTACCACCACGTTAAGTCCAGATACGGCCATTGCCGGTGAAATTCGTCTCATCTCCGGAAATGATGAAGCATCCTCTGAGATTCGAAAGGTCGCTTTTCTTCCAACTCAGGAATTCTCCACTCGTCTTTTGAATACGAAGGGAGCGGAAGATGGGAAATTTCGAATGGAGGCTGAAATATTTGACTCCGCAGGAAACTCAGAGAGTGAAACAGCGCTCTTTTTCATGGACACGCTGAGTCCTGAAATCAGCATTGAAGGATTGAGTGACGGGAAGCTGATAGGGGTTACGTCCGGTTTTTTACTAGACTTGAAAGGAAAAATTCAGGATCGGGGTTTCTGTCATTTTTTTGTCCAAGGTCAGGCTTACCAGGGTAAAACCACCCTGGAGATCGAGATTTTCCAGCTGGATCCCGACACCCGGCAGCGCTCGGCAGTCTTCTTACCGGTGACTACCCTCTCGGATCTTGAACAGGAAAATCCAGAATTTTCCATTCACAGTGCCCAGGCTTCCTGGAGGTATACCACCTTCGTACCGTTCCAGGGAAACCTGACAAACCAATTTTTTGAGGTGGAGCTCGGTGCGACGGATCAGTCTGGAAACCGGGGTAAAATCCAACGATTTTTTGAATTAGTGGATCGATCCCGTGCCATACCCGCGATCCTCAATCCACCAGCCTTTTCCGTTGTAGACTCCAGGGTCACCACCTTTCGAACGAAGAAGGGAGTTCTGAGTATACGATGGCAAAATATTCGTGGAACTAGCGATGTGGAAATTGAGCTCTATAGGCTCAGTGAATCCTCAGTGGTTCCTATCCACCATCGTACCTATCCTTCCCATCTTCAGGAATCGGAACCACTCTCCTTATCCCTTTCCCGACCAATCGTAGGACTGGAGTCCTATCAACTGAGGATCAGGGGTCGCGATGGTGATGGATTGGATTCGCCGTGGAGCCCGTTCCTGTCTTTTGAGGTAGATGCCAGGCCCCTTCAGGTCAAAGAGGTGTTTTTACTCCAGGACTCCAGGCGGTTACCGCTCTCTATAGGTCAAGCCTTTTTGACTTCCGAGGACATTCACCTGGAAGTAATCTTGAATAAGCGATTTAAAAGAGAAGTTCCGGGATTTTTCCATCTGGATATCGCGGATCTCTCGACCAGCCTTTCCCTGGATTCTACGATTTCCACCACCTTAACCACTGATAGACTTTTTTTGAGAACCAGAATTGAGCTCTCACCTCGTGAGCCTTATCCGCGGCAGCCCTTTCAGTTGACCATATCCAATCTAGAGGATCTGGTGGGACGGAAGCTGAGTCCCTTTCAGGGATTATTACCGGTTGACTATGGGGCGGAGCCCTTTGTGAAAGTGTTTGGAAATCCGGTAAATAACAGGGAACTCATCGCAGTCACACGATTTTTATCTTCCCTGGCCAGGTTGGAGAGCATCCAGGTGATTCGCGAAGAAGGGGAGATCGTATCACCCCGTTTTGTACTTAGAAAAGGGGCTATCAGTCGAACCCTGAAACCGGTTCCTATCGAGGAGGGTTCTTCAGGGCAGGGGGCGGTAGCCCATAGTTTCTCGGTACCACTTCAAATTGAAACCGATGACACTGGCTTCTATTTCTTGGAAATCGAATATAAGGATCAGGCTCACAGGAGCCACTTTAAGGAGCGCGAAATCACCGTGGGCAGATTCTTAGCCTCCAGGGGGCTGGTGCTGCAGGCACCCTCTGCTGGTCTGACCCTGAGATCCAATTCACGTGTGGACTCTTCTGATCAGGTTTTTCTGGTTGGAAATCTCTTGCCTCTGAAAGAGATGAGAGGAGAAATTGAACTGCTCCAGGACCTGGAGATTTTCGGGGGGGCTGGGGATGTATTGGGTAGAACAGTATCTCTCGACCTTTCCGCTGTAAAATTCTCCCCAATTCTTACCAATGTCCTGTTGCTCAAACGAGGCCATGGAGAGCTCCATTTTGAGGGTCGATTAAAGGATTCCAGGGAGGTGTTGATCCTTGAGATCGGTACGAGCTATGTACTGGGAAAGGACCGGGTTCCGCCACAATGGGAATGGGAAGGTGGAGAGCTCCTGAGTGAGGGATACCAGAGACTTCCTATCCATGTAGGAGATGCGGGATCGGGGTTAGATCACTCTACCCTGAAGGTTTTATTGGATTCCCAGTTGATAAAGGCAAAATACAAGGAAGACGGAGTCTGGCTTGATGTACCTCCAACACCCTCTGAAGCTAACCTGGAATTGAGTATATCCGATCGCTCTGGTTTGTCTTCTAGTATGCAGCGCGCGGTTCAAGTGGTAGCAGGGTGGGGTCTGCGCTGGGCTCAAATGGTTCCAAATCCCATACGAAGCTCCAACCGGGCTTCACTACACTATTTTGTGGAGGGCATCGTTCAAAAAGCCGTGATTCGTTTCTACGATGCCGCCGGTTCGCTCCTATACTCCACTGACCAAAGCCCCATCCCGGGCCGGAATGAAGTGGAGTGGGATTTGCATAGCCGCTCGGGAGACGCGTTGAGTAATGGCGTGTACTTTTTTCGAATTACCCTGGAAGGCTCAGGACGCAGAGCCATGAAAACGGGGAAATTCGCTATTCTAGATTGACATAAGTTCCCTATTTTAGGCCTATTTTGTATATAATGTGACTGAAACTCCGGTTGCAAGCGCATTTCGGGGATAGTGTCGTTCGGTTTGATCCTGTGAACTGCTCCATTCTACGAGCCCTCTATATTGCCCTGGTAGTCCTACTCCTACTTTCCCCTGGTAACTCCCTGTCTGCCCAGATTTCGAGGTTTGAATTCATAGACGAACCTAATGATGGAGAGCAAAAGATCACCGACGATAATGATGATCCTGGTGGAACGATTCTCGGGCAATTCAAATATACAATTGTGACCACCCCGGCAGATTTTGTCTTTATGAATCAGCTCGATACACAGCCGGCAGCTCAGCAGGCTACTGTAGTGATCGCGGATCCAGACGAAGGTATTGATTCACCTGAAGTACCTCTGTTTGAAGGAATCACATTTCTTTACCCTTTCGCCAAGGAGCCAGCGGCATCAACTGAGCCCTGGGTTCTTGGACCCATTACCATAGACGGAGAAACTCCCCTTGCCTTTCTGGTGGATCAAGGTCCTCCTCGTGCTCCAAGTATTGGGGGATTCCAGGTAGAAGGAGGGCGAAGTCTAAACCTGCAGGATCCCAATATTCTCTCTCACTTTGTGGACTTCAATCCCTCCAATCCAGATGTTTTGCTCGAGATTATCTTTAACCGGCGAGATGTAGATACTACAACTTCACTGGAAGTCAGTTTCATAGGAACAATCACCAATAATACGAGTGTTTTTGACACAGACCCGGATAATGACCCCAATCCAAATCCGGTTCCCGGCGCCACCGATCGCAGGGAAGCCCTTGCCGATGTAGTTGCGCAGCTCGGCCGAATTCTAAGCGGCGTTCCCGATACTGGTCCCCCCCTCTCGGTGGAACTGGTAGGGGATGTTACAACTCAGACCGGGCCGTTTCCTCTCAATGTCGCCCTGATTGACCGCGATCCTCCCAATGCGTCTGATCCCCCTGGTATCGCCCCTGCACAGAGCGGGCCTGGGCTGGGTCTGTTTAACCCGGTGGGATTTGATTTCCGAACCATTTTAGCGGACGGGGACTACGAGATTATTGTGGGTGCCAGAGATGCTTTCAACAATGTTTCTCCCGGTGGTTTTTCGGCCTTTGGAAATCTCAATGATCCCGTGGAGGGAGTGCCTACCCGGATCCTTGTGCGCAAAGATACAATTGCCCCCCAGGATGTGCTGCTTGAGAAGCCTAGATCTGTTTTCATATTTGGAAATACTCCACCCTCTGTTGACCCGCCCTTTGAAGATTCGATTTTCATTCTAAAGGGAACGGTTCCCGATGAAAGAGGAGATTTTGTGAGAGTTCATATCCTCTCCCAGGATAGCCCTGACGTAGACAGCGCTGTGGGTTCAGCCAATAATCAGCCTCAGGATGCTCTTTTTGTCACCGAGGCCAATAATGGGCTGTTGGAAACCATCGTGGTCGCGACCCCGTGGGCCCCTCGGCTCACATCCCCGGCGGGGCAGGTTGCCTATCGTTGGGGGTTCGCGCCTGAGGACCTGAGCGGAAACATGAATACGGACAACGACGTGGAATTGTTGATGATTAAGGATTTTTTTCCACCGAATTCCCCGGTGTTTACAAATCTAAACCCTGGCGATCCCATCAAGACCTCACTATTCACCATCCGGGCCGAGGCTCCTAATGGGACCGACGCAAACGCAGAACACGGCAGGATGTCCTATGATCTGAGTATTTCCCTGGTAACGCCCACCAGCGGGGTGATTCCCATTCAAAGTGTACAAATTCCCGCGTCCACCAGTGACCTTGTGCCCATCACGAACTCAATTCTTGATGATGCCTTTCTTCCTTTTAGTCATGAGATTGCGATTCTAGATCCAGCGGGAGTGGCCACAGGTCAAATCGAAACCGTGAGCTTTTCGGATAGAACCGATGCGTTGAACAACCTGGTATACCAGACTTTCTTTTTGGAGCAGACTATCAATTTCCAGACGATTCCAGATGGAATCTTGCGTCTGGATCTGTGTCTGCTTGATCAGGTCGGTAATAGGAGCAATCCCTGTACTTCCATTGATGTCATTAAGGATACAACCGGGCCGAGCATTGAATTCGAATTAGGTGACTCCGGACCCGATGATAACTACACAACCTCCTTTCCCACCCTGCCCAACTTCTTTGGTGCAGACAATCGGGAATTTATTGTTTCTCTAAAATCACCTGAGTTTACAGTGGATGATGGTCCGGGAGGTTCGTTTCCCGTAGCCAGTGTCCCCGATCCTCATTTTCAGATTAGCGGAATAGCAGCGCCGCCTGGAATCGCACTGTTGATCAAAGGCCGATCCATAGAAAACTTTGGTCATACCACCAGGATCGATATCTCTGGAAGCCGGATCCCTTCATTCTCTCTTTTTGATAATGTGAGCCAGCCTTCTGGTACGGATGTTCCTATAGAATTCCAGGGCACCCAGGTAACCCTAAACGAGCCGCCATTTGGAATCAGTGATGACGCTCCCTTCGAGGCTCGCGTTCCCATGTTGGATTTTCGAGAAGGTGTTCAGGAAGTTATTCGGCTGCAGTCCGTAGATAACCTGGGAAATAAGGGTACGGTGGCGAACCTGAGAATCTTGAGGGACATTCGGCCAGCCGATGCTCCCGAGATCACAGTTCCGCCTGTGCTCCCCGGTTCAACCTTACCCCTTGTCTATACGAATCAGGAAGTTATGGCTATCGCTGGGACGGCGGAACCCTCCACGAGATTGGTAGTCTTCCTGCCGCCAGAAAATTCACCTGCTGGTTTTGATATAGATTCAACCAAACGCATTCAGCTAACCAGCCCCGGTAGTATTCCTATTCCTGGTTCTGATTTTGATTCCATCGCGGACTCCTGTGCCAACCTTGTATGTTTATTCGTGGACGCCGATGAGCTTGGGAATTTTCGACTCAATGAGGTTGATATTTCCACCATAGCCAGTTCTCTTTCCACGCCCACCACAATTTTTGTACAGGCCATCGATACTTTTGATAACACCGATCCGGTTGAGTCCGCCTCCGCGATCGAAGTTCATAGAAATACTCTCCAGGTTCCCGTGGATCGGCTGTTCTTATTAGGTTATCCTGATCCCAACGCGGCTAATAAGGTTGAAATCTTCCCGGATTCACTCGCCCAAAGTCCCGGTTCCACCGTTTTCTTTTCGAGCCTGGCGGTCCGCTTTGCCCTGGAAGCCCTCTTTCCGATGCTGGAGGCTCCCGATCTTGAGTTTCGGCAGGCAGGCAATGTCTTTCGTCAAGCAGGTAAACTGAACTCTTCCTTTCCCATTGAAATCGGAACTTTCTCCTTTCGTTATGCCTACGAGGTATTGCCGAAGATTTTGGATTTTGATGGTCCTGTCGAATTTCGTATCTCGGGAGGCAGAGATCTCTTTGGTAATCCTGTGGTACCTACTACAGGCCCTCTTGCCTTCCTGGTTGATACCGTTGCTCCCAACCAGTTTTCCTCACCGCCTGTGATCATTTTGTCTCCAGCGGATTCTCTATTACTAACTACTTATGTTTCTTCAAGGATTGACCTGGTGGATCGGTTCAAAGATTCCAATAGTACCGATCAGGCCTCCGGTGTTGCTACGGGTGTACTGGATGTACAGCTATTCGGCCCCCTACAGCGGAGTCCCGATTCCCTCAATGAAATTGAGCTCACCACGTTCCTACCGCCAGAGGTTGGATTTGACCTTGGTTCCAGTCTCAATGCTCCCCTGGTTACTGACGGAACTTACCGCCTTTCTTTTCTGGCTGTGGATTTGGCCGGAAATCAAACAAGATTCCACAGGACTTTCGTATTGGATCGCCTGGCTATAGCGAAGCCGCTTTTGATTTCGAATCCTCAAGAGGGCTCCACCATCTCCACCTTCCCGATCGATCCAAACCTGGGGGTATTTGTGCGTCTGAGTATTCTAGACATCGAGGCGGATCTTCAGGTGAGTGACTTTCAAATCCTGGGTCCTACCGGGCAGGTGTTAAGTACTTCTAGGAGCATTGAGTCTAGTTCCCAATCCATACTTCGCTCCTTTCAGACGAGCTCAATTCCCAATTCAGATGGGACTAGCGATGGTTTTTATACCCTGGAGATTGAAGTCTTTGACAAGACTGGGAACCGGACCGCTAAAACAATTCGATTTCTCTATGACACCAGACCCCCGGTCTCAAAGATTGAATTTCCTTCCAGTGGGTCCTGTGTAAAGGATCTGGAAATTGTTCAATTGCTCGTCGATGAAGATATCTCTTTCTCAGCCGATGTGTCCGGAATAGATATTTCCCGCTCTGAGGGTTCCCTGGAGTTCTTGGAGCCAGGGCATCCGGAAAATGAGAATTCCCCCGGTCTTCAGGTTGGATCCACCGTACTCTACCAGTCTCAGGATGGAGATTCGGCTCGTACCCACGTATTTGCCAAAATTATCCATGAGAGCGGTACAGGTCTTCCCAGGGGCGGATCTTTTGATGGCCTGTACCAAACCAGGATTAAAATCTTTGATCAGGCTTCCAATCAAGGCACCGTATTGACCACCTTCCAATTAGATACTGTGGCCCCCACTGTATCCTTAAGTGGATTGGGAGATCTTGATTTTGCAACAAACCAGAATTTCGCCATCAGGGGTACGATTTCAGATCGCGGTCCCTGTGGCCTGGCTTCTGCCTCAACTGGTTTCTTTGCTACCAGCCAGGTTAGCCTTGAATTACTGGCCTGGGATCAAGATGCACAAAAAGCTGGAGTTTCCCTGGCAGGCCCCTTCCACCCCAGGAGTATTCCCTCCAGTATCAGCCCTAGTTTTCCCATCGAATCTTCCCAGGGGTCCTTTCTTATCACCGGAGTTTTTCCGGGTGGAGTGGGGTTCTCCGCATTTGAATTTCGCCTGAGGGACCTGGTGGGCAATGAAAATGTTGTTCGCAGAGTCCTACGTCTTCACGACAGCCTGCCATCTCTGCCCAGACGGGTGACTCCTTTAACCCTTACTCAATTTCGCGGGCAAAGCGTCCAGACCTTTACGACGAGCCCTGTACAGAATCTTAGATGGGAAGCTGTTGAAGAAGCAGTGACTTATCGTCTCCATTTATCAAGGGAGAGTAATTCCCCCGGAGTGCGCACAACCTTTTTGGACTTTCCATCCTTTATCACGTCTCAGTCGGTGGATTATACCTTTGTGAATACCTCTGCGGAGGTTGTTCCTATTCCAGAAACAGATAGTCTTTACTGGTTTGTGGAATCCCTGGATGGAATTGGTCAGGGATCAGATCCCACGGGTGCTTTTGGGCGCGGCGAAGAAATTCGCTTTGATCGTGTTGCCAGCCCTGTTTCAGCATCCCAGGTGAAATTATTAACGGGGGGTCAGGAGCTAGACCTCGATTCCGCGCAAGCCTTTGCTACTGGAACTTCGGTCAGTTTTCTATGGCTTGCCCCAGAGCCGGTTCGAATTACGGGAAAGGAGTCAGCATGGATAGAGTATTTAAGGGATGGGTCCCTCCAATTTTTACAGGGAGTTGAGAATCTTCCCGTTGAGACTACGCGCCTGGTACTTACCTTTCCTTTTCCTCAACGAGAAGTTAATGGGCAGGCCAATCTACATCTGGAGTTTTTCAAAGATCGAGCTCAGAATCGCTTCGCTTCTATCATTGCTCCTTTCAAAATTGATCGCGGACCAGAGTTTCGCATCAAAATATTTCAGAATCCGGTCGATCCGCTTTCCTTTGGGTTCGTATTTAAAGCCCTGGATTTTGATGGACGCCTGGATGCCCTTAAACTGGATTCGGCCAGACCCACTCCCAGGGTTTTCTTTTCACAGGCTTCTCAAGAAGAAAGGGAACTGCCCTTCGAAACCTTGAGAACTATACCGGTTAACGGGGAGAACTTTGGTACAGCGTTTTCAGGGAACTTTGAAGTGGATATGGATTTGCTGGGAGATGTTTGGCTGCGGTTGGAAGGGGAAGACTTCAGGGGGTTCAGATCCCAGAGTTCGGTATTTCTGCACGTGCGCTCGGATCGTCCCCTCCGTTCAAAGCTGAAGGTTTCAGAATCAGCCCGGTCCGTAACTACTGCTACCAGAAAATACCTGGTTGGTCATCGAGAAAATGTGGCGGATTTCAATCCCATTCCCACTACCAGGTATCGAAAGGTCTACGATGTACCAGGATTTCCGTATCTATATTTCCCTCAAAGGCGGTGGTTGAGCTCAAGTGGGACTGTTCGCACCTCTGCCAACTGTTCTCGACTGGTGTTCGTTGAGTCGGGTGAGGATGGGGAATTGGGCAGGCCAGTCCAAAAACTGAGCTGTGTCGGGGGAGCTCTTCAGTATAGTGTGAGTTCCCACAGGCTGAACCGGGTCGACCTTGTAGAAGATACTGGGATTCCGGAGCTATTGATTCTTGAGCCTGAAGATGGGAGAAGAGCCGGGGATGTTCGCTTCCTGGTGCAGAGTATTGATCGTGAGACGGCGGTCAGCAGCGTGCATCTCATCTCTAAAGGGGAAAGAATGGAAATGTTCTCTGAGGGGGCAGGGCTCTTTTCTTTGAGTAGAAGGCTCTCAATGGGTGAGCATGAGATCAGTATTGAGACTAGTGATCTTGCGGGAAACCCAAATCAAGTCACCTATAGCCTTAACCTGGTGGGTTCATTTTCGTTGGAGTCCTGTGGGTTGTATCCTAATCCTGTTCGTAACGATACCCAGATTGACTGTCGCTTCACCCAGGAGCCTGAGGATCTTTCGATAGGTTTATATGATACCTATGGTTCCAGGATTCGCACCTATTCATTCTTTCCCGCAAAGCGACTCCATGAATCCCTGGTTTTGGAGTCTGAAACCGGGGTTCCGCTCAGAAATGGAGTGTACTTTCTCAAGTTGCATGCCTCAAAAGGCAAGGCTGTCATCAGGCGTATCTTAAAAATGGCTTTAATACGATAAATCCCTTCTTAAAATTCCTGCTGAAAACCCCATTTTCCGACCCTCAAAAAATTTGTAATAATCCCGTCAATGAGCTTGTTGACTTGCCTAATACCCTGTGATACCATCCTTCGCTCACAGTTCATAACTTCGTTTGAGTGGGAAACTTCCTTGTTTTTTTCCAGGAAGTGGAGGAGAAGTAGTGCCTACAATAAATCAATTAGTTCGAAAAGGGCGGAAGAAAATCGTCAAAAAGACCAAGGCGGCTGCCCTGATGAAGTGTCCTCAGCGTAGAGGTGTTTGTGTAAGGGTTTCAACGATCACTCCCAAGAAACCCAACTCAGCACTGCGAAAAGTAGCAAGAGTGCGCTTGACAACAGGTAAGGAGATCAATGCCTACATCCCTGGTGAGGGGCATAATCTTCAAGAGCACAGCGTTGTGCTCGTCAGAGGCGGGAGGGTAAAAGACCTTCCTGGTGTTCGGTATCACATTATTCGAGGAACCCTGGATACAGCCGGTGTGGCTAAGCGTATGCGAGGACGATCCAAGTACGGGACGAAGAGACCCAAGGAATCCAGCTAGAGGAGCGACATGTCACGGCGTAGAAGAGCTATTCGACGAAAGATTCAAGGGGATCCTGTTTATAACAGTGTCCTGGCCTCCAAGTTCATTAACTGCATGATGGTAGCCGGAAAGAAGTCGCTATCCGCCCGCCTGTTTTATCAGGCCGTGGACAAGCTTTCAGAGTCAGCTGCTGAAAATGATGGATTTGGGGTATTTGAGGCGGCCATAAAGAATATTAAGCCTTTAAGTGAGGTTAAATCCCGGCGGGTTGGGGGGTCCAACTACCAGGTGCCAGTTCGGGTTCGATGGGAACGGCAGACAACTTTAGCGTTGCGCTGGGTTATTGCTGAAGCCCGCAAGAGAAAAGAAAAGACTTTTGCCCTCAGGCTTGCGGGTGAGTTGCAGGATGCAGCCAACGGTATGGGTTCGGCAATGCGAAAAAGGGAAACGATTCATAAAATGGCGGAATCCAACAGGGCCTTCTCTCATTTTAAATTCTAGTTAATAGGGGAAATTCAAAAATGGCCAAAGAAAACCTATCAATGGTGCGTAATATAGGGATTATGGCGCACATCGACGCCGGGAAAACCACCACCACCGAGCGTATTCTTTTCTATACGGGGAAGAACTACAAAATTGGGGAGGTTCATGACGGAACCGCCACCATGGACTGGATGGAGCAGGAGCAGGAACGCGGAATTACAATTACCTCCGCGGCAACCACCTGTCACTGGAATGATTACAAAATCAACATCATTGATACCCCCGGGCACGTGGATTTCACGATTGAAGTAGAGCGCTCTCTAAAAGTACTTGACGGCTCTGTAGCTGTATTTTGCGCAGTGGCTGGCGTTCAGCCTCAATCCGAATGCGTCTGGAGGCAGGCGGAACGATATAAGGTTCCCAGGCTGGCCTTTGTAAACAAAATGGATCGAACCGGTGCTGACTTCTTCAACGTCTTGGATATGATGGCAGATCGCCTGGGCGCGAATCCAGTAGCAGTTCAGATCCCGATCGGCGCTGAGGATAAATTCGAAGGTGTCATTGATTTGATTGACATGAATCAGACCATCTGGACTGGCGAGGAGCTTGGCGCTCAATTTGAAACTGGAGAAATTCGAGAATCCTACAGGGAGCAGGCTGAAGAATATCGCGGCAAAATGTTGGAAGGTATCGCGGAGTTCGATGATGAGCTCATGGAGAGGTATTTAGAAGAGCAGGACATACCCTCGGATCTCATCCGTAAGGTTATTCGAAAAGCTACAATTGGCTGCAACATTCAGCCCGTGACCTGCGGAACAGCCTTCAAAAACAAGGGTGTGCAGACCATGCTTGACGCCGTGGTTGAGTTTCTGCCCTCCCCTCTGGAAGTTCCGGCTATTAAGGGTGTCACACCAGGTGGAGACACAGAAGTGGAAAGACCCGCTGACGTTGAGGCCCCATTTTCTTCCCTGGCCTTCAAGATTATGACCGACCCATTTGTGGGACGTCTCACCTTTATTCGTGTGTATTCCGGAGTGGTTGAATCTGGAAGCTATGTAATGAATTCTACAAAAGAGAAGAAGGAACGCATCGGAAGGCTCCTGTTGATGCATGCCAATACCCGTGAAGAGGTTAAGTCCATCACCGCGGGAAACATCGGTGCTGTAGTAGGCCTTAAGAGTACAACCACCGGAGATACTCTTTGTGACATGGAGAATCAGGCCATTCTGGAGAGAATGGAATTCCCCGATCCCGTAATTGGCCTTTCCATCGAGCCTAAGACCAAGGATGACCGCGACAAAATGACCACCGGCCTTCGTAAGCTGCTTGAAGAAGACCCATCTCTTCATATCCGCACGGAAGAGGAAACAGGTCAGACCATTATTTCAGGAATGGGCGAGCTACACCTTGAGGTGATCGTGGATCGGCTCAGGCGTGAATTCAAAGTCGAAGTGAATGTGGGTGCCCCACAGGTCGCTTACAGGGAATCCATTCATGGGAAGGTGGACCAGGAAGGCAAGTACATTAAGCAAAGTGGTGGCCGAGGAAACTATGGCCATGTCAAGATGCTCATTGAGAGGCTGACTGAAGAAGAAAACAAAGATGGCAGCGGATTTCTCTTTGTGAACAAAATTGTGGGTGGAATTATTCCCAGGGAATATATTCCAGCGATCCAGAAAGGTTGCCGAGAGGCCCTGGATACGGGTGTGCTCGCGGGATTCCCGGTGAACAACGTAAAGGTCACCTTGCATTATGGCTCTTTTCACGAAGTGGATTCTAATGAAATGGCGTTTAAAATCGCTGCGTCCATGGCAATGAAAGAGGGAATGAGAAACTGTACCCCCTTCCTGCTTGAGCCAGTGATGCTGATGGAAATAGTGACCCCTGAAGAGTATATGGGTGACATCATTGGTGACTTCAATTCCCGCAGAGGGAGAGTGGAAAAGATGGAGGCAAGGGGCGGATCTCAGCAGATCACCGGATATGTCCCGTTGGCCGAGACCTTTGGCTATGCGACAGCAGTCCGATCCCTGAGCCAGGGTCGAGCAACCTTCACGCTCGTATTTAATGCCTATGAAGAGGTTCCTAAACAGATTACAGAAGAGATTGTGAAAAAATTTCGCGGTACGGATATTGAAAGCTAAGCTGGAGCGGTTATGAAACGAAAAATCAAGATCTACTTGAAAACCTTTGATCACAGGATCCTGGATCAGTCTGCTCAGGAAATTGTAAGTGCCGCGAAACGGACCGGTGCAAAGGTTGTAGGACCAATTCCATTGCCCACTAAAATACACCGGGTAACCGTTCTGCGCTCTGTCTTCGTGAACAAAGATTCTCGCGAGCAGTTTGAGCAGCGGGTCCACAAGAGGCTGATCTGCGTGACGGAGCCGAGTTCCATGACTGTTGAAGCACTAATGCACCTGGATCTCCCATCCGGGGTAAATATTAAGATAAAGGTCTAGGGGGGAGTTATGAACTTGAAAGGGATAATCGGTAAAAAGCTGGGCATGACCCAGATCTTTGATTCGGAGACCAAACAAGCGATTCCGGTGACGATTGTTGAAGCGGGGCCCTGTACGATCACACAGGTTCGCACCGAAAAAACTTCCGGCCGTGAGATAGCTCAACTTGGCTTTTTGGAGCAAAAGCCCCAGAGGGTAAAGAAGCCACAGGCGGGTCATTTTAAGAAAGCCAATACGCCAGCTTTTCGTATTTTGCGAGAGTTCGCTCGCCCCGTAGATGCCAATCCTGGAGACCAGGTAACCCTTTCCATTTTCGCCGAGCAGGATCTGGTTGATGTCACCGGGACTAGTAAAGGTCGTGGATTTCAAGGAGTTGTGAAACGTCATAATTCCCATCGTGGAGATAAAACCCACGGAGGTCACTGTTACCGAATTCCCGGTTCAATTGGTAACTGTTCCACGCCTTCAAAGGTTTGGAAGGGTGTGAAGATGCCCGGGCGCATGGGGAACGTACGTAAAACGGTTCAAAACCTTCGTGTTGTGAAATGTGACACCGAGCGAAACCTGATTTATTTGGAGGGCGCAGTCCCTGGATGCAGGAATGGGATTGTCTACTTGAAGGAAGCCGTCAAGGCTTAGGGGAAGAGCTCATGGTAGAAGTAACCAAATATGATAAGACCGGCAAAGAGATTGGCCAGGTAGAATTAAATTCGGCCATTTTTGATATAGAGATAAACCATGAAGTTGCCTCTGAATATCTGCTCCTCCAGCTAGCCAATCGCAGGAGAGCGAATCCCCGTACCTTAACCCGTTCGCAGGTTAGGGGTGGAGGTCGCAAGCCTTGGAAACAAAAGGGTACAGGTAGAGCCAGGGCCGGAACCAGGAGCTCCCCCCTCTGGGTAGGTGGCGGAGTTGCTCATGGGCCAGATGGGAAGAATCACAAGAAATCCATGCCGCGTAAAGTCCGGCGTCTTGCTTTACGTTCTATCCTTACTGAGCGAGCACGTAAGGGCGGAGTCGTAGTGATTGAAGACCTTAATCCTGAACTGCCTCGAACCAGGGACCTTGTGTCCGTAGTAAATAACCTGGGTGGGGAGAAGGTGCTCTTCATACAGTCGGAGAGAACAGAAAATCTGGAACTCTCCACCAGAAATATTCCCAGGGTAAAGACCTTGCTCTATTCCAACCTGAACCCACACGATCTTTTAAATTATACCCGAGTGGTATTTCTTGAAAGTGCGTTGTCCGCTATCGAGGAGGTTGTGTTATGAGCAACGATCTTAGCCAAGTACTGATTAAGCCGCTGTTATCTGAAAAAAGCTATGTAGAAAGTGAAATGAATAAGTATCGATTTGCGGTTCAACAGTATGCGAATCGTATCGAAATTCGAAAAGCGGTGGAAAAAATGTTTGGCGTCAAAGTTCTAGACGTCAATATCGCCAGGGTCAAGGGAAAGAAAAAGAGATTCGGGCGGTTTGTAACTCAGAAGTCAGATTGGAAAAAAGCGATTGTGACCCTCGCCGACGGCGAATCACTGGACTTTTTCGAGAAAAACGAAAACCTATAGAACAGGGGAAATCATGAGTGTCAAATCATTTAGACCAGTGACTCCATCCAGGCGGTTTATGACCGTAAAATCTCAGGATGGACTGAGCAAAGAGTCTCCCTGTCGTAGCTTGTTGGCTCCACTGCATAAGACCGGGGGACGTAATCACAGCGGTAAAATCACTTCCCGCCATAGAGGTGGGGGGCACAAGCGTCGCTATAGAATCATCGATTTTAAGCGAAACAAATATGATATACCGGGGATTGTGGAGCGCATAGAGTATGACCCCAACAGGACCTCCCATATTGCATTGATAAAGTATGCCGATGGTGAGCGCCGCTATATTTTGGCACCTAAGGGTCTGGTGGAAGGTCATCGAGTCATCTCAGGAAATGATGTAGAGCTCAAGCCGGGAAACAGCCTACCTATGAAGAATATGCCTGAGGGTTCTTGGATTCATAATATTGAGGTCAAGCCTGGTAAAGGCGGTCAGCTAGTTCGTTCCGCAGGAACAGGGGCCAGGCTGATGGCTGTAGATGAAAAAACGGTTGTCATTAAGTTGCCTTCCAGTGAGATGAGAAGGTTGCCGGCAGATTGTTTCGCAACCCTGGGAGTTATTGGGAATCAGGAGCATGAAGGGATTGTAATCGGCAAGGCCGGACGCAGTCGCTGGCTTGGTATTCGCCCGCAAACTCGTGGAATGGCGATGAATCCTAAGGACCACCCCCATGGTGGAGGAGAGGGGCGCTCCAAGTCAGGGCATCATCCCGTATCTCCCTGGGGAAAGCCCTGCAGGGGTTATGTGACCAGGAATCGTAAAAAGTATTCGAATCCAATGATTATTACCAAGAGGAAGAGGAAGAGGAAGTAGACCATGCCCAGATCGATCAAAAAAGGACCTTATATTGATGCCCATCTTCAAAGGAAGATCAACGAGTCCAAGGGGCAGGAGCGAAAGCCGATTATTAAAACCTGGTCTCGCCGAAGCACGATTTCTCCTGAATTCGTAGGACTAACCTTTGCGGTACACAATGGTAAGAAACATGTCCCAGTGTATGTCAGTGAAAATATGGTTGGTCATAAACTTGGCGAATTTGCCCCCACACGAACCTATAAGGGGCATATGGGTTTTACGGAAAGAAAGGTTAGCTTGAAGTAGAAAGGTGAATGTAATGACAGCCAAAGCACATGCAAAAAACGTAAGAATCGGACCCCGGAAGATGCGCCTTATAGCGGACCTTGTTCGTGGGAAATCCGTAGAGAGCGCTTTGACCACCTTAAAGCTGGCCAGAAAGCGTGGGATACCAATTATCCGGAAGTTGATTCTTTCGGCGAAAGCTAACGCGGTTAATAACCACAATATGGATGAAAAAAACCTTTTCGTCAGTGAGGTTTATGTCAATGAGGGCGCGACCCTGAAGCGGGTTCGACCAAGGGCTCGCGGACGTGCCGACCGAGTCATGAAACGTTCGAGCCATACAACCGTGATCCTCGGAGAAAGGTAGGATAGAAAATGGGACAAAAAGTAAACCCCATTGCTTTAAGAGGCGGAATCAATAAAACCTGGGCTTCCACCTGGTTTGCTGAGGGAAAAAATTACGTCGATCTGCTCCATAGTGATCTGAAATTGCGTGTCTTCATCGAGAAGAAGTTCCACAAAAATGGTATTTCTTTCATCCAGATTGACCGTAAGACGGACAAATCCGTAAAGGTGACCATTCATACGGCAAAGCCTGGAATGATTATTGGTCGCGGCGGATCGGAAATAGATAAGCTCCGTCAACAACTTGAAGGTGTAGTTCAACAAAGTGTCTTCATCAATATCAAGGAAATCAAAGATTTCGCCAATAACGCACAGCTCATCGCGGATAATGTGGCTTTTCAGCTTGAGAAAAGGGTTTCCTTTCGCAAGTGTATGAAGCAGGCAATCGGCAGGGCACGTCGAATTGGCTCCAAAGGTGTTCGAATCCAGGTATCCGGGCGACTCGGCGGAGGAGATATGGCTCGAACCGAACATTATATGGAAGGTAGAGTGCCCCTGCACACCTTGCGAGCAAGTATTGATTATGCTCAAGCCAAGGCTTTTACCACTTACGGTGTAATCGGGGTCAAAGCCTGGGTTTATAAAGGCGAGATTTTTTCGCGGTCAAGTGCTGGTCAGCCTCGTGAAGCCGAAACCACAGGAGCTAAGGGAGGCCGTAGAAGACAGGCAGCCGCCCCACAACAAAGAACTTGAGGTAGCAATTAGGAGAGCCATCTGAGGAGAAACTATGCTGATTCCAAAAAAGAGCAAATATCGAAAGCCTCAAAAGGGGAAAATCAAGGGTAAATCCCAGAAGGGAAATTACGTTGCCTTCGGTGAGTTTGGCCTGCAGTCTCTACAGTCCTTCTGGATTACGAATCAGCAGATTGAATCATGCCGGGTTACCATTAATCGTAAGCTTCGCCGAGGTGGAAAGCTCTGGATCAGGATCTTCCCACAAATACAGATTACTAAGAAACCCGCGGAAACAAGAATGGGTAAAGGTAAGGGGTCTCCAGATTCATGGGTAGCGGTCATTAAACCTGGCCGCGTAATTTTTGAGGTTGGAGGAGTTGAATCTAACGTGGCTAAAGCAGCATTGGGTATGGCCGCTTACAAGCTCCCGTGCAAAGCCAGAGTCATCCCAAGAATGGATGTGGGGGGGGAAAAAGCTCAATGAAAAACCAAGAAATAAGAAAACTAGGAATGGAAGATTTGCAGAAAAAGCTTGACGAAAGTCGGAAAGAATTATTCAATCTTCGGTTCCAACATGCGGTAGGTCAATTGGAAAATAAGGCGCGACTTCGTTCCAAGCGTAGAGAAATCGCGAGAATACTTACGATTCTTTCTGAGAATAGGGGCGCTTGAAGGTAGAGATGATCATGGATACAAATCGAAAAATTCCCAAATTAGTTTTCGGGACAGTATGTAAAAAAAGTATGCAGAAATCTGCCACGTTGCGAATTGATTACATGGAAAAGCATGGGCTTTATAAAAAGTATTTAAGACGCTCCAAGACACTGGTTTTTCATGATGAAAACGAAGAGTGTGAGGTAGGAGATCAAGCCTATGTAATGGAGACCCGGCCACTGTCTAAAACAAAGAGACATCGCCTGGTTAAGGTAGCAAAGAAGTAGGTTGAAGCGGGAAGGAAGCAGCAATGATCCAGGAAATGACAAAACTGAAAGTTGCCGACAACAGTGGTGCCCGAGAATTGATGGCATTCAAGGTTTTAGGCGGGACACGACGGAGATACGCTTCCGTTGGGGATCTGGTTGTTGCATCGGTGAAGTCCGCCACACCGGGAAGTAACGTTAAGAAGAAGGAAGTAGTTCGGGCTGTGATCGTAAGAACTCGCAAGGAAATACGACGCCCTGACGGTAGCTGGATTCGATTTGATGATAATGCGGCAGTACTCGTGGACAAGAGCAACAACCCTCGCGGAACTCGCGTGTTTGGACCTGTGGCTCGTGAGTTAAGGGGCAAGAACTTTATGAAAATAGTCTCTCTGGCTCCTGAGGTTATTTGAGGAAGGAAGCGCCATGAAGAATGCCAAATTTAGAATTAAAAAAGGGGACCTGGTGGAAGTTATTTCCGGCCGAGAAAAGGGGAAACGCGGCACGATCATCAAGGTTGATAAAGCCAAGGATCGTGTGTACGTGGAACAGGTTAATCTGATTAAGAAACATGTCAAGTCAAGAGAAGGCAGACCGGGAGAAATCATGGAGAAGGAAGCCGGTATTCATGTTTCTAATGTGATGGCTGTAGATCCAGGAACCGAAAAAGTCAGCCGCGTAGGATTTAAAGTCCTCGATGATGGAACCAAAGTAAGGATTGCCAAGAAATCTGGGGAAATGTTGGACAAGGAATAAGCCATGGCTGTATTAATGCAAAAATATAAAAAGGAAGTCGTTCCTCAGCTTATGAAGAAGTTGGGTTATGCCAATGTTATGCAGGTTCCCCGCCTTGAAAAGATCGTTGTGAATATCGGCGTCGGGGATGCCAAGGATAATCGCAAACTCGTTGAAGCGTCAGCCAATGAACTAGGTGTAATCACAGGGCAGAAAGCCATTGTTACCAGGGCTCGAAAGTCCCTTTCGAATTTTAAGATTCGTGAAGGTATGCCGATCGGCTCCAAAGTAACTCTACGGGGTCCTAGAATGTTCCACTTTATGCAGAAGTTGGTGAGTTCAGCTTTGCCCAGGGTTAGGGACTTTCAGGGTTTGTCCAGAAAGGCATTTGACGGCCAGGGTAACTATAACCTGGGAGTTCGTGAACAATTGATTTTTCCAGAAGTTGACTACGATCAGATGGAGAAGGTGCGGGGGATGAACATCACATTCGTAACGTCCACCTCGAAAAACGAGGATGCGCTCGCCCTGTTAGAGGAATTAGGACTTCCATTCGTAAGGACCAGGAGTAAGTAATGGCAAAAAAGTCGTTGATCGCCAAGCAGAAGAGACAACCAAAGTTCTCGACCAGAGAATACAACCGCTGTAGTGTTTGCGGCAGGTCAAGAGCTTATATCAGGCGCTTTGATCTGTGCCGTATTTGTTTTCGTGAATTTGCCGGAAATTTGATGCTACCTGGCGTATATAAGGCCAGTTGGTAGGAGAGGGGAACATCATGATGACAGATCCAATTGCAGATATGCTGACAAGAATTCGTAATGCCATTCACAAGAGTTTTCAGAAAGTAAAAATGCCATCTTCAAAGTTAAAAGTGGAGATCGCCAATGTGATGAAAAGTGAAGGCTATATAGAGGATTATGAGATTGAAGGGGAAGCGCCCAAGACGAACCTGGTGCTACACCTGAAATACAAGGAAAGTGAACGAGTTCTTCAGGGCTTAAAGAGAATATCCCGTCCTGGAATTCGTAAATACGTGGGTAAGACAGAGATACCTCGGGTGATGGGTGGTTTTGGAACCGCAGTTCTAACTACCTCCAAGGGAGTTTTAGCCGGTAAGAAGGCTCGGCAACTTGGAATCGGTGGAGAAGTTCTTTGCTACCTCTGGTAGGAGAAACCTATGGAATCGAAAGCAAATACATCAAGAGTTGGAAGGCTTCCAGTGATTTTACCGGAAGGAGTGAAAGCTCAACTGCAGGATGATCAACTGACAGTGAGTGGAAAGCTTGGCACCCTTTCTTTAACAGTCCATTCCAAGGTTGAAGTTGAGATTTCCCCCAGCGCGCTGGTAGTTAGACCAAAAGATGATCATAGAAAGACCCGCGCTTTGCATGGTCTGATGCGTGCCCTCGTAAATAATATGGTGACCGGGGTGTCGCAGGGCTACGAGAAAAAACTCACCCTCGTAGGGGTCGGATACCGTGCTTCTTTACAAGGAAAAAATGTTCAGCTGGAAGTAGGTAAGTCCCATGATGTGATTATGCCTATTCCTGATGGCGTCAAAGCGGAAATCACGAAAAAGCAGGATGAGATTACATTGACTGGAATAGATAAGGCAAAAATCGGACAATTCGCAGCTGAGCTTAAGAGACAGCGACCCGTAGAACCTTATAAGGGTAAGGGAATTCGCTATACCGGCGAGCAGGTTCGACTCAAGGCTGGTAAAAAAGCAGGAAAGAAGTAGAGGTTCGAAATGGCAGATATAAAGGACACAGCAGTACGTAGGATCATGCGGCACCAAAGGGTGCGTAAGAAGGTCCACGGAACTCAGCAAAGACCACGTCTTGTGGTGTTTAAGAGTCTCAAGCACCTCTACGCGCAAGTTGTAGATGATGATGGGCAGCGGACCGTGACCGGCGCCTCAACCCTGAGTCCTGAGATTCGCAAAGCCCTGGGAGGAAAATCTCGTACAGAGCGGGCTCAGGAAGTAGGGAAGCTCATCGCCTTGAGGATCAAGGAAAAGTCAATTGATGAGGTCATATTCGATAGAAATGGGTATCGCTATCATGGGATCGTGAAGGCACTTGCAGAAGTAGTTCGCGATGAGAAGCTTTTACGCTGACGGAGTTAAGCATAATGACCACCAAGGATAAAAACAAAGACGAAAAGGTAGAAGAGCAAGTAGAGGCTAAGACTTCCACACCTGATGTTGTTGTAGAAAAAGTTGCAGAAGCAGTGGCTGATGGATCGCAGGAAACTGTTGAGCCAGTGGCAGACGAAGGTGAAAAGAAACCTGAGTTTTCTACCCCATTGGAAAAAGTGGCTCCTGAGCCGGCTGCCGAAGGCAAGCGCAGCGATGGGCACAGAAGAGAGCAAAGTGAGGATGAGCAGGAATTAATTGAAACGGTTGTCCGAATTTCCAGGGTGGCTAAAGTGGTCAAAGGCGGTCGACGCTTCAGTTTTTCAACGATCTCTGTTGTTGGTGATGGTAAGGGGCGCGTCGGTGTTGGCCTGGGAAAAGCAAATGAAGTACCCGGTTCTATTCAGAAAAGTTTTGCGAATGCTAAAAGGAATATGATTTCCACCGTGATGGTAAATGGTACGATTCCTTACGAAGTCTCGGCCAAGAGTGGCGCTGGAAAAGTTTTTTTGAAACCAGCATCCGAAGGTACCGGGGTGATTGCCGGAGGCTCAATTCGGGCCGTCGTCGAAGCTGCCGGATATCGAAACATTCTCTCGAAATCCCTGGGTTCGAATAATCCTGTAAATGTGTTGAGAGCCACCGTTAAGGCCCTGGAGAGTCTGCAGTCTTTGAAGGATATTTCCAAGCTTCGCGGACGAACCACGGATGAGATCTTTCATTAGGAGCAGCCATGAAGCAGATCAAAGTAACCCGCGTTCGCAGCAGTATCGGAATCTCCGGCCGTCAGAAGGCAAATTTGGACGCTTTAGGTCTTATGAAGACTAACGCGAGCAAAATCCATAATTCCAGACCGGAGATCCTTGGAATGATTAAGAAAGTTGCCCATCTTGTGGTGGTAGAAGAGTTAATGGAAGAATCGGCGGGCTCGGAGTCAGCTGAGTAACTGGCATAGATTCTAAAAGAAGAGGCGGTGTTCCCCATGTTGGAAATTGGCAAAATCGGGCGAATAAAAAGCAGGACTAATAAAAAGCGATATAACCTGGGATTTAGCGCCGGGTCCAAGACATGCGGCCGGGGGCAGAAGGGTCAGCTTTCCCGTTCAGGAAGTTCTCATCCATATGTAGGTTTCGAAGGTGGACAAACTCCATTGTTTCGCCGGGTTCCAAAAAGAGGGTTTAACAATATTTTCAGGGTCGAATATGTACCTCTAAATCTTTCGGTACTCAATACCTTTGAAGACGGAAGCGAGATCACACCAGAGCTTCTCATCGAAAAGGGATGGCTTCATCCAAGGGGAAGAGTCAAAGTCCTCGGTGGTGGAGAGTTAACCAAAAAGCTAACTGTTAAGGCACATAAGTTTTCCCAGTCTGCTGAGGCCAAGATTAAGAGTGCTGGTGGAACTGTAGAGGTTGTGAGTGCTTAAAATTCTTCAAAACATCTGGACTATAGATGAACTTCGATCTCGAGTTCTCTTCACTTTGGGCATGGTTGCCGTCTTTCGGCTTGGATGCCAGATTCCCACCCCGGGTGTCGATCCGGAAGCGGTTGCAAATGTCTTTCAAGGTCAACAAGGTGTGCTGGGATTTTTGAACATGTTTTCCGGGGGCGCCCTGGAAAGATTCAGCGTTTTCTCATTAGGCATTGCTCCTTATATCAACGCTTCTATCATTATGCAGCTTCTCGTGTATGTAGTTCCCTATCTTGAACGGCTGCAGAAGGAAGAGGGTAGCGAGGGGCGCAAGAAGATTCAGATGTATACAAAATATGGAACCGTCTTCCTTGGTTCTGTTCAGGCCCTGGGTATTTCCACCTGGCTTGAGTCGATGCCCGGTGTGGTCCTCCCCAATATGCTGGGGTGGAAATTTACCGCCATGGCTGTCATTACCCTTTCTGCAGGTACCGCATTCATCATGTGGTTAGGGGAACAGATGACTTCCAAAGGGATTGGAAATGGAATGTCTCTGTTGATTACGGTTGGAATTCTGGCGACATTTCCTGCGGCCATCGTGGAAACAATTCAAGTGACCGACTTCTCCAATATTCCCAGTGTGGCACGTATTACAACGATTACCGCCATTTGTTTATTTGTAATAGCGGCAATTGTGTATATCCAGGATGGAGTCCGAAAGATTCCAATTCAGCATGCGCGTCGTACCGCTGGAGGCCGGACCCAGGGCGGGCTCAAGTCTTTTATTCCCTTAAGGGTGAATATGGCTGGAGTGATACCCATCATTTTTGCTTCCTCGGTGATGATGTTTCCACCCTTAATTTTTCAATACCTCCAAAACCGTTTCCAACATGATTTTTTTGTGACAGCCTCGATCTGGTTCGGTTATACCCATTGGTTCCATATCAGTGCATACGTTCTTCTAATCGTCTTTTTTACGTATTTTTATACGGCTATTCAGTTGAACCCAACTGAAATGGCGGAGAACCTCAAGAAGTACGGGGGGTTCATTCCCGGGATCCGTGCAGGGCGTAAGACTGCAGATTTCATTGACCGGATCGTTACCAGAATCACGCTTTGCGGAGCATTGTTTCTGGCACTGGTGTCAATCATCCCACCCCTGATGACCAAGTACTTGAACGTCACGTTCTATTTTGGAGGAACTAGTCTCCTTATCGTGGTCAGCGTGATGCTGGATACCGTGAGGCAAATGGAATCTTATATGGTTACTCGCCATTATGAAGGATTTATGAGGTCATAATGAAATTCTTGATTATGGGACCTCCCGGAGCAGGGAAGGGGACACAGGCAGTGATGCTTGCTGAGCAATTCGGCATTTCTCACCTGTCCTCCGGAGATCTTCTGCGGCAATCTGTTCAGGAGGGTCAGGAATTGGGTATGAAAGCGAAATCCTATATGGATTCCGGTGGATTGGTTCCTGATGAAGTGATGATAGAGATGATTTTGAAAGTGGTAGTGGACCTTGTGGCTAAAAATCAGGGGTTTCTACTGGATGGTTTTCCGAGGACACTGGACCAGGCCCAGGCTCTCGATGAGGCATTTGGAAGCCGTGGGGTGAAGGTTGATCGCGTGATCAACTTGAAAGTTGAGGACTCTGTTGTTGTAGCCCGGTTGTCGGGTCGGAGAGTCTGCTCTGAATGTGGCAAGATCTATCATATTCAGGACCTGCCGCCTATTAAGGAAGGGTACTGTGATTCCCATCCTGATATGGAGTTAACCATCAGAACTGATGATCAGGAAAAAGTGGTTCAGCAAAGACTGGATGTTTACCGCGAAAATACGGAACCCATACTTGGATATTACAAAAAAATGGGGGTCGTACTTGACATCGAAGGAAATCACGATAAAAAGGAGATTACACAACGGATCGTTTCCGAACTCGCAAATGAGTCTGAAGCGGCGGTTGAGTCAAGGGGGCAAGTGTCATGAAGGTAAGATCATCGGTTAAGAAGATTTGCGAAAAGTGCAAAATCATTCGAAGAAAAGGTGTAGTTCGTGTAATTTGCGAAACGGCCAAGCACAAGCAGAGGCAAGGGTAGGAGGAATCATGGCAAGGATCGCAGGTATTGATTTACCGAGGCAAAAGAGGGTGGAGTATGCCCTGACCTATATTTATGGGATTGGGATCACGGCTTCCCGAGATATCCTTACCGGCCTGGGTGTGGATTTTGACACACGTGTAAAAGATTTGACTGATGGGGAAATCTCCAAAATCGCCAAAGAAATCTCGGAAAATCGAAAGGTTGAAGGAGATCTGCGCCGTGAAGTCAACATGAACATCAAGCGATTGATGGACATCGGTTGTTATCGTGGTCTTCGCCATCGAAGAGGGCTTCCTGCCCGCGGGCAAAGAACCAAAACTAACGCAAGGACCCGTAAAGGTCCTCGTAAAACTGTCGGAGCAAGGCGAAAGAAGTAGGTTAGTACCATGGGTGTAGCGAAGAAAGTTAAAAGGACGATTACAAAAGGGCGATGCTACATTCGTTCCTCTTTCAATAACACCATCGTCAGTCTTACGGATATGTCCGGTGACGTGGTCGCGTGGTCCAGCTCGGGCAACGTAGGATTCAAAGGCTCACGAAAGAACACTCCCTATGCAGCTCAACTAGCCGCCAACAAGGTGGTCAAGGAAGGGCAGGATATGGGCATGAATTTGGTTGAAATTTATGTAAGTGGTCCTGGACAAGGGAAAGATTCAGCGGTAAAGGCATTTCACCATTCCTCAATCAGGGTAGCTGGAATGAAAGATATTACGCCCCATCCTCATAATGGATGCAAATTGAAGAAACGTAGAAGGATGTAAGTGCTTGAAGGCACAGGAGAAGGATCATGGCTAGATATCGAGGTTCAGCTTGCAAAATCTGCCGCAGGGCTAAAGTAAAGCTGTTTTTGAAGGGGGAGCGGTGTTATACCGTTAAGTGCGCCATAGAGGCCAGACCTGGTGTTTTACCAGGATCTCAGCCAAACAGAAGGCTCAAAAAGCTCTCAAACTACGGAGTTCAACTTCAAGAAAAGCAAAAGTTGCGTAACACCTATGGTGTTCTGGAGCATCAGTTCGGTCGCTATTATCACATGGCCAAAAAGCACCCGGTGACCGGAGAGGCATTGTTTCAGATACTGGAGTCCAGGTTGGACAATCTGGTTTACCGCATGGGATTTGGAAGTTCCCGTGCACAAGCCAGGCAAATGGTATCCCATGGACACTTTTTGCTGGATGGGTGTAAGGCCAGTATCCCATCCATTCTTGTAAAGCCCGGAGCGAAAATTTCGCTTAAAGAAGGCTCCAAGGTCCAGAAGAGAATTCAAGGGAACTTTGTGAACGCAGCATCACGGGGAATTCCCGCCTGGGTTGATGTAGATGGAACAGCAATGACGGGTTCGTACACACGAATGCCATCGCGTAATGAGCTTGAGATGGACATTCAGGAAAACCTCGTAGTCGAGTACTATTCCCGTTAATTCTTGAGGAGGAGACCAAATGATTAAGGTACAGGAACCGAATTATAAGATGGAAAGAGTTCAGTCCAATACTGCTACTGAAGGTAGCTTTGTTTTTGAGCCCCTGGAGAGAGGCTTTGGTCTAACCCTCGGAAATTCACTTAGGAGAGTACTCCTCTCGGCTATGCCGGGAATTGCCATATCTTCCGTGAGAATCCATGGTGTTTTACATGAGTACTCCTTTATTGACGGAGTCCAGGAAGATGTTTTGGAAATCTTGCTAAACCTCAAGCAAGTTGTATTGGCTCAAAACGAAGAGCTCAATGAGCAGCTCACAGTAAGTATTCAAAAGAAGGGTGTAGGGCCTGTGACTGCCGGAGACATCACTGGAGATCCCAGAATCAAAGTTGTGAATTCCGACCTCGTTATTTGTACTATCACGAAGGAAAATGTAGAAGTCGGAATGGAACTCGATATTAGAACTGGCAGAGGCTATGATCAAAATTGGCAGGGTACGGGAGACGAGAGTCTTGATACCATGTTTCTGGATGGGCATTTTACACCTGTTCGAAAAGTCAGTTATTCGGTATCAGATGCTCGTGTAGGTCAAGACATCAATTATGACAAGCTGGTTTTGAACCTGGAGACCAATGGGGCTATGTTCCCTGAGGAAGCACTGCGCTTTGCCTCCAAAATGCTTCGATCCTATTATGAGTTTATTTCTAAGATCGAGGTGGAATCTCCCTATCCAAGTTTGGATTTCCAACTGGAAGGGAAGCAGGAAGAAAATATCGAATCCAACGATGATATCACCATCAAGGATTTGGAGTTTTCAGTTCGTTCCCGTAATTGCCTTGAGATCGGAAACATTAAAACACTCGGTCAACTTGCTGAGGTTTCTATTGATGAACTGATGCAGATCAAGAACTTCGGAAAGAAGTCTTTGACGGAGATACGAGAAAAGTTATCCCAGTATGGTCTGAAGCTCAAGGACGATCGAGAAGGGGTGTAAAATGCGCCATCGAGTACGAAAAAGTAAACTCGGGAGAAGGCCCGATCACCAGTTAGCCTTACGCAGGAACCTGGTTTTTGCCCTTCTAACCCATGGTCGGATTCGAACTACGCTGGCAAAGGCTAAGTTGGCAAGTTCGGTAGCCGAGCGCCTTATCACACTCGTGAAACGGGGACTGGCTGACGAGGCTACCAGAGATCGCAGTGAGAAGGGGGCTATTTCCTTCTTTACAAGTGGTCAAAACAAAAGAAATCTGGTTGCTCTTACACCCAAACAGCGAAAGCTGAAGAAGCGCACGGAAAAGGCAGGCAAAAAGTTTGAGACACCAGAAGAGCAGCCTCGAATTGTGAAGAAGTTGTTTGACGAGATCGCTCCAACTTATGCCACCCGCGCTGGCGGCTACACAAGAATTTATCGTCTTGGCCAGAGACTTGGGGATGGTGCGGAAATGGCCATTCTTGAACTGGTCTAGATTCTTGCATTTATCGGTTAGACCCAAACAGGGAACTTCCCTTGTTGCGCGTTGCTAATCTCTCCAAGGATTTTAACGGCAAGAATCTTTTTCATGGGCTAAATTTCGAGCTTTCCGCTGGTAAAATTACAGGTTTGTTAGGCAAGAATGGGTCGGGTAAGTCTACCTTAGGGAAAATTTTACTTGGAATTCTTGATCCTGACGAAGGAGCCGTTGAATTCCCTGGTTCAGATCAACCCAGTGAGGGGCTTCCCTGTCATCGAGACAAAGTATATTACGTTTTCCAGAATCCCGATGATCAAATTGTAGGAACCGTGGTTCGCGATGATGTTGCCTTTGGCTGTGAGAATCGTTCGCTTCCCAGGGAGATTCTTATAGAGAGAGTCGAAACTTCCCTGGAACGTACTGGCTTAAAGGGACTGGAGAATGCCAATCCCATGATGCTCTCTGGAGGTCAAAAGCAAAGACTGGCCATTGCCGGGGCTTTAGCCGTGGAGGCAAGAGTTCTCATTCTTGATGAGCCGTCGGCCATGTTGGACCCCGATGGCCGTTCCCAGGTGCTCGAATTACTGGGCGAATTAGTTCGGGAAGGGATCTGTATTCTGTTAATCACCCATCTTCCCGAGGAAATACTATTGTGCGACAACCTGCTGGTTCTTAGGGACGGCGGGATGAAATCCTTTGAAGATCCAAAACGCTTTTTCCTCGATGGGTTCGCCTCCGATCTAAAGATTGATGATCCCGATGAAATTCTCTTGGAAAGGATGGGGCTTTGGGAACTGTTCAATTCTTAAAATTCCAGTCCTTCCAACATCATTACATGCAAGGAACTCCCTTTGAGAGCCTCGGTTTAGAGATTCCCGCGATGGAACTTGAACTACGGGGTATCTACGGAATTTTTGGATCCACGGGTTCGGGCAAGAGTACCTTTTGTAAATTGGTGGCTGGACTACTGGATGGCGGTGACAAAGTGGTCGAGGCACCCTGGCCGACAAAACAGATCCCCTTCCATGTGGGGTACGTGTTCCAGCAACCTGAGCATCAGGTGTTTGAAGAAACAGTCAGGGCTGAATTGTGCTTTGCCCTGCGGAATTTTAAGGTGGATGAGGGCGAGTGGGAGATTCGTTGTAGGGAGTCGTTGGATTTGGTAGGTCTTCCGGAGACCTTGCTTCAAAGAGATCCTCTCCAATTGAGTGGCGGTGAAAAAAGGCGCGTAGCCATCGCGTCAATCCTTGCCTATCGGCCAAAGCTTTTGATTTTGGATGAACCCCTGGCAGGGGTGGATGGTCCCGGGAAAAGGCGTATAATTGATACGATTTTGGCTGTAGAGAGATCGGGGGCAACCATATTCTGGGTGAGCCATGACCTCAACGATCTGTTGCGGCACGCAAAGCGCTCCTTGTATTTTAAGGAGGGTCGGCTGGAGTCCCTGGGAAACACCTTTGAAGTGATTAAGAATTGCGGATTGGAAAAGTCAATTTTGATTCAATTCATGGAGCAGCTCTGTGAGGTCAAGAATTGGGAGAATCCAGTCCCTGATCCCGGCAACCTCAAGCGGATTCAGGAGACTTTCATAAATGCCAGGGAGAACCTATGAGCCCGTCCTTTCGTCAGCGCAAAGATTTGATCGGTTTTTGCCACCTTCTATATCAGCGTGGTTACATGGTTTCTTCTGACGGGAATCTATCGGTACGCCTTGAAGATGGTTTTCTCACGACTCCCTCGGGAAGAAATAAGGGACTCATTGGTCCAGAAGACCTGGTTAGTGTTGATGAAAATGGAAATCCAAGGCAACTTGACTCCAAGCCCTCTTCTGAATTTCTAATGCACCAAAGGGTCTACCAGCTACGCCCCGAGATAAATGCGGTTGTTCATTGTCATCCTGTTTACGCTACCGCGTTGGCAGCTTCCTCAGTGGAGTTGGATTCCTGTCTTTTGACTGAATCCATTGTCACTGTTGGTTCTGTTCCCCGCGCTCCTTTGGCGATTCCTTCCACGCAAGAGATTCCGCAAAGTATAGCTCCGCTCGTACCCCACACCGATGTTCTCTTGCTCCAAAACCATGGGGTACTAGCCTATGGAAAGACTTTGGAAGAAGCGTATAATCGCCTGGAAACAGTCGAACATTACGCAAAAATTCAATACTTGCTGCACCTGGCGGGAATTGCCACACCAGTGCGTGGAGAAGAAGTGGAACGTCTCGAGAATCTTCGCAAAGGATACGGTCTTGAAGGACCTTATGTGCCTTGCAACCGTGAATCTAAGAGTGGAACTGAGTCTGAAATGGAAAAAATTGCCGCGACAGTAGCAAGGATTTTGAAAGAGAAGATGCGGTAGGGGGGATTTGAACCCCCACAGCCTTACGGCCACAGGTCCCTCAAACCTGCGTGTCTACCAATTCCACCACCACCGCTGGAAGGGCCTCAATGTAGCGGATTTTTTAGGCCTTGTAAAGTGGGAATTTTCCTATTCATATTCCATTTGACGCCGACATTTTGATGAACTAACATGGATGCTCCCTGGACCATTACTCCCTTGATGTGGGTGATTTCGCTGGCGGTACGAAAGGTTCCAGCTCCAGATTTGGACCAGGGGATTAAGACCCGGAGCCACTCAGTGGATTCGGATGGGAAGGATCGAACATGAATCAGCAGCAGCAAGATCCAGGTTGGGTCGGTTGGAAATCGATTGTTCTGGGCATCATTCTCCTATACTTCCTCAAACCATTTGGAACCCCGGTGCAGCAGGTTGCCGCTCCCACTCAAGAGGTAGCCGACGCGGTGCAGAAGACACAGAAAGATGTTGGTTTTCTCGCCTCGGTTCTCTCTAAGGAAAAACGCCAGGAAATTCTTACTTCCATCAATTGGGAAACCAACGAGAACTACGAGTTAGATGGGGACCCCCGGGCTAAGAAGGGTGGTAAGCTGCGAATGGCCGCGTCGAATTTTCCCGCGACCATCAGAACCACCGGAAAAGACTCCAGTGACACCCAGGTAGCCATGATCGAATCACTGGTTTACCAGACCCTGGTTGGCTTAAGCGCCGATCCCTTCTACTTTTATCCGCAGCTAGCCACGCATTGGGCCATGTCCGGTGACAAAATGACCTACTATTTCCGCATCGATTCCGATGCGAAATGGTCGGATGGGAATCCGGTTGTGGCAGCGGATGTAGTAGCGAGCTGGGATCTCTATTCCAGTAAAGACATTCAGGATCCTGCAACCAACGAAGTTTGGAGTAAGTTTTTACGGCCTGTGATTTTGGATGATCGAACTGTGATGGTGAAGGCCAAAGAGCTTCACTGGCGAAATTTTATGACCTTCGCTTCCAGTTTCTTTGTACTGCCGAGTCATATTCTTTCCAAGATTGAAGGAAAGAAATATATGAAGAAGTATAACTGGAAAATGCTGCCTGGTTCGGGGCCCTATATCCTCGATAAGATTGATAAACCCAATCTGATTACCTTCAAACGGCGGAAGGATTTCTGGGGTATTGATAAGTACCAGTACACTGGTTTGTATAACTTTGACAAATTTGAATATATGTTCGTGCGGGACCAGGAACTGGTCTGGGAAAAGTTCAAGAAAGGCGAATTCGACTATATGCCGATCTATCGTTCTCATCGCTGGGTGAAGGAAACCAGCTTCGATAAAATTCAAAAAGGCTGGATTCAAAAGCGTAAGGTCTTTAATCGCAAGCCGAAAGGTACCCAGGGGTTTTCCTTTAACCAGCGAAAGTGGCCCTTCAATGATATTAAGATCCGCGAGGCCTTTGCATATCTCTGGAACCGGGGAGCCCTGATGGAAAAACTCATGTTCAATGAGTATATTTTCCTGGATTCCCACTTTCAAAATTCCCCTTATATGGGTAAGAAGATCCCTAAAGTTCGCTATAACCCCGATACAGCCCGTGAACTGCTGGCTGAAGCCGGGTGGAAAGAACTGAATAGCGAAGGCTGGTTGGAAAAGGACGGCGAAATCTTCCAACTCGATATGAACTATGTGGGTAAGTGGTCCGAGAAGTTCTATACCGTATTTCAAGAGGATTTGAAAAATGTGGGAATCAAGCTGAACCTGAAGGAAATTACGTGGGCTACGAAAATTAAGGAAGTGAATGATCGTAGTTTCGCGTTGACCACTGGCGCTTATACGGGTTCAAGTTTTCCCAATCCCGAAGTTCTCTATCATTCCAAGTTCGCGGACGTTAAAAACTCCGGGAATCGGTGGGGTGTTAAGAACAAGAGAGTCGATGAGCTTTGTGAAAATTACAATGCCGAATTCGATTATGATAAGCGCGTTGAGATGCTCGTTGAACTTGATGATATCCTGACCAATGATTACACCATCGCATTCGACTGGTTCGCACCAGCGGAGCGCCTGGTCTATTGGAACAAATTTGGAATGCCCGTTTCTGCATTGGCTAAGACTGGTGATTATAGAGACGCGCCTAGTTATTGGTGGTTTGACGAAGAGAAAAACAAGGCACTGGAGACAGCCCGGGCGAATGGTACCGACCTTCCCATTGGTGAAGTTCGAGTTGACCACTGGGGTAGTAAGTAAGGAGCTTCAATGGGGACTTATATTCTACGCAGAATCCTCTTGATGATTCCCACCTTTATTGCGATCACGTTCATTTGCTACGGGATTATGTGGGTGGTTCCAGGGGGACCTGTGGAACAAGCCATCATGAAGTATGAGGCTGCGGCCACGGGTGGCGGTGCGGGTGGAGAAGTGGCTTCGGGAGGTTCAACCACAGGTACTCAGTCTTTTCAGGTCTCCGATGAAATGGTTGAAGAGCTTAAAAAAATCTATGGGTTTGATAAGCCGTTTCATATTGCTTACCTGAGTTGGCTGTGGAATGTATGTCAGTTTGACCTGGGGGAGTCTTATATCTATAGCGAGCCCGTATGGGAACGAATCTATACTCGCTTTCCAGTGTCCCTGTTTTTTGGAGGAATCGGCTTCCTCCTGGGCTATATTATCTGTATTCCGCTCGGTATTTTTAAGGCCATGCGCCACGGAACCATGTTTGATTGGTCTAGTTCAATCATCGTCTTCGTAGGTTACTCAGTACCAGGTTTTGCCATGGGTCTGGTGCTATTGGTTTTATTCGGAGGCGGCAGCTACTGGGATGTATTTCCCCTGGGTGGAATGGTTTCACAGAATTTTGAAGAACTCTCCCTGTGGCAGAAAACCCTGGATCTCACGCATCACTCCATCTTGCCAGTTTTTTGTTATATGCTCGGTGGATTTGCGGTGACGACCATGTTAATGAAAAACTCTCTCATGGAAAATCTTGGTGCGGACTATGTACGTACTGCATTTGCCAAGGGGCTTGAAGAGAGAGTTGTAGTATTCAAGCATGTATTACGTAATTCCCTGATCCCCATTGCTACGGGAATCGCTCACTTTTTATCCATTCTATTGGCAGGTTCTTACCTGATTGAGCGTGTTTTTAATATTGATGGGATCGGGCTCTTAGGTTATGACGCCCTGGTTTCCAGAGATTATCCGGTAACTCTCGGGGTGATCGTGATTGCTAGTATTCTGAGCCTTGTGGGAAACCTGATCGCGGATATGATGTACGCACTTATTGATCCCAGGATTCGGTTCAAGTAAGAGGAAAAGCTATGGAGAACAAGGATCTGCTCATCGTCCTCGGACTGGTCTGCCTGGTTGATTCGGTGAGAAATTCCATCATACGGGGTGTGATCTACTTTTTTTCCAACCTCCCCAATCTCGTAGTTTTCTTATTTTGGAGCCTTTTGCGATCGCCGTGGTTAATTGCGGATCTCTGGCGATCGATTCGAAACTATTTCACCTCTCCCATTTTTTCCAAGAGAGCCCAGAAGTTTAAGAAACTGAAGCGCGGGTATTGGTCCTTTCTTCTGATTGTGGGAGTCTTTCTCTTCTCCTGGTTATTACCCCTATTTATCAACGATACCGCCTGGCACGTGCGCTATGATGGAAAATCCTATTTCCCCATTTTCTATGAATTACCCATAGTCTCCAAAATTATTCCCTATTACCCTTCTAAGATCTTTTACGACCATGAATTTGGCCTGAAAGGTAAGAACCCGGTCAACTACAGGAAATTGAAGAAGCATTTTGAAGCGCAAGGTAAAGGCAATTCAGTACTTTTAGCCCCTTACGAATATTCACCTACTGAAAATAACCTCACCGAGTATCCCGATGCTGAACCGCCTCACCGCCCTGACGGCAGACACTGGTTTGGTACCGATGACAGGGGTCGGGATGTCTTCGCCAGACTTGCCTACGGATTTAATATTTCAATGACTTTTGCCTTGTTGGTGACTTTTTTCTCATACCTGATCGGGGTGGCTATTGGCGGTTACCTGGGCTACTTTGGCGGAATTTTCGATATTGTAGTCCAGCGGATTGTCGAAATCTGGTCTTCCATCCCCTTTCTCTATGCCATCATGATTGTGGTTAGTATCGTGGGTGAAGTGCATCTTGGCTGGCTGGTAGTACTGTTAGCCGCGTTTGGGTGGATGGGAATGACATATTATATTCGCGGAGAATTCTTAAGAGAGAAGGCAAAGGACTATGTGTCCGCGGCAATTTCCATTGGGCACAAAGATCACACGATCATATTCAAGCATATCCTTCCTAACTCCCTGACACCTGTGATTTCCTTTATGCCCTTTGCCATTGTAGGGAATATTACATCGTTGGTATCTCTTGATTTTCTTGGATTTGGCCTGGCTCCTCCCACTCCAAGCTGGGGAGAAATGATGAGCCAGGGTATGTCTCATCTGAAGGATCCCTGGTTGGTATTTGCCCCTCTGGGCGCGTTGTTTCTAACACTCATGCTGGTTTCTTTCATCGGAGAGGCCGTGCGCGAGGCTTTTGATCCTAAACAATATTCTAGACTGCGCTAAGGACATTCATGGAAAAGGCAGAGCTTCTTAACGTCAAAGGTCTCAAGACCTACTTTCGAACCGAAGCAGGAACCGCTCGAGCTGTGGACGGAGTGGATTTTAATGTTTTCGAGGGTGAAGTTCTGGGTATTGTAGGTGAATCAGGCTCAGGAAAATCCGTAACCTCCCTTTCCTTGATGCGCCTTATTCCCAATCCCCCCGGATATATTGCCGGCGGGTCCATTGATTTCTCTGGAAGGGACCTTTTAAAACTCACCTATCCGGAGATGCGAAAAATAAGGGGAAATGAAATTTCCATGATCTTTCAAGAGCCCATGACTTCCTTGAACCCGGTGTTCACCATCGGGGATCAAATCATGGAACCCATTCTTCTACACCAGGGAGTAGATAAGACAGAGGCTGCGGATAGAGCCGTGCGTATGATGGAATTGGTGGGGATACCCGGCGCGCGTCAAAGGCTCCACGATTACCCTCATCATTTTTCAGGCGGTATGCGCCAGAGAGTCATGATTGCCATGGCACTGGCCTGTAATCCAAGGTTGTTGATCGCAGATGAGCCCACCACGGCACTCGATGTCACCATACAAGCCCAGATTTTAGAGTTGATGCTGCAGATTCGTGAGGAGAATGATGAGGCAGCGATTATATTGATTACCCATGATATGGCAGTTGTAGCCGGAGTGTGTGATCGGGTTGTGGTGATGTATTGCGGTATGGTTCAGGAAATAGCGACCATTGATGACATTTTTTATAACCCGCTCCATCCCTATACCCAGGGGTTGCTGGAATCGATTCCCAACCCGGAAAAGAAGAAAGAAAGACTGCGGGCTATCCCCGGGATTGTACCCAATATCCTGGGATTACCCAAAGGATGTAAATTTTGTACTCGCTGTCCCAAGAAAATGGATATTTGCGAACAAGAAGAGCCCAAACTGGAAGAGGTCAGGCCAGGTCACTTTGTCAGGTGTTTTCACGATAGCGCAAAGTCGGGCGCATAAGGCGGATTTGGAATGGAATCGAAGAAGCGCTTGCTCGAGGTAAGAGACTTAAAAATGCATTTTCCCGTTACCGGCGGGCTTTTGAGTCAGGTTGTGGGGTATGTAAAAGCTTTAGACGGTGTGAGTTTTGATGTCTTTGAAGGGGAAACCCTGGGATTGGTAGGAGAGTCTGGCTGTGGAAAATCCACTACGGGACGCTGCATCATCAAGCTCTATGAGCCTACCGCAGGCAAGATTATTTTCCATTCCCGCAGGGGGCCGGTTGATTTAACCGAACTCGATAGAGACTCCATGCGCCCTTATCGCTCTGAAATCCAGATGATTTTCCAAGATCCGTATTCCTCTCTGAATCCCAGGATGACCGTGAAAACTATCATTGAGGAGCCCCTGGTTATCCATAATCCAAAGATGAATTACCGTGAACGGGAAGATCGGGTGCTCTATCTTCTTGATCGTGTGGGTCTTCGGGCTGATCAGGCTGAAAGATACCCGCACGAGTTCTCTGGGGGTCAGAGGCAGAGAATCGGAATTGCCCGGGCCCTCTCCACCAATCCTAAGTTAATCATCGCTGATGAACCGGTATCAGCCCTAGATGTTTCCGTGCAGGCCCAGGTTGTAAACCTGATGATGGATCTGCAGGAGGAATTCAAGCTCACTTATATATTCATTGCCCATGATTTGGCAGTGGTAAAGCACATCTCAGAGAGAATCGCCGTAATGTACCTCGGTAACATGGTAGAGTTGGGTCCTGGCGATCCCATTTACGAAAACCCTGTCCACCCTTATACCCGGGCCTTGCTTTCGGCTACACCCGTAGCTGATCCTCGTGCCAAACTAAAGGATCGCATCGTGTTGCAGGGGGACGTACCTTCCCCAACCAACAAACCTTCAGGCTGTGGTTTTCGAACCCGCTGTCCTCTGGCCGAACCATCCTGTAGCGATGAGGCGCCTGCTTTTCAGTCCTTTGAGTCGGGACGTCACGTCGCCTGTCCTCATGTTGAGGAATAGGAGCATCCGAAACAAGAGAACAGCTCCCAGGGAAGCCTTCAATGCTGTTATAAAATGAAGGAGTTTTTATGAGTCAACGTGGGTATGCCAATTCGATTTTTAGGACGGTTCTATCAATCTTATTGCTTCTTTTTTTAGGGGTATTGATCTGGCAGCAGGATGCCAGGGAAGAAAAGCTGATTCAGCTATATAAGGACCATCAGGAGTTAAGCTCACAGATAGGGAGAACTCAACAGAAGATGGATGCTCTGACTCAACAGATTCGGGCGGGAGTTCGGCTCAATACCTCAACGGGTTCTGCTCAAAGTTCGGGAAGGCGAAAATTCCTGCATCCTGAAGTTAAAAACGTTCTGGAAGGAATCCCCCCCAAGGAAGCGCCGCCTGAGGCTAACACCAATGGAGTTTTACATAAGGTTTACGCTTTTCAGGGAACGGACCCCAAGGGTATGAATTTCATCATCGAGAATTCCGCTGGACTGAGTGAGGATATTCAAGAGTATGTGAGTATGTTTCTCGCGGGGAGATCTCCCAGTGATCCTTCCAAATTTTATCCCTTGCTTGCACAGAGAGTGGAGGTCACCGATGACTCCCGGGAATATACAATTTACCTGAGGAAAGGTGTTAAATGGCATAAACCGGTGGTTGATTTTTCCAATAAGCGATACGAATGGCTTAAGGGAGATCGATTTGTCACAGCCCATGATATTAAGTACACAGTGGATTTGATTCTCAATCCGGCGGTACAGGCGGCACACATTCGAAACTACTACCAGGATATTGAGAATGTCAGGGTGCTTGACGACCACACTCTGATCATTCGCTGGAAGAAAAAGACTTACCAGTCCTTTTCCTTCACTCTTGGTCTATGGCCCACTCCCCGTTGGCTCTATGGCTACGATGAAGATGGACAGCCTTTCCCGAGCACTACAGCAGGATTGAAATTCAATGAGCACTGGTACAACAACAGAGCCATAGGCTGTGGGCCATACCAGTTCGTAAAATGGCGCCAGCAAGAAATCATAGAGCTGAAGAGATTCGAGGAATTTAATGGGAAAAAACCTCCCATTCAAGAGATTCACCTCCATATGATTCGAGACAAGAATCAGCAATTATTGAACTTTCAATCAGGTCTCCTTGACCTACATGAGCTGCCTGTAGCCCAATATCGAGAAAATGTTCTGGAGGCCCCAATCTCTGGTCCCTATCGCAATGGAACCTACAACGTTCATACCGTAACCAAAATGGTCTACCGCTATATTGGATGGAATCTCGATGATTATCGATTTAAGGATCCAAAAGTTCGACGGGCCATGACACATGCCATCGATCGAGATTTCGTGGTAAAGAATGTCCTAAATGGCCTGGGAACGGTGACTACCGGTAGCTTTTATCGTCATTCAAACGCCTATGATGAAACCTTAAAGCCCTGGAAATTTGATCTGGATGAGGCTTCCAGGTTACTGGAGGAAGCGGGTTGGAAGGATGAAGATAAGGATGGGGTCCGAGAGAAGAAAATCGATGGGAAACTGAGGCCTCTTGAATTCCCGCTTCTTATCTATGGATACAGACCTGAAGTTCGATCATGGTCCACTCTTCTCAAGGAGAATCTCTATAAAATAGGGGTTCGCTGTACCCTTGTACCGGTGGAATGGTCGGTGATGCTTAAAAGAATGGAAGATAGGGAATTTATCGCGTATACCGGGGGCTGGGGACTTGATTACGACGGAGATCCCTACCAGATCTGGCATTCCTCACAGGCTGATCAGCCCAAGAGTTCGAATCGTATTGGATTTAGAAATACTGAGGCGGACAAGATTATTGAAAAGCTCAGGGAGACCTTCGATCCTGATGAGAGGGTAAAGTTACAGCACCAGTTTCATGCCATCTTACATAAGGAGCAGCCTTATTCCTTTCTTTATTCAGAGAAAAACGTAGTGGCTTTGCAGCAGAGGGTGAAAAATGTGAGCTTTCAGAAGATGCGTCCCCATGTTCAGACGATGAATTGGTATATCCAATAATAGGATCGGTACAGTGCAGCAATATATCGTAAAGCGTTTGCTGGTGATGATTCCCACCCTTCTCGCAATTACGGTAATTGTCTTTGTGATTTTACAAATCGCCCCGGGTCGACCTGGCGGAGCGGCATCGGGTGATTCGGAAGCGGCCGGTAAACAGGCCGGTATGGACGGCTATCGAATCTTTAAACAGCAGTTCAACCTCGATAAACCCATTCTCTTCAATTTGCGCTTCACCCTTACGGAGCCAGAGATTCGAACCCTATTGGATCATCGGTTCAACGCGGAGAAACTCTATTCCCTGGCACTAAAGAATCGTGCTACAGAACTTCTTCAAGACTATGGGAATGATATCTTGCCGCAGCTCGCTCGAATCATTGCCGATCCCCCAAATCTGAGGATGCGCAACCAGGCCTTGAAGATCTTTCGTCACAATGCTCAAAGGCCTTTGATTCATGAGTATGGCAAACGGCTAGATGATGAAAAACGAGCCATGAACATGGAAATTGAGGCTGAAAATAAAAGGGCGGATAAGTTTAAGTACTTGCCCGGGATGCAGGAGGAGAAGATTCGAAATCTTGTGGATCGGGTCCTGGCTTATTACGATGATATTCGAGACCGTTATGAGCTAGGATTCTTTGATAGAGTTCGCATCTTTTTTCTAGATACTCGATTTGCCCGTTACCTGAGTAACTTGGCGCGCCTGGACTTTGGAATTTCCTTCGTAGATCGTCGTCCTGTGATGCCCAAAGTCATGGAAAAGTTAAAGTTTTCCATTCTCCTTTCAGGATTATCAATCTTGATTGCCTATATACTGGCCGTACCCATTGGAATTTATTCCGCTGTCTTTCCCCGCTCTTTAAGTGATCAATGCCTGACCGTATCCCTATTCATGCTCTATTCCCTGCCCACATTTTTTGCCGGCACGGTCCTGCTCTTTCTATTCTCTGAAGGAGGAGGCTATTATTCTGTTTTTCCCACCGGGGGATTCAAGTCCCTGGACTCCTTTGAGCTGACTACTTTGCAAAGGCTGGCCGATGTGTCCTGGCATATGTTCCTACCCCTTGTCTGCCTGACCTATGTTTCGCTGGCCTCTCTTTCCCGCTATGCGCGCACCGGCCTATTGGATGTGATTCATTCGGACTATATCAAGACCGCTCGAGCTAAGGGGTTGCCGGAGTCCGTGGTCATTCTTAAGCATGGCGTTCGTAATGGGCTCATCCCCATTCTGACTCTATTGGGGAGTATTCTACCTACGGTGGTAGGGGGTTCCGTAATCATAGAAGTAATTTTTAACCTGCCTGGAATTGGATTTGAGGCATACAACGCGGTTTTGCTGCGCGATTACAACATGGTTATGGCGATTCAGCTAATTTCAGCCGTAATGACGCTCATTGGGCTGCTTATTTCTGACATCTTATACGCAGTTGTTGATCCAAGGATTACCTATGATTGAGAGAAGGATTTCCTAAAAGATGGATACGGATACCGTAGAAAAAATCGGTTATTGGACCATTGTCTGGGAACAGTTTCGCAAAAACAAGCTGGCGATGTTTGGCCTATCGTGCATTTTCGTGATGGTGTTGGTTGCCGTTTTTTCTCCCTTTATCTCTCTGGATAAACCCATTTTTTATGCGACCTCCCAGGGGTGGGGATTCCCGCTGTTTCGGAGTTTGTTTGACCGAAACTTTTTTGAAAATGGGGTGGATTTATTTTTCAATATTCAGATTTTTCTCGTCCCGGTGCTTTTCCTGGTGCTCAGCATTCAATACCTGCGGTCTGGTAGGGGGGTGTTGGTCTCCTATGCGGGCATTGTATACACCTACCTGATTCTCTCCGTGGTTATATTCCTGGTACTCAATCTCCATCCTTATAAAGAGCCCTATAAGGACTGGGTAGGGGAATCGGTGAAAGCAAGTCAGGCAAAAGAGTCCTCAACCTTTCTTTTTTCCTTGAAGCCCTTTTCTTATCGACAGACGAGTTCAATCGGGTCTCATCCCCAGGCTCCCGGTGGTAGGCACCTTTTAGGTACGGACAAAGAAGGCCGGGATGTTTTTGCCCGAATGGTTTATGGAACCAGGATATCTCTCACCATTGGAATCGTGGCCGTCTCTATTTACATTTTCATTGGCATCATCCTGGGGAGTATAGCCGGCTTCTTCGGGGGAACCATGGATATGCTCATCTCCCGTTTCATAGAAATCATGCTTTGTTTTCCCACGTTTTTCCTGATTTTGACCCTCTCAGCCCTGATCCATGAAAAATCCATCTTTCACGTCATGCTCATCATAGGGTTCACCCGTTGGCCCGAAGTTGCGCGACTGGTAAGGGCAGAGTTTCTCAAGCTAAAAAATATGGATTATGTGCAGGCTGCCATTGCCCTGGGGCTTTCCAAAACGAGGATTATCTTCGGGCATGTCCTGCCCAACGCCCTGGGTCCGGTAATTGTTACAGCGGTTTTTGGAGTAGCCTCATCGATCCTCATCGAATCTTCTTTATCTTTTCTTGGTCTGGGGGACGTTTCGGCCCCTTCCTGGGGAGAGATTCTCTCCCAGGGTCGGCAGGAGTATAAACTATGGCTAATTCTCTGTCCCGGTCTGGCCATCTTCTTTATGGTCTCAATTTTTAATCTGGTCGGTGAAGGCCTGCAGGATGCCATGGATCCAAAGCTAAGGAGATAATCAGTGGAGCCGATGATTCTCGACAACCCTGAAACCGAACCTAAACCTCTCGTTGAAATACAGAATTTGAGTGTGCATTTTGACACTGATCGTGGTGTTGTCCCAGCCGTGAATAACGTAACCTATTCTATTTTTGAGGGCGAAACTCTGGGTCTTGTGGGCGAATCAGGCTGTGGGAAATCGGTGACAGCCCATTCTATCATTCGATTGATTCCAAAACCCCAGGGGCGAGTGGCCTCAGGGCAGATTCGTTTCCGCGGGGAAAACCTGGTTACAGCGACTGAAAAGAGAATTCGTGAGATTCGCGGTAATGATATCTCCATGATTTTTCAAGAGCCGATGACTTCCCTGAATCCTGTTTTTACGGTTGGGAACCAGATTACAGAAGCTATTTTGGAGCATCAGGAAATCGAGGAAGATGCTGCCTGGGATCTTGCGATCGGCATGTTGAGAAAGGTTGGAATTCCATCACCTGAAATTCGTATTGATGAATATCCTCACCAGCTTTCAGGCGGAATGAAGCAGCGGGTTATGATTGCCATGGCTTTGGCATGTAATCCTTATCTTCTCATCGCGGATGAGCCGACTACCGCACTGGATGTGACGATTCAGGCACAAATCCTGGAATTGATCCAGGAACTGCAAAAGCAATCCTCTATGTCTGTGCTTATGATTACCCATGATCTGGCCGTAGTGGCCGAGGTATGTGATCGGGTAGTAGTGATGTATGCATCAAGAATCGCCGAGATTGCCCCGGTGGAGAAACTCTTTGAGAAGCCGCTTCATCCCTATACGCAGGGCCTGTTTTACTCGATTCCCTCCATTGAAGAAGATAAGGATCGTTTAACTCCTATCCCTGGATTTGTCCCCAGTCCTATGAATTTTCCTTCCGGCTGTAAATTTCATGATCGTTGCCTGCTCACGACTCAGCGTTGTAAAGAAGAAGAACCGGTATTGAGACAGGTTGAACCCGGGCATTTTGTAGCGTGCCATCTGGTAGAATGACAGGCGAGTAAACGTGAATTCTCAATCTGATTACGAACCAATCATAAGAACTGGATCCCAGGCCCCGCTTCTGGAGGTTCGTCGACTCAAAAAGTTTTTCCCTATACACAAGGGAATTCTCTCCAGACATGTGGGTGATGTTCGAGCCGTGGACAATGTTAGCTTTGCCCTGGAAGAGGGGGAAACACTGGGGCTGGTTGGTGAATCTGGTTGTGGGAAGACTACTGTAGGAAGATGTATTCTTCGCTTGTTAGAGCCGACTTCGGGAGAAATTCTATACAAGGGTGAGAATATCCTTGGAAGCAGTGGCGAGAAATTGCGGGAGTACCGACGCCAGATTCAGCCCATTTTCCAGGACCCATACTCCTCTTTGAATCCGCGTAAGACCGTGGCCGACCTGGTAGGTGAGGCTCTATTGGTCCACGGAATCTGCCAATCAGAAGAGGAACGAAATGAACGGGTCTGTGAGTTGCTCAATAAGGTAGGTCTTTCCTCCACTTATTTGAATCGATATCCCCATGAATTTTCAGGTGGTCAAAGACAGCGGATTGGAATCGCAAGAGCCATCGCCTTAAATCCTTCGATTATAGTCTGTGATGAATCGGTGTCTGCGCTCGATGTCTCCGTTCAGGCACAGGTTTTGAATCTCTTGATTGATCTTAAGGAAGAAATGGGACTCTCCTATATTTTCATTGCTCATGATTTGTCAGTGGTGAAACATATTTCCGATAAAATCGGAGTGATGTACCTGGGACAGGTAGCGGAATTGGCTCCCACTCAAGATGTTTTCCAAACTCCAAAGCATCCTTATACAAAAGCACTGTTGTCTGCTCTCCCCCGTCCCAATCCGCGCAAAAAATCCAATCGAATTCTGTTAAAAGGGGATGTGCCCACGCCCATCAATCCCCCTCCCGGATGCTATTTCAATACACGCTGTCCCGAGGTTTTACCCATTTGCTCAGAAATTGAACCAGCGATGAAATGGGCCAGTGCGAGACATCTATGTAAATGCCACCTGGTAGATGACCGGAGACGTTCCGATAGCGGCCCTCCCCAGGATATGATCGATCGCCGGAAGGAAGAGCTCTACCCTAAATCTAAGCCTGATGCGGTAATCGAGGTTTGAAGCAAACCGAGAATGGAAGAAAGGTAAATCAGAGAATATGGATCGATTTATTATAACTGGAGGAAGACCGTTACAAGGATCAGTAACGGTATCAGGGGCTAAGAATTCAGCTTTGAAAATACTTGCCGCGACATTACTCCTTACCAAGCCGATCCGCCTGCGGAATGTCCCAGACCTGATGGACATTCGAACCATGAAAAGAGTTTTGCAGACTCTTGGCGCGAAAATAGAATACAATTCAGATGAAAAAATCATGGATGTGGATCCTTCCGGGCTCAACAGTACCGTAGCTCCCTATGAGTTGGTCAAAACAATGAGAGCCTCCTTTCAGGTTATGGGGCCTCTTTTGGCAAGATTTGGAAGAGCTGAAATATCTTTACCTGGCGGGTGCGCTATTGGCCCCAGGCCGGTGGATTTTCACCTCAAGGCCTTTCGAGAAATGGGCGCTGTCATCACCACTGAACATGGTTATATTCAAGCGGTAGCTTCCCCCCTACATGGTGCGTCCATCTACCTCGACTTTCCCAGTGTCGGAGCGACAGAAAATGTGATGATGGCAGCATCTCTCACCGAGGGAGAAACCATCATCGAAAATGCTGCCCGAGAGCCGGAGGTGGAGGATTTGGCGAACTTTCTTAATGGATGCGGCGCGAATATTCAAGGAGCCGGAACAGAAAGGATCGCGATTCAGGGAGTTAGTTCCCTGGAGCCCACAGAACATAGAATACTAGCTGATAGAATAGAGACTGGGACGCTGCTATTGGCAGCATGTATCACTCGCTCTGAGCTCGAAGTTGTGAATCCCCCCATGGGCGCTTTAGATACGTTTATAGAGAAACTGCGCGAATGTGGAAACCAGTTTGAGTTTTCTCAAAATTCAATTCGAGTGATGCCTTCCAGGAATCCCACCGGAATTCAGTTCACCACCCGGCCCCATCCGGGATTCCCAACCGATCTACAAGCACCCATGATGGCCTATCTCACAACAACAGAAGGAATCTCGGTAATCTCTGAAGGAATTTATGAGAACCGCTTCTTGCATATGTCCGAATTACTAAGAATGGGAGGAAAAATCCAATTGGAAGGGGCCAGGGCCCTGGTTACCGGAGGTACGCCACTGAGTGGAGCGCCGGTCATGGCCTCTGATCTGAGAGGCGGGGCAGCGTTGGTATTGGCAGGTCTGGCTGCTGACGGCAGAACGGAAGTTTCCCGGGTTTACCATATTGATCGAGGCTACGAGAGACTGGAAGAAAAGCTCTGTGCCCTGGGAGCACAAATAGAAAGAATCAGTTAGGCATGCTCATTTGTGACAAGGTTCCCTGTTGACAAAACATGTTGATGAACCGTTCATTTGGTGTTCCTTTCTTGCTTTTTTTGAGTATGGGTCGCTATAATTCCAGCGGATGGAAGATTGTCCGAGTGGTTTAAGGAGGCGGTCTTGAAAACCGTTGTGGGCGCAAGTCCACCGTAGGTTCGAATCCTACATCTTCCGTTTGTTTCATGACTTGGAGACTTGGCCGAGCGGCTTAAGGCGCACGCTTGCTAAGCGTGAGTAGGTAACACTACCAAGGGTTCAAATCCCTTAGTCTCCGTATTTTATTTGAGGCCTAGAGGTATCCCCGTCTGAAAGTTTTTAAACGCCAGATTAGAATGGAAGCAAGATAGAACTGTGAATCCAGGGGAGATAGAAGAGCGGGACAGGATCTTTAAATACCTGTCTGAAAATGGGTCCAAGACATCATCGACCCAGATTTGTCGCGAATTCTTTGAAAATCATCTCTCGGGCGACCCCGAATTTTATGTCCGCAGAGTTTTATCCAATGATCCCAGGTTTGAAGAAGATCAGCCCGGAAGTTGGACTCTCGTGGAGTTTGCTGAGAAGGGGCATCAACTTAAGGATCTTCGTTATTGTGTTTTCGATCTGGAGACAACCGGCGGTGTTCCTCCCCTCCATCGAATCATAGAAATTGGTGGAGTGATCGTTGAGGGTGGGAAGCTAAAGGATGAATTTAAGACCTTTGTTATACCGGACCGGCCCATCCCCGATTATGTTTCCCGCCTGACCGGAATCAAGTCGCGGGAATGCGATGAGGGACTGCCAGTCGAGGAAGCCCTGAAAGCATTTCTTGAGTTCTCTAAGGGGAGCTTGCTGGTGGCTCATAATGCCGCGTTTGATCTTAATTTCCTACATTCTGAATATAGAAGAGTTTTAGGACACAAACAAAATTCTTATGGGCTGTGTACCTTAAAACTTTCAAAGGTGCTGGTTCCAGAGTCACCGGCACATAAATTAGAAATTCTTTCCAGGTTCTTCGATATTCAAGTCGAAAATCGACATCGAGCCCTTGATGATGCTCGAATGACAGCCTTTGTTCTTTTGAAAATCCTCGAGATTTTAGGAAAAAAGCACTCGACGCTGACATTAGATCACGTTTATAAATATTGTGTTAACTGGCGAGAGGACTATTTCCCTGTCAGTCTGACCACCCCCGAGGAGCTTAACGTTTTACCAGAGGGAAGTGGAGTGGCTCATTTTCAAAACGAGTCGGGTAAGCGTTTACATTCCATTGCCTTCCGTGACATTCAATTTGAACTCCAGAGCATCTTTTACGAGCAAACGAGGCGATCTCCGCTGATCAAACGTCTTCTAAAGCGGGCTCGAAAATTCTCTATTGAGAAAGAGAACTGCTTTTTAAATGCACTGCTGACGGAAAATCGCCTGGAAACCCAGAGCGGGAGAGATAGATCCCTTCCGCGAGAGCGTAATTTTGCTTATTTCATCAAACTGGTGTCTCCCAAGGCGGAAGAAGTGCAGGTAACCTCGCGAAGACTTCGCGATGAAGCATTTTATTTTGGTCCGCTCAGGAATCTTGAGGAAGTGCAAGAGAAGCTCAGCCGTAAATTCGAACGTAAAAACGTCGCTTTCCATAGATTTCCACCTAAGTCGGGTGTAGAGCAAATCTATAGTCTCAAAGAAGGAAACGCGTTCCATGTCTTAAATTCCATTTTTTCCTTTTCCAGTAAATCCGCCAACGTGATTGTGAGCATCAGGGAAGAAGAAAAGCGTCGTCAGTTTTTATTCTTTCGGGAAGGATACCTGGTTAAGAAGCGTACCGTGGATGCTGAATCCATGGATCGAAACTCCATCGAGAATGTTCTTCGAGAGGTTTTGAGATCCTATTTTGTGGATCGGGGCTTATATGAAATTCTCGGAAAAGTAGGCAACTTGAGATTGAATGAATACAATCTGTTTATGCGCTGGCTGGAGGAACATAGCCAGGCTGAACCGAATTGCACCATAAGATTCCTCACTCGCAAGGAACTGAATCAAATCGATCATGATCTTGTTAAAAAGATAACTCTAGAGTTACTGGATTAAAGATCGTGAACAGGCTCTAAGACTCCAAAAAGACCTTAAGCCTTTTCAAATCTTTCGCTGCAGAATTTGAGCATAGGTGTTCAATGTGATTCTGCCCCGATAAAGCTTCTCTCTGGCGATACTGTTAGAAGGAACCAGGGCTCCCAGTTTGATGAGATGAATTGCGAGTTCGTTTCCCAGCGGATTGTCCTGCAGAATCTTGACCACCTGAGGAGTCACTCTCAGGAATTCATAGATCAGGGAGTTCTCGCTATATCCTCTATTCTCACAGAATTCGCACCCATCATTGGTCACGAAGTAGGGTTTTTTGAGTGATTCTGGTTTTAAACCGATTTGACGCAATTCCTCGGGCTGTGGGTTATGGGGTCTACAGCAATAGGGACACACCCCGGGAACCAGTTTTAAAGAGATTATGAAGGCCATAGATTCAAGCAGATAACCCAGGCCTATTCCCTGTCTTTCCAGGCTAGATAGAGTGGAAAAAATAGCTCCGCCCTGGGAAGTGATCAATGCCGGTCTTCCTTCTAGTAGGCGCAAATATCCGCCCACTTCATCTAAATGAAGTTCATCGATGCCGACCAACCCGGCGCCTGGCCCCCGGTAGGCCACAATTGCCTGAAGCTGATTCTTCTCTTCATCAAGTTCCACTCTTGTCCAGGCATCATGAGAATTTGAAGATAATCCAGTCTCAAAGCTAATTGGCTCTTGATTTCCCTTTACCAGATCCCATAAGAGAGCCTGGAAGAAAGTCGACTTGCCTGAACCGGCGGCCCCAAGAATCCATCCTCCCTGGGAAGAAAAGTCCAGGGAATTGAGGGATTCAATCTCCTGGGCGAGCAAACCCGTACGAGAAATTCCCCAGGATTGGGGATCATGAGGGTAAAGCTCGAAGGTAATCTCTGTTGTCCTTGGGCACGGAATAAGAAGCACACTTAGGGTGAGGTTTTGGTCTTCACCACAGGGGACTTCGATAAAGTACTGGCTGAAAAGATCCGGGCGGAACTCAGTATCCTTGCAGTAGTGTTTGGTCCGCAAAGTCAATGCTTCATAATGGTCTTCATCACAAGAGCCAAGATATTTCCAAGAACTCTTCTTGATAAAGAAACTGATCTGGGAATGGTCATTTTTGCATTTCAGGGCAACGGCCCGATTAACTAGAAAAGCCTCTTTAAGAATCTCTTCCAAAGAAAAATGATTCAGCGACCTTAAAAGGGAAACTTCTGGTCTTTCTTGTTCTATTACTACTCCGGATTCTTGCTGTAGAATCAATCGATACTCATCGAAATCTACATCAAAATCTCGGTTGATTCGCCCGGAGTCAGAGATCGCCTGAAGACATTCTTTGTGGCACCGGTCGATTGCTGATCGAGCGCTGGAACTAAACTCAATGTGTAAGCCAAGAGCCTTATATAGTAAGTCGAAAAGAAAGGTATCTATAGGATCATGGATGCAGATGACAAGCCGGTCTGAATCCATGAAGATGGGAATAAACTTAAAGCGGCTCAGAATTGAAAAGGGAATTTTTTCCAGTACATTGAGATCCGGTTTGAAATTTGCCAGATCCTGGTATTCTATGGACTGCTGCTCTGAAAAGGCCAAAGCAAGGGTCTCTTCATTGACCAACTTATGTTCAAGTAACAGGCTTCCGAGGCGTGTCTGATATCCACGTTCGTCACGAAGCTCTTCCTGCTCCTGGAGGAAAGTTTCCAAATCCAGCAAGCTGATAGCCCCGGCCTTAACAAGAATTTCTCCCAGTTTGAGTTTTTCTTCAGCCATCAAGCCTCGACTCGTTCATAAGTTAGAACTCGGAAATCCTCCGATTCTTCAAGATGTATCAGGTGGTGAGGTCTGGGAAAAAGGGAGGGGAATCGGTCCCACCATTCTACTAAGCAAACTCCGTTTTCCGGTTCAAGAATGTCGTAAATCCCCAGTTCTTCTAGCTCCTGGATTGAATCCACATTATAGAGGTCGAGATGATGGAATGTCCATCTGCCGGGGTAAGACTGCAGTTTTAAGAATGTGGGTGAGGTAATTCTCATCTCCACTTCGAGTCCCTTTCCTATTCCTTGTGCGAGAGTAGTCTTTCCTGCTCCAAGTATCCCTCCTACCAGGACAAGCTCACCGATTCTGAGTTGATTTCTGGCGAAGTCCTCTCCCCATGCCCAGGTATCCTCAGCCGTTTTCAAGCTCCACTTTTTCAAGACTTCCCCAGTTGGAGCCAACCTCCACGTCACAGGTGAGCGGGACATCCAGCGGATAGATCTCCTCCATAATTCTACGAAATTGTTGAACTTCATGGAGTTCCTCTTCGGGAACCTCAAGGATGAGTTCGTCATGAACCTGTAGAAGAAGGCGGCTGCGCAACTTCTCTGAACGTAGATACTGAAATAGAGAGATCATAGCCATCTTGATCAATTCTGCTGCTGTACCCTGGATCTTTGTGTTTATCGCGATGCGCTTACCGGCTTCCTGCAAGCTGCGATTTTTGGAACCTAATTGATCTATGGTCCTGATCCTGCCAAAAATTGTCTGCACCTGCCCCTTCTCCATGGCTTCATCCCTTGTTCTGTCCATGAATTCACGAATCTTCGGGAATGCTTCAAAATAGGTGTCGATAAACTTTCGTGATTCGACCATCGGGATCTGGAGCTGTCTGGAAAGGCCAAAGGCACTAATGCCATAGATGATTCCAAAGTTGATTGCCTTGGAAGATTCCCTCTCCTCCTTAGTGACTTCTCCAAGGGGCTTACCAAAAACCTTGGCGGCTGTTTCCCGGTGAATATCTCGATCATGGCGAAATGCTTCAATGAGGGCCTGGTCCGAGCACATATGAGCAAGAACCCTCAGTTCGATTTGTGAATAGTCGATAGACACCAATTTCCAGAAGGGTTCTCCCGATCGAAATCCCTTGCGTATTTTCTGTCCCCATTCGGTTTTCACCGGTATATTTTGAAGGTTGGGGGCCGTGGAAGACAGTCTACCGGTGGCGGCAATAGTCTGCTGAAACGAGGTTCGCAAAATACCCTTCTCATCAGCTTGTTCAGGCAGGGGCAGCGTATAGGTATTGAGTAACTTTACCAGGTGTCTATATTCTGTAATCAACGCACAGATTGGATACTTCGGGGCTAGTTCCTCCAATACATCCGTAGCGGTTGAAAATCCCGTTTTCGTCTTACGGGTGAGCGGGATTTCCAGCCTCTCCATAAGTATCTTTTGAAGCTGTTTTGTAGAGTTGAGATTGAACTCTTCACCTGCAATTTGAAAGACTTTGATACGTACTCTTTTTGACTCGCGCTCAAGCTCTTCGGACAGTGTTCGAAAGTGTTCGCGGTCAATCTTTATGCCAGTTTCCTCCATCTTTTCCAAGACCTCAATGAGCGGGAATTCAATATTGTTCGCCAATGTCCTCAAGCCTGGCTTTTGTTCTAATTCCTTCCCAAAAAGTTCATAAAGAGCCAGGGTGTTATCAGCGTCGGCGCAGGCATATTCACAAGCGGTCTCAAGATCGGCTTGTGAAAAGGAATCCTGATCACCCATTAACTCTTTGAACTTAATGCGATCTTCCCCCAGGAGACGGTTTGCCAAAGCCTTCAATCCTAATTGAGTACCGGGGTAGAGTAGATGAGCCAAAATAAGCGTATCTCTAAAGCATGGAGGATACTGAAAGTCATACTTCTTCAGTACGGCCATATCGTATTTTAGATTATGCGCGATCCAGGTTTTGGAAGGATCTTCGAAAAGGGGGCGAATCTTATCAAGAACCCTTTCATGGGAGAGCTGAGTGCGGCCATTCGTTTCTGAGTGTAAAAAGGGGATGTATACACTCTTGCCCTGGCTCCAGGAAAGAGCCAGTCCTACAAGATTGGCCCGGTAGGGATTCAGGGAATCCGTTTCGGTATCAAAGGCTATGGTCTGTGCTGACTGCAGAGTTGAACACAAGCTGGAAAGCTCCGATTCCTCCAGAACAAGAGCATATTCAGTAGGCGGCCTTTCCACAGGTTGAGAAATTGGTTCGGGTAATTCGGGATAAAGTGTCTCAATCAGGGATTGAAATTCCAATTCTTTGAGAATTTCAAGGAGTTTGGGGCCGTATTCACGGGGAAATTCAAGATCACTCAAATCTACTTCGAGATTAATGCCGAGGTTGATCCGTGCCAGCTTGTGGGAGAGAAAGGCCGAGTCTCGGTCTGATTCAAGACGCTCCCGGAGTTTTCCTTTAATGGAGTCCAGGTTTTCATAGAGATTGTTGAGTGTTCCCCATTCACGAATCAGTTTTAGCGCTGTTTTCTCTCCAACTCCCTTAACTCCGGGAATATTGTCCGAAGGGTCTCCCTGTAAGGCCTTCACCTCAATCAAAGATTCCGGCTCCACACCATACTTGTCTCGGATCGCAGCAAGGTCATAGAGCTCCACTCCCTCCCTTGCTTTGGAAGAGGTATAACCTACGAAAACCGAATCATTAACCAGTTGAAAGGAGTCTCTGTCCCCTGTAATCAGGTATGCCCTTAGATCTGAGTGAGCCTCACAGAGTTGATGAGAGAGGCTTCCTAAAATATCATCAGCCTCAAAACCGTCTAACATCAGAGTTTTGATTTCCATGGCTTCTGCAACAGCTCTCGCATACGGAAACTGTGCCCTGAGATCTTCAGGTGTTTCATCTCTATGAGCCTTATACTCAGGGTAGATTTCTGAACGAAAGGTTTTTCGGCTTTTATCAAACGCAAAGCAAATGTAGTCAGGCTCAAACTGCCGTAAGATTGAAAAGTAGTAACGTAGAAAGCCAAAGACGGCGGATGTGTTCATTCCCTTGGAGTTTCTTAAGGGTGCCCGAATGAAAGCGAAATAGCTCTTATAAAGGATGGAGTGAGAGTCGAAGATAAGAAGCTTCTTCATGGACTCTGTTTCTTGATTCGATTGATATAGGCTGAAATTGACAGGGAATCCTTACCTCCAAGAACTAGAGGTTTTCCAAATAGATGTTGCTCAATACAGTAGTTTTGCATCTGCTCCAGGCTCAACACTGTACCGGCCAATGGTACATACCTGGGATATAGTCTGTTCACCTGGGCGATTTCACGGGGAGTGTGACAGGAAGCACAATTTTTTGCGGACTTTTTTTCGATTTTGAGAGAGCCGAAAAAAAGGCGTTTGCCTCTCTTTGAATATTCCTCAATCGGGTCGTCGGAAGCATATTTTTTCAAATATCTTTGTCTCAGTTTGAGAAAGGCCGGATCGGTTCTTGAATCCGGGTATTGTGCTGAAATCGGGGGTTTCATGTGATAGGGAAAGGCATGTTTGTTACTCAGGTAAAACGTACCGATTTCGTTAAGTTTTCGTGCATCGTTGCGGACATGACAATAGTTACAGGAAACCCCTTCCCGCTGGGCATACTTAGGTAGGGCATGGCAGAGGGAAAGAAGAGTGATTTGAGCGATTATGATTGAGAATATTTTATGCATAGGGAAGAGTGATGTAAAAAATTGCTCCGCCTTGGGCGTTGTTATCCACTCCCATAGTACCATTATGTTTATCAATGATTCTGCGGGTAATTCCCAGGCCCAACCCGACACCCCTGGAAGAAGAGTGACCTGTTAAACTATCTCGGAAAAATGGGTCGAAAATATTATTTTTGTCTTCCGCGGTGATTCCGGGTCCCTGGTCCTGAACCTCTATTCGCACTCCATCTTCAGTACTTCGAGCCCTGATAGTCACCTCACCTGGCTGGGGTGAGGAGTCCAGAGCATTGAAAAACAGGTTATCCAGGGCTTGCTGGATTTTCTCAGCATCCATGAATACTTCGGAGTGCTCAAGACTACAGTCCAGGGTAAGCTCGATTTGGCGATGCCGTCCCAGACTCACTGCCTTTCGGACTACTTCGGGAAGGAATAGGTCAAGATCTACGGCTTCCTTGCTTAATACCATCTTGCCGAAACCTAGATCGCTGATCTCCAGCATGGAATTCACCATGGATACGAGTCTCTCCCCTTCTGTAAGAAGGTTTTTGAAGAGAAAGTTGGTTTCCGCGTTCTTAGAGACAGATTCCTGGTTTAGAACTTCTGCGAGTCCCAGGATGTTCATCAATGGTGTACGGATTTCATAGGCGGTGAGACCCATGTATTTCCCGATGGTATCCGTCGCTTCCTCAAGCTGCTTAAGAAGCTTCATCGTATGCAGATGAACCCTGATTCTCAGGAGAAGTTCCTCGGCCCCGAAAGGTTTTCTCACATAGTCATTGGCACCTGCCTTGAACGCTTCGGACACATCATAAGCGGAGCCTTTTACGGTCAGCATCAGTATGGGTACCTTTTCAAACTGCTGGAATGTTCTAAGCTCCTTACATAATTCAATTCCGTCACAATCAGGCATGATGACATCCATCAAAATGAGATCAGGAAGGAATTTTTTAGCCAGGGGGATCACTTCTGCACCCCTCGATGCCTCTTGTGTAACGAATCCTTCCAAGCTCATGAACTCGAGAATCCGTTTTCGAAGCGTGACCGAATCATCCACTACCAGAATTTTTGAACCCTGTAGTGATTGAGTGTCTTTAAATGGTGTTTTTGCGTTCATGACTAATCGTGAGTCAGGCCGGGACAGAGTAGACAAATATTCGAAATTCTATCCTGATTTCGTCTGAATTGCACCTCTGATTGCTCTGATGCGCCCAGAGTTTTTCTATGCCCTGGATTACACGAAACAATCGATTACTCTTTGCGTAGATAATTCTATGAAATTAATTCAGCTGCTCCTCTATTTTATTAGCTTCTGCTCCATCCCTCATTCTTTACCTGATCTTGATCCTGATTTGGAAATTGCCAGCGCGGCAAATGGAGACAAGGAAGTGACTCTGATCCTAAAGTTTCTTTCTCCTGAGACCAATGCTATAGCTCCTGGGTCCGTCAAAAGTGTGCAAATGAGAAAAATGGAAAAAGCTCGGGCCGCTCAAGGGAATTTCCTCAAAGATATTCAGTCCTTAAATCCCATGGAGCGCGTAGAGATCACCTCCTTGTGGATAAACAACACAATCATTTTAAAAACCAGGATGTCGATGGTTGAAAAATTAGCAAAGAGAGAGGATTTAGAGTCAATTATTGCTGATAAAACTCTCTATTTAGAGGAACCTCAAGAAGGGGGCTCAAGGGAAACAGACGTGGATTCCAAATTCACTTATGGTCTTATCAAGCTTGGAATTCCCGAAGTAAGAAGGCTTTATAAGCTTACAGGCAAGGGAGTCACCGTAGGCCTCCTTGACTCCGGGTACGCGGATCATCCTGACATTTCCGGACGTGTGATTCTGGCACGTGATTTTGTGTCTGAAAAGCCACCCAATCTACCCAATGATGGGCATGGTCATGGCACTCACTGCCTGGGAACTATCGGTGGAAGAGACCACAGCGGTAAGTCCATTGGAGTGGCCCCGGATGTGAAATTCATCGTTGGGAAGATTTTTCGAGATAATGCCAGCACCGAAATCTCCAAGCAATTGGAAGCCATGCAGTGGATTGCCGACCCAGATGGTGATCCTGATACTCAGGATCAGCCAAGGATTGTTTCTAACTCCTGGGGGTGGAAACTAAAAAAACTTTCGGATCCGGGCCTTTATCAGGATGCCGTAAAAACCTGGAGAGAAATGGGAATTGTTCCTGTTTTTTCGGCTGGTAACTCGGGTCCTTACTCGGGAACCATTGGAGTTCCAGGTGGATTTGTGGAGTCTAACGCGATTGGAGCCACTGATTCTTCCGATCAGGTTGCCAGTTTCTCTTCAAGAGGCATTATGAAGTGGCAGGGAGTCTCTTATTTAAAACCAAATGTTTCTGCTCCGGGCGTTAATGTGTACTCAGCTAAACATACCGGGGGTTATGTGGAGATGAGCGGCACTTCCATGGCAGCACCTCACGTGGCAGGAGTCTTTGCCCTGATGGTTCAGGCTTTCCCCGAACTAAGTGTGGCCGGTTTGGAAGAAATTCTAAGCTCTACTGCTCTGGACCTGGGAGAAGAGGGTCCAGACTTTAGCTTTGGTTACGGCAGGGTCAATGCTCTCGCGGCGGTCGAGGAAGTCTTCCAGAGAGGCAGACTATTGGTTGAGATGAATGGTGGAGAATATGATCTGAAAGTAATGATTCAGCCCGGAGATAAAATTTATTCGCTAAGACCGGGTCATGCCCTTGACCTGGCCCTGAAGGGTGGAGAATACGATCTTCAGATACACACCTTCGGCTATGAGACTTATCAGAAGAAACTCAAGATTAAAGAACGTTCAACCACTTCATTAAGCGTGGATCTGGTGCCCAAACCACACTCCAGTTTGACGATTGAAATGAAGAGCGAAGGGCTACGAACTCAGGATGCCTGGATTGTCTTCCATGATTCTGAATTGGGGGTTGCGCGTACTACTAATGGAGTCTTTAACGCTTCAATCCCAAATGGAAAGTACCGGGTCAGCGTGACCGCTTCTGGTTTCGCCAGGGAGGATATTGAGATTGATTTAGCCTCCGATCTGAGACATTTTGTGCAGCTTGACAGTGGACCGTCATTTCTACTCGTTGTAGATGATTCACAAGAAAAATACCAGGAATTTTATCGCTCCAGTCTAGAACAATTGGATATTTCGCACCGGGTATCTTCTACGGGTCAGTCGGTGGATCTGGCTGATCTCTTATCCCATGGAACCGTGATCTGGTATACAGGGGACGATGAAGAGGACACCCTCAACATCTTGAATCGTGAACATCTAAAGCAGTTTCTAAGCCTGGGAGGGAAATTACTACTCACGGGACAGGGTATTGGCAATGATCTCAATGACACCGGGTTTTATCACAGCGTTTTAGGAGCTGAATTTCGCAGTCAACGCTATATGTTTAAGAAGATCCAATTTCAGGATCAGAAATTCCGGCTCAATGGTGGAGACAGCGCAAATAACCAGAAAGCTCCTGATGTCATCAAGGCTGTCTTGGACTCTTCCAAAGATGTGATTCGCTACTCCTATATGGGAGTAGCCGGAGTCCTGAACTCCTATGAAAACGGAAGAGTTTTATACCTTGGATTTGGGCTGGAGGGAATTAGAGACGCAGCGCGGCGAAGGCAATTTCTAAATGACCTTCTTGCTCTCTTAGAGCCGTCGATTGCAAAGAGAATGGAGAGGATTTCAAAGGCCTACTATGAATCCAGTAATCTTCACTCTAAGCTCATGGGTGATCTTTCCTGGGTTAATTCGGGGAATAAGAACTCCATCCTTGAATTACTTTCCTCAATCTCTGATAAGAGTCCGTATCGAAAGCTCCTATACCACTTGCGAAATGAGTAAGCATTTAATCGGCATATTTCTTGATCCCGATTTTAATAAATCTTAGAATGGGCTCGATTTTCTAAAACTGTTTCCAACCAGGACGTAGGAAAGGAGAAGAATATGTCCCTTCGCACCCTCATATTATGCATGATCCTTGCCAGCGTCTCTGTAGTTTCTCTTGATTCGTTCAATCTTAAGAATTTTCTCAAGGATACTCTGAAAAAGACTGGGACAGCGGTTGCTATAGCTGGAGTCATTCGGAAGTTTTCTACCCAACTTGATAATTTCATCAATGGTGTGACACTCAATAAAGGTGTTCCCAACAAGCAGTCCACCAAGGTTGTACCACTCTTTAGTTTTGGAGACCGTACCGCCCTCGGTGGTGCCCAGGTCTCAGGGTCTCAGGAGCGAGTTGCCAGGGTTCGTGCGGTGTTTAGAATTGAAGATCAGTTTCAAAGGGGTAGATTTCGAGTCAGCGCCTTTGTTCCGACCACATCCTCTACAAAGCTTGAACGTGTACAGGAGGTTGGAGTCACAGCACTCGTTGATTATCATGTTCGATAAGGAAACCATTACATTTCTACGGGATAGATTCGAAAAGTCCCTTAAACCACATGGTTGGGAAACCTATGGCGAGCAGCTTTTCTGTGACTTTCTGCTAAGAAACGGGAAACAAATTCTGCGAAAGGGCATAGGTCCCGTTAAGGAACGGCTCAAGGGTCTGCAATATGCGGAGTCCAGACTGGGTAAAGAGTATCTCAAGAATCGCAATGCAAAAAAATGCCTGATTGCTGGGGATGAATTTGGTTTTTTAAGTCAATTAGTCCCGGGGTGTACTCATCTTTTTTACTCAAAGGATTCCTGCGAATCCGCGAAGGACCAGGGAATAAAGAATCCCTTGTGCCTGGAGGAATTGTCACCAGATGAGCTAAAATTTGAGACAGTAGTCATCTTACAGCTCATGGGAGAGCTTAAAGAAAGGGAAAAAGTTCGCGAAATAGGAACAATTCTGAAGAAGTTTTATTCCTGTATGAGCAGCGAAGGAGAGTTGGTAATTTCCGACCGAACTTTATACCAGGATGACTTTGTGACGCATTTTGTCTCCATTGGTGCAGAGATTGCGTCGATTGAACATTATGGTGAGATGGATTTCTTCCTTCGTATTCGTCCTTAGTTTCTGTAGTGTCTACACTGCGGAAGAAGCATCACCAACCCTTTCACTCCGCTATAAACCGAGGTTACAAGAGTCGGTTTATAGTTATTTCTCAAGGGCGGAGACCCTCTTCACGAATGTAAAATTTCAGAAATACGTGGCCAGTAATTCCCAGGCTTATATAGGACTGAAAACTCTCAAAACCCTCGAAAACGGTCACCTGGTGCAAAAGGCCGAGATTCAGGCGGGAAATATTTCCGTGAATGATCAAGTTTATGCACATCCCGCGGCGGGCCAAAACGTAGAATATGTTCTCGCACCCTGGGGAGGGATTCCTAAAGCGATGGGAACCGGACATCAGTTCCAGGTAAAAAGTTTTCAGCTTGTTTTACCCAAAGAACCCATCTCAATAGGGAGTACCTGGACAGTCACCATTCCCTCCACACCAACCTTCCCCCTGGACACCTCCATCATTTACGAAGTAACCAATATTCTGGGAGCTCTCGTCATCATTCACGCCAGGGTGGATACGGATGCTCAAAAGGTTGGCAGCGCCTTGAGTCTCACCATGAAAGGCAGCTCACAGCTTATCTTCAATGCCGAGGAAGGACTTTTAATTCGAAACGAGTCCAACCAGTTTGTAGAACTCAGGAGACCCTCGAAAAAGGGAGAAATGAGTACCAAGATGAATGTGAATTCAATTCTCGAATTACAATTCTAGAATTTAGAAGTCAAGATCAAACTCTCCTTCTTGCAGCCTGGGGCTGGCCACTAAACACCCTACTTGTGGATTTACTTCAGGTGCGGATTTGTCCTGAACCTCGAATGATGTACTTGAGCGTCGTCAGTCCCTCGAGTCCCATGGGTCCACGACAGTGCAGCTTGCTAGTGCTAATGCCAAGTTCAGCGCCCAGGCCAAATTCGTATCCGTCAGTGAAGTAAGTAGAGGCATTCACATACACCGCTGCGCTATCGACGGCATCGAGGAATCTCTCGGAAGCTTTGTAGCTATCGGTGACGATCGCGTCGGAGTGATGCGAACCAAAGACATTAATATGCTCAATAGCCTCCTCAAGCCCGCTTACAATACGGATTGACAATATCTTATCGTTATATTCAGTCACCCAATCAGAATCCATCGCAGCTTTGCATTCAATGAGTTCCCGGGTTGCCTCACAACCGCGAAGTTCACATTGATTCTTCTCCAGCTCTGCTGCAAGCATCGGTAAAAAGTCTTTGGCGATGCGCTTGTCCACCAGTAGAGTTTCCATTGCGTTACAGACACTCGGACGCTGTAGTTTTGCGTTTATACATATGGAATGGGCCATCTCAAGGTCTGCATGGGAATGCACATAGGTATGACAAATACCATCGAGGTGGGCCACTACGGGAATGCGGGACTCTTCATAGATGCGTTCAATCAGGGATCGACCTCCTCGCGGTACGATCACATCTATAAGGCGATCCAACTTTAGCATCTCACCCACCGCGCTACGGTCCGGGGTCCCCAGGATTTGCACAGCTCCTTTGGGTATCCCAACTGCTATTGCCGCTTCAATGAAAGTCCTGGCGATGGCTACATTGGTATGAATCGCTTCGGAACCCCCGCGCAAAATACAGGCATTCCCTGACTTTAGACATAATCCGGCGGCATCTGCAGTGACATTGGGTCGACTTTCATAAATAATTCCCACCACCCCGATGGGCTGGCGAATCTGTGCGATGCGAAGTCCATTGGGACGAATCGTTTGATTCGTTATTTCACCTACCGGATCAGGAAGTGAAGCAACGACCTCAAGGCCATGGGCCATCGACTCGATACGGGAACTGCTCAGCTCCAACCTATCAAGCATGGCCTGAGATAAGCCTTTTTCAGCACCAGCTTTAAGATCCCTGTTGTTCTCAAGCTGAAGTTCTTCTTTGGCTGCGCGAAGCTGACGTGCAATTTCCAGGAGAGCCTTGTTTTTTAAGGTAGAAGAGAGTGATCGTAATGTATCCGAGGCCTGACGGGCTTGCTTACCCATTGCCTGGAGCTCCTCATGCAAAGACTGGTGTTCTGATGCCACAAATCTCACCTCCAAAATCCTGGTTCATAGATTTCTTCTCAGACGACAACCAGGTTATCCCGGTGAATTGCCTCATCGTAGTCTTTTCGTCCCAGGTGGGTCGCGATCTCATGCGTCTTCACTCCGCAGATTTTGCTCATTTTACCCGAGGAGTAATTGACTAATCCACGGGCTACTTCACAGCCATCAGGTCCCAGTATGCTCACGGCATCCCCAGGCTCAAATCGACCCTCGATTCGAACCATCCCGGCGGGTAACAGACTCTTGTTTAGCTGCACCAAAGCATTTCGCGCACCCGCGTCCACATAAATGCGGCCCTTCATAGAAGCCCCAAACGCGATCCAGCGCTTCCTCGAAGCCAGTGAGTTTTCCTTAGCGCTAAACAACGTCATGGGAGCGGTTCCCTCAAGCACCTCGGAGATTATTTTCCTGCGATGCCCGTTGGTAATCACCATGGGCAAACCTGAGGAATAGGCGATTCTGGCAGCCTCAAGTTTTGTTTTCATACCGCCAATTGAAGAGGCAGCCGACGTGTCCTCAGCAAAAGTCTCGATGTTTTCCGTCACCTTTTCAACCCGGGCAATCAATTTAGCGTCTGGGTCGTTGGTAGGATTCGTTCTGTACAAGCCATCGATGTCGCTCAGCACAATGAGTAAATCCGCATCTATTTTCGAGGCTACCCGCGCAGATAGGGTGTCGTTATCTCCAAAGCGAAGCTCATGGGTTGCGGTGGAATCGTTTTCGTTTACAATGGGAACAATGTCACCGAATTCAAACAGGGTATTAATCGTATTTCGTACATTCAAATACGATTGACGGTCATCTAAGTCACGGGTTGACAACAATACCTGGGCAGTCTTAAGTCCTTCTGAAGAGCTTCGGAACAATGTCTCGTATAAATGCATTAAACGGGCTTGTCCAACAGCTGCAGTGGCTTGTTTCAGGGGGAGTAAGGTAGGTCGTTCAGCCATACCCAGACGATCCATCCCGCAGCCAATAGCACCCGATGAAACGATTAAAAGGTTCAGATCATAGGTACGTTTCACCCGAGCCATATCCTGAACCAGGTTCTCCAAGATCGATCCGTCAAACCCGTCTTCGTTACTCAGTAAAGTAGTACCAATTTTAACAACCAGGGTCTTTATCTTGGAAAAATCGTACTGCATAGGAAGTCACATTGTACTGTTTAGGATTTTCTGGGAACAGGCCAGTTTTGTCTGGCCTTGATAAATCAAAATAGGCCACTACTAAGAAGAGAGGAAAAATGATTCGTAATAGTCTTGTATCTGATGCTCAAGAAATTTGTGACATCTACAACTACTACGTTTTGAATACCACCACCACCTTTGAAGAGCATCCAGTGTCTCTTGTGGCTATGCAAAACCGTATCCTCGACGTCACTGAATCATTGCCCTGGCTTGTTTTTGTTGAGGATGAAAAACTGATCGGCTTTGCCTACGCGGGTAGCTGGGGAAGTAGAAGCGCTTATCGGTTTACTGTGGAAAGCACCGTTTATGTAACTCCAAACCTGGGCAGTCGTGGAATTGGTACACAATTGTATAATGACTTACTCTCTGAGCTTCGTAAACGATCAAGGCATAGCGTTATTGCGGTAATCTCCTTACCAAATCCAGCAAGTATCGAATTTCATGAAAAATTTGGATTCCAAAGAGTTGGATCTTTCCAAGAAATTGGTCGGAAGTTTGACCAGTGGATTGATGTTGGGTACTGGCAACTTGTCCTTTGATGTGGTCAGGAAGTTTGTTTGACTTTAGTAGTTAAAGATGAAAACTATGAACAAATTTGGACTAAAAACTCTGTCTCTTATAACAGATTTGATTCCGGCCCAGTTTGAAGCTGAGATCTTGGACAGGGGGGATTACCTGGTGTGGAAAACCTCAAGTCAGCCCAACTATTTCTGGGGAAATTTTCTCATTTTCCGTGAAGCTCCTGAGCGAGATGTTTTCAAGGACTGGAAAAGGCTCTATCAAATGGAGTTCGAAACTGAGAACCCCACGTTCTACACGTTCACTTGGGATAGTCCAAACTTTAACCCTACCTATTTAAAGTCATTTATGGATCATGGTTTCAGGTTGGACATTGAGACAACCCTGGTCACAAAGCGACCTGAATTGCCTCCCAAGATTAACAAAGACATTGTGGTAAAACCAATCGTCTCCGAAGCGGATTGGAACTCGCTGCCAGAAGTTCACGTAAATCCCAATTCGTCCAGATCCATTGATTCCCAAATTGAGTTTCAAAAATCACGTATCAAAACCTTCAAGGAGCTAAGTAAGAGAAAATTTGGTCACCGTTTCGGAGCCTATCTGGAAGGGAAGTTGGTCGGCGACCTGGGACTTTATCACCAGGATGGAATTGCCAGGTTTAATGAAGTAGCTACCCATCATGAGTACTACCGAAGGGGGATTTGCCAGACTTTAGTCTACCACTCCTGTATCCATGCTATTGAAAACTTTGAGGTCTCGACTTTGGTGATGGTAGCTGTTGATGACTATCATGCCATTAACGCCTATAAAAAGGTTGGCTTCACAGCACTGGAGAAGAGTTATAGTCTTACGTGGTGGGACCGGAAAATATTCGGAGAAATGTGATTCATGACTAATGCCAAGGTGAATTGGAGCACTAAAAATGTGTTCATTGGTGTGCTGGCAGCGGTAGTTAACCTGAGCATAGCTATACCAGGATCCCTGGTTTGTATCTACGCTTTTATGGTAGCAACTACTGGTACTACTGGCTGGAATGACTATGTTTTAGATCCGGCTTCCAGGCTTCTTGTTGTCCTTAGCGCAATTGTATCTATTTATCTTTTCATCCAGGTTTTCTACCAGATCTATAAACATAATTTTAAGCTAGTTTTTTTAGGATTAGCCTCTAATGCCGGTCTCATATCTCTGAGTGCAGTGATTTTGAATTCCCGCTAATTCGTTTTAGTGTTCCTATACACGTAAAACCACCAGCCTATACGAGATAGTTTTGTAGGATATATGATTCTCATCTTGATTTGATCGACGCTAAAGAGGATGTTGATCAGATGAAAGATGATGGCTTCATAGTCAAAATTCGAGAATTATTCTCTGATTCTCTGGGCACGCTAGAAAGCGCACTGGTCCTGATGAATAGGACTCAGGGGGAAGGCCTGTTTAATCTTCAATATCTCAACGGAGTAATTGAAGGTAAGACTAGTGTGGCTTTCGGAGGGTTCATAGATGAAGGAGTTATAAGCGTTGGCTGTGCTGAAATACTTTCTGATTTTGATTATTATCTGCCTTTTGAGCCCGAAATCAGCAATCGCCTAAAATCCCATAAAGTTGGATCTCTTTGTACCCTCTGCGTTGAGGAAAGATTTCAAGGAAAGGGCATTGGTCAGAAGATGATTAAGAAGCGTCTGGCCTGGTTAAAAGAGCGGGAATGTTCCCTGGTATTAGGTGTATCTTGGCTTAGCGGACTTTCCAATACTTCAGATAGAGTTTTTATCAAATCAGGATTTCATAAGGTAAATCAAGTCGATAGGTTCTTCGAAGCAAGCGCTATCAAACAACCATTTGACTGTCCTGGTTGTTTCACTCAACCATGCAAATGCGCAGCTGCATTGTATGAACTTGTTCTTTGATGGATTTGGAAGACTTTCTTTGCTCCTTAGAAGGCCGTGCCTTTCTAATCTTCCCGGAGTGGGCTGGCGTAGATATTCTCCAGGGCGTACTATGATTTGTTCACCTTTCTGATTGGAGATGCAACATGATTCAGCTTCGATGGCTGCTGCCGTTCCTTGTAGTATCCGTGCTTACTAACTTTTCATGGTCCGAAGATGCCTCGGATAAGGTAATAGATCGATTGATAGATTTATCGGGCTTGACGAGACAAACTGCTGAGATCCCCGGGCTTGTCCTGGCTGGAATTGACGGTTCAAGACAACAGCACCCTCACATTTCTGATGAGATGGTGAGCAAAATGAAGAATGTAGTTAATGGCGCCTTTAACACTGAAGAAATTCTGAATACGATTAAACTTGGATTTCAAGGGCAAATCACGGTGGCGGAGGCAAAGGAATTATTACATTGGTACGAGTCTGACTTAGGATACAAAATAACCGATGCGGAGGAACAAGGCAGCACTCCAGAGGCATATCGAGCAATCCTGGCTCAAGCTAAAACCCTGATTGCTAATCAGGAAATGATGAACATTGCTATAGAGATGGATAACCTGGTGAATGTCACGGATTTTTCCCTGGAATTGAGTAAAAGTACTGCCCTGGCAGTTTTTACCGCCATTACAACGATCATGGACCCAGATGCCAAGAAAAAAATCGCTCAGTTTAAAGGTCAGCTATCCATGTTAGAGGAGCAGATGAGATCGAATACCAGGCAAATGGTCCTCCTCTCTTTTGTATACGCATATAGAGAAATTAAACCTCAAAGCCTAAGGATCTATATAGAATTTCTAAAGAAGCCGGTCTCCAAGAAGTTTAACGATTTGGTATTGAAGAGCTTCAAGTCAGCAATTGGGAAATCAATTGACATGATGGCTTGGAATCTTGCTGTAGATTTCAAGGAGAGCGTTGAGACAGGCTCTGGAATGGGACATTAGATGCGGGGATAAGCCGTCTCAATGTACTCGAAAATCATCCAGACTACGGTCTATTCGTTGTTTTTCAGTTTGCCGAGATACAACTGGGTATCATATTCAAAGGAGATCGCTCCTCTATCTTCGTATTTCTTGAATAGTTTTTCTGCCGATGAATTAAGCCTGGAAAACTCCGGGGTTCCAACTGATGGTGTGTAGGAGGATGATTGCATCCTCCCCAGGAAGCCATTTTTGTCGAGGACTTGGACATTTTCAAAGACGTATGTCTGATAGGTGTTTTTGGCGAAGAATTCTACTTTCAACTCCCCTGGGGAGTTCCTGTGGTTTGCCAGGTTGTACTCTGGGGCATACTCACGAAGCAAAGCTTCATACTCCTGCTGAAATCCCTGCTGCATTTTGCGCTGATTCCAGACCAGCCCCACCCACCCGCCAGGCTTGAGTACTCGGTTGAATTCCTTTTGCGTCTCACTGTATGAAAACCAGTGGAATGCCTGTGCACAAACTACTAAATCCACACTGGATTCGGCCAGGTTTGTTCCCTCTGCACTCCCCTCGAGGCTGGTAAAGCGATCAAATCCAGACAGCATCTCTTCGGCGGCCTGTCGCATATAATGGTTTGGTTCTATTCCAAAAACCAGGAGATTTTTGGAAAGTAGCTGCCGGGTGAAAATCCCTGTTCCAGAGCCAATGTCAGCAACTATACTGTGTTCATTGAGGCTGCACTGATCGAGTAAGACTTCTGCTACTTCGTGAGGGTACCCCGGCCTATACCGAACATAGTTATCTACCCTGTTTGAGAAGCGTTCCTTAGAGTTCTTCATACTTCCTGAAATCCCATAGTTTCACTAATTTATCTTGGTTCCTATGAAATAATCCAAAACAATCCCGAGTTTTCGGAGATTCCTTTCTTCCCTCTGATTCCTTGCAGGATTTGCTTTCATAATCTGCTATGATGATCCCAATGGAGGCACAAGGAAGCGTTTTACGAAAACAGCTGCTCTTACTTCTTTACATGTATCTCGGTTATTCGGGATTCATGCTGCTGAAGACCTCCATTTCCGTCATCTCCCCTGAATTGGTCGCAGAAGGACTCATTACCAAAACCGAGTGGGGAACCATTCTTGCCTGGAGCACCGTGGGCGCGATCCTGGGAAAATTGCTCAGTGGTGTAGCGGCTGACAAAATGGGAGGGAAGTGGACCTTCACGCTGGGATTGTCCGTGACCACCGGAGGAGTATTTCTCTTCGGAATGAATTCCTCAGCCCTGGCCTTTAGCATCATCTTTTTTATTACCCTTTGCGCCAAATCAGCGGGTTGGCCTTCCATGGCGAAACTGATTGGGAATTGGTATTGTCCCACCCAGTATGGGCGGGTCTGGGGAGTGCTTTCCACTTCCAGCAGAGTAGGGACCATTACGGCCCTTTTTGTATTGGGTGCTCTTTTGAATATCCTGAGCTGGCGTCAGACCCTGTGGGTCGCTGGTGGGATAGGAATCTTACTGGTCTGCGCCAGTTTCTTTCTGATTACTGAGAAGCCGCCTTTCAGTGTGAAATCTGAAGGTGAGAAGCCTGATGAAGAAGAGGAAGATCATCCTTTAAAGGGAACTTCCTTGAAAGAGGCATTGCTGATTTTTGCCAAGAGCGGCAGAGTATGGCTGATTTCCATTTCCATGATGGGTTTGACCATTCTTTGGGATTTCCTGGATTTTCTACCCTTGTATTTGAAAGAAAGCCTGAAAATTTCCTCAGCCGACGCGGCCAGTATCACCATGGCTTTTCCCGCCGGAGCGCTGATCTCGGTTTTGCTGGGGGGATATTTCTTTGACAAGCTTCCCCGGAAAACAGTACCCAACCTCATCGGTGCCTTTCTTGCCCTGGCTGTCATTTGCCTCACCTTGATGATTCTGCTTTCAAACTTTGGAATGTCTGAGAGGGGATTGGTAGTCTCAAACGCGATCTGTCTCTTTATCTTCGGATTTTGTGTATCGCCTGCCTATTACTTACCGATGAGTATTTTCTCCATCAAATTTGGAGGACCGCATTCGGGGATTCTCATTGCCTTGTTAGATGTGGCCGGCTTCGGGGCAACCGTACCCTTTAAAATAGTAGGGGGTAGGTTGGCTGATCAGGATGGTGGCTGGGAAAAGTTTTTCACCCTTCTCATTGTCATAGCCTTTATCTCAATGCTGGTGACCTACCAGTTTCTGAGAGGGGAAGCTAAAGTGGATAAAGGTAGTTGAGTATAGAAGTTAGAAAGTAGTCTTTACTTACTGCATTGCACCGGGTCCTGACCCCTCCAATCACCCCATACCCGCCGCTCAGTTCGGAATGAAATCATTGCCATCAATAACAACCCGGGCGCAGTCTGCGCCTGCGGCCGGTACAGTAGTCTAAGCTGTGCGTGCCCTGAACACCTGCGTGCATCCGAAGCAACACTCTGTGTACGGGGACCCCATTTCCAGGCCCACCCGGGAATCCACTACTGAATGACATGAGATTCAAAAAGTGAGTGAAGTGATTGAGTTCTTTAGTACAGTATTAATAGGGGGAAATCCTTTGACTTAAGCTCCATTTACAGCGTCTAAAAATTGAAATGTTAGGGTTTGGTTGCCGGGTGGCGCCGGAAATGGGGCCCCTGTGCCCAGAGTGTAGACTCGGTCGCACGAACTGATGCATAGCAAGAAGCCTGCTAACAACTGTACCGGCCGCAGGCGTAGACTGCGCCCGGGTTGCTTGGAATATCAAAGTACAAAAACTTCGAGCGAAACGGCGGGGACGGGGTGATTGGAGGTGACAGGACCCGGGGTACGAGTTTTATTCTCGACCTAGTTTAAAGACCTAAAGCCTGCGCTTACCTTACATACCCAATGATGGAGATGAAGGTGCAAACAGATCCCAGCATTACGAATAGGTGCCAGATTCCGTGGGCGTGGGGGAAATGATGGTGGTCATCGAGAATATAGAAGATGACTCCTCCGGTGTAGGCTGTCCCTCCCAGGCATAACCAGGTGAACCCGGCCAGGGGTATGGCCGCTTTGAGACTGGAAAACTCAAGCGCCGCGAGCCAGCCCATGGAAAGGTAAATGAGTAATTGTAGAACCTCGATTCTACGGGGGATGAGTAAATCCAGAAGGATTCCCACAACCGCCAGGCTGCAAACTATGGCCAGGATAGTGGCTCCGGGCCCATCTTTGAGTGAAACAAGCGCATAGGGGGCATAACTTCCTGCGATCAGAAAATAGATGGCGGTATGATCGAGTTTCTGAAAGAGCTTTTTTAAGTTGGGAGGCTGGAAGCTATGGTAGAGCGTAGACATGGTGTAGAGCACCACCAGGCTTACCCCAAAGATTGAGAAGCTCACTATCATGCGGGGGTCTTGTTCAGAGATACTTACAGTTAGTAGGGCTCCGAGACCGACGAGCGACAGTGCGGCACCCGCCAGATGGGTAATACTATTTAGCTTTTCTCCGTGATACATGAATTCCCCCTATTAGAAAATACCACCATCTTCAACCAGATTAAAATCAAAGATAATTTTGAGACCGTCTAACTGAATTCTCAATTCCCAGAATCGAAAATTCCAGGGAGCAAAGAAAACAAAAGAAATAAGGGAATCAAAGGAATAGGGTTTTCGCTCCCTATTTATGCACTGAACGCGATCGCGAATTCCAAGGTTTTCGCCCTCATGGCGGAGTCTAACTTCATTCCTCTGATTCCCTTGTTTCCTATGCTTCCTCTGATTCCTAACCCATTTGTAACTTTTTCCTTTATTACCACGTATGATGTACAGGGAGGGGTGAAATTTGCCCTGTTCGATTTGTTTCGGCATTGATTTAGAAAGGATAGAAACATGAAATCGATTGTAAGTACCTTGCTGGTTTCTCTCGCACTTGTGATCACCAGTACAGCATCTGACCTTGGAAAACAGGGGAAATTTGAGGCTATTTACGGAGCAGTCCCTCTGAAGGCAGGGCAATCCATCAGTCAATTAGTAACGTCCCTTGTGGATGCGTCTGATGAGGAGAAATTCTCAGCTGTGAATGCCTATATTCAGGGCAACAATTTGAATATTTCTCGATTCGTGAACCTGATTGAAGCCCTCCAGGTTCTCAATCTTCAAGCATCTACCACGGACCGCCTGGTGGCGCTCTACGCGGGAAAGAGAAATGGAAAGTTTAAGCTTGAAACCGCTGTGACCCTACTCGGGATGATTTCCAAGCCAGGATTTAGCAGTAGTGACGCGAAAGCCAATCACGCCATCCAGGTTGCTGAGATCTTCACCAACAACTCAAGGGTACCCTTTGATTCCTTTAAGTTCCTCATCCGCCATCTGAATTCCAAGATGGTCAATCCCTTCCTCAGAGATGAGAAAGTCATCGTCGCTTATGTGGACAAGAATGCGAAGGGAATGAGTGTTGATGAAACTTATCATGCACTGGGAAGTCTTGATGGCAGTCACATGAGTGTTCAGAATGCCGGGGTAATCGTGGACACTTTCATTCGCCAGAACGCCGGTAAATTGACGAATCCTGAGTTTCGAAACGCGGTAGAAAGGCTAAAGCTTGATGTACCTCAAGGAGATGGTTTAAAACAGATTCTCGCCCTCCCCCGTGAAGCGCAGGAACGCTACCTTTATACCGAGAAAAAATTCTTTGATAGCCTCTTTTTTACCATCGGAAAAGTAATTAAGACCTGGACTAATGAGGTGGCTGTAGATCACCACACAGCCCTTGCAGGGCTCTTTGTTAATCGGAATCAGCATCGTTTGAAGCCAAACCATATCGAGAAGTTACGTAGCGCTTTTCAATAGATGATCAGAGCCCACGACCAGGGAAGCGAGGAATAAGATGTATAAATCAATAGCTTGGGTATTAACCGCCTTGTTGGCCTTCACCCCCTGTCCACTATTCGCGAAAGACTACATTAGTCCGGAGCAGTTGAACCAGGCTACGGTAGTTGATCTTCCTGGCCGCATTGGAGTTAATGTTTACCGTGAGAGAGACCCGGAAAATATGGCAACAAATGCACTCAGTCAATTATCAGGACTTCTATCGAATTCCACCGGCCTCGCGCTCGGAGCTATAGGAGGCATAGCTACACTCGGTTTTCTTGGAGTTCTTTCCGCACCGATTGCCATGATTGGAGCTGCCGCGGTTGGAGGACTTGCACTTCTTGGTGCGACCTCACAAACGAGACGTATGCCCAGGGGTCTGAGCATGGAAAATCTTGGTCACATGGGCTATGGTCCGGGTCCCAATTATGGAGCCCCTACCAGATCTTCTGGAATTATGGGAAATGTCTTTGGCTGGTCCTCTCAAAGAGATAGCCGTTACCCACTGGGAAGCATTGGTGTTTCCTCAGCTCAGAGGGCTCCTGTACATGTAAATATGCAAAGTCCCCATGTCGCCAATACTTTTGGAAGAGGATATCAATTTAGTAATTATGACCAGGGCTATACAAACACATCTCCCTTGATTTCAGGGATGCCTGCAGGGGCTTCCATGGGAATGATGCCTCCTGGGGCTTCCATGGGGATGATGCCTGGCGGGGCTCCCATGGGAATGATGCCATCAGGAGTTCCCTTTTCACCCCAGTCTTCCACCGGAGATTCCGCCGCACCCGCAAATCCCTATAATTCTCCATTCGCCACTAACGCTTATGGCAGACCCCCGTTTTTCCCCAGCTATCCAGGAAACCAAGGTTCTCAATATTATGATCGCCGGGGTGGACAAAATTTCTCCAATTTCTTTAACCGAACAGATGGTGCTGGAATTCAGGGTGGAAATCGCGGGACCCGCGGAGATCTGCCTTTTCAGAGAGCCCCCTGGTGGGCAAGTACACCCTATCATCAGAATTGGAGAATGACACAAAATGCGCCTCCTTCTTATTTATCTCAGAGTTTTGAACACTCAGGACGGGGCTGGAGGGCTGGTTCTCCCCAGGGTAAGATGATGCGTCCTCCAGGGTGGGGAGGATCAGGTCGACCTCCTCAAGGGCAGATACCGGGAGGGTCCCAACTGCCTACATTGCAAGGTGGTCCTCAATACTCGGGAAGTTATGCCGGAGTTCGAAGAGATGGACAGGGTCAACTTCCTGATCCCATGGCTTTTCAATTCAGACAGCCAAATCAATACCTGGATTTAGGGGCAGGAAATAACTACTCCATGGGCAACGCCTACAATACACCCTTGCTGCCTAATAACTATCAGCGTAACTTTGCCTTTGAATCAGGTTCTGTTCCTAACCAGGGATACCAACCTTCCCCCAACGGTGCAGTTCCAGCCCCTATGATCGCGCCTATGCCTGGAGGAACCGTGTTTCCAGGTGTTGCCGGGGGAACTCCTCCCCAAATCAATGAAAGAGCACCTTTTCAGCCTCCCGGAGCGAATGGAATGGTGCGGCCATTTCAACCGATTCCTCAGCAGGTGCAAAGGGTAAATCCGAATTTGAATACTACCCAGCAGCAGATAAGGCAGGAAAGTCTAGATCAGGCTGAGCAGCGATCTATGCAGGATCAGAAGCAGTTACTTGGGGGAGCGTCCTCACCTCAGTCTTCTGATTTTGATCATGCCCGGCTGAGTGAACTCGAAGATTTGAGACAGAAGGCATACGATCAACTTCTCCAGGCTATTCAGAGAGGTGATGACGAAGGTCGTAAGAAGTGGTTCGACGCTTACCAGCAACACCACAGGGAAATTCAATCTCTGGCCAGGTAATTTTCAGAAGTTTCGAAAACTAGAAGTCAGAATCCAGAGGCAGGGCGTAGCCCTATTTCAATTCGGTCTTAAGCCGGTATGAATAGACCATTATTGGCATCCTAAAGCGTGACGAGGGTATCCACACTTCCGCCCAGGTGGCGGGCAAACTCTATTCTGAGTCCGGACTCCTATCTCCTGGCTTCTGTATACCTTGAGTTATTCCCCACTTAAACTTAGAATCATTGCGGCCCTCGTGCTGTATCTATGGTTGAAGGTTTTACCTCGACTCACGCAGAGGCGACAAAGTAGGTAGAAAATGAGAAAGACAAAAATCGTAGCCACTATTGGTCCAGCTTGTTGGGAGGCGGATAGTCTTCGCGAATTAATCACCAGGGGAGTAAATGTCTTTCGACTCAATATGTCCCACGCTTTGCGCGAGAACATCGAAAAGAGGGTTTCTGATATACGGGCGATGGCTAAGGCCGAAGGGCGGAATGTAGCCATTTTAATGGATATTCAGGGGCCGAAGATTCGTGTAGGACAGTTCAAGGACGGTTCGATCACACTTCAAGAAGGGCAGGAATTTACTTTCGATCAGAATCCAGAACCAGGAGATGGTTTCAGGATTTCAACGAGTTATGAAACCATTCATAAAGATGTTAAGGCAGAAGACCAGATTCTCCTCGATGATGGAAAACTCGAATGTAGGGTCAAAGAAGTAGATGGGGATAGGGTGATCACTGAAGTAGTAACGGGAGGGGTTCTAAGTGATAAGAAGGGCATGAATCTCCCCGGGGTGAAAATTGGATTACCTCCTCTTACTGAAAAAGATGTCACCGATATTAAGCTCGGGTGCACACTCGACATCAACTATATCGCGATGAGTTTTGTACAGAGAGCACAAGACGTCGCGTTTTTACGTAATATCCTAAAGATGGAGAAACGGGAAGATATTCACATCATCTCCAAGATTGAAAAACCCGTTGCAGTAGATGATATTGAAAAAATTATCGCGGAATCAGATGCAATCATGATCGCCCGTGGGGATCTGGGTGTAGAGATCAGCCCGGAGAAAGTCCCTGGAGTGCAGAAGAGAATAATTGAGCTCTGTAATAAGAAGAACCGTCCTGTGATCACAGCAACCCAGATGCTGGATTCCATGGAAAAGAATCCTAAACCTACCAGGGCAGAGGCGTCTGATGTTGCCAACGCCATTCTCGACGGTACGGACGCGGTCATGCTCTCAGGTGAGACCGCCACGGGTAAGTACCCCATTAAATCAGTGGAGATGATGCGTAAAATCATTGTACAGACTGAAAAGGAGATGGGTTACCAGCTAAGACCCTGGTCTTTTTTCGAAAAGCAGAAAGCGACCGTCTCAGAGGCCATAAGCTATTCGGCTTGCCAGGTGGCCCGGGCTGTTGGGTCCCAGATTATTTGCGCCTTTTCCCAATCAGGACACCAGGCCAGGAGAATCTCCAAGTTTCGGCCAGAACAGCCGATTGTTGCGGTAACTTATGAAGACAATTCGGCCAATCGAACCTGTCTTTATTGGGGGGTGATTCCCATCCAGATTGAAGGCGCTAATTTACTCGATGATGAAGTCTTACAAGCCGAAGCAATTCTATTGGAAAGGCAATGGGCGGATGAAGGAGGAAAGATTATAATCACCTCCGGAATTCCCATGCACGTCTCAGGTACTACCAACGTGATCAAAGTCCACACTTGCTCTGATCTTTCCTCGTTGGAAAAGAGTTATAGGTTTTCATCCACTTAAAATGACCGAAGCCGACCTGTTCAAATATAACCTCCAACGATTAGATTCCTGTTTCGTGTTGGAACTTTCTGGTGTATTTTACGGTCGAAATCTCCAAGCTTTGAAGGAAGAAGTGAAATCTCTTGCGCAATGTCCTAAAGCGTATATAATATTCGACCTTTTCGACGTAACGTTGATGGATTCCGCAGGACTGGGATTTTTGGTCCGTACTCTTGATATGATTCGCTCCAAGGGAGGGAATATGTCAGTTTGTCGGGTCGACCATGAATTAGAGAAAATTTTCTCTCTGATCCGGCTTCCGATTGCAGATAGTATAGATGCAGCCGTCGAGCAAATAAGGGGAGAAGGAGAAGGGACATGAAAAAAGATATTCATCCTAAGAGCTATCTGGCGAAGTTTAGCTGTGCATGCGGAGCTGAATTTGAGGCATTATCCACATCTGAGTTAGTTAAACTTGAAATTTGCTCTGCCTGCCATCCGTATTACACCGGGAAGCAAAAGTTTGTCGATATTGCGGGTCGTGTAGACAGGTTTAAAAAGAGATATGCTGGGGTTTCCAAGCCCTGAAAATTATCCAGGTAGTTGCGCATCGTACCCATCGATGCCTGGTTTTGGACCCCATTCGATAAGGTCTAGGCTCGGACTGAACCTTGTGTTCACAGGGGTGGAGCCGGATCAAAACTCTCTTCTCATTGGCGGGGCGGCCGGATCATGAACGTCCGTCTTTTAGCCATCATATTGATTTCTGTTTGTGTGCTTTTCCTTGCAGTTGGCGTTGATATAGTTCTCAGTCAACAAAAGGCAGCGGCCTCTCGAATGAAAGTAATGGAGCCGCCTGAAGAGATGCGCTCAAGAATTGCCGGAAAAATGAAGGACCGTCTCTCTCCTGGTCGACCCTTCCGGGCTGGTTCCAGCCTCATTGAGCAGCGTCACGCCAGTGCCGTAAAGGAGTTACATGAAGATCGCCTGGAATCGGTAAGACGCAGGCAATCAAAGGAGAGGATTCGTAGTTTCTTGGAGACCCAGTCTGGCCAATACCTTGACCAGGGAATCAAGCTTTTGGCTCGTGGACAAAAGACCGAGGCCCGATTGTATATAGAAAGAGCGCTGTCCCAGCACCAGGAATTTGATTTTGAAATCTACGCTGTCATGCTCAAAGCCCTGGTACATTCCTATGTTAAGCCAGAAGATCTGGAGAATCTGGACCAGGCGATCCTGGGTTACTTAAAGTTGATTCAGACCCAGTATTCGGAGCAGGGATTTCAAAAGGTTGTCTCTTTGTTGATGGAGGCAGTTGAAGAAAAGTTGGCTAATGAAGATTGACAGGAAGAAAAACCGGGGACTGAGCCTGGTTGAGATTTTGGCCGCTACCGCGGTTCTTTCGGCTCTGTTAGTGCCGGTTCTTCTCATCATGCGATACTCAATCACTGCTACCTATCGTTCCAGCAATGACATCTTAGCCGCTTCCCTGGCCCTTTCAAAAATAGAGGAGCTCAAAAGCTACCCCTTCTTTCAACTGGAAAATATCCTCCTGGGGCTGAATCCCGAGGACCCATACCGAGATCAAAATCCTAATGCCAAAAAGTTTCTCATCGGTCCCTTTGAGACTTTCCCGGAGACACCGGATTTGGTAGAAGAGAATGTGTATCGAAGCGGACCCTCAGTTTTTCATCGATATACCTTTTTATCTTACTTTCCAGAGTCAAATCCACATCCCAACGATCCTGAATTCGAGCAGAAAAAGAAAAGGATTCGTATCCGGATAAGAATCTTTTGGAAGGATCGTCTATCGATTTCAGTTGTGATGGACCAGGACCTTACCCTTGAGTCAATCGTCCATGACGAGAACTACAGCCCCAAACCCCTGTTGAATGAATTCTTTAAGGATGAGAGTTAATGAAGAGAGTTCTTTTGGCTAAGCGAAGGGGATTCACAATCGTAGAGCTTGGGGTCGTGATGGCCCTGATGGTCCTGGTTTTAGGTGTAGCCTTTTCTAAGTTTCGGACCGAACGCCTGGAGCAGCGCAGGCAAATGGCGCAGGTTGATCGTCAACAGGCTGTTCGGAGGTTCTTGATGTGGTTTCGCCATGACATGCAGTCGATGAGTACCATCCGTCGGTTTAATGTATTGAATTCCTTTGATACAGAGGAAGACTCCAGGGTGATACAGGTTGATTTTGACCGCTATGAAGATGAAACCAGTACCAGGTTGGTGTCCTATCGTTTCGATTTTAATCGCCGCCGGCTCAGCCGCTATCTAGATGAGGAACAGACCTTTGAGATTAACAACATTGCTAATTTCCAGCTAAAGCCCTTTGATTACACCAGAAAAAGAATTCTCAGGCTCGACCTTCTACCCATGACCTACTATCTCGACGCCCGAGTGGTTATATCTGGGGATACAACCTTTGGAAAAGGTGATGTATTCCAGGAGTTAGTCACGACCGTGTATCCACGGTTAAATGCCTCTGTCCACAAGGCTGGATTCAATCAATTCAGGATAAACAACCGCTTTAGTGGTAATTGATCCCTGGCGAAGATTTTTCCTATCGCCGTTGAGGCATTGCCATCCTCGTCATTTAGGACCTTGTTCACGGGAGCAAATATCCTGTCCTCATGGCGGATGCTAATTATTGCTTCAATTCCTTTGATTCCTTTGCTCCCTCTGCTTCCCTTGATTCTTAAAAGCGAGGTTTCCCAATTCTCGTTTTTCTCCTGTATACTCGGCTCCCCGGGAGGGATTGAGTCATCTAGGAGCCAACAATGAATAGTACTGATGTTCGCAGGAATTTTTTAGAGTTCTTTCAGGAAAGAGACCATACTTTTGTGCAAGGTTCTTCCCTGGTCCCGCACGATGATCCTACACTCCTCTTCACCAATGCCGGGATGGTGCCTTTCAAAGATGTCTTTATCGGAAACGCCGCTCGTGATTATGTTCGCGCGACCAGTTGCCAGAGATGTGTCAGAGCAGGAGGCAAACACAACGACCTGGAGGAAGTTGGATATACGGCCAGGCATCTCACTCTTTTTGAAATGTTGGGTAATTTCAGTTTCGGAGACTATTTCAAAGAAGACGCTATTAAATGGGCCTGGGAATTATCTACCGAACGATTTGGACTAGACCCTGAGCGCCTTTATGTCTCTGTATTCAGGGATGATGATGAGGCATTTGAGATCTGGAAGTCCCTTGGGCTTCCTGATGCCAAAATTTATAGATTCGGGGAAAAGGACAACTTCTGGACTATGGGCGATACAGGGCCATGTGGTCCCTGTTCAGAGCTTTTTTATGATCTTGGAGAAGAGGCGGGGACCAGTTCAGAGGATGTGATGGGTGGAGAAGGAGACCGATATTTAGAATTTTATAACCTGGTTTTCATGCAGTATGAATCTCGCGCCGATGGTACCAGGATTCCCCTGCCCAGGCCTAGCATCGATACGGGAATGGGTTTAGAGAGGACAGCGGCCATCCTGCAGGGTAAACTCACAAATTTTGATACGGATTTGTTCCTGCCTTTGATTGAAGAAGTGAGAAGAGCAACCTCACAGACACAGTTTGATGAACAGGGGCAGAAAATCGCCAGACAGGTCATTTCTGACCACGCCAGAACCGCTACCTTTCTGATCGCGGATGGGGTATTGCCCTCAAACCTTGGTAGGGGATATGTCTTAAGACGAATCATGCGCCGAGCAATTCGCTATAGCTACCAGCTAGGTATTCGCAAGCCCTTTCTCCACACTCTGGTGCCTCTTGTGGTCGAGAAGATGAAAGATGCTCACCCGGTCCTTGATGGGAAGTCGAGCACCATTGCAGATCACATAGGACTTGAAGAAGAGAGCTTTCTCAGAACTGTGCATAAGGGGCTTGACCTGCTTGAAAAAGAAGTGGGTGATATGAAAAAATCGGACTCAACTGAGCTGTCTGGAGAGGTTGTCTTTAAGCTCTATGACACCTTTGGCTTTCCCCGTGACCTTACTGAAGTGATTCTCCGGGATCAGGAATTTAGTTACGCTGGTGATCGTTTTGATCAGTTGATGGAAGAGCAAAGAGAGCGAGCCAGGGCATCTCAGAAATTTGGAATCCAGGACGGTTGGGAATTTGTGGTCCATTCAACCGGAAGATCGGATAAATTCGTCGGCTATGAAACCACAGAAATTGAAGCCACGATTCTTAAATCGGCCCAGGGTCCAGATGGAGTACACTCCAAACTGGTTCTTGAACCGACACCTTTTTACGCCGAATCTGGAGGCCAGGTAGGAGATAGCGGAGTATTAGAGAATGAGTTTATGACGCTAGAAGTTTTTGATACCCAAAAAGAGGAGGGAGAGACAGTACACTATTGTCGGCTTCTTCAAGGGAATTACCGATTTGACAAGCCCGTTCAAGCTCTTGTAAATGAAGAAAAAAGATTCTACACGCGTAAGAATCATACTGCTGTTCATCTTTTACAGGGCGTTCTAATCAAGAGGTTTGGAGCAAGCATTCAACAGGCTGGTTCCTATGTGGATTCTGAGAGATTTCGATTTGACTTCACGCACAACCGTGCCCTGAGTAAAGAGGATCTTCAGTCCGTAGAGGCAGAACTCTTTGTTCAGGTCCACAAGGGCCGCAAAGTCACCGTTCATCTCAAATCCCTGGATGATGCTCGAAAGATGGGAGCTCTATGCCCGTTTGGCGAAAAGTACGCTGACGAGGTTCGCGTCATTGATATTCCCGACTACAGCATGGAGTTTTGCGGGGGAACACATGTGCGAGATATTGCCGAAATCGGCATGGTTAAGATCATTTCTGAATCCAGTATAGCCGCTGGAGTGCGCCGGATCGAAGGCGTGGTTTCTAAAAAGGCATTTGCCCTGTTTCAGGAAGAAGATAGCGTTCTTCGAGAGATTCAGAATGCTCTGAGCTCAAAGGAGAATCTAGCAGGGCTGGTCAGATCATTACAAGGGGATCTGAAACAGAGGGATAAACAAGTAAATTCCCTGCGTATGGAGCTTTCTGAAAGAACACTGGAATCCCTATACAGTTCCCTACCGTCAGTGGAAGAACTGCAATATGTTCACGCTAGCTTTCTTGGATTGGATGCGAAGAGTTTTCGCGTTCTGTCTGATAAGGCCATCCAGCGTATCGGATCAGGGTTGGTTGTTCTTTTCAACGAAGAAGATGACAAGGTCCAAGTGATATGTAAGGTAACTCAGGATTGGATTGATAGAGGGGTGGACGCTTCCAAGGTGGTTCAAGAGTTGGCCCCGCTCGTAGGAGGGAGAGGCGGTGGACGAAAAAACATGGCCCAGGCTGGCGGGACTGATCCTAAGAAAATCCCTGAGGCCATGAAACAGGTTCCCCAGGTCTTAAGCTCTTTTTTCTCATGACAGTTTTGGGGCTTGATTTTGGGCTTGTGCGCACCGGTATTTCCATTTCTGATGAGAAGGAGTCTTATGCCATTCCCCTTCAGACTGTTTTAACAAAAGGTATCCTGGACGTTCTTTTGGAGTTAAGAGAGAGAGAATCGATAGATCTGGTTGTGCTTGGCTATCCCCTTTCTCTTAAAGGACATACAAACCAGATGACCCGGGAAGTAGAGGACTTCAAAGTTCAACTGGTTCAAAAAGGCTTTGAGGTCCAACTCTTTGACGAACGCTTAAGTACCAGACGAGCACAAGCCAGCCTTCATGAGGCAGGTGTTTCAGCCCGCAAGCAGAAGAAACTTAAGGATGAGATGGCCGCATCGATTCTTTTACAAGATTTTCTAGATTCAAAAAGGGGTAAATAGGCTTTTTTTTAGGTAAAATCCAGGAACTTGGAATTCTTTTTTAGTGGGGCCCGACTTTCGGCCCCAAGAGCATAAGTCTCCTTTCTAAGAACCGACGATAACCAAATAAGGCATGTTACTCATGCAATTTAAAAGGTAACTTGATAGAATGAGGGTCGTTTAATTTCGTGAAAACCGCATCATTTGCGCATTACAGGCACTTTCTTTTCAGCAGTCGGTACTTCTTTCTGAAACATTTGAGACCACAGATTCGTAGTTGGATATGAGCTCGAAGGTAGAGAGCAAATCGGAACAGGATGATTATAAGATCATCCAACAAGTTCTCCGAGGACGAAAAGAAGCTTATTCTGAGCTTGTTGAGCGTTATAAAAAGCAGGTTTTCAACGTGGCATACCGAATGACAAACGATGCTGAGGTGGCGATGGATATCTCTCAGGAGGCATTCGTCAAAATCTATAAAAACCTTGAACAATACAACCCTCAATACAAGTTCTCGTCCTGGCTTCTTAAGTCGGTCAATAACCTCTGTGTGGATTTCTTCCGCACTCGGTCTGACCAGACGGCTTCCCTGGATTCCATCGTGGATTCAGGTGCCGAAAGACTTCTCTCGACCAGCAATGCCGTTCCCTCCTCTGCCGAAGAGTTCGAAAAGAACGAAACCCGTTTAGAATTACGGCTGTTGTTAAAGGAAGCGATTTCTCAGCTTCCCTTAGACTACAAGTCCGTGGTTGTACTCAGGCACCTTCAGAATCTTTCCTACAAGGAAATTTCTCAGATTTTGAATTTGCCTATGGGGACTATTAAGGCAAGGATCTTTCGGGCTCGGAAAATGTTGAAAACACATCTCGAGCGAAGAATTTCGGAAGTATAGACAGGGAGCTTTTGGTATGGATTGCGAGACATTTGAGGAAACCTTGAATGCTGAAATGGATAATCTCCTCTCGCCAGCTGAGCGTCAGGAGTTGGTCAAGCATCTTGATTCCTGCCGGAATTGCCGTAAGTCCGCTCAAACCTTCAGACAGATAAAGGAACTTTTTCCGCATCTTGAGCAACTAGATGTTCCCGAAGGATTTACCGAAAGAGTTATGGCCCGAATTCGGGCACTGCCCTCCTACTCTCAGAAGCCAGAGGCACGTCCAGTCCTGGGATTCTCATTTGGACTGGCTATGGTAGCTTCTATAGCGGCCATCTTTTTTCACTTCTCCGAAACTCAGGTTCCGAATCAATCTCCCCAGCTTGCCAATAGGCCCACCATTCAGGAGCAGGTCAATACTGTAATTAAAACCCAAAAATCAACGGGTTCCGCGGATTTTCTCCTGGTGCAGGCACATGGAACGGTACAAGTATTGAGCAGTGAAGAAATTGTATGGAGAAATGTTTCTGATCAAATGGTATTACGTTTTGGTGACAAGATCAGGACTCTTGCTAACTCCAAAGTTCACCTGAGTTACGCGGATGAAACAAAGCTAAAACTGAGTTCTAATACCCTCGTTCAGGTTCAGTCTAATGGGATACGAGTGTTTCAAGGAGATTCCTGGGTGAGAGTTATGAAGAAGGGCCGCATCTTTGAAGCCTGGACCCCTAACCTCGTCGCTTCTGTTCGCGGAACTATTTATGATATTTCCGTTCGTTCTCACCAGAGATCCTATGAAGATTTTCTAAAGGAAATAACCAGGAAAAACCTACTAAAGGGACTGTCTCCGGAAGCTTATTTTCAGGAGTTCTCCTTACAGACTCTACATGAAGCAGGCAGTTTTGAAGCAACTCTAAATGTAGACTCAAAAGTTCGTGTCTTTGAATCTTCCGTGGCGGTTTCACCCCTCAGGGACGGGATTCCCTATACGAACCGTGAAGTTATCCTGGAACAGGGTCAATCCGTTCGGGTCAACTCAGCAGGAAAAGAAATCATGATCAGCCGAGTGGAGCCGCTCAGTGAGAATGATTTTAAATACTGGGATATGGAAGCACCTTCATGGGTGTCTTCTGATTCCACTCCCATGCCAGCTTCAGTACCTGTTCCACCCGGGTCCAGTCCAAGACTCAAGAAGCCAGTTCCCCAGGCACCCTCCGATGCAGAATCCAAGCCAACATTTGAGAATCTGCAAGAAGAGCGATAAGTCAGCCTCGGAATCAAACTAGACTTTCCCATAGTTTTCTAGTATAACCCGTTGTGAGTAGGCTTCGGAGGCTTCCATGTACTATCACAAACTTGGCGATTTGCCGCGAAAAAGGCACACGATTTTTCGACGGGATAATGGTGAACTCTTCAGGGAGCAACTCATGGGTCTTGCCGGGTTTTCAGGAATTTCCTCCCTGTTATATAAACACCGGCTTCCCACGGCGACTTTACGAATGGAGGTGGTTCGGACAGAGCCTCTTCCAGAAGAATCTGAGTCCAAGACTATTGCCTGTCAGCATTTCAAAACAGCCCAGCTTCCCGCCGATGAATCGCTGATTCATGCCAGGGCGGCTTTGCTGTCAAATTCCCAGGTATCTGTCTCGGTCTCTACCTTGCCGCCGAATTCTCTATTTCGAAATGCTTCCCACCATGAACTCTATTTTATTGAAGAAGGGCGAGGGATTCTGGAGAGTGAATTTGGCAATTTGAAGTTTGTTCCAGGGGATTATGTTTCCATTCCCAAGGGAATCACCTACCACTGGAGGTTTGAGTCCCTGGCCCGTTATCTGCTGGTTCAATCCCTCGAACCCATGAGATTTCCATCCCGTTATTTAAATTCCATGGGACAATTTCTGGAACACTCCCCGGTATGTGAGCGCGATATCCGTGTTCCTGACGAACTCATACCCCGGGTGGAAGAAGGGTCCTTTAAGGTTCTGGTGCATCGCAACGGTGCTTATTTTGAGCAGATTCTCGCACATCATCCCTTTGATACTGTGGGTTGGGACGGATGTTTATATCCGTTTGCCATCAGTATTCATGACTTTGAGCCTATAGTAGGAAGGCTGCATATGCCTCCACCGGTTCACCAGATGTTCGAATCCACACACTTCGTTGTTTGCAACTTCGTTCCCAGGCTTTTTGATTTTCATCCTGAAGCAATCCCTGCCCCCTACTTTCATTCCAACATCGATAGTGATGAAGTCATCTACTATGTGGAAGGAAACTTTATGAGCCGCAGGGGAGTGGAAAAGGGCAGTATTACCCTGCATCCGGCGGGTCTTCCTCATGGTCCTCAGCCGGGAAAAACTGAAGAAAGTGTGGGCAAGAAAGCCACCAGCGAACTGGCCGTAATGATTGATACATTTCAGCCGCTGATGGTTACTCAAAGGGCTGAGAGTGTGGCACAGGCGGATTATGTGGAATCATGGCTAGACAAGAACTGAGGAGAACTTCATGGCAAATACCGTAGGCATTCGCAAGTATGATTTTGTAGAGTTTTACGTAGGTTCAGCCAAGATGGCAGCCTATTGGTTTTCGCGCACCCTGGGGATTGAAATTAAGGGTTATTTGGGACCGGAAACAGGCCATCGTGATCGAATGTCCTTTTACATGAAGAAGGGAGACCTGTCTTTCCTGGTCACATCAGCCCTGGGACCTGAAACTTCTGAGATCCAGGAGTTTGTTTCTCGGCATGGCGATGGAGTTAAACGTTTCTGCCTGGAAGTAGACGATGTCACACGAGCCTTCAGTTATGCCGTTTCCCATGGAGCGATCCCCATTCGTAAGCCCGAAATGCTTGAGGATGAGGCAGGCAGTACCCAGGAAGCAGCTATTCGTCTTTATGATGATACAGAGCTGGTTTTTACCAACCGTGATGGATATGGCGGGGTGTTTCGCCCCGGTTTCGAAACTCCCAAATTTGGATGGGAACTCTCCTGTGAACAGCCGAACCTGCTATATATTGATCACATTGTGGGAAATGTTCGTACCAATGAAATGAATCGATGGGAAGAATATTTCAACAGGGTCCTGGATTTCGAAACCTTTGTGAATTTTGGACCCGGCGATATCACAACCAAGTATTCCGCCCTCCTGTCCAAGGTGGTTCGCTCCAAAGACAACCTGATTAAGAATCCGATCAATGAGCCTTTTGAAGGAATTCGAATGTCACAGATTGAGGAGTTCATAAAGGAATATCGCGGATCAGGAATTCAACACATCGCAATTCGCACAGAGAATATCATCCAGACCATAGGGGCTATGCGTGCCAATGGCGTAGAGTTTTTGCAGGTTCCCCATACCTACTATGATTCCCTACGCTCCAGGAACCTGCCCATTGAGGAATCCATAGATGACCTTCAAGAATTGGGTATCCTGCTGGATTTTGAAGGGGATGGTTATTTATTACAGCTTTTTACCAAACCCATTCTGGATCGTCCCACTTTTTTCTTTGAAATTATCCAGAGACATGGAAATAGCCAGGGATTTGGACAGGGTAATTTCCAGGCTTTGTTTGAAGCAATTGAACTGGACCAGGAAAGGCGAGGCAATCTTGTCTAAGAGAGAGGATCGATTATGAAGTTAGCGACATTGAAAGACGGAACAAGGGATGGCCGCCTGATCGTGGTGGATCGAGGACTGAAAAAATATGTGCCCTGTGAGGGGATTGCAAAGACACTTCAAGAGGCCCTGGATTCCTGGAAAGATTGCAGTGCCGCTCTGAAGAGTCTTTCTACTGAGCTCAATGAAGGTGCTCTGGACTGCGAAGCGATTAACCTGGACCCGGGTTTACTGGAATCTCCTCTTCCAAGGGCTTTCCAGTGGGCGGATGGGAGCGCTTACGTGAATCATGTTGAGTTGGTTCGTAAAGCGCGCGGTGCCACCATGCCAGAGAACTTCTGGACAGATCCGCTCATGTACCAGGGTGGTTCCGATGATTTCATAGGTCCAAAGGACGACATCATTTGTCTGAACGAAGAGTGGGGGATCGATTTTGAAGCGGAGGTCACTGTAATCACTGACGATGTGCCTATGGGGACATCGGCGGAGAATTCAGGAGAGCACATTCTTCTCCTAATGTTGGTGAACGACGTAAGCCTGAGGAATCTAATTCCCGGCGAACTTGCAAAGGGGTTCGGGTTTTTCCAGAGCAAACCGGCAAGTTCTTTTTCTCCGGTGGCGGTGACACCCGATGAACTTGGTTCGGCATGGGACGGAAGCAAGGTTCATCTTCCCCTGAGGACGCACTTCAACGAAAAGCTCTTCGGTGAACCCTATTGCCATGTGGATATGACCTTTGATTTTCCTCGCCTGGTCTCCCATGCGGCAAAGAGTAGAAACTTAAGAGCGGGTGCCATCGTTGGTTCCGGGACAATTTCAAACCTGGATCGATCACGAGGCTCTTCCTGTCTGGCGGAGAAACGAATGCTCGAAAAGATTGAATCGGGTGAGATAAAGACTTCCTTTATGAAACATGGAGACAGGGTCTCAATTGAGATGCTCCATGATTCCGGTCAATCCATATTTGGAGCCATTGATCAGAAAGTTGTCATTCAAGGAGAATAGAGTGGATCTCTATACTTACCATCGAAGTTCTTGTTCCTACCGGGTTCGTATCGCGCTGAATCTCAAGCAGATTTCCCATGATTTTGTTCAAGTCAATCTGCTGGAAGGGGAACAGACCGGAAATGAGTACAGGACCATAAATCCCCAGGGGCTGGTCCCTTTCCTGGTGGATGGGGAATTTAAGCTCTTTCAGAGTCTGGCCATTTTGGAGTATTTGGAGGAGCGCTTTCCTAGTCCGCCTCTGCTCCCCGCTGATCTACAGGAGCGGGCAATGGTACGCGCACTTTCCCAGGTAATTGCCTGTGATATTCAGCCGGTACAAAACCTGAGGGTCCTAAAGTATTTGAAAAGTGAACTTGGAGTCAGTGAGGAACAGAAGCTCAATTGGATAAGACATTTTATTGGCACCGGCTTTGATGCCCTGGAGGCCCATCTTCAGAGAGTTTCGGGTAAGTACTGCTTTTCGGATCAGGTAAGCTTAGTAGATCTATGCCTGGTTCCCCAGGTTTATAATGCGCGGCGGTTTGAAGTCTCCATGGGTCGATACCCCTCTATTTTGAGAGTTTGTGGTCTTCTTCAAGAGCTGGAAGCTTTCCAGAAGGCAGCACCGGAGAATCACCAATCCCATTAAGGGTTAACAAGGGAGAAAAAGGTGCTTGATATTCGCAAGATTCGTGAAAATCCATCCCTCTATCAAGAGGCCGCGGAAAATAAAAAAATTAAATGTTCTATATCGAATGTGCTTGACCTCGATGATCAGCGTCGCTCGCTAAGAGAAAACCTTGATTCTTTGCGCCATGATCTTAAATCTGGAAATAAGAAAATCAGGGATCTACAGGGTGTCGATCGCGAAGAGCACCTTGTAAGAATGAAAGAAACCAGTGCCCGGGTAAAACAGTTGGAGCAGGAAGTGAGGACAGTAGAAGAGTCTTTCGAGCGGGAAATGCTAAGAGTTCCAAGCCCAATGCATCCCAGTGTGCCCATCGGGTTGGACGATACTGAGAATGTGGAAGTGGTTAAAAACGGTCAGCTCCCAAACTTCGATTTCACTCCTCTTTCACACGTAGAGTTAGGTGCAAACCTCGATATCATGGACATTGAACGAGGTGTGAAACTTTCAGGTTCTAGATTTTACTACTTAAAGAACGAAGGAACCCTGCTCGAGTTGGCGGTTTTACGATATGCCCTGGATTTTCTGACAGATCGAGGCTTCTGTCCGATGACGGTACCCGTTTTGGTGAAAGAACATGCCATGATGGGGACCGGATATTTCCCCGGCGGCGAAGAACAGACCTACAAAATGGCCGAGGATGATCTTTACCTTGTGGGTACCTCAGAGGTGTCCCTGGCCAGCTACCATTATGATGAAATCCTTGATTCTTCCCATTTTCCAATTCAATACGCGGCATGGTCCAATTGTTTTCGAAGAGAAGCGGGAACCTATGGAAAAGATACACAGGGCCTTTATCGTATCCATCAGTTTCAAAAAGTAGAACAGGTATACATATTGGAGAATGATCAGTCTAAATCTGAGCAAGCCCTGGATCAACTTCTCCAAAATGCCGTAGATTTTCTAAATTCCCTTGAGATCCCACACCAGGTGGTTACGGTGTGCTCCGGTGATCTTGGCCAGGGGCAGGTAAAGAAATATGACATTAATAGTTGGATGCCCTCCCGCGATTCCTTTGGTGAAACACATTCCTGTTCTATGTTTTACGATTTTCAGTCGAGGCGCTTGAAAATGCGCTATAAACTTGAAGACGGCTCTACCAGTTTTTGTCACACCTTGAACAATACCTTGATTGCTTCACCCAGGATTCTCATTCCTCTACTAGAACTCAACCAAAAATCCGATGGAAGTGTAAGGATTCCCCCAGTACTGCTGAAGTATATGAATGGGATTGAGGAAATTCGCCCAAAGCAGCATGATTAAACTTCTAAAGACTCTCATCCTGGTTCTTTTGGCTCTCAATGTGATCGCATTGATTGTCTATTCTATTCTTCCCGAACTCTTTGAATTCCAGAAATCTAAGGCGGATATGAGTTGGACTGAAGGGTGGTTGGTGAAAGAAGAACAGGATGGGAAGAGACTCACATCCGTGGAACTTCATGAATTACAGGCTCAGAAATCCTCTATCAATGTGATTGAGGAAGAAGAGACACAACCGGGAAAAGCACAGATCAAGAAAACAGAGCTTCCCAACTCAATTACGACTGATTCATCCAGGAAACTAGGATTCCTGTGGAACCCAAAGGCGCTAAATCGCTCGGACTTATTCCAGGAGAGCGGTAGTGATGCCGCATCGGGAGCAGAGGTTCACCGGGGAATAGATAAGAATGCCCCCTTGAGAGAGCAAACACCAAAGGCATCCACTCGCAAATTGAAACGATCCGATACCCATCCACGCCAGGAAGTGGTACTTCCAGAAGTCGAGATTGCCATAGTCTCAGAAAAATCACTACCTGCGGTAAAACTTCGAACCGCCCTGGCGATAGCCTCCTTTCAAGGCAAAGAGAACATTGAGCCGCCGGAGGTTGCCCTTGCCTACAAAGCGGGTTCTCGAAAAGTGTCGGCCGCTAATCATAAAGTTTTGGAAGCAGGGGCAAGCCAAGAAGGGGTAAGTCCGGGAGAATCTTCGGTTTTGAAGGGCGCTCCAACACCTGAGGAGCCCGATCTGGCTTCAGTCATCATTGGGGAAGAAGAACCGGAGTATCGTCTGCAATCGGCTACCAGGCAATCCGAAAAAACAGGCCAACTCCATGAGACTCCAAGGGAGAAAATCCCCTCAGGATTCCTGAGGTTGGAGAACAAGATCTATGATCCATTTTCCCATGCTATACGACCGGGTGTATGGGTAAGATGCCAGGGTTCAGGAGTACTTGAAGTCATGATTGAGAAAAAAATGGTGGAGAACCTGAAGGGAGCCCCACTATCCCAGGACCATTTGGAAATATGGATCCATAAGGCGGGAACTTCTCCCCCGGAGGGATACGGGGAGATATCCTATCAGTTCGGTGTAGGATTGGGAGAAGATCCCTGGATTCTCCAATTTATCTCTGCTGGAGATTTTCTAGCCCCCCAGATAAGACGCCATATAAGCAATGATTTTGTAGTCCTGGAAATAGCTGGATTTGAATCCAATGAACTGCTGTGGAATATAGTTTTTTCCAAAGCGATCATGAGAGAGGAAGGAAATTGGGAGCAAGGACTTCTTTTCTCAGCAGCCCAGAATTTTGAATGGGGCAAGAAGAGCTCTCTTTTTTCTTTAGATAAACCGCTCTCTACCAGGCAGTGAGACTCAATAAATTTTTGGCGAAGGCCGGTATTTGTTCGCGTAGAAAAGCAGAGACCCTGATTGAACAAGGGCTGGTTTCCGTGAATGGGGAGGTAGCCACGATCACCACCCCAACAGCGGATGGGGACGTGGTGATCTGTGAAGGTCAAAGAGTCAGTCTGCAAGAATCGAAGAAGACCATTCTTTTCTATAAACCCAGGGGAGTGATCAGCACCACTTCTGAGAGGGAGAGGCCCAACCTATTGGATTGCGTACCCTTCACCCAGCGGTTATTCCCAATTGGAAGGCTTGATAAAGATTCGGAGGGGCTGCTTCTGCTAACCAGCGATGGAGACCTGGCTCTGAAGTTAACCCATCCTCGTTTTGAACATGAAAAGGAGTACGAAGTCACGGTTTACTCAGAGGTCGACAAGAAGTTTTTACAGGCTCTCTCAAAGGGTGTTGAGTTGGAGGATGGCGTGACCCTTCCCGCACGGGTAAGACCTGTCGGGAAGCGCGGATTTCGAATGGTCCTCAAAGAGGGAAGAAACCGCCAGATCCGTAGAATGTGTGAGGCTCATGGATATAGGGTCAAAAGACTCATACGAATACGGACCGGGAGCCTGAGATTGGATGTCAATGAAGGCGAGTATCGTACTTTGACACAGCAAGAAGTAGAAGTTCTGCTTTCCGACACCACAAGTAATCCCTCGACTTGATCGCAATGTCATAAAGTTAAGGCAGTCGGTATCTGTATTGTTTCTATCCCTACAGTACCTTCCGTCATCTTCGGGCTTGACCCGGAGATCCAAGTAAGGGATAGCTTGGGTCCCCGTGTCGGGGCACGAGGATGACAGGGCTCTAACCTAATTCCTTTAATTCCTATGTTTCCTTTGATTCCTATGTTTCCTTTGACTTCTGTGTTTCCTTGACCTTCTTTGGTTCTTCAAAATAATTTATAATGATTTTCAATGGATCGTCGTAAGGCATTAGGGAACTGGGGAGAGCGTGTCGCTTCCTCTCACATGGCCGGTCTAGGTGCTCGCCTGATAGATCGAAACTATACTTGGAAAGGCGGGGAACTTGATCTCATCTTTGAGAGAGATGAAATTCTGGTCTTCGTGGAAGTGAGAACCCGCGAGGAGGATGCCTTTATGCATCCTCTTGAGACGATCGATGATCGTAAATGCGCGAAGATCAAAAGAACGGCTTTCTATTATTATGAACGAGAATGGAAAAAGGAATCCCTCTGCCAATTCGACATCATCACCCTCATAGGAAATCCCGACGGCTATAAACTAGAGCATTTCGAGAGAGCCTTTGAGTAAGTTCTCCCCTGGCGTTGGATATCTTCACACATCCGAAGCACCGCTCTATACACGGGGTCCCATCTCCGGTGCCACCCGGCCCTTATCTTCGTCGCTTTGAAATGTGGATGACTTTCACAGCTATCATGGGATCACCCAATCAAAACCAAATGATCCCAATACGGGAGCAACTTTGTTATAATTGAGAATATGCACATAATCAGTCGAAGTACTTTGAGGGAGTTTTGGGAAAAGCACCCTGATGCGGAAGAACCTCTAAAAACATGGTTTAGATATGTCAAGACAGCCCAATGGGAGTCTCCTTCAGATGTTAAGGATATGTTCAGACATGCTGATTTTTTGCAGAACAATAGGATTTGTTTCAATATCAAGGGGAAGAAATATAGGCTTATTGTAAAAGTCATATATGAACTACAAAGGGTCTACATTCGTTTTACTGGGACTCATTCTGCTTACGATAGAATTGATGCAAATAGGATTTGAGGGTTAATCATGAAAATTAGACCGATCAGAAGTGAAAGCGACTACAAGAGAGTCATGAAAAGGATTGATCTGATAATTGATGCTGAGCCTGGTACAGATGAATTCGATGAATTGGAGGTTTTTTCAATTCTGGCTGAAGATTATGAGGAAAGAAATCATGAAATTCGAGCTCCAAATCCGATTGAAGCGCTGAAGAATATTATGGAGTGGAAGGGGCTTACACGAAAAGACTTAGAGCCCTACATAGGTACCAGAGCGCGGGTATCTGAAGTTCTTAATGGGAAACGAAATCTGACGATAACCATGATTATGAAATTGAGGTCAAGTCTTGGAATTCCAGCGGATATTTTACTTCCAGAAACAAATGAAGATAGCTCAGTAGCTTAAATTGCCTTGTCCCGAACCCTGATCCACTTCACCGATTGCCAATCGGTCAGAAAGGGTGGATGGTGAATTGGAACAGGGTAATCGGAGGTGACGGAACCCGGAGGCAACGAGGTTTGTATTTTGATTTTTGGTGGCCTGTCATGAATCTTTGTGTCGAGCACGTAGATGAACGGCGTTTAACGAGAAAAACTCGATCCCGGATCAGGGGATGACAAAATAGGGTCAGGTCAGGTTTTGGATTCGGCCAGTCTGTCGAGTAGCTTGCGCAGCCTTTTTTGGTACTCTTCTATTCCGTGGAGGGTGAAGTCGGTTCTATTCACTTCTTTCATGGCGGTTTTTCCCAGAACCACGAAGGTTTCTCTTAGTTTGGTCTGAAGTTCACGCATTCGAAAGAGTTCTTCTGGTGTGGTAGGGTCAGTATTTTGGAATCTCTGCAGCCTGGCCTGGGCTCTGAGAACTAAATCATTAGCTCGTTCCAGCGCTCGATTTCCGGGGCTGTACTCCTGGCATAGGTTGTAGGCTTCCTGCCCTACATTTCGCAGCAGAAGCTGAATTTGCTGCTGTATTTTCTCTTCACGGGTTGGTTCGGGAGCAGGGCGCGGTTTTGGCTGTACACTCGGCAGTCCATCTGGCTGGCTGTATTGCGAACTGTCCTCTACTTTCGTCCTTTGTGTAGGAGCGGGCTTTATGAAAGAGCGACTCGCCTTTTTCTCAGGCTTATCTTCCCCTTTGAGTTTAGGTGGGTCCTCTTTATTTTCCACTACCTTTGATGGTTTTTGAACAGGCTCCTCAACCCTGGTTTCCTCTACTTTGGGAGGCTTGGTTTTGGCGGGTTGCTTCAGGGTTTCCCTGGGGTCCCAGTTCTCAATTCTTTTTTGTAATGAGGCTTTATCGGAAAGATTCTGTAAGCGATTTTCGATCTTCTTTGCCTGCGGGGTTGGAGAACCATTGGAGAATCTCTCAAATTGCTCAAATGGGGTCATGCCCTCGGGCTCAATTCTGACAGCTTTTTGAAAATCATCTGTAGAGGTAGGAATGGGAGGCTCAGCCTTTGAAGAGGCTGTCTTCTCTAATTCCTCAGGGGGTTCGTCCTCGGAGTCCAGGTAGTCAGCTTCAATGGAGATCGATTCTTTTTCACCGGACTCCAGTTGTAGATAGCCTGGTTCTTCATCAATGAATTCGTCATAATCATCTTCATCTACCGGTCCAGAATCCTGAGTTTCTTCTTGAATGATGAGTCTTGGAGAGACTTTGTCCAGGCTGTGGGTCAGGTCCTGCATGATCTTATTCGCTTTGTCTCGAATTTCTGGATCAAGGTCATTGGACAGTCTTCGCATCTGGGTAATTACATCGAGTTCAGGATAATTGGCCAATGCCTCAATTGCCCTCAGGCGGATATCCCTATAGGGGTCATGCAATCTCTTGAGAAGAGCGCTTTTGAGAAAGGAAGAAGGTTTCAGTTGGCCCACTGCCCAGACCGCTGACTCTCTCATTGAAATCTTGGGGCTCTGCAGCATCTCTGAAAGTGGAATTTGAATTTTTGGTTCATCAAATTTCCCAATAGCGGTAATAACATTGGCTCGAACCCTGTTGTTTTCGTGATTGATGATGGGCAGTAGGGTCTTTGAGATAGATTCCCTTGGGGCTAATCTTTCGATGGTTTCGACAGCACTGGCTACAATCCTCGGATTTTCATGGGTAAGTAGAGCCTCGAGATGATCAAAGTGCTTAAAGCCTGGCTTGAGTTTGAGAAGTTCGCTGAGGATCTGATTTGGGTTTAAGTCAGACCATGGATCGGAGTCGCTGATCTGCATGGACTCAACGGATTGCGTTTCCGTAAGCTTTTCTTTGCTCGGAACCGAGGGGGCGTAGGTTCCAAGATGGTTTTTAGCTTTTCTGGCAAGAAAGGAAATATCGGTATTAGCCGATTCAGCATGTTGCCCAACCAGCTTGATCAGTTCACCCATCTCTTTGCTTTCAAAGAGTTTCTGATCCTTGAGCCTCGGTACGTACATGAGGGCCAGGATCTTCAGCTTGTCATTGGGTGAACTCAGATCCTTTAATATCTTATATAGTTGGGCTGTGGCCATTCACATCCTTGTAAAAGCATCCCTTGATGAGCTATCGGAACAGAACTTCACTGCTTGTTATGAGTCTGAAGTGATCTGAAGGATAGATTATAATTTTCAAGGCATGATCAGTAAGGAATCCAGTTCTTCTTTCCGTAGGTTTTCAAGGGCCTTGGTGGCGGCTTCGCAGACTTCAATGTGAAGGTCGTTTTGAAGCTCTCCAAGCCGCTTCGATACATCTTCTTTGGGGTGTTTGGAAAGGGCTAGAATGGCGTTAATCTTCAAACCAGGAGCGGGATCATAGGTCAATTCAAGAAGCATTTTGGTAATTTGGGGATCTGGGTCCAAACTCTGTAGAGCAAGTAGCGCATTTTGACGGATCTCCAGCTGATTGGAGTCCTTCATAACCCCCAGGACCCTGGTGATTTGTCTAGAGTCAAATCTTAACAATATCTGATTCGCCAGGAATTTAGCGGAAGGAAAGGGATCCGCTAAGGAGGGAGCCAGGTGGTTCAGGTCATCGATAGAGGCCTTCACAAAAAATACTTCCAGGGCTGCGAGACGTAGTTTTGGTTCGGAATTATTAAGGAACGAAGCACAAAGGAAGATATCCTCTGGTTTGGCCTGAACTACAAGAGTCCAAAGAGCCTTGAGCGTAGCTTGAGTACTCGCTTTAGGATCTCTCAGAACTGTCAAAGCTTCTTCGCGCCTCTCCTCTGATTGCGGTTGCTCGGGCAAAATCCCTTCGAGCCGTACCATGCCCAGAATTGAGAGCCGGGCAGATTGATCGTCCTGGTGATAGAAAACTCGTCGAAGAGTTTGAATGAGCTGATCTACATACTCAGAATCTTCAATAAAAGTAGATTCAAGTCTCAGGATTTTTAATAGCGCGAGAGTCTTCAGCTCTTGATCAGGAGCCTGGAGATCCTGGTCTAATTTCTCTAAAAATATTCCCATGCTTTTCTCTTTGGTGACTATCTAGGGTCGTTGTCTTGCTGGTTTAACTTTGAAAATAAGGCAGATACTCGGGCAAGTTTTTCCTCAAAACCTGGAAGAAAGGGCTCCCGCTTCTGGCTAAGTTCGAATGCTTTCATTCCCAATTCCAGATAGGATTCCTCCACGGTAAGATTGATTCTTCGAAGAGCTAACTCTTGATCAAAGGAGCCTCCAAAAGCTTTCTTTACGGAATCTACTACTCCTTTATCCTTACTCTTTTCGCGCTGCTTCTTTAACAATGTTTCATTGCGCTCTATGGAGAGGACCAGATTGACGAATTCATCTTCCATCAGGAGTCCATCCCGTGAGTAGGAATACACCATTTTTCCTATTTCAAGAAGTAAAGCATCTAATTCCTGGTCCAGCGCTCCCTGGTCCGTGGAATCTTCTCCCGCTTTCCCGCTTTCCTCTTTTTCGTCCCCTGTGACTTTTTCAGAATCTTTTGGAGCTGACATCAGGTTTGAAAGGTCTAGTAGTCGAACATTTGAAGTCGGCTGGAATTCCTCCAGTGCACGCAGGGCTCTTTCGCTGACCTCAATGTCTACATCCTGGGAAAGTCTTGTCAGAATGGGAAGGACCTTGGTGTCTCCGAAGTTGGCCAGGATATCTATGGATTTGAAACGGATTGAGGTATGAGGGTCACTCGCAGCGAGATTCAAGAGTTCGAGAATACTATCTCCACAGAGGCATGAGAGGGCCTGGAGGGAATTGGCCCGGGTAAGAAGTTCAGTGGCTGTAACCATGCGGTTTAGTTCACTCAGAATTACGGAAAGCTCTAAACTTTCAATCGCTTTGAGAGCACTGATTTGAACCTTTTGATGGGGATCTATGATCATGGGGATAAGATAAAGCAGGACTTGACCAGCGGAACCAAGGGTACGAATTGATTCCACGGCGGTTACCCGTACGCGGCTGTCTTCGTGATAGAGAAAAACTTCCAGGAGGTTAACAGTCTTCTGTGAACCGATGAGTCCCAGTGCTTTGACTGAGGCAGCCAAGACCTCGGGATTGGATTCTTCAATGAGTAAATTTAGAATCGAAGAATAGGATTTGGGATCTCGTACATTCGCTAATCCCAGCACACAGGCTGCCCTTTTTGAGGGTTCACTGCTCTGTAAATCCTGCACACACCAGTTGACCCCGGTGGCTTCTGAATCCTTTGACTCTTTAACTTGAATCAGGCTTTGGATATGATCGAGTGCTTGCTTTGAAAGGTTGCGGACATCTGGCTCTTTGTGATCTTGAAGCGGCATCAATTCAGCTTGGATCCTGCCAAGATCATCACCAAGTTCACGAACTTCTCTGGCCGTAACTTGCTTAAGGGTTGTGAGAGCGATGAGTTGAACTTCAGCATGAGAGTTACGAAGATATTCCAGAATCTTAGAAAGGTCCGCACCCATAGTTCTAGACTTCGCGCATCATGGAAAGTACCTGTCGCAGTTTTGGTTCCCATCCCATGAAAACGGAGTCTGCCACGAGATGGTGTCCGATATTAAGCTCTTCAATTGAGTCAATTTTTAAGATTGGGGGGAGATTGGTTACTGTGAGCCCATGTCCGGCAGCTACTTTCAGCCCTAAACTCCTGGCCAATTCAGCGGATTCCTGGATGCGAATGAGTTCCTTTTGAGTCGATTTGGAATCGGGTGCATCAGCATAACTTCCGGTGTTGAGTTCAATTTCCGGAATTCCCAGCTTGGCGACTAGTTCGATCTGGGCGAAATCAGGATCAAGAAAGATTCCCACCTCTATCCCTTTAGCCCCAACCGTCTCAAGAAATCTGGAAACTTCAGTTTTGGAGCTGCTAAGATCAAGGCCGCCCTCTGTAGTCACTTCATTTCTACGTTCAGGAACCAGGGTTACCTTTGAAGGACAAATCCTGCAGGCAATGTCGCGCATCTCAGTACGTGTGGACATCTCCACATTGAGAGGTATTTTAAGCTTAGACTTTAAGACCTCAAGATCATCATCTTGTATATGTCTTCGATCCATTCTCAAATGGACGGTGATCTGATCCACACCTACATCTTGCGCTATCAAGGCTGCCCGAAGCGGGTCAGGTTCAAAGGTTTGTCGCGCCTGTCTAAGAGTTGCGACATGATCGATGTTGACTCCTAATCGCATGATAAATTCCAATCTAGATTCACTGTCTCATGAAATCCGGAGAGCGAATAGTTCTGATTTGCTGATCTTAAGGGGCACATTTCTTCGATTCACGAAAGATGACATGACCAAGACGATTTGCAGTTTTTGAACGACGGTACGAATGCTGTTCCAGTCGACAATGGGTGCAAGTGGAAAAATCAAAACAACTTCGTCCTCCAGATACTTGCTGGAACCAGTGAAATACTATGTTTTTCAACGAAACGAACGGGGCTCTTTCGGGGCCGATTATATCATGGGAACGAACCAGGGAAAATGCGTTAAACTGCTCTAGAATGGGACCGGTTACTTGAAAACAGCAAATTCCTATATGGGATCCAATGGCCGCGTTCCAAACCTTATTTTTTCCCTTCGCCAGAACTTCTTGCTCCAGTTTGTAGAGTATGCCGTCCAGGAGCCCTCTGTATCCTACATGCACTAATACAATTTGACTCTGAGAGAAGAGAAACAACGGGAGACAATCAGCAGTTCGTATGGTGAGACCCAGGTCCTCATCTGAAGTTACCAGCGCGTCCCCAATGCCGTGGTTGGAAAAGGGTACTCCCAACCTATTTACCTGGCGAATAGAGGTTCCATGAACTTGCTTCACGGCCGCGAATTCAAGGGAAGGAAAGGATGCTCTAAGGGGAAGATAAAGGGAACGGTCAGCAAAATTCAGGGCGCTGCCCTTGAAATCAAAGGCCTTATAACTACCCAGTACGACACCCTGGAATCGAAATCCCTCAAATAGGTAGGACCTCGATTCTGAATGCAGCGGAATCGATAATCTTTCAGGGGGTTTTTGATGGGGAAAGGGGTTGCTCATAATCCCTGATTTGATCTAGCAGATCTTTGGTGTATTCCACTGAAAATTCACGACTGGTCTTTAGTTCATAAGCGGCTTTTAAAACTTTGGAAGCATCTGAGAAGCGTCTTAGTTTTGCCAGGGCATACCCTTTTAGAATCAGTGCTTCCTGGTAGGTTGGATGTTTTTCAATCAAGGGCTCAAGGATATCCAATGCCGTGACCGGACGTTCAAATTGAAGATAGAGGAAAGATAGATTCTTCCTCGCCAGCGGATGCATGGATTCAATGAGAAGTACTTTTCGATAAAGGATCAGGCTCCATCTCAATTGACCCTTACGAAAGCGACTCTCCGCAAGTGTCATTAAGCCCTCAATCCTGGTCTTGGAGGACTGGTCTGGAAGAGCACGCGCCGACTTTAGATCGGTGTTGGCAGATATTGCCAAAGAGTTGGTCGCGTTTAAATTGATCACCGTGTGAAGCTGAGCGAGGCAGTCAGTCTTGATCTCGTCTACACAAATCAATTTGGCCAGCTCATAGTGTTCTTCCTGGTTCAGTGTCTCAAGGGATTCTCCTCCCTTTTCCAGGAGCGATGGATCAGACTTGAGAGGAATCAGAAATGGATTTGCATTCCTGCTCGGAGCTGAAGAGATTTTTGAATGTTTCAAGGAGACTTGAGTTCGAATTTCCGGGTGGGTCAATTTCTTAGAGCCGGCAGGTTTAACCGCGGATTTACGGTACAAGGGCAGGAGATCTTTGATTTTGGTAAGCAGGAACTCACGCAGTCCAGATTCTTCCTTCAAGTGGTTCAAGGCGTGATGATAGGCATGCAGCGCTTTTGTAGATTTACCGGCAGATTCTAAAAATAAACCCAGGCTCACAAAGAGTTTCACGGAATTGGGCTGCAGTATTCGTGCCTTCTCGAAGTGATGCATTGCGGTTTTGGCATTGCGGGCTTTCCAGGCTGTCATAGCCCAGTGAAAATGAAGATCAAAGGAGTTTCTAAATTTCTTGGGAATTTCTCCAAAAGTTCGCAGGGCGAGGGTGTATTCACGGTTCCGATAATGGGCCCAGGCAAGGGTGTGCAAACAACGGGGATTTCTGGGATATAGATTTAAACAGTTTTGAGCCATTTCTTTGGCTTCATCCCGCCGATGCTGAAAGGTCAAAAGCAGATAGGAATACATGCTCATGGCATAGGGGTGAATCGCATCGGTTCGAAGCGCGTCCCCAAGAACCTTCATCGCCCCTTCGGGCCGTCCATTTTGGAGATGACCCTCCACCTTACCTCTCCAGAGTTCTTCACGCTGAGCACTCAGAGATTCTGGAGACCGAAGAGAGAATGCTTTCTTGGAGGGTCCCGAAAATAAAATAGTGGAGACCAAAAAGAGCAAGATGCCCAAAAACATTTGCTTTGTTCGGAACCATGGCCAAACCAGGCAGCTATCGATTTCCTGGCTCCTTGAAGCCGAGCTTGCTCTGGTCATAAACCTGCAAACGGATATACCTTTTTTTTCTTGGTATAGGGCAGTTGGTCGCATTTGATTCAGCCTGGTAATGCAAAGAGATCGCAGGCGTTTTGGTAAGTCAGATCTACAATATTCTCATAGGTTTCAGATTTGATTTCCCCAATTTTTTCAGCCACGAATTGAACAAAGACAGGTTCATTTCGCTTCCCTCTTTTGGGTACAGGAGCAAGATAAGGGCAGTCGGTTTCAATGAGGATTCTCGACAGGGGAGTGATGGCTAATGAATCTCGTATTTCCTGGGCAGTTTTAAAGGTAATGATTCCCCCGTAGCCTAAATAATATCCTCTATCTAGCGCCTGAGAGGCAAGTTGGGGTGTCCCCGAGAAGCAATGGACAACCCCTCTGTAATACCCGACTTCATCAACGAGTTCAAAAAAATCATCAAACGCGTCCCTGACGTGAATAATACAAGGCAATTGAGCTGCTTTTGCTGCCTGTAACTGTGCCTTAAAGATCTCTCTTTGAATCTGTCTCGGTGAATTATCATAATAAAAATCAAGACCCATCTCTCCAGCGGCCACAACTTCTTTCTCCTGGTAAAGCTTTACCACGTCCGCCAATTCAGCATAAGAATGGGATGCCGCGTCATGGGGGTGTATACCAGAGCTGGCAAAAGAGCTGGGAAACTGCCTTGCGTATTGGATGGACTGCTTGCTTGACTTCAGATCAGAGCCAACATTTACCCAGCCTTTCAATTGATCTGAACAGGTCTGAAGAACCTCTCCACGGTCATCGTCAAAGCGTTGGTCATAGAGGTGGGTGTGAGTATCAAACAGCAGGGTCTTTGTGGATGTCACGAAACCTTGGATCCCTCCTGTACGGCTCTATCGGTAGTCACGAGGCTCAATTCCTTTCGATTGGAGGCAGCCAGGATCATGCCCTCCGAGACAACACCGCGGATCTCAGTAGGTTCAAGGTTGCGAACCATGACTACCGCCTTTCCTGGAAGGTCTGCCGGCTCATAGAACTGCGCTATGCCGGCCACCACCTGTTTTCGACCCTGTGAAGTAGAAAGAGTCAAAACAAGAAGCTTTTCAGCATCGGGATGTGGTTTGGCTTCAGCGATCGTGACTACTTCAAAACGAATCTTGGAAAAATCATCGAAGGTGATTTTAGTCTCATTTGTTTTCTTGGATTGGGAAGGAATCTCTGAAGTCTTTTTGGGAGGTTTAATCTTAGGGAAAAGGGCTGAAAATTCCTCAATTTTAATTGAATCAGGAAGACAGCGAGATTCTACATTTCTCCAGCTAAAATCTGCAGGGATCCCGAATATACCTAAGATTTTTGCGCAGGTGTCAGGTAGGAAGGGGGAGGCTGCATGGGAAAACCGAACCAGCATATCAGCCATGAAATAAGTGAAGTCTTCAAATTTTTTGGGATCTTCTTTGGCCAGACTCCACGGTTTGGCAAGATCCACCGTGCGATTCAGATCCCTGACAATCCGCCAGAGATGCTCCAGGGCCTGGTTGATTTCGTATTTGTTGATTTTGTCTCGATAGATGTTCACAGTCTCTATAAGAGTTTGGGCGGAATATCCAGTGAAGGTAGTAGGGGAGTCTGAAATGTGCCACTGAGCTTTATACTTAAGGGGGAGCTGGATCTTTCCAGCGGATCTCTTGCGTGCAAATCCAAGCGTACGTTGAACCAGGTTGCCAAGATCATTGGCAAGTTCCGCGTTATAGCGTTTGATTAGAATATCGCTATCAAAGTTTCCATCCTGCCCCAGGGAGACTTCACGAAAAAGGGTGAAGCGAAAAGCGTCATTTCCGTAAACTTGAGAAATGGTCAGGGGATCCTGAGTGTTTCCCTTACTTTTGCTCATCTTTTCTCCCCCGCTAAGAATCCAGCCATGAGCAAGGATGGTCTTTGGTAAGGGAATCTCAAGAGCTAAAAGAAGAGCTGGCCAGATGATCGCGTGAAATTTCAAAATGTCCTTACCAACAATGTGGCAGGCCGCCGGCCAAAATGTATGGTAGCGGTCATCATCTTGGAAGATCCCCGCGGACGTCAGGTAGTTCATCAGAGCCTCTACCCATACGTATATGACCTGTTCCTCATCACCAGGAATCGGGATGCCCCACTTCACACTGGCTCTGCTCACTGAGATATCGTCCAGTCCTTCTGCGAGCATAGAAAGCATCTCATTACGGCGGTTTTTTGGCAGTACAAAGGCCTGATTGGCATGGTAGTGTTCCAGGAGAGGTGCGCTATATTGAGAGAGGCGGAAGAAATAATTCTCTTCTTCCACACGCTGGAGCCTGGGATCATTTTCAGGGTCATCGGAGATCTCCCGGACTCTCGTGTCCGGGTAAAAATCCTCATCCTCAACCAGGTACCAGCCCTTATAGATGCCCTTATAGATGTCTCCCTTTTCCATGAGCTTGGATACAAGCTTGTGCACGACCTTTTTGTGCCGGTCCTCAGTAGTACGAATAAAGTCATCATATTTTAAATCGAGATCCTGCCAGGATTGGCGAAAGATCGTAGAGATTTGATCCGCCTGCTGCTGGGGAGTGATCCCCTTTTCTTTAGCTACTTCCTGTACTTTCTGACCGTGCTCGTCAGTTCCTGTGGTGAAGCGAACCGGGATTTCAAAGAGTCGCTGAAATCTTGCCAGGGTGTCCGCTAACAGCGTGGTAAAGGCATGGCCGAGGTGAGGAGTTCCGTTGGCATAATAGATTGGGGTCGTAAGATAAAACCCATCAGGCTTCTTGTTCATGTTCTTCTCCGGGCTCCGGGCTTATCCTCAGCTGATTGGAACCCTTGGAAATGGATTCCTTCAATAGGTCATGAGCTTGTTTTAAACACTCTCTGAATCCGGGACCCTCCTCTGTTATGGTTTCCAGAAAGATCCCCAGGTTTACTTCTCCGATTGGGGAATCTCCATGTTCAATGCTGGCGTAGCGAACAAGACGGTCAAGGAGCTTAGCTGCCGACAACATGATCGATTTCCGATCCTGGGCAAGGACCGCGACATAATAGAGCTGATCTTCACGGGTATAGATTGCTGGCGCAGAGACCTTGTTGCGGATCTGTTCCAAGATAAAGGCACTGTGCTCCTCAGAGTCCTGGAACCATTTGGTATAAAGCAGGATCATCGAGAAAGGAACTCTTTGAATCTTTGAGAGTTCATAGAGGTATTTGGAATGGATTTCAAAATATGGATAGATGGAGACTGGTTGAGGGTTTGGCAATGTGAGATTGGGAGTCGTGTTTACGAGTTGTGTGGAGAGTAAATTTATAATCTGTACAAAGGGCTCAATTTCTGAATTCAGATATTCCAGAGTCTGCGCGGAGTCCCGAATCCATAGGAATCCTCGAACCTGCTCCTGTGCCTTGAGCGGAAATACCGCGCCGTAGATGGGTAGGTTTGGATTATCACGGGATAAAAACTGTCCAAGGTTGGGGTCACTACGGAAATCATTGGTAAGGACTGGTACTCCTTCCTGGTATGCCCTTCCGCTGAAGTCGGTGAGTATGGAAAAGGGATAGGGCTTGGAGGCTTCCTCCTGCTCAGTCTCTCCGTTCTTGGAGGCAATTCGATAGATTTTCTGGTTTCCAAGAAGGAAAAGATAGAGTTCTGCGTCAGGAAAATAGCGGTTAAGCCGATCGAGAAATCTGCCCGAGAGTTCTACTGTATCTGCAGAACCTTCCAGCAAGGCTGAAAGGAACGCGCGCAAGGAGCCATCAAGGGATGTGGAAGGTCCCCTCTCCACCCGGGAAAATTTTTCCAGAACCTGCACGAATTGTTCGTAGAAAAGAAACAACGGACTTGTTTCTTCAAGGGCCTCCAACTCACGTTGGTCCGATCGATTGATTTGTTTGAGATACTGGATGCAGCTTCTTTCAAAGCTTCCTCCAATTCTAGATCGAATCCATTCAATGAAGAGAAGGAGAAAAGCACAGGGTATGAAGATCACCTGGAATTGAAAATGGTGATTTTTGGGCAAGTACTTTACCCCTACTCCATAGAAGACTCCAATGGCAACAAGGATAAGAAAAATGGAAAAGAAGCGTTGTCTAGACGTCATACAATTGGATCCTCTTGATGCTGTGCCTGTAGATCGTTCCCAGGAATTTTTTGAAACAAGGTTATCTGATTCCTACCGTGGTTTTTAGAATAATACAAGGCCTGGTCCGCGGATTGATAGATTTCCTCCACTGATCGCCCATCCACGGGGTATTCAGAGATCCCCAGGGAGACTCCGATCCCCTCTTCTTCACCGCCGCCTGGAGTTTCAATTTTTTCTTCGTTAATCAGTGTCTTTAGACGATGGGCCACGGCTTCCGCTTCAGCGGCATTGAGTCCCGGGCAGATAACCGCAAACTCCTCTCCACCCAGTCTACAAGGAATATCACAATCCCGAACGGAGTTAGAGATAATACGGGCAACCTGGATAAGAACATTATCTCCGCAGGTATGACCAAAGCGATCGTTAAAAGATTTAAAAAAATCGATGTCAAGCATGATCAGGGCAAAGGTTTCCTCGGTTTTAGCAATGAGTTTTTTCATGTTAACTTGAAAAAATCGCCGCACGAAAAGGCCGGTCATTTCATCTGTGATGGCCAGTCTATATAAACGAGCATTATCTATAGCCGCGGCACAAATATTTCCAATGGCCTGGAATAGGTTCAGGTCAAAATTGTCGAACCCGTACGGCATAGACTTGGAGACATTGATTACACCTAAAGAGCGTTCTTTTGATACCAACGGAACTGAAAGCATGGTGCCAGGAGCGATGTTCTTCTTTTTTAGATGTAGGAATTCATCATCCTTGAGTGTATCCAGGACCAGCATGGGCTGTTGGGATTGAAATACATGTCCAGCCACTGATTCGCCGCTTGCCAGGACTGTTTTTCGGATTACTTCTTTGCGAAGACCCTTCGCCATGGCGATTTTAAGCATACCTGTGTGGGGATCATAGATCATGATCGATCCCTTTTCGGCTGACATCACATCAATCACCGTATCGAGAATGGTCTTCAAGAGAGCCGAGTACTCCAATTCACTGGTGACAATGGTTCCCACGTTATAGAGGGTTTGCAGTTCGGTGATTTTCTTCTTGAGATGCTCCTCATAATCTCGAAGATTCTTCCTCATTTCTTCAAACTTCTCAGCCAACTCCCCAATTTCATCACCGGCTTCCACCCGTACCCGAGTTTCCAGGTTTCCTTTGGAAATTTTCTCTGCGGATGTGACCAGACTCCTCAGGGGACCGGTGATCTTTCGCGCGACTACGAGACCTAAGATGCCAGCCACGAGGATGTAAAACACAACGAAGTATCCGAAGGTTACTTTGAATTTCTTTAGCTGGGCATACGCTGCCCCCTTGGGGATGAAGATGACCTGCCAGGGCGGGGTCTCAAAACTGCCGTAGTAATCTTGCAGATCCATTACGTAAGTCTCGCTTTCATCAGCAAGGGAGGCTAGCAGGGCATCGGTGCCCTCGAGTCTGGAATCCTGGGATCGACTGATTATTTTTTGGGTCTCATCGAGGATATATATATCAGCATATTGATTGGTAAACTCCAGGAAAACCTTGGCGCGATTGAGATCCTTCTCAAAGTGGCGCATGTTGAGTTGGACTATGAGAACTCCTGAAAGACCTCCGTTATCTCGAATCAAGACCCGGAACTCAGCCTGCTTGGGCCTCCTGGGACCGGATTGCGATTTACCTTTTCCTTCGAAGAGGCTCATTCCATAACGATGCAGGAGGGAATTGGAAAAAAGATTTTCGAGATGGGGTGATTCTATAAAGTGATCTGTAGAAGCAACCAGGTCCTTTTGTAGGTCATAAACACCAGCGGCATAGAAAAGGGGATCCTTTTCCATGAGTCTGCGCAGTTGCTTGCGAACTTTACGCGGGTCCATATTTCGGAAGTCCTCGAAACTGGCAAACATTTCCACGTGCATTCGGGTCTTGTTCAAGACCTTGATTACGTTTGATGCGATGAAGTTCGCGAAGGCGTCATTGGTTTTGCGTACATAAGATCGAATCAGTTTTTCCTGTTCTGAGATCGAAAAATAGAAAATTGGAATGGCGGTTACGAGAATCAAAAAGAGGAAAGCAGAAAAGAGCTTAAAAATGACTCGGTTCAGACGAATGCGAACAATGGGCATAAGGAATTAGTCCCCGCTTTGGGAAGGGGAGCATTATAACATTCCCAATGGTTGGCGGGTGGGACTTGGGAGAGTAGTTACTCGTTACTACTTCGGTTTCGTGAGGATGGTTGGAAGCTGAAAAGCAGCCTGTCCATTGATTGTGGCTGTGAAGAGAATTTCTCCTCTCTCCGTGACTCCTTCGCGATTCTTGAGGAAGACCTGCACGCTAAGCTCGATTCCAGTAGGAACTGCCTCAAAAAGATAGTTTCCACCGTGGATTGGAGTGCTGATACCAAGTTCGGCAACAAAGGCCTGGTTGAGTCCAGAGGGAACACCGCTGTCCCCCAGGCTTGTGAGAGCACTTCCCTGCAGGCGGGTAGTCTTAACCTGCAGTCGGATGGGATGGGTAAGGGTTGTCGCTCCGGCCAGAGGTGCGTAGATGTTGGGGATTACCTGGGAAATAAATCCCTGTATATGAAAGTGGAGATTGAAAAAACGCGGTCTGTCGGGTGTGGATACGGGTACCGAAATTTCAAAATGTCCGGACGGATCAATTCTGGCGTTACTGATGTTTGAAGGGACTGTAGAGACAGTTATTCTGGTTCTTTTGGAAAGATCCACTCCCGTAAATCCGGAAAAGTCGAGCTGTCCCTGAATGGTTCCCAGTAGGGGGGTTACCTCCACACTAAGGTTATTGAGTTCATTTGGAATCGGTCTGATGGATTCATCAAGAGATTCGAATCCCGGGGCATGGACGGTGAGTTTTCGTTCCGGTATCCCCTCGCTAGTGGGAGGAACATAGATTTCCATCTGGTATTCTCCGGCAGGGCCAGCCGGTACACCCACTGTGTTCCCCAGCGTTACAACGGCTGAGGGAACTGGCTCACCGGTGACCTGATCAACCAGTTTTAAACTCACGACGGCCTTTCCGTGGGAGCTGAGTTCCTTGAGCGTTACGGGCGTAGCTTTTACATGCGCACCCGATTCGACATAAACACGAAACTGGCTTCCAATGGCACTTTGCGATTCGGGAGCCCCAGCTTCTGTGGTAATGGGCTCAAAACCAAACTTGGCAAATCCCAGGGTATAGAGCCCAACGGGAACCTGGGGAAATTGAAACACCCCATTTGCATTGGAAAGAGTGTTTCGGATCAGAGGTGTTGAATTCTCACGAACCAGGACCACATTCACCCCTGGCAGGGGGTTGCCTCCTACCGCGCGAACCATCCCTTCAACAAAACCATTCTTTACCCCGGCAGATCCGGCAAAGCTTATTGCCGTGATGAAAGTGGTCAGCAAAAAAATTATCAATCTTGAGAGGAAAGCCCGGCCGCCAAACATATTTTTCTCCTTGCCCTACTTCAGAAGTATAAGGTTGAGACGGATAGTTGTGTCACTGTCTGGGAAAACTTGGACCCAGGGCTCCCGGTGGAGCCTTTCCCGGCTTCTTCTTTATACCCGAGGGCCGTACGTATTTGATGATTTCCTTGAAGAAGATTCCAAAATCGAAAGGTGAATGGGTTACACCATAGCGTCGATTGGAAGCTGCGGCATGCAATCTCAAGATTTCAAAAATCAGGGCCGGATCCGGCATGTCGGTGACCCGGCTGAGGAGTTCCACCAGGATTCCCGTAAGCATAGGAGCAGCCATCGAAGTCCCGGACAAGGACTCCAGTCTTTCATCGATGTAGGTGCTGATAACGTCCTCTCCAGGGAGACTCAGGGTTAGATTTGCCTTTCCGAAATTGGAAAAGCTCGAGAGTTCTCTCTTGGTTTTATAGGAACCAATACCAATAACCCAGGGATGGCTGGCGGGATAGGCGGGTTTATCCGTTGAGTCGTTACCGGCGGCGGCGATCATCAGGATTCCGTCCCTGGCCAGGTCCGTGAGTGCCTGGTAGAGGAGACGGGATTTTTTGTAAGTACCCACGGAGAGATTGATAATCTGGCACCCATCTCTTTGTGCTTCCACCAGTGCCGCGATGAGTTCCACTACCGTCCCTCCGCCGAGATGATTAAGGACTCGGTAGATTCTTAAATCCGCGTTAGAAGTCATTCCTTCGATACCGCGATCATTGCCCCGGATTGCCCCGATGATGCCAGCTACATGGGTTCCGTGTCCGTTTAGGTCCATTCCGCCGCGCAGGTTTTTCGGCAGGTCATAATGAGGTGAGATTCCGGAGTCGATGACCCCTACCCGGATCCTCTTTTCAAACTTTTTGACATTAGTGGACATGATTGTCTGGGCATCGGACCAGAACAATTGCTTGAAGTGATCCCCGGCTTCCTTTCTTCCGAAACTCTCCGGAAAGGTGAGTTGGAGCTTATGGTTTTTCTCAAGCTCGATGCCGGGATTGGTTGAACGGGCAAGTCTGAGGAATTGGGGAACGGAGAAATTCTTGGGGACCCGGACCTCGTAAATCTCTTTGGAGGGAATAAAGGTCACTACTTCTACGGGATGGAGGCCAAGAAATCTTTGCATTTGCGATTTGGAGGCATGGACCAGGAGCGTAGCTCTCTGTTTTTGGGTGGCATGCATGCTGAAGTAATTGTCTAAAAAAAAGTATCTCTCGATGGTATTGAGGTGTGAATACGTATCAAGAATCGTCTCCGTTGGCGGCATTTCAGCCAGAGAATCGGGAGCGTTTTCGCGCTTGAAGCGATGGAAGTCATCCAAATGTCCCGCATGGATTAGTCCGATGCAAAAAACCAGAAGGAATAAAGCGCTGATTAAGGGACGCGGGTGGTTCATCTGCCTACTGAATTCATAAAGCCAATATCAAACAATGATCTTATCGTGGGTAACACAAAGAAGAAAACTCATTCTTGATTCCCATTGACACCCATTCCTCTTACTGACATCCTTGAGCGCTCGCAGCAGGTATGGGAATATGAGCTTTAAATCGGGATACATAGCAATCGTCGGATTGCCGAACTCAGGCAAGTCGACCCTGCTCAATCGCCTGCTTGAACGAAGCCTGGCAATTGTCTCGAATAAACCACAGACGACCCGCAATCAGATCCTCGGAATTCGTCACCTGCAAGACGCGCAATTACTTTTTCTTGATACGCCCGGTTGGTATGAAGGGAAGCTGAAACTTGATGCCTGCTTTCGTGATGAAATCAAATCAGCACTGGTTGATGCAGACCTGATCCTCTTCCTCCTGGATGGGCGGAAACCAAAATTACGCGATACCAGGACCTATTTTGAGATCGTGCGTAATTCCTCGAAGGCGGAGATTTTTCTTTTGGTGACTAAGATCGATGCCCTGAAGCAAACCAATCTGATATCCCTGTTAACCGATCTTCCAGAAAAATTTTCAGAGGCTACTGAAATTGTCCCTATCTCTTCCAAGGATGATACCAATCTAAAGACCCTGCAGGAACTGGTTCTCTCCCGACTGCCTGAGGGACCGGCCTATTATCCTGAGGATTCTCTGACCGACCGTCCGCACACCTTTTTGTTTTGCGAGTTTCTGCGTGAATCCTATATTGACCTCTTGGATGAAGAGTTGCCCTATAGCATGGCCGTGGCATGTGAAGAACTGGAGGAATCTGAGAAGTCTCTTAAAGTATCCCTTACGATTTTTGTGGAGAGACCAACTCAGAAGGCAATCCTCATTGGAGAGTCTGGCATAATGCTCAGTGAAGTGAAACGCAGAACCTGTATTCGGGCTAGAAAGTTCTTCACCAAGAAGGTCCTGCTTGACGTGTGGATCAAGGTTAAGAGAAACTGGCGCCGGGATTCTACAGTTCTTCAGAAGCTAGGATATAGACCTAAGTGAAACTTCCAGCATTTATAAAAAACATCTACTTTAGCGGATTCCCCCGGGAGGGGCTGGTAACTGCTTTTATTGATGACACCGAGGAAGTTGAATACAAAAAATTTCGGTCAAACTCCCACATCTTCAATAATCCATTTGTTCGGATTCGAATGGAATTCGAAGAGGTACCGGAAGATTTTCAGATGGAAGGGAGTTTCGGTGATGTTCCCCTCAGAGTTAGCTCCCCGCGAGAGGATGCCGGTGAGCAATCAAAGGAATCAACCTCTATTACTCGTACCTCAGTTCTTCTGCGGGGTAAAAATGTGTTTCGAATTCGTGCTGGTGAGGGGCTCGAATGGGATTTGATCGTCTACCATAAAACCCTTTTTCGTGATTGGGTGGAGGGGTTGGCCAGGGCGGTAATTCTCATCGTAGGTCTGAACACTTTTGTGATACAGGGCTCCTATATTCCCTCTGCTTCCATGATGAATACCCTCATCGAAGGAGACTATATCTGGGTGAATAAGGCGGCCTATTTTCTGCGCCAGCCCAGTCGGGGCGATGTGGTGGTTTTTAATTTCCCGCTTGATCCCAACCGCGACTTCATCAAGCGCCTTGTGGGTCTGCCCGGAGACAGGATTGAAATTCGCGATAAAGTATTACTGGTTAATGGGAATCCTGCGCAGGAAGACTATACGCTAAATGACTTTGCCATCATGGAAGTCGATCCCCTTGATCTCTTTGAGAAATCAGTCCAGGTTACCTTGCCGCCAAACCTTTTCATGGTTCAGTGGGATTCCGAGTGGGAGGCTATTCGGGAGAAACCTTTTGCTTACCTGGGGATGAACCCTCAGGACCCACAGATCATAGATTTGAAAGATCATGAGAAGGGCAAATTCCGCCAGCCCATGAATATCTTTGCGAGAGCCGGTGACCCTGTGGAGTTGACGGATCGAGGCATAAAGGTAGGCGAGAAGATTTATAAAGCTCAGGATTATAAATTCTTATTCTTACGAAAGACCTCGAGGGAAGACACTTCCGCCAACATGGCCGAACTGGTGGTACCTGAAGGACATTACTTTGTAATGGGTGATAACCGCGACAACTCTCAAGATTCCCGCTTTTGGGGTCCGGTGCCAAGAGCTAATATGAAGGGCCGAGCTTTCTTTCTATATTGGCCGTTGGAGAGAATGAGATCCATCAAAAGAAGGGTCTTTGCCAAGGCCGAGAACCCTTCTCATTGAGATCTTCTGAATTTTTGAATCTTGCCCCGAATATATTCATTCTCGGGTTCTAATCCATAAGCTCGTTCAAAATGAATCAATGCTTCCCTGAGATTTCCCTGTCTCTCAAAGATCTCTCCAGAACTGATCAGGGCGTCGACGTGATTGGGATCTTTAAGCAGAACCTTCTTATAGTAGCCGGAGGCATTTCTGAATTGTCCCTGTCGATGAAAAATAACTCCCAGTTGGTAGAAAATTTCAGGTGTCTGTATCTTTTTTACTGCCTTTAGAAGTTCAATTTTGGCATTTTCATCCAGACCCTGCTGAAAATATAGACCCCCAAGTTTTGCGCGAACCCTCTTATCCGTGGGGTTGCTTTTGAGATAATGGGCATAGATTTGGGTAGCTGCGCGTATCTCCCCGCGCCTTTGTGCTAACTCGCCTTTACGCAGGAGTGCCTTTCTGTGATTGGGGTCCAGTTCTAAGCACCGCAGGAGGTACTGAGCCCCGATATCCGGCTGCTCCATTCGGTAATAGGCGGTAGAGAGATTAAAATAGGCTTCCGCATAATTAGGATTCAATTCCAGTGCTTTATGAAAATAGTCAATGGACTGTCGCATTTTACCCAGCTTGGCAAGCGCCAGTCCCAGGTCATGAGTAGCGCCCACGTGTCTGGGATTCATCCGCAGTACCTCTTTGAACTGGTTCACGGCTAACTCAAAATTACCGCCGCTGCCTGCGATCCATCCCAGGTTATAGAGCTGCTCGATGCGATCCTTACGTTTTAGTGCGGAACTAACTTTCAACTGCGATGTTTTCGGCTTTTTACGGTTTAAACAACCGCTAAG
>Ga0257123_1000053_pt1 | contig 115306 bp, 88 predicted proteins | sample SI106_135metaG_FD_190185 | JGI IMG/M metagenome (GOLD analysis project Ga0257123, IMG submission 190185) | Marine microbial communities from Saanich Inlet, British Columbia, Canada - SI106_135 | ecosystem: Environmental > Aquatic > Marine > Inlet | place: Canada: British Columbia | collected...
TAACCGCCAGTCTGATTGCCGCCGGGGTAATAACCTTGACCATAGCCATTTCCGCTATAGTACTGATTTCCGGAGCCATAGCCGGCACCATATCCAGAACCTTGATTATAGCCGCCGCCCTGGTTATATCCGCCGCCTTGATTATAGCCGCCGCCCTGGTTGTAACCGCCACCTTGATTATAGCCGCCGCCTTGATTATAGCCGCCGCCCTGGTTGTAGCCGGTATTGTAGCCGCCGCCCTGATTATTACCGCCGCCACCAGTGTAACTACCACCAAGACCGTCATAACGACCGGAAGAATTTGGTGAGCCAGTCGTCTGGTAATTAGAAGTAGCCTGCTCAGCTGATAAATTGGGTACGGAAAGCAGTAAAACCCCAAATGCTACGACTCTCAAGCCCAGGTTAATTGGCCTGACATTAAGTTCCTGTATAATATTCTTCGCTTTCATAACTTCCTCCGAGGATCGTACTTACAGATACGATTACGACGTCAGTGACGTTCTCTGTTTCTAACTACGCCCTCCTTGGAAAAAAGTTTCAACCTTTTTTTGCATTGGGTATACTAATCCCCTATTTTTCAGGAGGTTTCCAGGATCATGAAGATCACCTACCAATGGATCAAGAATTATATTGAATGCGACCAGACATCTGAACAATTAGTGGAAACACTTACTGATCTGGGTCTGGAAGTTGAATCGGTGCAATCCACATTGTCTTCCTTTGAGGGGGTCATCGTGGGACGTGTCCTTTCGGTGGAACAACATCCCGATGCTGATAATCTAAGTCTTTGTCAGGTGGATACAGGGGAATCAGAACCACTCAACATCGTCTGTGGAGCTCCCAATGTAGCCGTAAAAACCCTGGTCCCTGTTGCTGCGCCCGGAGCGACCCTTCCCTTTGGAAAGGTCACATCCAGAAAGATTAGAGGTGTTCTATCATTCGGAATGATCTGTTCTGAAGAAGAATTGGGATTCGCAGAGAGCTCTGAGGGAATCTGGATTCTGGAAGATGAAAAATTCAAGGTTGGCTCCTCTTTTCGAGACTACTTTCCAGAAGATGTGGTTTTTGAACTCGCGATTGGCCCCAATAGACCGGACTGCCTGGGGGTGCGTGGAGTCCTGCGCGAACTGTCCCAGGTGACCGGTACCAGTTCAGCCCTTCCCGAGCCTTCCCCGCCCAGTAAAGAACAATCAGAATATCCTATTACAATCGAAGATACCGACGGCTGTCCCCGTTATGTAGGTGCCCTGATCCGAGGGATCAAAGTGGGAGAATCCCCTGCCTGGCTCAGGGAGAAACTTCACCTTCTTGGACTGAGAAGCATTAATAACATTGTGGATCTGACTAATTACTTGATGATGGAATATGGTCATCCCATGCATGCTTTTGACGCGGACCTTCTGCGCGGATCTGAAATCCGAGTACGATCAGCCAAACCAGGAGAAGAATTGGTAACCCTCGATGGAGTTACCAGAAAGCTTAGCGATGAAGATCTGCTCATATGTGATGGTGCGGGACCTGTGGCTCTGGCTGGAGTCATGGGTGGAGAAAATTCAGAAATCAAGGATCAAACTTCCAACTTGTTTCTGGAAATCGCTTATTTTGACCCCATCCGCATCCGTAAAACCTCGCGAAAACTGAAACTGCACACCGATGCTTCCCATCGATTCGAACGAGGAATGGACCCGGAACTCCCATTGGTTCTTACGGGTATCACGATCCAATACATTCTAGATTTGGCCGGGGGAGAGTTCATCGGAATCTCGGATGCCTATCCCAAACCCTGGAAGGCAAATAAGATCGTTTTTAATCCTGGTCTAATCAAGAGAATCCTGGGGATTGAGTTGAGTGACCCGCGTATGGAAGAAATCCTTGTGAAATTAGGTTGCGAAGTCCAGATGGACTCCCAAGAGCCATGGAGTGTCTTCCCACCCTCCTTCCGACCTGATCTTGAACGTCCCATAGATCTGGTAGAAGAAATCTGCCGCATCCATGGAATGAATGAAGTCCCCTTCGAAGCACCCAAAGTCAGCCTGGAATTCCGAAGGGACCGCCACATTAAAACCTCCACCGAAAAACTCCAAGATCTTCTGGTTGGGGCTGGTCTCCAAGAATGTGTTACCTATTCCTTTTCAGATCAAGATCCCCCAGGTTCGGTCAAAGTATTAAATCCTATCTCAGACAAAATGGGCCAACTGCGCTCGACGATTTCTGAAAAATTACTTGATTCCGCCCTATATAACTATAAACAGCAAAATGAAAAGATTGGACTCTTTGAGGTGGGCACGACCTTTTCCGAATCATCTTCAGGCGAAGGCGATAAACCTTACCGCGAAGAAACGCGCCTATCCGTACTGCTCTGTAACCAACAGGAAGTGAATTGGAAAAATCAGTCCAGACAATCCGACATTTTTGACCTGAAGGGAGTTTTAGATAAGATCGCGGTTTTGTTTGATTCGAAGTTCCGCCTTAGACCCGCCTCTGAACTTCCACCCTTTCTGGATCAAGAAAATAGCCTCGACATCCTCTTTAGAAATCAAAGAGCAGGATTCATGGGGGCGGTAGATCCTTCCATGCTCGCGAAAGAGAAAATTCATGATGCCATGGTTGTTCTTGAGTTATGCCTTGATGAGGTCTTTCTCTGTGGGCGTAAGGAGCCTGTTTTTAAGCAGTTACCCCAAATCCCGGGAGCTAGAAAGCAGCTCGCACTCATCACTCCCAGCACCTTGCCTTGTGAAGAGGTGTTAAGGGCTATTGGCTCCTTAAAAATTCAAACACTGGAGAGTTTTGATGTCTTTGACCTTTATACCGGTAAAGGAATTTCAGAAGGACATAAGAGCCTGGGAATCAATTTTATGTTCCGTGGAAAGGAGAAAACCTTGTCTGAAGAGGAAATGACCAGCTCGGTGGATAAAATCCTGGAAGCCTTACATAAAAAATACTCGATCGTATTGCGGCCTTGAAACTACTCCAATTTCTGCAACAAGGAACTAATACTCCCAATCGGGTAGTTTTCTTTGCTGGGACTTGCCCCTTTCAGACAGAGATCCTGCTCAAATCTCTGGTCAGGGCTAAATCACCTAATTCTGTCAAATTAGGCCATCAAAGGCTCGACCTGAGTGAAACACAACTCCAAGAGGTTCTATCTCTATTAAAGAATCGCTCCTTATATGCTAGCGAGTCACTTTATTTCGTTGAGGGACTACAGCTCTTAAGCGACCCGGAGTTACAGAACCTGATTGCTGCAACAGAGAATCCCGCGGATCCAAGATTTCATTTTTTGATTCGGCTTCCAAAGTCCTTTAAGGGAAATATCCCGAGCCAGGGAACGGTGATCCAAGAAGAATTTGATCCCTTCGACAAAAGAGAATACTTCAAAATTAAATGTTTAACGGACCTGGTTGTTCACCTGATGAAAGAGGCCAGACTTCCCCTTAATGCCAAACTGACTCAGACGCTGGCTACAAGATGTCTTTCAAATCCTCTGGAGATATTCTCCAAAATTCACACCCTGGAGCTCTTCCTCTCCGAGGATCGCAAAACCTTCGAAGTGAACGATGTTTTACCCCTCTTTCCCAGGGAAAAACATCCCCCGTTTCGCTTGCTGGACGCAATCGGACTGAGGAATGCCAAACGAATCCTGGAGGAGTTACCAGTAATTGAACGCTCATTGGACACCCATCCTCTTCCCCTACTTGCCGCTGTCAAAAAACACCTGGGAAAATTGTTTAATCTTGCGAGCTGGATAGAACAAGGGGACCGGCTAACTCTAATCAATCTGGCAGACAGGTTCTTTAAAGAACGTTCTTTTCAGCAAAAGCGAAATACCGCCGAGAAAATTCGCCAGTACTTCAGAGAAAAGCTCTCGCCAACTGAACTGAAACAATTTGAGGTCTTAGCAAAAAAGGATCTACCTCTTGCAAAGCTTATCTATCAATTACGATTCAGTGAGAAGGACGGCCTTGAGGATGCCCTGATGCAGGCTAACCAAATACAGCTCCTCTTTCAGTCCTCAAACTTACCTCAATACCACCTCTTACTCTCTTTTTTCCTGGTCTGCTCTCGTGAATATTCCCGGAAGGAAAAGAGAAACTCCAGATAATCAGCATTGCACCTTTTTCCGTCAAAAGGGCTCGGATCGTACCTCGAGTTTGGTCTCAGCACGGCTCGAATTGTATCGGGTGTACACGAGGACCGGGATGAGACCAAAATCCTGTACGAGTCGAGGCCGAACTCAACCAGATAGATATTTATCCTGTAGAATCACGCCGGTGATCACCTCCACAGAATGTTCTCTGGCTATACTGGCGGCCTTCATGGTGAAGGATCCGAGGGTAATCATAATAGCGCCTACCAGATCATAATTCTTCATCTGGGTAATTATCTGTTTAACCTCTACTTCGCCTATTTCTTTGGAATGACGGTAGACGGCACAGTAGGTAAATTTATTATCTTTATTCTTAAGTAGATAGCGAAAGGCGATCCCCGAAGAGTCCGACTTTAGCTTCTTCTCAATACTCAATTTCATCTTCTTAAACACCTCTTCCATTCTCCTGTCAAACTGGTAAACGGACAGAGCTTCGAGGTCCTTGGATGTCTGTTTTTTACCCCTGGAAAAAGTCTTTTTTATGCCTCCAAGAAAAGAGGGATCAAGAAATTCAGAAACAACATCACTTTCAAAAGGAAGGACGTCGAACATATCGGACGATCGAAAGGGACGGGGATCTTCAAACAACTCATCTTCAAGTTTTTTACCTGCCTTATAAGCAAGTTCTAAATCACGAAAAAACTCCTTTTTATAGTTCTTTAGCTTCTCGATGAGTCTCTCAACATCTTTATAGTTAGGATCAGCCCGAGATAAGTTTGTCCATTCCCTTAGAGCGTCACGAAACTCTTCCTTTTCGTGCGTCTTAAAGAAATGAAGAAAACCCTTTTGAAAATGAATTTCACGTTCCTGATGATCCTTGAGATAAATGTGATCAAGGGAACAGCGAAAAACCTTGATCCAGTTCTCAATTTCATTTTCAGAGAAAAGTTCGACTTTGGCGTAATAGCTTTGGATCAAGTATGCCAACGCGTCATAACCGTCATACGCCTGCTCGGAACCCACCTTCTGCAGGAACTCCATGAAACATGACTTGGCATTTCCCGGGTCCTGGAGTTGCTGATAGATTTTCCCCAGGTAGTAATAGTCATCAACTCTTGATTCTTTATTGCTGATTAGCTCCCTGATACAGGCTTCGGCTTTTTTCCAGTTTCCAGTTCCGATGAGGCAAGGTACCTTCCCACGGACACTGGTCCAATCTCTGGGATTCTTATTGATAAGATTTTCATAGTATTCCAGAGCTTTCTCATAGCGACCTTGTGAGGCCAATAGAAACGCGACATTACGCAAGGTAAAATCATCTACAAATTCAGTGGTATTGGCATTTGAATCTACCGTAGGATCCGCGTTCATTCCCTTAAGTAAGCCCGCGTAATGATAAAACGCTTCTTCATACTGTTCCTTTTCAAAGAGCAGTTCACCCAGGTTTTTTTGAACCTTACCTATCTTAAATTCATGATACCCAGATTCCCAAAGTTCCATCAGGGTTTTACAGGTCTGCAATTCTCTATTTTTACGCCCCTTCTTCTTGTAAATTTCAACAAGGTACATGTAACTCTGTACGTGGTTGGTACGCGTAGTGAGATGCTTTAAGAACTTCTTCTCCGCTTCATCATTCTTCCCGGCCTCGAAGTCTTTGACCGCTTCCCAGAATAAATTTGACGCGGGCGCACTGACTTTTTGCGACGTGAGAAACAGATAGGCCAGCCAGCCTAACACTGCGAAAATTAGCGTTCCCAGGACAAATGGCATCACGGTGAACATAGCGTACTTGAAGAAGGCCCTATCTTAGCACAAGATGGGTGCCGGGAATTGAGAACGGTTTCAAGAGTTTGTTGATCGGGAAAGGAGAATTTTTGGCTCAGTCATAGGGTGGCGCAGCATAAGAATCTGGTTCAAAGAGGTGCGCTCTCTTTCAAGCATACCAAGGAACTGAATCGCGTATAAATACTCAAGATTGCCATTCTCATTGGTCTCACGCCTTCGGACGATCTGCCCTTGTACCCCACGAAAATCCATAAAATGCAGAGTAAAGAAACATTCAATCTCAGAGCCTTCTTCAAGCTCCTCAAATGAGGATAGCTCCATACCTCCAATACTCAGATCAGTGGTCAATCCCTCAAAAAGAGAATTGCCGAAGCCAGAACCCCGATCCACTCGATATTTTACAGGAACCTGGCATCGAACTCGTGTATAGATTCTCTGCTGATCTACTTCCTCAACAAATACCGGAACCCCGAGGACCAATTTCCCTTCTTCATGATTCTCCAGATCTTCCTGGCGAATATTGACTTTAAAGGAAATGGCTTCGCCCCCGACCAGGCATTGAACCACCGCGTAATCTACTTTTTGAAAGAAATATCGGGTTCCATGACATTCCACCGGCCAGGCGATCACCAGATTTTTCTGGTCCACTTCAATTACCCGGGAAAATAAATTCAACTTCCCCTGGTCTGGATCGAATACCACCAACTCCAAATACTGATTTGGCCTTAGTCTTTTATCTCCAAAACGAGCACGTTTTGAGCGCATGATACTATCCGTCCTGGCCCTTACCCGGCCCTTTGAGCAATAACTGGTTGAGACTCACCCGTTCCCGCTCGAACATGGCTTGAAATTTGATCGCGTATAGGAATTCTATATCCTTATGTTGAGGTGAGTCCGTACGGCGTACCACTTCGGCTCGAATACCATTGAAATCCACATATTCCATTTTAAAGAAGCATTCGATTTCCATACCGGGCTCAAGGCGATCCACACTAGCGAATTCCATCCCCCCGATACTGATGTTCGTAGAGTTGGCTTCATAGAGATTATCAGAAAATCGCCCTTCGTCCATCATGCGGAATTGAACCGGAAACCTTTTCTGAATCCGCTGGTATACGCGCTTTTGTTCGATACCCTCCATAAACCGAGGGGGATCAAGCTGCATCACGCCAACATCAAATCCATTCAGTGTTTCCGGGTTGAGGGTCACCTTGAAAGAAATTACCTCGAATCCAACCAGAGCCTGGAAAACGGCAAACCGGATCCCCGTAAAGGGAAACTTGGTTTCCCCTTCAAGCCGAGGCCAGTGGATGACCAGCTTATCATCGGTAATTTCCTTAATTCGGGAGATCAGGCCAATCTTTCCCTTATCAGGATCAAAGACAATCAACTCAACGTATTGATTCTCTAAAAACAGTGCTTTATCGAAAGAGCTGCGCTTTTTAAACATTGGCTTACCTACATACTAAGATTCTTGATTTTCTCCAATGTCTCCCCGTGCTTGGGAGAGGATGGCACCAATTCTATACACTTTTCATAATTGGCAATAGCTTTTTTCTTCATGCCTTTTTTTGCATAGGCTTCCGCGAGGTTGTAATAAGCGTTTGGATAACGATCCCACAACGCAATGGATTTCTGGTAGTACTCAATCGATTCATCAAGTTTATCCACATTGAAGAGCAGGAATCCAATATTGTTAAAGACTATGGGGTCTTTAGGAGTTTCCCTGGAAAGTTCTTTGAGCTTTTCTATCGCCTTCAGAGGCTGTTTCATCTGATCATAAAGAGCAGCGAGATTCGTATATGCTTTTAGGTACTTTGAATTTCCGGATATTGCTTTGAGATAGTGACTCTCCGCCTGTTTAAAAGCCTTTTGGCTGGCATAGAGAAAAGCCAAATTGTTATGAGCCGCAGCGAATCGGGGCTCTAGTTCTGTGGCCTTGTTATAGTACTTAATGGCCTTTTCTACTTGCTTTCGACCTCCAGAGATCAAACCAAGATTGTAGTAGGCAAAGGCATACTTGGGATTATGTTGAAGCAGTGTATGCCACTCCTCAGTAGATTCTTTTTCCTTACCAATGGTCAAATAGATTCTGGCCAGGTTCTCACGGGCTTTCACATTTTCCGGTACAATCTTCAATGCCGCTTTCCAGGAGTCAATAGCAAGGTCTATCTGGCGGGTTGTCGCATAGACAAAGCCCTTGTTCACATAAGCATTTACGTATTTTGGATTGATCTCCAAGGCCTTATCAATGTTTTTGATTGCCTCTTCAAAAAGCCCTCTTTGAGTCTTGAGAAAACCAAGGGAATCCCAGGCTTTATAGTGAGTCGGATCGATGGAGATCGTTTGTTTCCAATACTGCTCCGCTAAATCCAGCTTACCCAGGAGAAAACAAGCTCCACCAAGATCATACGCCGCGTCAGAATAAGTAGGGTCTTGGGCTAAAGCTCTCTTCCATTCCTGAAGCGCCATGGCCACACGACCACGCTTCATGTAGTACTGGCCGTTTTGAAAGCGCTTTCGCGCAGCCTCACGCCCTTGCTCTTGTTCATCTTGCGCATTTCCTGGGGAAATCAGAAGTAGAGAAAGCGCGAATGCGGTTAACATCTTCCAAACTATTTGGTTCATGATTCCTTCCTTTGTTCCTATTGACCCTATCTCCCGGTCAATCTCACAGAGACATCGTTTCATCCAGAAATCTGGTGGTGAAATAGCCCTTACGAAATGTATCGGACTGTACGATCTGAAGGTGCAGAGGAATAGTGGACTTCACTCCGACAAGTTGAAATTCTTCCAAAGCCCTGATGGAACGCCGTATGGCCTCGTCCCTACTTTTGTCATGAATGATTAGTTTTGCGATCATAGAATCATAAAAAGGTAGAATCTCATCTCCGGCGGAGACCATAGAATCAATACGTATCCCAGGGCCGCCAGGATACATAAGTTGATCAATTTTTCCGGGACTGGGGATGAATCCACACTCAGGATCCTCTGCATTGACACGAAATTCGATACTGTGACCTCTAAATTCAACATCCTCCTGTTGAATTGCCAATACGCCTCCCTGGGCTATCTTGAGCTGTTCTTTGACAATATCAACACCTGTGATCATCTCAGTGACAGGGTGTTCCACCTGAAGCCGCGTATTCATCTCCATGAAATAGAATTGATTGTTTTTATCTACCAAAAATTCTACGGTTCCAGCGTTTTTATAACCCAGAGAGCGGGCAGCCTGTACTGCTGCTTCACAGATCTGATCTCGAAGTTCCTTTGGGATACAGGGAGATGGGGCCTCTTCAATGAGCTTTTGATGCCTTCGTTGAATGGAGCAGTTCCGCTCACCCAGGTGAATTACATTCCCATGGTGGTCCGCTAAAACCTGCACTTCTATATGCCGCGGTTCTTCTACATACTTTTCTACATACAAGTCACCGTTTCCAAAGGCCGCGGCAGCTTCCGCGGAGGCAATCTGGAACAGTGAGGAGAATTCAGACTCGGATTCCGCCATCCGCATCCCTTTTCCTCCACCGCCGGCAACAGCCTTGATCATGACCGGAAATCCGCATTCATGAGCAACTTTGAGCCCCTCTCTGGCTGAAGGCGTAACTCCTTCAGAGCCGGGCACCACCGGAACTCCAGAAGCCTTCATCATTCGCCGAGCCTCCGATTTATTTCCCATTTTGGAAATCACATGGGAATCCGGTCCTACAAAACCAATCTTACATTCCCTCAAAACTTCTACAAAATCAGCGCTTTCAGCGAGAAATCCATATCCGGGATGGATTAAATTTGCACCGGTGATTTCCGCGGCGGCAATGATATTCTGCACATTCAGGTAACTTCCCTTGGAATCCGCTGGTCCTATACAGACAGCCTCATTAGCCATGTTCACATGCGGTGAATTTCGATCAGCGGTGGAATAGACCGCAACAGTTTCAAGATCCAACTCCTTACATGCCCGTAGAATTCGTAATGCAATTTCACCTCGGTTGGCCACCAAAACCTTTGGGCTGTCGCTTTGCTCTGTACTCATTCTTCCACCAGCTTAAGCAGAGGATCTCCGAAGGCCACACCTGCTCCAGATTCAACACAGATGGATTCCACTTCACCATCAATTGCTGACCGGATTTCATGGTTAATATTCATCGCTTTTACCTGTCCGACAAGGTTCCCGCTAAAAATTCGATCTCCAGGCTTTACCTCGGGAAAGAAGAAACCTACTCTCTGCGCGCTGATCACATAAGTCGTATCCTTAATGGATTGTTCTACACTGGGTGGTTGCGCGCTTTCAGCCTCCGTCACCTCTTCCAAAGCTCCCATTCTGGGGGCACTCTCTGTGGACCTACGGATTAACCTGACTGAACGATTACCCGAACGAAGTTCGAGTTCATGAAAGTTTGAGGCACTGAATTCCTCGATCAAGTCTTCTATTTCCATGCTCTTACTCAGCTCGCCTTTTGAAAGTTTTCGCCATCCGATCCTTTGTAATATGCGGAGATTCCACAATTACACGGGTCCCATTGATCACATCCAAGAATCCCAGCTCACTTCTATATCGTGGAACTACATGGAAATGCAGATGAGCAATGCTGGCTCCGCTATGAACTCCAATATTATACCCCATATTGAATCCGTGGGGTCGATACATCTCTTGTAATACCTGAATACAAAGGCGTTGAAGCTTAAAGCATTCCAAATCCTCTTGGGGAGTAAAATCCTCAATAGTTTCTGTATGCCTATTAGGAACGATCATGACATGGCCCGGGTTATATGGGAAAAGGTTTAAGGTCACAAAAAAGTTTTCCGACTGATGTACAATCAGCTGATCAACACCTTCAACCTCATCTAGACTAGCGCACAAAATGCATTCCACATCTGGTCTTTTCCCCTGTACATAATCCAGTTTATCAGGGCTAAATAAGAGTTGGCGCTCAATCATAATAGGCTCTCCAACAAAGCCTTTGCTTTAGATATTCCATCAGATTCCCCCTGTGAAACAGCTAACATTCGTTTGAGCAGTTTCTTGGCATCAGAATTCCTTTTTAATGCCAGCATGACCCGGGCTGCTGCCAAAGTCGCGTCTTCGTACATGGGATTCAAATCCAGTCCTTCTTGGAATTTAGCCAGCGCACTTTCTAGCTTTCCACGCCTCTCGAGGCAAAGGCCCTGGTAATGGTGGCCATCAGGATAATGGGGACTTAGGTAAATCCCCTTTGAGAGTTCATCCTCAGCCTTCTCCCATTGTTCGGCCTTCACATATTCCTTACCCAATTCTATATGGACCGCACCGTAATCTGTCTCAAGCTTCAGCAGCCGCAGAATCTCTTTGGAAGCTTCTTCAAAATATCCGGTTTGAAGAAATTGTCTGACATTGTCAAAACCAGCGGGCTCCTCTTGCTCTGCGATTAAGGAAAGAAGAGTGTCACAAGCCTGTTGATAATTCTCCAACTCAATTTGCAGGCGGGCCTTCTCAAAACGGGCTTCTCGATAGGATTCATTCAATTCGAGGGCTTCCTCAATGACCGCAAAAGCTTTTTCAAGCCTGCCCGTCTTGCGATATAAAACACCAAGTCGGTACAAAACATCAGGATAGCGATTCTCCTCACTTAGCTTCTCGTAAGAACTGAGGATTTTAGCCTCAAGATCTTTCATGTCCAGCTCCACTTTTGAAGCGATTTGTTTGACCTTTTCCAGTTTAGGATTCAGTTTCATTGCTTTGTGAAAATATTCACTGGCTTCCCTGCGGTTTTCAAGGGCTAGCAGAGCCACACCCATCTGGTAATACCCGGCAAATCCATCGGGATTTAACCTGATCGCTTTTCGAAAGTTGGAAATGGCTTCTTCAGGCTGATCGAGATAGGAATGGACTCGACCAAGAATCAAGTAGGTTCGGCTCGCGAAGGGAGCCAACTGAAGAAGTTTATTGGCCGATTCCACCATTTTGACAGGATTGGAAAGTGTCTGATAACTATTCACCAAAAACTTCAGAGCCTGTTCATCCGCAGGACGATCCAAAGAGAGCTGGATGAGCACACTCTCAGCCTCTTCACGATTATCACTCTCCATCGCGATTCGGAAATCCTCAGCCGCTGAGCCCACAGAATTGAGCAGCTCTACTTCGTCACCAGGGACCTGGGCCAATCCTCCCTGGTCCAGATTTTCAAGGTCCCGAAGACTACTCAACTCCTGACGTTCGCAGACGTTTAGGAACATGGCCAGATTGGGGTAACAGGGATCAAAGGTATTGAGTGCCCTCCATCTCTTCAATGCTTCTGAAAATAAACCCTTCTTATAGCATTCCAGGCCATCCAGAAATAATACCCTGGGATCAAGGTCATCGGAGGTCTTGTCTTTGCCGGTACACACATCACACCTCTCAGGTTTTACGTGGTTTTGGTCGAGCAGCCGGGAAAAGAATGTTGTTTAAAATCAAGCGGTATCCCGGAGAATTTTTATGCAATCGCAAGTCGGTTGGCGGATCTTCTACGGCATGCGAAAAGTCTTCAGGGTCATGTCCTCCATAAAAAGTAAAAGTACCCTTCCCAAACCTTCCATGTATGTATTTAAAAACTTCTGAATTGAGAATTTTACCCAATTTTGTCACCGAACTCTTGAGCAGTTTGCCATTAAATGCTGTGGTCTGCCCCAGGAAGCCTTTGACAACCCTGCGGTGGCTCTGAGTCAACATCGAGGGAACGGGATCAAATTTTGCACTGAATTCAAAAAGCTCAAAGTTCTCCTTATGCGGCTGAGTCACGTGTTCATAACGAGAAACGTCTATATCAGAAAATTCGTAAACCATGGGATCCGAAAGCACTCTGAAGTCTTCGAAAGCAAAGGTTTCTGCAAATTTGAGCTTATCCTGAAAATTGACTGTAAAAGGGGTACCGTCAATGCGTGGATCAATAATGTCTATTCCTTGTGCGGACAAAGCAACATCAAGGCTGTCAGTTGCAGAACACATCGCAAACATAAACCCGCCCTTAGCCACATACTCCTGTACTAGTTTGCTCACCTCCGAAAACCAGTCTGCCACGCGCGAAAAACCACTCTTCTTAGCCATAGTCCGAAATAGTTTCAACTTTTTTTGGTACCAGGGGGCATTACGGAAGGTTCTATAGAACTTTCCATACTGGCCTGTAAAATCTTCGTGATGAAGATGAAGCCAGTCATAGTCGAAGAGTTTGCCGGCCAAGACCTCTTCATTGTAGAGTTTGTCATAGGGAATTTTGGCGTAATTCATCACCAGGGTCACAGCATCGTCCCAAGGATCGGAGTTCTTGGGAGTGTATACCGCGATTTTGGGTGCCTTTTCAAGGGTGACCTTTCCCATGTTTTTATCACCCATTACCGTTTCAATCCCAGCGTATTGCTCATCAGTAATCACCTTTCCTGAAACGCCATACATGGCCGCCTGCAAAAGCAGGAGATCGGCTGCCGGCATAAGAAAACTCCCACCCTGGTAATTGAGAAGCCATTCGACCCGAAAATGATTCTCTAACGCAAAAAAAGCCAATCCGTAGGCGCGCAGATGGTCAGTTTGGGAATCATCCATCTCAATTAGAAATTGCTGGCTAAAGGAAGGAACTTGGAACCCGAAAAGAAAGAGGGAAAAAATCAAGGCTATACGCATGATGGCACCAGTATACAGAATTCAGGACTCAGTAGTCTTAAGGAAACTTCATTCGGAGGTTGTAGGCAATGATCTTCAATTTGATACACTTGATCTGAACCTGCTATAAAAACAATGAAACTACGCCACTTCCTCACCTCGGCTCTTCTCCTTTTTGGTGGATTAAACCTTATTGTCTGGCCTTCTGGGGATGCTCAAAAGGCAGAAGCCGCACATTGGGCTTTCGATGACTCTGATGAGACTCCATTTCTTTGGGAGTCTGAAGAGTTCCTTGATGGAGAGCTTTCTCTACCAGAGGTCGATCTGGATTATGTAGAAGCCTTTGAGAAAATCCGCTTTGATGCAGAAGCAGGAGAACCGGATGCGCAATTTAAATTCGGTGAAATCTACCAATTCGGAAAGTGGGGAGTAAAAGTCGACCGTAAAAGAGCTTGGGATTTATATCAGCAGGCCTCAGATAAGGGCTACTTGCCAGCAACGTACAAAAAAGGAGTGTTTTTTTACAATGGGTGGGTTGTAGAGAGGAACTATTCAAAGGCAGTGGAATGGTTCCAACAAACAGCTAATGAAGAGTATGCACAAGCCCAAAATTATCTGGCAATTTGCTATATAAAAGGACGGGGTTTAGAAAAGGACCTTTCCCAGGCTGTGAAGTGGCTTGAGAAGGCTGAGAAACAGGATTTACCGAAAGCTTTTCATAATCTTGGCAATTTCTTCTTTTATGGTTTGGCCTTCCAACAAAATTTTCAAGAGGCATTTAAACTTTATCTAAAGGGTGCTCAACAGGGATTTGAGGGGTCTCAGTACCAACTCGCAAAGATGTATGAAAGTGGTTTGGGTACCAAACGAGATTACTCCTTAGCTGCAGAATGGTATCGAAAGGCTGCGGTTCAAAGTAACGCAATGGCCCAGTACAAACTCGGAGCCCTTTACTCTCAAGGCAAGGGAGTTCTTCAAGACAAGTCAGCCGCCTGGGCCTGGTTTAACCGAGCCTACTTGACCAGCGAAGTTGAAAAGGCACGAATCTGGCGAGACAAAACACAGAGGGAACTGGGTGAAGAAGAACTGGAAATCGCCCGTAAATACTTCCGCTGAGATCAGACTGAGGTTGAACCTTCAAGAATTTGGGATCTCAATTTTTTCCGGTAAATAGCCTTCGCATCTTTTTAGAAATCCATCCAGTCTTTGCAGGTGTTTTTCTCTTTCATTCAGGCTTGACTCGAGTTCGTTTACGCTCCTCCCAAGAAGCTTTTCAAGACTTGCAACCAACCCTTGCTGATAATGGGCATAACCATTCTTGCAAACAGTCTTGATTCGGTTCTGAATCCGACCCCAATAGAGTAAGAATAAGACTGGGAATGAAAGCAGAAGCAGCAGTACAGGCAACGGATCTGAGGGGAGTGGTTCGGTGTGAAACATCACCCAAACTAGTAATACCGGGGGAATCAAAAAATCTAGCAGAATTTCGAGAAGATAGTAAAACCAGGAGGGAGTTCGAGCCTCAGAGAGCAAATTGATTCGTATGGAGAGCATCAGTTCTCGATGGGATTCCAAAAACTCCTCGCGCTGATCCACTTCAAGATTTAGACCAGGAACGGCTTCTTCAAATCGCAGAAGCGGCAGGCTTAAATAGGGCAGTTCAAGGGCCGCAGTAGATTTTCCAGCTAATTTCATCAAAAGTGAGGAAAAGGACGAAAAGTAACTTCTGCTGGCGAAGAGAACCTCGCTTAAAATCTTTTCCCTGATTTCTCCAAATATTTTTTCCTTATAGATCGTCCACAGTGAAGCCTCCAGTTCCTGGTTTAATCCCTTTTGGAAATCCAGCATGGAGGCAAGCAGACTCCCGTCTCTTGAAAAATCCTTCCTGGTTCTCTGTAACAGGGGCAACAGCTGTGCAGAACTCTGCCTTGAAAGCTCTGTAAGAGTTTCCCTTTTCCATTGGTGGAGTCCTTTGGAGCGCAGTTCATCCAAGACTTCCAAAATCTTCTTCCGAGCACCCTGAGTATCAGATTTTAAATCTACCAGGAAAGTTTCTGCGGAGCCGGGCCATCCCTGCGCTTCAACCTGCTCCCTATCTTTTTCTTCCACCTGGGAGCTATGCGTAATCCAGGAAATCTGAGGTATGACAGGATACCAGCTCAAAAATTCTTCAAGTGACTTTTGGCGCGTCTTTTCAGGATGCATTAATACGAACAAAACATCCGCGTATTCTCTTAGCAGCCTTGAGGTCTCATGGTGATTAATACAGTATGAATCCATGTCTGGAAGATCCCAGATCAGAATATCGATCAGATTCTCATCCTCATGTGCAATGTGCTCGCAGGGAAGCTCTTCGAGGGTTTTAGAAAGTGAGCCATGAGCATAAACCTGTAGTCTTTCCGTAGTCGGGCGTGTAACCCCTTCTGCCACTACCTCTTGTGAGGCGATCACGTTTAGAAATGTAGACTTGCCTGAACCAGTTCCTCCCAGTAAGAAAATATGGAAGCAATCCAGGGACAAGGCCCACTTTTTCTCCAGAAATTCTACCAGCCGCAAATTCGCGGACCGCAATCCTGGAACAGGGCTAAGACTTAGTGTTTTATAGGCTGGAAAGCTCATTACGCAACTGTACCCATTGGGTCTTCAAATCTTGAGATTGGGTTCTATGGGATTCAAACTTCAAACAAGGTTCCTCCAGGTAACCGCCGAGAAAACCTTCAAACTGCTTATGACAATCCTTGCTCAGATTTTCCAGTTCCACCATTACACTAGGAAGTTTAGCCGAGGGTAGCTTCCCATAAACCAGGTAGCAAAGCCCTGAGAGTACTTGTTCCGAGCCTGGTATAAATCCAATGGGTCCCAGAAAAGAATAGAAGAGTAAGGATAGAAGTACTTCCTGCGAAACTGCCAATAGAGAATGACGAGTGGTCACATTGCTTTCAAAACTCTTTGAAATCTGCTCATAAATGGTTTGTTGAAAATTCTCAAATTCCTCTCGAAACCGAGCCTTTATTGACTCTATCTCAAGTTCCTCTGGCTCTGAAATCCAGTCATATTTCCTCGATGCCTGGAGAAGAATTCCATGGGATTGGACGATCGAAACCTCTAGATTACGAAAGATTTGATCCTGGTATGAAAGCTGATCGCCTGGCAATTGATCCTGATCTTTGGAGCCTAAAAAGCCGAGTGAAGACTGGATTTGATCTACAAAAGAAAAGAGATGTTTGGTGATCCATTTGGAAAAGTAAAATACCTTTTTTTCGGCGATTTTCCCCAATCTCGTCTTTAGATCTGTCTCGATATCCTTCCTTAGTAACTTGTGTCGATCCCAGAACTTTGAATGAACCTCATCCACCTGGGCTCGTGTCTGCTCAAAACCAAAGGTTCGCTGGCCATACACTTCATCGAGGCCAAGGATCTGCTTTTCAACCTGGGTGCGAAAGGATACTGCATGGGATTCAAATAGAACGGATATCCCATGGGTCTGTGACTCTGAACCCACTGAGGATAAAATTTCATTTCTGCCCTCCCCTGACGATACCGAGGAGATCTTGAAAAGCCTGCCAGGTTCCACTTCCAACAGACGTGCGCAGGATTGCGAAAGCTCATCGAGACTCTTGGGCTCGATGGTATCAATTTTATTCAGCACCGGAATCAAAGTTCGTGAACTTCGCTTTGCGCTTGAGTACCACCTGGTTGCAGCCAGATCCCCGTACTTGGCTGGGCTCAGGACTAAAATCACTTTATGAGATGCCTCCAAAAGAAGCCTTGCAATGCGAAGATGAGAAGACTCTGTAGAATCATAGTCAGGAGAATCGACAAGGATTACGTTTTTTACAGAATCCTGAGAATGGGTTTTCAAGGATACCTGGGATAACACTTCCTGGTAGGAATCCAGAACCTCCAAAACCTCCTTGCGCCTTGAACCATGTACCAGGAACTGGGGATGATTGGTACAGGGCCTTACCGAGGAAGCTGCACATAGTTCTTCACCCAGCAACCAGTTAAGAAATGTGGACTTTCCTACACCGGTTCCACCAGATACCACTACCAAATAGAGATCTTGCTCACTCAACCTGGTCCCGAGAAGCAGGGCTGAAAGGAGTAGTTCTACTTCTTGTTCAATTTCCTGGTGACCTAGAAAAACCTGCTGTCCGCGTCTTAGGCTGCCAGCTACTTTGGAAAGTTCTTCAAGAAGGGAAACCATAGTCAACCAGATCTCAGATTCATTCTTCCTGAACCTGTCCGAACTCCCTACTGACCTGCAAGATTCTGGCTGCTATTGAGATTGCTATGTGCCTGGGAAGCTTTCCTCCCACGCCTGATACTCCCACCGGACATTCGATATTTTCGATCTGATCCTCACTAAATCCCTTGTTCATCAACAGGGTTTGAAATCTCTTTTTTTTCGTCTCGGAGCCAATTAATCCAATGAAACCAGCTTTGCCCCATTTTAGAAGTCGCTCACAGATTTTCTGATCAAGGGCATGACTATGGGTCAGAATGATCGCAATAACCCCTTCTTTGAAGTCTTCGATTTCCTCTTCGGGTGCATCGCTAAACAGACTACTCACACCTTCGGGAGGCTGTAGGGGAAGATATTCCTCTCGAGAATCCAACCAGACTATGGGAAGCTGCGAATTTTGAAGGATTTGAATTAACTCCTTTCCCACATGTCCTGCTCCAAAAACCGCTACTGTGGGAGAAGTTCTGATCCATGGCTCCAGAAAAACAGTAACCTCTCCTCCACAACACTGCCCGGTACTTGCTCCCAGGGAAATCCGCATAATCTCCGCCAAGGACTCTCCGGCTGAAATCATCGCCCTGGATCTCTCCATGATTCGATGCTCAAGTGTCCCTCCGCCTATGGTTCCGTGAATCTCATCTGCACAAATGATCATCTTGGCTCCTGCCCCCCTTGGAGAGGAGCCGCGGGTTTCCAGGACTGTCACAAGCACATGGGCTGTGCGATTATCGCGCAGATGGGAGAGAGTCTGTAGCCAGTTCATTTAACTGCCGCACTGGGAACCAATCAAGAGCCTGAACTCTGATCCACTAATGCCAGAAGCAAGGCCTCGGGTGTGGCGGGTGTGCTCAAGCAGACCCGTCGCCTGGAACCCGTTGCGTAATAGAGAGCATCCTTAAGAGCAAGCCACACACTGATTCCAAGCATCAGGGGAGGTTCACCTACAGCTTTAGACCGATAAATTGTGTCTTCACGATTCTTGGAGTCCGCTTTAATTTTCACTCGAAAGTCCCGGGGGATATCCCGGCATGTAGGTATTTTATAGGTGGAGGGAGCGTGAGTCTTGAGATCACCATTTTTATCCCACCATAATTCTTCCATAGTTAACCAGCCCACTCCCTGGATGAACCCGCCTTCGATCTGACCAAGATCAATGACCGGGTTTAAAGAATTTCCCACATCATGAAGAATATCACTTCTCTGCACTTTATATTCCCCGGTCAAAGTGTCCAGGGACACTTCAGAGACGCAGGCGCCATAGGCAAAGTAAAAGAAGGGACTTCCGCTGGCTTTTTCTCGATCATAAAAAATCTTAGGAGTCTGGTAAAACCCGGTACTTGATAGAGAAATCCGCTGATGGTATGCCAGGTTAATGAATTCATCGAAGCTAAAACTTTTTTCACCGGCCTGCACTTGATTGGGTAAAAACTTAATGTCCTCCGGTTGGAGCTCAAAATAATCTGCTCCGAACTGAATCAGTCTTTCTTTGATTGATCTGGCAGCCGCCTGGGCAGCTTTTCCATTTAGATCAGAACCAGAGGAAGCTGCTGTAGCAGACGTATTGGGTACTTTTGCTGTATTGGTGGCTGTGATCTTAATTCTGCCAACATCGACTTGAAATTCTTCCGCAACAACCTGGGCGACCTTGATGAAAAGCCCCTGGCCCATCTCGGTACCACCATGGTTCAAAGTTATGCTTCCATCCTTGTAGATGTGGATCAGAGCACCCGCCTGATTTAGAAAGGAAGTAGTGAAGGAAATTCCAAACTTTACAGGAGACAGGGCGAGTCCCCGTTTCACAATTTTTTGAGAACGATTGAATTCCTCGATTTCTTTACGTCTCTTCAGATAGTTGGAACTCTCTACCAACTCATCGATAACCTCGGCTGAGATATTGTCCTCAACCTTTTGATGGTAAGGGGTAATGTTTCGCTCTTCTTTACCGTAGAGATTAATCCTCCGCACCTCAAGCGGATCAAGGGAACATTCTCTGGCTATTTCCTCCATAATGTTTTCAATTGCGATCATTCCCTGCGGGCCCCCAAACCCTCTGAACGCTGTATTGGAGACCAAATTTGTTTTACAGGCGAATCCGCGGATTCGGCAGTGCTCAAGAAAGTAAGTATTATCAGAATGAAAAAGCGCTCGATCCAAAATAGAGGAGGATAGATCGGCCACATTACCCGCACTACAGGCCAGGGTCATATCCAGAGCGTGAATCTTCCCCGCCTCATCAAAACCAACTTCATATTTGGCAAGAAAGGGATGACGCTTTCCAGTCATGATCATATCGTCATCACGATTAAGTCGAAGTTTGACAGGTCTGGAGGTTCTTTTGGCTATAAGCGCGGCACAGCATGCCATGATTGCAGGCTGGGTTTCTTTACCTCCAAAGCCTCCTCCCATTCGACGTATTTCCACACTCACTGAGTGAAAGGGTATTCCCAGGGCTTCAGCAACAAGACACTGCACCTCTGTTGGATGCTGGGTTGAGCTATAAACTTTTATATCGCCAGCTTCAGTGGGAACGGCCATGGCGATTTGACCTTCAAGATAAAAGTGATCCTGTCCGCCGATTGACAATTCACCCTTAAGTCGTTTCGGAGACTTATTCAGAGCACTTAGTGCATCACCGTTTTGGAGAGTGTGCGGGACAGCTACATAAGACTCTCTGGCAAGTGCTTCCTCAATACTTAGAACTGGATCTAACTCTTCGAAATTGATTTTCACCAGATCAACCGCCCTGCGGGAAAGTTCATGGGTCGAAGCGGCTACTACAGCAACGGGCTGACCAATGTATTCCATGATTTCTTCCGCAAGGAGGGGTTCCCCTTTGAAAATAGGACCAATCTCGTTATGTCCCGGGATGTTGGCAGCAGTGCAAAAATCCACCACACCTTCCAAATTCAGCGCATCCAGGGGATCAATAGACAGGATTTTTCCATGCGCTACCGGACTCATCACGATAGAGCCATGCAGGAGTTTCTCAGGTTCAGGAAGATCATCCACATATAGGGCTTCTCCACTTACGTGAAGCGCACCACTATCATGGGTGGACTGAGCGCCCACACCTCCCTTAACTGACATCTACAATACCCCCGTCTGCATCCCGGGAGTCCCAGACTCCAGGAAAAATTTTCTAAGAAGATTTTTAGCCACCAGGCTTCGATACCGGGCACTGCCTCGAAAATCGGTCATTGGCTGAAAGTCCTGGTCAAGGAACTCAGCGGCCGCACAAACTTGCTCTTCATTCCAGGGTTTTCCCTCAAGGGCCTTTTCACACAGGCTAGCTCTTGCTGGCGTAGCGGCCATACCGCCAAACGCCACACGGACAGAACTGACACGTCCTCCTTCGAGAGAAACTCGTATCCCTGCGCAGAGAGTGGAAATATCCTGATCAAACCTCTTGGAGATCTTATAGGTTTTGAAAATTTCATCTGCCTTGAGAAGGGGAACTCTGATAGATTCCAGAATCTCGTCGGCTTTCATATTGGTCTGACGATACCCCACAAAAAACTCTGAAAGCGGAACCGTCCTGGAACCATTTGCACTACAAAGATTTACCTCTGCGTCCAGGGCCAAGAGGGCGGGGGGAGAATCTCCTATGGGTGAAGCGTTGGCCAGGTTACCTCCAATAGTCCCCAGGTTTCTAATCTGCCGCGAACCTAGACGCAAAACAAGTTGTGCGAAGGCTGGGAAATGCTTTTCAAGAACCGCAAGGGCATCCGTGTATGTCACGGCGGAACCAATTCGTACTTCCGAGTCTGACTCTACGACCTTTTTGAGCTCGGAAACGTCTGACAAACAGATGATCGGGTCTAGCTTTTTACGCTGTTTTGTTACCTGTAATCCCAGGTCGGTGCCTCCGGCCAGAAGATATCCATCAGGATGCTCCTGGCGTAGCCTGCACAATTCCTGGACCGACCGTGGAATGTAAAACCTTCCTTTAGCGCTGCTCAGTTCAATCGTTTCCTCACTGCGCATAGACTTAAGGAGTTTAACTGTCTCAAGTTCTTGCTCACTGAAAAAATCAGGAGACCTTCGGACAACCATTTCCCTGGCCGCATCTAAAATGGTTCTATAGCCTGTACAACGGCAAAGATTTCCTACAAGCGCGTCCTCGGTGGACTCCATAGTCGGAGTTGGCTCTGATTTATAGAGCGCAAAGAGGGACATGATGAATCCTGGCGTACAAAATCCACACTGGGACCCATGTAAATCTACCATTGAGCTTTGTACCGGGTGGAGCTTGCAGGCACCGGATTTAAGGTCCTCGACGGTAATCAACTGCTTACCATCCAAACTGCCCAGAAAGACCAGGCAGGAGTTCACTGCCCTGTAGCGAATTGATTCTCCATCCAAGTCTCCAACTACTACGGTGCAGGCACCACAATCCCCTTCGGCGCAGCCCTCTTTAGTCCCACAGAGTCTCTGTTCCACTCTCAAGTACTCAAGGACAGTAAGATTGGGATCAAAGGTGTTCAGGGTCTTTACCCTGCCACCAAGCAGAAAAGAAATGCTGGATTTCATTCTCTCGCAGGACGCCTTTCGCGTGAGTCCTTTATAGGAAGCATAGCCACATTCTAAGGGCAACGGATTCGGATCGCAGTCTCATGATATACTCTCCATGGCCTTTTGCAAAGGACGCGTCTTTGGTGGTCGCCACGAAGACAGTGTCGATTCGAACACAACAGAGTCCTGCCAATAAGGGTTCTAGCCGTGTTACACACTAAGTATTCTTCCAAATCCCTTCTCTTTCTTTGTTTTTTAATCGGCTCTCCCTTATTCGGAGCACAGGCCACCATCGCTTACTTAAAGGGCGGAGCCTACATTGAGAAGGGCTTTGAAGTCCGCTCAGCCAGGGTAGGCTCGAAACTGAAGGGAGGGGAAATCTTGAAAGTCATGCAAGATTCGCAGGCCACTGTACGATTCAATTCAGGAGTATTAGTTAAAATATCTGAAACCTCACGCTTCGAAATCCAAAAGTCTGAGGAAAAATCTATGACTTCAGGGATTCTTCTGTGGGCTGGAAGCCTATGGTGCTCAATTCGTGGATCTCTTAAGGGGGAAAGTTTTGAAATCACAACTCCCACAGCAACCGCGGGAGTGAGAGGTACTGAGTTTGAGGTCGCTTATAATTCATCTTCCGAAGAGACAGAAATCATAGTCTCGGAAGGTGAGGTGTCTGTGGGTAATCTTCAAGGGAAAAGAATGCGTTTGCGCAAGGGCGAAATCCTGAGGATGGCCAGAAAGCGCGCGCGTCGGGTCATAGACGAAATGCGAATTTTAAATCGCCGTCTTCGAGCGGATTCCATCCCTGATGAAAGGGGCGAAAAAGCAGCTAAAATTGCCCGGGAACGAGCCCGTAGACTACAGGGTAGAATTCAAAATTTACGAAGTAGAATCAAAAACAAGAAACCCCTTCAACGCTTAAATGAAATCGAAAAAAAGGTTGATCCGAACCAGGTTCGAGAGAAAGTCAGAGATCGACTGAAAGATCGCCGTAAAGATCGTCGTAAAGAGTTGAAAGATAGGCTAAAAGAGAAAGGAAAGGAGGCTTCGGAAAAAACCTCGAAACGCCGAAAACAAGTCAAGGAAAATGAAAGGGGAATCCGAAGCAAAATTCAGGAACGCAGGCTTAGAGAGAATGATCAATAATCTACTTCCAGTCACCCATCTGTCTTGTGAGCCCTCCTTTAGCAATGCTATACTTCAAATACCGGGAAATTCCCAGCCCATGGGAAGACAAAGACGTGAGGGATCGGTCAATACATCGAGTAGCCGATCAGAAATTCAGGAGGAGCAAACGAGATGAGAGTTAGTCTACTCTTCTTAGCGCTGCTAATTGCTATTCCTCTACATGCGTCCATAGACAAAGGGTCCATAAAGTTTCTCAAAGGAAGAGCTTTTATTATTCGCGGGGGTATTCAAACACTTCCAGCTAAACTTGGAGCGATTCTCAAAGCCGGAGATGTTCTTACCGTAGAAGAAGGCTCGCAGGTTTCAATTGAGCTTAAAAACACCGGTCTGATCAAAATCAGTGAAAAGACAAAGTTTGAGATTCCCGCCGCGGAAAAAGAGAAGGCAGGCACTTCCAAGTTAACTCTCTTTTTTGGAGGACTATGGGTTAAGGCCAGAAAGCTTCTCCAGGGAGAAAGTTTCGAAATTAAAACTCCCACGGCCACAGCCGGAGTACGAGGCACCGAGTTTGATGTGGGCTATGACCTTGATTCACAGACCATGGAAACAGCTGTGATCGAGGGAATGGTCTTTAATATGTCCCTCGATGGACAGGTATTCGAGCTCAATGCGGGCATGGTCTCACAGGCTCTACCAGTTAGCCGGAAGGAATCGAGAGTCACAGTGAAGCGTGATCCCGTTAAGGTCGCCAGAAAGGCTCTAAGAGCAGCTGTCATCGCAGACAATAACTCCAAGGCAGCCCGGCAAAGAGTGAGTAAGCAAAGACAGGCGGCTGAAAAGCGTATGCAAAGAGCCAAAAAAGAGGCCCTGGCAATACGTAAGAAGCAAGCTCTTGAGGCAAGGAAGAGGGCTGCTGAGCAAAGAAAGAAGGCCCGGGAAGAGGCTGAAAAGCGTAAGAAGAAGGCGAAGGAAGACGCACTCAAAAAGAAAAAAATTCTAGAAGAGGCTAAAAGAAGGAAAGCCGAACTGCGTAAAAAATTAGCAGCACAGAAGGCAGCAGAAGCCAAGGCTCGCAAAGAGGCAGCGGACAAACGAAAGGCGGCTGAGAAAGAAAAGGCGGAGAAGAGGGACGCAAAGAAAAAGGCAGCGGCAGAAGCCCGCCGAAAAGCTGCTGAGGAACGATCTAAGAAGGCAGAGGCAAAAAAGCGGGCCAGAGCTGAAGCAAAGGCTCAGCAAAAGGCTCAGGCGGCTGCCAAGAAGCGAGCTCGGGCTGAACAGATGGCTAAAGAAGCAGCCAGTGCAGAGGCCAGGAAAAAGGCTGCTGCGGAAGTGCGAAAACTCAAACAGGAGGAAGCACAGGCAAAGCAAGCGGCGCGGGCAGAAGCAGCCGCTAAAGCAAAGGCACAAAAAGAAGCACAGGTAGCCCAGGAAGTGGCAGCCAAAGCTGAGGCAAAGATAAAGGCGGAAGCACAGGCCGCCCAAAAAGCAGAGGCTGTAGCAAAGGCACAAGCACAAGCCGCGGCAAAGTCCCAGGCTCAGCAAGCCGAACAAGTACAAAAAGCAACTCAAAAACTTGAGCAGGAACTAAAGCAAATCCAGGCGGAGGAAACTCAGGCCAAGGAACAGATTCAAAAGGCCGAAGCACAGGCCCAGGAAGCCGAAGTACAGGCTGAAAAACTCGATCAGGAGGTAAAGCAAGAAGCGGTAGAGACTCAGAAAGCCGAGCAGGAAATCCAGGCTGTAGAGCAAGAGGTAAAGCAGGCAGATGACGAATTCCAGGTAATGAAGCAAGAGATCGAAGCCGAGAGAAAAATCGATGTAAATCCATTTGTGGGAATTTCCACCACCCCTACCCCAACAACTCCTGAAAAGGAAGAAGAGGCTGGGGAGAAGAAGGAGGAGCCAAAGGAAGAGGAGAAGAAGGAAGAAACTACTGAGGAAGAAAAGAAAGAGGAGACTACCGAAGAAGAAAAGAAGGAAGAGACTCCTGAGGAAGCCGAAGAAGAACCCAAGGAAGAGGCAAAAGTAGAAGAAACCGCAGAAGAGCAGACCGAGCAAGTAGCTGACGCTGAAGAAACCACCGAGGAACCAGAAGTAGCCCAGGAAGAGGAAGCAGTAACTGTAGAGGAGCAACCTACAGAAACAGTGGAAGATACAAATACCTCTGATCAACAAGCCGCGGCGGAGGAAGAGCGCCGCCAGCAAGCCATCGACGCAGAGTTAGAGCGATTGGCCCAACTTGAGGCTAACAACTCCGCCAAGGTACAGGAAATCCTGGCAGGATTAATCACAAAACAAGCCGAGCTAGTTCAGATTCATCAGCAGATCGCCACGCTGCTTCAAGATATTGCCAACAACCAGAGCCTCACAGACGAGCAGAAAGAGGAAAAGAGATTAGAAGTTCAAACTCTAAAGGCTCACTCTGCACAACTCTTTGATGAGGCTGGAAAAGATGAAAGCAGCCTCGCAGACCTCAACGCTAGCTCCGATCAAATCAATACCGCCATGAGCGATGTCATGGAACTTCAGGAAGCAAATTTTCTAGTACAAGAACTCTCGGAATCAAATCTCGTAGGAATTCAGATTAATTTTGCTGATATCTTTGGCTCTCGCCAGCAAATTCCTTCTACCCAAAAACTCAGAGTGCCCGTGCGCTATAAAAATCGGAACTTAAAGATTGAATTAGAAGCTAGAGAACTCAGAGATCACAAAAGAGTCCTGCAGATTATTGAAAAAGAACTGGAATTCCAGCTTCATCAAGAGTACTCCGCTCAACAGGAAGTCCTCCGGCTAGAGGAGCTTCGCCGGTTACAGCAGGAGAGATTAAGGCAAAGACGTGAGAGTGATGTTCGACCCGCTACTGCGATCAGAGATGGACAGGGAACTCTGCTTCCTGTTCAGATCAGGTAAAGTCCCAACTCTCGCAGAATCTGTCAGGTTACTCAACTACCATTTGAATTACGCCTGATAACATCCTCGACGACTCTCAGGGTGCGTTCCCTATCTTCCTTCTCATCAGGACATTCCTTGAGCATTTGAAGGGGTAGATGCATCAGCTTGTTTGCCAGAGAGTCGGCCAGCCTGCGTAAGACTTCACGATCTCCCTCTTTAAGAGAAGCCGAGACTTTCGGAACCCACTTCTCCATCTCCTGATGAACCATCTCATCCTTCCACTTACCGATAGACTGGAAAGCTGGTACCAGATCCTGCTGATTGCACCACTGGAAAAAACTCGAGAATTCCTCCTCTATGATTCCTTCGGCCAGTGAAATCTGCTGTCGGCGCTCTTGGATATTCTCATCAACAATCCCTTTTAGATCATCAATATCGTAGAGAAACACTTTTGGGAACTTTCCCAGGGCTGGATCGAGACTGCGCGGAAGGCTAATGTCAATCAAGGCCAGAGTCTTAAAGCGTCGCTCTTGAATCAAACTTTGAACCTGTTCAGCGTCCAGGAGATATCCTGGTGTGGCTACGGCACTAATCACCATGTCTACGTCAAAAAGTCTTTCTTTCAGGTGACTCAATGGGAGAGCAGTCCATCCATTTCTTTTACAAACTTCCTCAGCTCTCTGTGGGGTCCGGTTCATGAGGTAAATTTGTTCACAGCCCGATGATTGTAAATGTCGGCAGGCCAGAACTCCCATCTCCCCTGCTCCCACAACTAGAACACGTCGATCTCTAAGGTCCCCCAGGATTTTCTTACCTAATTCTACTGAAGCCTGGGAAATGGAAACCGCCCCCCGAGAAATACCTGTCTCGGTTCTTACTCTCTTCCCCCCTCTTACTGCCGTTTCAAAGAGCTTGTTTAAGAGCTTTCCAGTCCAACCCTGGTTTCTACAAACCTGGTACGCCTCTTTCACCTGTCCCAGGATCTGGGATTCCCCGAGTACAATCGAGTCCAGGGAAGCCGTGACCTCCAAAAGATGACGGACACATTCTGTGTCGCGCTTGAAGTACATCGAAGAATCCAACTCTGACCCTCGACCTGTAAAAAAACTCTTGATAGCTTGCAGAAGAGGCTTTTCATCTTCACTCTGTAGCGATATATAGCACTCCCATCGATTGCAGGTCTGTAAAATTATCAATTCTTCCACCGATGGCTCGAGCTTTTCATGAAGTCCGCTAGCTCGATTTGGATCCAGGAAAAAGTCCTCCAGAACCTGCATACTGGCTGTCTGATGACTCATTCCTAAAACACAGAGCATGTTCATTCTCAAACTGGGTGTCCCCCGATAAAGAAAAAGATGGCAAAACACTGAAGTAGATAAGCAAGAATGGCTATCCAGGCAAGCCTTCCTCCCACCATTCCAGACTCGTAGCGCACCTGGAAATAGAGCAGATAAATGAACCAGATAAGAATCATGATCCACTCCTGTCCACCCAGCTTGAGAAACATAGTCCCCCTGTGGTGATGACCAACCGCACCGCTTAAAATTGTCAGCGTCAGGAAGAAAAACCCCAACAGGGTGGTTCGATATCCCATCAACTCGAGAGGGTTCAGGGCTGGTAAACGATGAAAGATGAAATCGAATCTCTTGTTTTCCAGGCGATATTCCATAAGGAGATAAAGAATGGAAGATACGAAGGAAAGAGTTAAGACAGAAAGAGCACCTAGAGATAAAAGCCCATGTGTGATTCCCATCAAACCTGTGCGAGGCGCCAGGGACAGGACCTCACTAAGCTCCATCGAGGGCATTAAAAAAGTATAAGAACCCAGGGCGAGTAAGGGCATAAATAGAAAAAAACCCATCACATAGCGCAGGCTGAAGCTAGCCTGGCAAGCCAGGAACCCAATCATAACCAGCATCAACACGAGTGATAGTGAGGTTGTAGGATGGAAAAGGGGGAGTGTGCTGACAGAGCCAAGGAGCCAGCCGATGCTAAGCGCATGGACTACAATAGCCCCTTGCAAGGTAAAATTAGCTCCTATCTCAAGACCAATTTTCTGGGTATAAAAAGAAGAAAAAGAAAGAAGCAGAGCCAGGAAATAGATAAAGATACTTATTAAGAGAGCCTCGTTCATAAAACCATATAGCCAGTCTTTCCTGTCTCACGCAAGAAGCATTCCCTTAAAGGACCCGTACCCTGTTGCCTAGAATCAGCGATCAATCTGGTAGAATAGAAGAAGTATGGAAAAAAAAGCATTTGTACAACAGCTTATGGTACCCGACGTGGACGCTTCGGCAACACATTCTCATTCCCAAAGCCATTTCGTCAATGAACTAGTCCCTCTGCTGGAACACATACGAAAGTCTTCCCCAGACACCTATGAACAAGCCATCGAGCAATTTAGAAAACACTGGGAAGAAAGAATCCACGCATCCAGTTTAAGAGATACGCTAGAGTATCTGCTAACCTATCTTAAGAGCACATTCGGGATGCAGTTTTTCCTTGAAGAGGCCGGCGACTCCTATTATTTAGAATCCATTCAGTGCCCACTCGTAGAAACCCTTCATCGCAGGGGAAATACAGGAGACATTGAAAGAAAGATTGTGTGTTATCACTGCTCCCATTACCACTTTCTCAAATTTCTAAAATCCTTCGCCAACAAACCTCACCTGGAATTGCATCCAAACGGCTGCCACTGGCTGATCGATAAGCCAGGTGAAGAAAAAGAAGAACCAAATCCCCTTTTCTATTGAGCCGATGTCGCCTGCTTTGGTGGCGTGTTGGTGTTTATAAGCAGCGCTTACCAGCGGTTCCCTTGTCGAAGGTGACGATGCCACCTCCTCCGCACGAACCACTGCTAATCACTACTTCTAAACACCAACACATCCACCACGCAGGCGACATCGACTCAAGTCTCTATCTTTAACTAATCCAATGCTCAACTAGCCAATACATCAGCTCCAAAGCCCAAACAAACCTAATTCAAAACTGCGGACACACCAGGTAAGCCAATAAACTGATCCCGAGGCATAAATAGACCTAATACAAAACTACGGGCACCGTCAGGTGAGTCGATTGGTGGGGGGTGGTCGGGATTCTAGTGTTCAGGAGTGGTGGATATACATGGCTCGTGAGGAGGAGGTGGCATCGTCACCTTCGACGAGGGAGCTGTGAATATACGCCGCTCATGGGCACTAGAATCCTCGTCACACCCCGCCAATCGACTCACCTGGCGGTGCGGACATACACAGGTACGTCATCTGATTCGGAGAGCCTGGTGGCCTGATTTGTGGCTTCTTTTCGTGTCGCGAAATTACCCACGAGAACCCGGTAGTGGTAGGTTCCTCCCTGAAACTTTTCTTCCACCTTGGATGATTGGCCTCTGTCCATCATTCTTTCTTGAAGAAGTACAGCATTGCGACGGCTCAAAAATGAACCTACCTGAATTGTGAATGGCTTTATTCTAGCCTCGGTTTCAAAATCAGGAACGGGGCCGATAGGACGTGAACTTACATTTGGTGCAGACTCTGCAACGATAGCCCTCACAACTTGAGGAGAAATTTCCTGAAAGAGAACCTCTCGATCAGACTCTGAAATTCTACCAATTCCAAGTCCATGATTTCTTGCCCTGAGATACTTCTCTAGACGATTGAGTTCAGAGTTTGTCTTTGGCTCACCAACAAATACATGAAACCCACCCTGTTTATTGATCAGTTCCAGAGTGAGGTCCAGATCTCCAAAATCGATTTCCTTAAGATACTGAAAAGCCTGAGCTCTGGATTTGAAGCTAGTGTCCAATTTTACCTGTGCATAGGTGATAGGCTTTGCAATTTCTTCTACGATTTCAGCGGCAGCGCGATCGGGCTCAACCACATTCGTCACAGGAGACTCCAGAGAGGTATCCGCCATAACTTCAGGAATTCTTACAGACGTATCCACGATCTCCTCTCGAACTTGAGAAGATTGCACGACAGAAGTCTCCTGCTCAAAACTGACAGCGTCTCTAACCTGATGGGTATGCCCTGAATCTACGGATTCGAAAGCATTAACCTCTTCTACAGTAGGCTCTTCATAGGAGGACTCTGAAATCGCCTCCTCGCCCTGGACAAGAGTATATTCAGTCTGCTCTGAACCAGATAAATCTTGAGTTACTGCAAACCATGGACTCTTACGCAAGAAGCTTTCAAATGTGAAAACCGCCAAATAAAACAATAAACTTGCAATGATCAGCCAGGCAATCAGCGAGATCATCTTGTCTTGTTTTGGTGTCTCGAATGTTTCGAGCGGACCTTCCATACTTCTTAAACCTCTCTCCCAGGAGCCTATGTAAATGGCCTTCTCCAGGTGGTTTCATTCTCCGGAATCAGTATATCAAAGGCTACAAATCCCATCAAGTTTAGCGATTTTTTGTTTAACAAAACACTTCAATCAAAGAATTTCCCCCAGGATTACGGAGTAGCGATCATTTCAATTTGAGTGGTCGAACCTGACTTTGGCTCGGAACTTTGCAGCATTCGAACAAACATGGACGCTCTAGCTTCTTCCAGATTGGAAAGTATGGCGCCAAGGGCTTTGGGGGTCAGGCGCCTCAGTACTTCAAAGGACAATTCAATAGGCCTGATTTGATCAAGAATTTTGGCCGCATCTTCCGGCAACATTTTTGCGTAGGTAGCCGCAAGATTATCCAACCGCTCGATGAGCGCTTTGTTCTCTTTAATCTGCCGCGCTTCCTCCTCCTTCTTAATCTCCTTCAAAAAGTCACCCTGCTCTCCCTTCAAGTCTTCCTTCTCTTCCTCAAGGGTTCGAAACAACTGCTCCAACTTCTTTTTTTCCTCTAAAATTCTGGTGGACTCTATTTTCATTTGCTTAAAGAGATTTTCCACATATACCTGTTTTTCTTCCAAGAGAACACTCTTCTGATCCCTGGGGGCCAGAGAATTTATATTAGCCATTCGAATGTATTCCGAAACAACTTTATTTTTTTTGGCGATTTCTGGCAAGGTACTATGAATGTTGATGAATCCCGTGTAATCCAAAAATCCTATGATGACCAATGTGGCCACTGTAACCAAACTCAACAGGAATAAGACCACCAATTTTTCAAGAAACTTTCTCATTCTCCATCACCCCCTCCTAGGTTCAGAATATTAACGGCTCGAAAATCATCCAATTTATTTTGCTGATCCAGCAGGTATTCTTTTTGATACTTTTTTCGAGCGCTTTCTTCCAGTTTTTCAAAAACCCTCTTCTCCTTCAGCGCAAACGTGGTTTCCTCTTGTAACCGGATCAACTGCCTTCGCGCCTCTTCGATACGCAACTCCTGGGCTGTAATAAGCTGATTTATCCCAATTTCATTGCGTCGGACCAGATCAAGCATCACAAAATCCAGTTTTCTATGAAATTCAGCGGCCTGCCCCCTTATAACACCCTTCCTCAGGAACAACTCCCTGAGGCGCTCCTGCTCCTGCTCAAAAACCATGCGCTGTGCTATCGATTTACGTTCGGCTTCTTCATATAAAGCCTCCTTGAGACGCTGAACTGGCTTGAGTCTAAATTTAAATCGCTTCATTCTACAATCTGCTTAAGCCCAAGAACTGTTTGTGAATAGGGAATCTTTTCATACACATGCTGTCGTAAAAATCCTTCAATCTGATCCATTTTTTCAATGGCGGTATCAATCTTTCTATTTGAACCCTTTTGGTAAGCGCCTATGTTGATCAAATCCCTGGCATCTTCATAGGCAGCTAACAGCTCTCTCAAAGCCGCCTGGGCCTGAATATGCTCATCATCTATGATTTCAAACATAAGACGTGAAGTAGACTCAAGGATGGAAATCGCAGGAAAGTGTCCCCGCTGGGCAAGGTCCCGGGACAAGACAATATGACCATCCAATAGTCCCCTGACGGCGTCCGCGACAGGTTCGTCCATATCTCCCCCCTCTACCAATACGGTATAAAAACCAGTGATGGTACCCTGGGCACTACGACCAGCCCTTTCGAAGAGCCTGGGCAAAAGCTGAAATACAGAGGGGGGATACCCTCGGGTTGTGGGAGGTTCCCCAATTGAAAGGCCCAATTCTCTTTGCGCCAGCGCGAATCGTGTTACCGAATCCATCATCAACATCACGTTTAATCCCTGGTCACGAAAATACTCTGCAATCGCCGTGGCAACAAAGGCGGCCTTGAGCCGCACAATCGCCGGTTCCGACGAAGTGGCAACCACCACGACAGATCGTTTGAGACCTTCCTCCCCCAGGGACTTTTCAATAAACTCCCGAACCTCCCGCCCCCTCTCTCCAACCAGGGCAATAACGTTGATGTCCGCCTCTGTATTTCGAGCTATCATTCCCATCAAAGTAGATTTACCTACCCCTGAACCGGCAAATACCCCAAGCCGCTGCCCACTCCCACAGGTGAGACAACCATCTATTGATCGAATTCCAAGCGTCAGAATGTCATCAATGGGAGGCCTTTCAATGGGATTAGGAGGCTCTCGATCTACTTCGTAGAACTCAGAGCATTCAATTGCCCCTTTTCCGTCCAGTGGCTGTCCCAGTGGATCAATGACGCGCCCTAGAACCACCTCCCCAACCTTTACCCTGAGACGAGAACCTGTAGAAATCACCCGTGACCCGGGAGCCACACCGTGGATTGATCCAAAAGGCATCAAGATCACAATTTCATCTCGAAACCCTACTACTTCCGCGTGAATTTGTTCCTGGGAACGAGTAATTATGTAGCAGATTTCGCCAAGGGTAACTTCAGGACCTACGGACTCTATCAAGAGACCGGTTACCCTTTGAATCTTACCCACACCACGTACTAAACGAGCTCGTTCTATGAGCTGGTACTGGTCTTCCCACTTTTGTGGTTCAACCAGATTATCCATTTTTTTCCAGCTCCTTTTTTAAAAGGATCATCTGACTCTCAATTGTCGCGTCAACATTTCCAAGCTCTGTTTCAAGAAGACATCCGCCTGGGGCCATATTCGCATCTCTTAGAAGTTCCACCTTTTGAGTGGGGGAAAAAAGTTTCCTAAATTGATCCTTAACCACCTCAATCGCATCATAATCACAATCAGACACCACTACCCGAAGGCGGGTTGCCTGGTGAACTTCCCCCAGGGCCTTAGCAATATTATGCAGAACATGCCTTACATTTGTCGCCCCGATTGGTCCAATGATTTTTTCAGCATATAGACGGGCGAACTTATGAATAAATTGGAGATTCTGCCGGGTAAGGTCCAATCTTTGAGCACGGATTTCCTCAAGTACTCTCCCGAGGGATTCGACCATTTCAGTGAACTGCTTCATGCCATCCTGGTAACCCTCTTCATATCCCCTGGCCTGACCTTCTTCATAACCTTTGGCCTCTTTGGCAAGGGCCTCCTCATGCTGTAGGCTTACCTTCTCTTCGCGCTCATTGATTTCCTTAAGGTGTTCATTTTCCCGAACTTCCAGCTCTTGGGCACGAGTATTGTAGAACTGTTCAGCTTCAGTCTTGGCATCACCAATAATTCTCTCAGCTTCATGATTGGCGTTGTCGAGAATATCTTGCGCGTCGGTACGGGATGCCTCGAGGTCTTTGTGAATCTGAGCCAATTCCCGCTCTCTGAGGGCTTCCGTTGCCTCGCGAATCTTTTCCTTTAATTCCCATTCATGACGGATCGACTCGATTGCCTTCAACAAATCCGCGTTTGACATGGGTATACCTCAATGGAGCAAAGACTCACCCGAGACTCCTACTCTAATAATAACTTTCTTCCATCATGAAGGAGCGAATGGTCTTAACCAGTTCATCCGGGTTTTCCCGAGCCATTTCCATGAGGAAGCGCTCTCTTTCATTGCGCTCTTTCTGCTCAACTGTCAGTACTTCCTCTTCTACTTCCTGCTGCTCTGCGATAGCTCGTTGAGCCATCTCCAAGGTTTTACGCTGCCTTTGGATCTTTAGTCTTCGATAATACCGGTAGATCCCAAGGAAAACAGCGCTAAGAAAGGCTATAACCGCTACTGACGCCAGTTTTGCTTCAAAGTCCTTATAATCTTTTTCACGACGCTTTAGACTCTCAAACTTAATCCGGTTGAATACAAATGCTTGAACTGAAATTTCATCACGCCGCTCAATCGTATCAAGACCTATCGCCTTGGCTACGGCATGGATCACCTTTTCACGCTCTTCCTCTGACAGGATTTTATCGCTAAGAACCGCCTGGTTAATGACCACGGAAACCGTCAATCTCTTAATTAGACCTATGGCATGCTTGATCACGGTTTTCTTAGTATTATAAGCCCTATTAATTCGTTGTTCCTTACTCATACTGGCGGTAAGCGTAGGATCAGGGGCCTGGTAGCCGGGAATATTTGTGGTCGTACCCGGGATAGCTTTCGGATCGGTGGTCTTCGTGTCGTGTTCTTTCTTTTCCTCTGAAATGGTTACGCCCTGGTCCTCTCCTTTGACCGGCGGCTTAAGCTCCTTGGCTTCAACCTCCTTTTCATCGAAATTAAGAACCACATCAACCTGTACACCAATATTTTCCTCGCCATAGATCTCCGCTAGTGTCTGCTCAGCCTTTCTACGTAACTCTGTCTCCTTACGACGGGTCTTCTCATAATGGCTCAATTCCTTGGTTTTCGCCTTTAAAAGAGCTACCAGGTCATTTCCCTTATCATCGGAAATGTGTACATTTTTGTCTTCCACACCCAATACAGATTTTGAAATGAGATTTAGAGTGGTTCTCACCTGGGGAGCAGCCATGGTTTCAAGGGCGTTTTCCATGGTTATCAAAACTGAAACTGTGGTGTCCTTTTGGTCCTCTACAAACAAGACATCCTGAGCCATTTCAATGGTAACGTCAGCACGTTTCACATTTCGATACTGCATTATGGTACGGGCTATTTTCCCTTCTTTGGCACGATTAATTCGTACGACCAGTTCCTTTTCAGTCAGCCCAAAGGAAGATTGGGTGTCTAAGATTTCTTCATAGGAAGGAATGGCATCGGGTAAGCTATTAGATTCTGCGAGGGCAAGATGAGCGGCTTCTACTTTACCCTTCATGACTGAGATGATGTGCCCTCCCTCAGAGGACTTCACCTTAAAGCCGAGTTCGATGAGTTTGGATTGGACTCCAAGCGCTTCGCGGCGATCCTTAATGTAGTCAAACAAGGGAACGTATTTTTCGCTACCCAGGAAGACTGCGCTGACCCCCACGAGGATCAGAACGCCAAAGGCGCCGATACCCATGGATATCTGCTGAATTCTACTGAGCTTCTGCCAGAATTCAGTTATTTTCGCCAGTGTTTCTTTCACCAACGTCCGATGCTAACCACCCCTAACAGGGAGTCCAAACCCGCTTAAAGCGAATGAACCTTATACCTTAAAGACGAGTACTGGAAATGTCTCTGTACGCCTCTAATACTTTCTTGCGCATAGTGTTGAGGGTCTTCATCGCAAGTCCAGCCTTTTCACTAGCAATGGTTACATCATGAATATTCTCGACAGTACCCATCATGAATCCCTTGGTCAGATCTTTTGAAACTTTCTGTAGATCTGCCACTTGATTCACACTTTCCTCGAGAACAGTAGCAAAGGCCGTTGAGGCCTTGTCCAGGTTCGTTCTTATTGGAGGAATGGGTTTGGTTAGAGCGGACTTCAACACCCGCTCGTTCATGTCAAAAAAATCAATCTTCATCACTAACTCATGCTGTACTTAATTAACGACCGCCACCACTGATTTCCAGAGCGGAATTAAACATCTGCCTGGATGTACTAAGAACGGTTACATTCGCCTCATAGGCCCGTGACGCTGTGATCATATCCACCATCTCCTTCACAATGTTGACGTTGGGTAAATGAACATAGCCCTTGTCATCAGCGTGAGGATGGTTTGGATCATAAACAGTCTTAAAGGGAGCCATGTCGTCACGAATTTCGCGTACCCTTACTCCCTTGCCATGAAACTGCTCCCCTTTTTCATTTTTTTCGATATCTTTAACTTCGTTATCGAAAACTGCTTCAAATACCGGTAATTGTCTCCGGTAGGGGGTACCACGGTTGGTTTTCGTTGTATTCACATTGGCAATATTACTGGAGATGATATCCATTCTCAGGCGCTCTGCTGTGAGCCCCGAAGCTGCAATATCAAAAGATCGGAATACGTTCATGGTCTATCACTCCCCTTGTAGAAGTCCGTTAAAACTCTGGAAGTATCCGCTCAACTTTTTGAGATACACCTGGTATCTCATGCCGTTTTTGCTGATTTCCGCGAGCTCAACATCCATATCAACACTGGATCGATCATTTCGGTAACGCGTCTGCGTGATAATGACCGGTTCAGGATGAATTTCCTCAAGATCCTTTCTTCCAAATTTGATATGCCTAGGTTTTTCAATCTTGGCCTTGAAAGAGGTCTTATTGTGGGCTTCTCGGAGTAATTTTTCGAAATCCGCCGTATCTCTCCGCTTATAAAACGGAGTGTTGACGTTGGATATGTTGTTCACCAGCAGGCTGTGCCTGAACGCGGCATGACCTGCTGACTTTTCCAGCATACCCAGGTAACCATTCTTAGTCAGCGACTGAATCATTCCCATATTCGTATCCTCCTCATCTATCTATCGGAGGATCCTTTAGAGAAGATTAACATAAAATGTCTATTTTTGTATATTTTTGTTTACCTTTGTTTGAATTTGTTGAAAAACAAACGGAAAAGTCTGATTTGTGGAAGGAATGGTAGAGAATTTATCCAAAAGGGGTTGAACCTCTTCATTTTCGATTCTATCGAGTACCTCAAGTCTGTCATGGGTCGAACTCAAAAGGTATATACGGCCTACAATTTCGACAAGAATCAACTTCTGCTTTGGACCCACGGAATGGACAAACAAGGTTCGGCCTGGACTCTGTACCTCCCCGGGCAGCAAGGAAGGTAAACGATTCAAGAGCTTTCGACAGAGGATTACCAGACAGGCTGTTAGCCCAAAACCCAACAATATTCTAATCAGTACAGACGGGTCTTCAAAAGGGTTCACGGGATAAATCTAACATAGAATGCAATTTTTTTTACATTTTTGTCAGAACAATCCCTGCATCGACTTCATTCTCTCCTGTGGAGAAACTATGGAGGTAATACGCACTCCAAAATTTTCATCAATAATTACGACTTCTCCGCGTGCAATTAATTTCCCCTGTACATAGAGTTCTACAGCCTCTCCAGCCTGTTTATTCAGTTCAACAATAGAGCCGTTGAGAAGCTCTAGAATCTGACCAATGGGCATCGTGGCTCGACCAAGCTCGACCGTGACCTGTAAAGACACATCTTTCAAGAGGTCCATATTTCCGGATCCGGTTCCGGCTACCCCCGGTGACAAAGCTGGGAACTGCCATGGACTATAAGACATTTGCTGTCCGCCCATAGGTGGCATCCCGGGTTGTCCGCCAGGAGGGGGAACCTGCCCTTGTTGAGCCATCATTTGCTGCATCATCTGCTGCATCATTGCCGGGTCCATGGCAGGCATTGCCTGCTGCTGACCAGCTGGCGGTACTCCAGGCTGGGCAGCGGGAGGTACACCCGCAGGAGGGACCGCGGCCGCACCGGATAATTGCTCTTCCTCCTGGCTAGCATCTGCCAGTGCTGTCTCCATAGTATCAAGCGATACTTCTTCCTGGGCTTCATCGAAGACAGAAGATGGATCTTTTGCTAAAAGGAATTGTTTAGCAAGCTCTTGGGAAAGAATATAACGAAACTGGGAAGGCGGTTCATCACCGATACTGAGATCGAAGATAATTTGAACAAGCTCAGGCTCCTTGAGTAAGGTGGCCTCCGCCGGAAAGTCCTTGCCGCCCAGGAGAACGGCTTGTGGAGGCGAGGAAACAACATCCTTATCCACAGCTATCTTCAAAGCTGGCACTACCTTCTGCATTAAACCGTTAAAACAGTCCTGTAGAGCGGATAGCTTGAATTCATCAAACTCAAAGTCAGGGTCTCCATCCCACTCTCCATCAGTCATCAAGGAGGTGAGCATGGCCCCAGAAAGGCCCGTAATCACAATTCCGGATTTACCCAAATCCAAATCGGTAGTAACGAGAAGGTGCTCGGTACTCAAGATTTCATTCTTGAGATCATCACCCGCAAGGGCTTGCGGTTGTTGTGTGCTGCTCAGAGCAACTTCACGGTTGATGAAGTCGCTAAAGACACTGATTTCCTTAACCAGAATTGTATCTGCGATCTCAAGCAGAGTCCTCATTTGCTCCGGAGTAAATATCCCGGTGGCAGCTTCTTGCTCCTCGTCCTCTTCTTCTAGATCGTCGAGACCGAAATCTCCCTGCAATAGAGCGTCAATCTCATTTTGAGACAGCATACTTTGATTGTCGTCGCTCATGACTCGCCTTCCTCTTCACTCAATACTTCGGTGATCGTTATAGCCATTTTCTTACCTGCCACACCCGGTAGCCCCTTGAATTTAGCCTCCGTACCTACCAGAATTTTGAGTTCCTGATTTGGCGTGGAATTTAATCGAATAACGTCCCCTGGCTGCATAGTTAAGAGCTCTCCATAGGTAAGTTTAGAATCACCTAATTCTACTCGCATTGTGGTTTCCATCATTCTTACACCCTGGTCGAGCATTTCCATACTCTCTTCCAGGTTTTCAGATCTATGAATTGCGTCATAGTACTGGCTCGCACTGAGCTTTCCCGCAACAGGCTCCAGGGCAAAATAGGGTATGCACAAGTTCATGATGCCCTCTACATTGTTGATATTAAGCTCGAAGGTGATGAGCAGAACCATATCGTTAGGGGGCACAATAGAGGTAAAACTTGGGTTGGATTCAAACTGTGAAAACTGAGGCTCCAGGGGTACCACGGTTGCCCAGGCATCATTGAGCTCTTGTAGAATGCGCTGCATGATCTTACTCATGACCGCTTCCTCGATATCTGTTAGTTTACGCTTTTCCTGTTTACTATCCCCGGTTCCTCCCAATAAACGGTCGAGAATAGCAAAGCAGAGTTCAAGGTTCATTTCAAAGATCGCTTTCCCTTCCAGAGTACCCAGGTTAAAGATGCATAGAAGAGATGGATTATCTACAGAGCGAATGTACTCCTCATAGGTAATCTGATCCTGAGAAGCTATTCTCATGGAAACCATGTAGCGAAGAGAGGTGGAAAAGAAGGTTGTGATATGACGCGTAAAATTCTCGTGAATATGTTGAAGTGTGCGGAGCTGATCTTTGGCAAAGCGGGTCTGGCGCTTGAAGTCATAGATTTTGATCTTGTAGCGCGTACCGGCGGTCAGCGCGGTATCGCCGCCCATAGCCTCAGTTCCCTCTGTACCGAGGGACTGGAGAAGCGAATCTATGTCAGTCTGAGAGAGAAGTTGATCGTCTCCCATTACCTTTCCCTTCCTACAAGGTGATGAAAATCAGCTTGGTCACATGTACTTTGGTGACTCTCCCACCGGTCTCTTCAATTCCTAAATCTTTCTCAAGGATCGCGTTTGCTATTTCTTTAATCTCTTCCTCCAGAATTTTTCTCTGAAAGGAATAAATAATGTCCCGCTTCGTTTTCTGGGAAAAATAAGCCAACATCCGATCATGAATTGGATCGGGATTTTTCTCTAAGATTGGCTTTAATGCTGAGTTTGAAATCCCAAAGCTCAGACGAATCTGCACCGCCAAACTGGCTTGATCATCTCCCCTCGCAATATAGGCATTGAAGCTCTTATCCTTATTATCGCCCGCCAATAAAATGGTCTGTGTGGTACGTTTTTCCTCCTCAAGTACAACTTCTTGGGCTCTCTTCTCGCGGGTAGAAATCTCCTTGGAAACGGCATAGGCCATATACATCGTGATAATGATTGATACCTGGATAATCACCAGGATCAATAGCACGATTACGACAACCGAAACACGGCGGCGCGCCCCGCCTTCCTCTAATTCTTCTACGTCTTCTGCCAAAGATCCCTCCAGAGCTCAAAAACGGTATCGTCTTTTTGGAGACTGTACCGAACGAGTCATACAAAAATTTCACGATGCAAAGTCCTTTTGTTATGCTATTTCCCGTGAAAGTCCTTTTAAGATCCCCTGAGAAAACCACCCCTTACCTTGATTGTAAGAATTTCACCGTCAAAGTGCTCAATTAGACCCATATATGACATCAATTCAAGGTCTCGGTATACTGCCGTTTCTGCCATGATAGGAGACTCAATGAACCAGGGAATCAGGATCGGAATCATCACCGCGTCGGATCGCGCGTCTAAGGGAACTTACGAAGATCTCTCAGGTCCGGCGATTCGTGAAGTGCTTAACGAATTTATCAGCAATGAGTGGGAACCTGTCACTCGATTAATTCCCGATGACTCAGAGGTTCTTGAAACCACCTTGAAAGAACTATGTGACGCGCAAAAATGCTGCCTGGTTGTCACCACGGGCGGAACCGGTCCGGCCATAAGAGACGTAACCCCCGAAGTGACGGAAAAAGTCTGCGATAAAATCATGCCGGGGTTTGGAGAACTCATGCGAAGTGTCTCCCTGAAGTATGTACCCACGGCAATTCTCTCCAGGCAGACCGCCGGCATTCGTGGGCAATCGTTGATCGTGAACCTTCCGGGAAAACCAAAATCAATACGGGAATGTTTAGAAGCAGTCTTCCCCGCCATCCCCTACTGTATAGATCTAATTGAAGGCCCCTACATCGAAGCCAACGAAGAAGTCATCAAGGCCTTCCGCCCCAAATCAAAGTAAACCAAAGCCAAAAAAACCCGCGCTTCAGGGGAGTCGAATGTGGAAAAGCACTGTGCAATCACCCATTACTTCCTATTAAAGTAAACCAAAGCACCCAAAACCCAGAAAAGTACCCGAGCTTCGGAGGAGTCGAATGGGCTGGAGGTGGTTCAGTGCAGGGGTTTCGAGAAGTAGTACTGGGAGGTGGGTCGTGAGGAGCGCGTAGCGTCGCTACGGGAGACGAGGGAGCAATCTCTCAGTGCTGCTTCTCGGAAGCACTGTGCAATCACCTCCAGCCCATTCGGCTCCTCCGAAGCCTTAGATTCCGGGAAAATAGAACTTTACGAAATTGATTTGTACAATTCTACCCTCGCTGTTCAGATCCATTCGTTCCTCCCCAGAGATCTGCATCACGTAATTGAGCCGACTCAACATTTTGCGCCTCTCAACCTGTTTTGGATCTTGGATCATATCTAAAATATCATCCTTGGATTTCATGGATAAGTAGCGCAAGGTTTCACTCACAAGTGGTGCCATACGCTTCAGGATTTCCAACTTCAAAGTCTTCTTCTCGAGCCCAAGGGTAATGGAGAAATTCATTACCTTATCCTCATCCTTGATTGTGGCTCTTAGTTCCGTATCCTTGGGATCCGCTCCTGACAGAGTAATATATGCCACCGGACGGACCAGGGTAACTTCTATGGCGTCCTCTTTTGAGCCCGCATTGGCTCCCAGGATGATTTTTTCTTCTCCCGTGGTGAAAACAAGAAAATAGAGAACAACGAGAAACGCCAGCGCGATCCCACCAATCCCAGCCTGTACTTTTCGGTCTTTATAGTCAAGATTCTGCAGCTTTGCCTTTATTGAGGCGACACTGAACTTACCCCCGGTTTCTTCTTTGGAAGAATTTTCCTCCTGATTCTCATCTGCCATACTGTGATCCTCCTGGCTTTTGAAACATTCGAACTTCCAGACGCCGGTTCTCTTCAAGTTCTAACTGCTTTGGAGAATACTGGAATTTTGGCTGATACGCCCCAAAACTTACTATACAGAAGCGTGCTGGATCAAACTCTTCACTCTCTTCAAACAAGAACTCCAGTACTCGCAAGGCTCTTGCCGCCGCGAGATGCCAACTGGTCGGATATTTAAAAGATGGGGGCTGTGCGAAATCTGTATGAGACTCAATCTGAAAAACACTATTGGCGTTCTGGTTGTAATGCTGAAGAAAGATTCTGTAGAGCTTTTCTTTGGAATCTTCCTTAAGTTCAATTTCATTCTTCTTGAAAAGAAGTTCTTCGGAGAGATTAAAGACGGCGTGGGAGAGCCCCTGGCTTGTCTTTTCCACCATACCTGAAAGTGTTGTGTACTCCTGGATTGTAGCCTTAATATCTGGTTTCTGACGAAAGTCATGCTGCTGGTCTTCTGAACGATACTTCTCGATATCATGAAACTTTTCCATCAATCTTGCTCGACCTGAAAGCTGATCTTTTTTGCGTTGATTTCCGGTGTTTTCCAGCATTGTCTGGTCTCTACCCTGGGCAATATCAATCTCGGTAAGGTCAGAGCGCATATGTTCTTGCGAGTCTCCCTTTGACCTTGGGGGGTCAAGGGGCTGATTCGCAGATTCCGGTTCTTCCTTATTTTGTTCAGTCGCATCCGAAAATTCCTGGCGCTCTGTTGGAAAATTTCGCGGCTCTTTAGATTCTAGAGTTTCTTGAACAACTTCTGTAAAGTTTGTCGGTTTTTTGTCTACACGTGAGGTGGGCTCCTCTAATTCATGGACAATTTGCCTGACCCTTTCTCTTTGTTGGGAAACCAACCTGACTGCCTTGGTTGCCTGCAGGACGGCCCGCTCAAGCATGTCCAGCCGATCTTTGGGATTTGTCTTACGCTTCATCTTGACCAACACCCTGGACACTGCTTTTTCAAAGGTACTGTCCGTTTTCTTTTTCGGCTTTTTCTTGGCCCCCTTACCCAATGTAGTAGAGGTTCCACTTAAAAATCCGAAAGCTCCTGTTAAGCTCTCTTTCAGCGACTCAAACTTCTTGGACTCAAGACTGGAAAAGGAGAACAAAAGAACAAAAAAACAAAGCAGAAGGGTCATTAAATCGCCATAAGTAACCATCCAATCGGGTGCCCCCTGGGGTGGACATGGAGGACATTTCTTCTTATCGCTCAACCGTATTGCTCCTACGCACCCAGCGAAGCTCAATTCTAGGAGAAAAGAGTGCCTCCTCACTGGCAAAAGAATACTGAGGAGAGATCGGAAGACGATCTCCCCACCCAACAGCCGCGAACTGGGACGCTGAGAGATTGCTATCCAATTCGATAGTCTTGAGAACGAATGCTATGGACATTCGAACTGTAAGATCCAGGTTTGATTCATATCCCTTGCCCGGTTGAGACTTATCCGTATGGGATTCAATTTGAAAGTAACCACCGCGACTATCCCTGAGGATTTTTGAGAATTTAAGGATCTCAGCTTCCGCTCCCGGTTTGAGGCGGTCAGTCTTCGGATAGAAAATCTTAGACGCGGGTATGGGCTCCGACAGATCAACCACGGCCCTGTTCGCATCCGCCTGGGTGGATTTTACGCGACCGCTAATATTTTGAAAGTCCTCCTTGGAAGTTTCTTTATCAGGCACCGGGTATTCAAATCGCTTCTTTTCCTTTTTGCCTTCCACTCGATCCATTCTATGTTGAAAGCTTAACCCTTGCCCTGTGAGCCCTTCCTGAATCTCGTTGTCACCTGGATTTCCCATCAATGGCTTGTTTCTCCCTGCCATTTTTTTACTTCGACTGGCATCCCCTCTCTTTTTGCTAAAGCGATTTCCTCTTGCCAGAATTCTCTTATCAGGGGCTTGATCTTCCAGGTTCTTCTTACGCTTCTTCAGATCAAGTTCTGCCTTAGCCTCCTGCGTTGACTGTTTTTCTCGAGTCATTTTGATGTTTTTAATACTTCGTGATGGAAGTGCTGTTTCATCAAACTGCTTTGCATTCTCCAACTTTTTTCCCTCACGCTTTTCAACCTGTTGAGACCTCCGAGCCTGTTCCTCTTTAATTTTCAGACGAACGGTTCTCATCACATTTTGAAGTTCATCAGCTGAAATTTGGTTTTTTTCAGCTTCTTTGATTAAGAGCCCGAAGGCTTCCTCTGCCGATGCCAGAACAGAGTTGAGATATTCAAGCTGCTCATGGGGATAGCGGTCTGACTGAGCTTTCCGAATCTTTTCAAGAGCTTCATCAAATAGGGCTGAGGTATATCTCTGCGGCTGAGAAGTAACACCTAATCCTTCAGTGATAGAATGCCCCGACATAACTCCGAATGCCCCGGTGAACGTATCTTTAAGAGAGCGAAACTCGATCTTATCCAGCTCAGAAAAAGAGAATAGCAGGACGAAAAAACACAACAGAAGGGTCATTAAGTCCCCGTAAGTCACCATCCAATCGGGGGCACCCTGTGGAGGGCACGCGGGACACTTCTCCTTGGCCACTTCTATTCCTCCTCAGCGTCCTCCTCGCCAAAGGTCGCTCTAACATCAGGTGGCAAGAAGGCTTTTAGTTTCTCTTCCACGATTCGCGGATTGTCTCCAGCCTGGATTGAGAGGATTCCTTCAATGGCGATATTGTAGAGGAGTACCTCTTTATCATTCTTAGTCTCCAAATTTCTTTCCATTGGAATCGAAAAGAGATTGGAAAGAAGGGCACCATAGAAAGTGGTGATAAGAGCAACAGCCATGGCAGGTCCTAGAGACGCGGGATCATCTAGCTTGGAGAGCATATTTACCAGCCCGATCAGGGTCCCGATCATTCCAAAAGCAGGACCAAATGTGGAGACGCAGTTCACCATCTTCTTATTTAGAGAGTGGCGGTTATCGAGTTGTTCCACCTCGGACTCAAGAATATAACGGACCAGATCCCCCTCGGTACCATCAATCACAAGCTGAATCCCCTTTCTAACAAACGGATTCTCAATCTGTCCGAGATCCTCTTCAAGGGAAAGTAACCCTTCTCTTCGGGCCTTCTCTGCGAATTCTATGAGTACTTTGATAATGGCAAGTGAATCCAGTTCCTGAATAATGAATCCTTGCTTCCAAATAATGGCGAAATTCTTGATCTCCGGCAATGTAAAGTTGATGAACACTGTGGCAAAGGTACCTCCAAGAACAATCTCAATAGAGGGAACATCCACGAATCCATAGAGCTTATCAATTTCGCTAAAGTGCTTGGAGATGGCGAAAAGGATGAAAAGAGTCCCGAAGGAGTAACCCAGAAAGGTTGCGGTATCGTTCTTCATGAAACCCTGGCTTTTTCTTTCACTTCACTAAATCCAGCTCGAATCAACTTCTGGTATTGAACAATTGCGCTGCATACTTCTTCAGTAGTTTCAGCAACGACGAGCTTAGTCCCATTATTTAGAGTGATGACTGTATCTGGAATTGTTTCTAAATACAGAATCAGATCGGAATTAAGGAAATACTCGGACCCATTGAGCCTATGGACACAAATCATGATTCGCCTCTTTGACTCTATCGGACAAAATTTCAACAGTTGTATACTCAAAAGAAGTGTTTTGCCCTGATTCCAGGACAAATCAGAATCGTAGGATTCCTGAGCTCATCGCAGATGAGCCTTCTTGAGCATGACCCTAAAGGGAAAACCATTGGCTTTACGACTGGATGAACTTGTATAAAAGGGAAGCGGGAATGAGTTTAAGCACCATTCCCGCATCTTTCTTCTTCTTTTCGTTCGCTATGGGTTTTTTTTCTTAGAAGCTGTTTTCGATTTAGTCTTCGCAGCAGCGGTTTTTTTCTTAGCGCTGAGTGCTGCGACCTTCTTTTGGAGTTCTTCAAACTCCTGCCGAGTGACCAGATCCATCTCTTGAGCCATCTGGCTAAAACGATCCCGAAACTCCTGGCCCATCCGTGAGTAAAGATCTTCCGCACGCTTGGAGAAGTCAGAAACTAATTGTGTGCGCTCATCAACCTGCACACGACCGGCCCGAATCATTTCATCCACAAAATCTTCAACTACTTCGCGTGCAAGCATAGCCGAGCCAACACCAAAATGAAAAAGATCTTTAAAACCATCTTTCATAGCAGCCCCCTTGGAAAATTTTGAATCATTCTATCATGTTAGCTGGCTGAGAACTTCCTTGAGATCAGCGGCAAAGACTTCTACTTCGTCGATAGCGGTATCAAATGAGGTCATCCATCTTACTATTTTCTCTCTTTCTGACCATACGTGATAGTGATGACCTCTTTTCCACATGGCCTCGTTAGCTTCCATGGAGACCCTGGCAAACACAGCATTAGATTCGATTGGATAGACAATCTCGACACCGTGAATGGAAGAAACCAATTCTCCAAGACGTAGAGCCATTGAATTGGCCAAAGAGGCATTTCTCTTCCATAGGTCCTCTTTAAGATAGGATAGTAACTGAGCGCTAATGTAGCGCATCTTTGAAGCCAATTGCGAACACTGCTTTCTTAGAAATTTAGCTTGCAGAGCCGCATTTTGATTAGAGAAAATGAGAGCTTCTCCCATCAATAGTCCATTTTTGGTGCCTCCAAAAGAAATCACATCTGCCCCTGATACCTGAAGAAATTCGGCTGGTGTCATTTTTAGGCTAACCAGGGCGTTTGAGAGCCTGGCGCCATCGACGTATAAGAACCATCCGTGGCGATCTTTGAATTCTCGTATTCTACCAAGTTCCTCGGGATGATAAACGGTACCTATCTCAGTTGCCTGGGTGAGGCTAAGCACCTTGGGCTGAACCCTGTGTTCACAATCTAAATCCTCAAGAAATGTTTCTAGATCTAAGAGGGTCAATTTTCCATTTTTATGAGGAATATCAAGCAGCTTTACTGAAAGAAATTTTTCGGGAGCACCGCATTCATCCACATGTATATGACTGACATCTGTGCATATGATGGCCTCAAAAGATTTCAGGAGAGTACCAAGACCAACGAGGTTGGCTCCCGTGCCGGTCATGGTGAAACAGACTCCTACAGGGGCTTCAAATAATTCTTGGAAAGCCTGAACAGCTTTCTGGGTCCAGGGATCCTCTCCATAAGCAATCTCCTGTCCTACATTAGCTTCTTCAATGGCCTCCAGTATTTGGCTGCTCACTCCCGAATGATTGTCACTCCCAAAACTAAACTTTCTTTTGGGATCAAAACTCATCTGTTCATCCTCCACAGAGAAACTCCTCCCATCTGGAGTATAAAGGCACCAAAGAGAATCGCCGTAAGTTCCCAGCTGACGGGGTAGAAAAACCTGGGATTCAATTGAGGAATCAAGTGTAGGCGGGAATCAAGATTTGATCTATTCTGCACTATTTTTTTTAGAACCTCCGATTCAAGAGCCCCTTCTTTTTCGCGGCTTAATTCACCAGCTTCGTGATCATCATGATCATGAGAACTCTTACCGGGAAACCTGCGGAGTGGATGATGCTCCTTGAGCTTTAACTCACCTCGTAAGGCCAATATATGATCCATTTCTTTCTGAAATTCTTCCGGCCCCTGCTCAAATCCGCTAAGACGATGAAATTCATAGGCGATTTGCACATCGCCAATCTTAAAGGCTGAAATAGCTGCTGAAAGTCCAAAGTTACGCAAGTTGAAACGGTCATCTGTAGTCCATTCTCTGGGATTTAGGCGCGATAGGGTCTCAAAGCAACGATGAAAAAACCTGATCGCCCTGGAGTAGTTTTTCTCCAATTGGTACTCAATGAGTCCATAATCACCATAAAGCCGATAAATACGCTTCTGAGAAGGATGATGAATGATAGCGCTCCGAAGGATATCCCGTGCTTCATCCACTTCTCCAAAGGAAACCGCGATCGTATTGGAAAGAATGGCTATGGCTTCTGTGAAAGATGGATCAATCGCTATGGACCATTCAATCAGAGGCCTGAATTCCTTTGTATTCACCAGGGATGAATAGTAAGCAATCTGATCTCCAGACTCCTTTTCTTCCCATTCAGAATTGTGCATATAGAAATCCAACTTCTTCCAGAGATAGGAACTCAGCCCAAACTTAAACTCAGAGCGAAGTGAAGAAATGACATCCTCTTGAAGGGTAGCGATTCCTGAATCTTGCCTTTCCCTGAGAAGTACACACTGCCCTGCTATGGCCAGTGACAAACTCAGCGCAAAGAACCAGCCCATATGGGGCCTGATCAAGGTCATAGAGCTTTTCTCTCAAATTGTAGGGTGGCCAGAAGGAGAGAGGACATCGAAAAGACTAGTGTATAGGCTGAAAGAAATCCCATATATTTCAAGGAAAATTCTTTGGCGTGAACAATCATATTTAAATAGCCGTAGTATTTGAAATTGGGTATGAGCAGTAAAAAACCTTTCACTAGCGAGCCCACGTCGGCCCCAAGAAGATAGTGTTCCAGCAGACTCACAAAAAAGAACAGAAAGAAAAACGCGAAAATAGAAATCAATTTAGTGAAAATCGTTGAAAACAAGACCAGCACGGCGATGGCCAAAGTAAGTTCCAGAAAGATGAAACCCAGGCCAACCAGGCATCTTGGCTGAAAACCGTTGAGAAAAGTCGCACAGACCGTAAAGACTATCCCGGTAATCAATAGCGAGGCGCCCACAGAGAGGACAATTCCTCCAAACTTTCCAAACAAATATTCCAGCCTGGAAACTTCTCTCACCAGGTAATAATAAATGCTCTTGCGCTCCAAATCATCGTACAGAGTTTCCGTGGTAAAAAAGACCGCCAATAGAATGTGAACAAGCCACAAGATCGAAATCCCCGACTCTAGAAAAAGTTTTCCACGCATCGCCTCGTCCGTGCTTGTGAAGGAAGCGGTAACGAATAAAAAGAGAATGGAAATACCCAGGCTCAACCAGAAAAAATGATTTCGACGGGCTTCAATAAATACATCCCTGGCAATTTGAAACATGGCTCACCCCCTATCCTCACGAACCTTTTCTACGAAAAAGTTCTCTAGATTCCCTTTCTCCCCAAGCAGATCCTTGGAACTCCCTTCCAATAGAATTTTTCCGCGGTTGAGAATACAAAAGTCATCACAGATTTCCTGTACATCCAGAAGATGGTGAGAACTCAAAAACACGGCTTTACCCTGCTTCTTTAGCTCCCTGAGCATCTCCTTCACATAATTTCTTCCCAATGGGTCTAACCCTGTTGTTGGCTCATCGAAAATGAGAAGATCTGGATCATGAATCAGAGCTTGTACGAGGGCAAGTCTTTGCTTCATTCCTTTTGAAAAGGTTTTAACCTGTTGATCCTGGACTTCCAATAATCCTAACAGTTCCAGCCAGGATTGAGATCTCTCCAGCAATGTGTCACGGGTTAGTCCAGAAAGGTAACCCAGGGACCGAAGGATTTCTCTAGGGGTCAGGTAAGGGGAAAAATAGGCGTTTTCTGGTGCGTATCCCACTCTGGAACGTAGTTCTGGATCTCCAACCTCCCTTCCAAAGAGTTCAATTTTTCCGGAGAACCTGGGTAGGAGACCCAAGACAGATTTGATGGTTGTGGTTTTACCCGCTCCGTTAGGTCCTAAAAACGCGTAGATTCTGGCTGGAAGCACCTTCAAAGACACCTCGAAGAGTATTTTCTTATGCGGTTTAAGCAATCCCTGGGAGAGAGAAACCTCCAGATTTTCAATAAGTAGTGAGGCATGTTCCATGCTGATGAATCTAAGAGACATTAATCCGGCTGTCAACTCAACAAATTCACTATGCTGACAAAATATTTGACACACCTTAGGGGTATTGATAAACTTCGGCCTCAATCCAGGTTATTGCTTCAAATAAGTCTTTAAGTTGACCAGTATTCGGGTTCCCCATCCCCCCGCCCGATAACTGGTCAACACTCTTTTTAAGGGCTTTGGAATGAGGCATATTCCGGTCCTGATCCCAAAGCAGGAAACTAATCCAATCAAACACCATTCCCTTAGCTAGCTATCAACGGAGCCTTTCTTTTTTAAAAGCAAGGCTTCAAGGATTTCGCCGAGACCTTGAAAAGAAAAAACACATAGGGCTATGGCTGTGGCCGGTGCCAGAGAAATTAACCAGGATTGGCTCAAATAGGTTTTTCCTTCATATACCAGCCAGCCCCAGGAAATGGTCTCTGGACCGCCGCCCAATCCCAGAAAACTAAGTGTTGACTCCGCCAGAACCATGGTACCAACCCGAAAGGTAGCCAGGACAATCAAAGGAGAATACAGGTTGGGTAGAAGATGTCTCCAGTAGATCCTTAGCTTCCCTGCCCCTATAGCCTGGGCGGCAAGCACGAATTCTTTGGATTTCATCTCCAGTAAATAAGAGCGAACCAATCTACCATTGGAAGCCCAACCACTAAGGCTTAGCGCAAGAACCACATCCCAGACTGAACTTTCGGGATGTCTCGCGGCAATTAGAATTGCTAACAGCAAAGGGGGAAAGACGAGGAATAGATCCAGGATCATCAAATAGGCTTGATCAACAATCCTCTTTGAAAAGAGCACCCAGCTAGATAATAACAGTGGAATGAAAAGGGTTATAAGACTTACGCTAACCCCAATGAATAGACTGTGGCGGGCCCCGTAGACAATACGGCTCCACAAATCCCTTCCTAGCCCATCGAAGCCAAGGGGATACGACTGAGCAGCAGGCTTGAGAATTTTACTTAGATCTTGAAAATTGGGATCATGAAGGGTGAAGAATCCAGGAAAAAGGGCGAGGAGGAGTAGAAAGATCGAACCCGCCAGGGACAGGATTCCCAATACTTTCTGTCCGGGACTGAGATTAATCTTGATACTTCGGATCCAAGAATCGATAGCTTCCCTCTACGATGAAATTTACAAACATAACTCCTAGACAGGAAACCAGGACCGATGCCAAAATCACGTTGTAATCACGCGACAGGATTCCCTGCAGAATATAAGTTCCAATACCCTTATAAGCGAAAAGTGTTTCCGCTACCACGGCACCCGTCAGGAGATTTCCAAACTCCAGACCGATCAGAGTCACCGTGGGAACCAGGGTATTTCGAAATCCGTGGGAAATTACCACCCGCCACTTACTCAAACCCTTGGCATAGGCGACCAGGATATAGGGCTCTTCTAAGATCTCCAGCAATTTATTTTGTACCACTCTTTGGAGAAATGCCGCTGGCCTTAATCCCACTGTAAGAGCCGGTAATACCAGGGCTTGCGGAAGCTCAGTACCCGAGACAGGCAACCACCCCAGCACCAGGGAGAATACCACCATAAGAACCAGTCCGAACCAGAAAACCGGGGTAGATAGGAAAAGAGTTGTGATCAATCTCAGGACCTGATCAATCCAGGTTCCTGAGAAATATGCACCGGCTATTCCAGCACTCAGACCGATTATGACCAGCAAAACTAACCCGCAGAATGCTAACAGCGCGGTGTTAAACACCCTGATCTTCAACTCCTGTCGAATGTCCTCACCGGTTATCAGGCTCTTGCCAAAATCAAAGGTAAAGAATTTTAATGCGTAAACCCCAAGTTTTTCAGAAAGATTCAGCTTCTCACGACTCATTCTTTTGCGCAGTTCGGACTCGGAGACTCCCCTGTCCAATCGTGAAAGGACTGGATTTCCTGGTACCATGGTCATCACCCAGAATGTGAGAAAGAAAACACCCGCGAGAGTGAGAAACATCCGAAGTAGGGATGCGAACAGGAACTTCATGGATATTAAAAGTGACTTATTTCTTGTCTGAAATCTTGAGAACCGCCAGAAAAGCTTCCTGGGGAACCTCTACCTTTCCAACCATTTTCATACGCTTTTTCCCCTTTTTTTGCTTCTGAAGGAGTTTCTTCTTTCGCGTAATGTCACCTCCGTAACATTTCGCAAGAACGTTTTTTCTCATGGCTGGGATCGTGGATCTAGCTATTGCGCGAGCACCCAACATGGCCTGTATGGGTACTTCAAACATTTGCCGAGGAATCAAGCCCTTCAGAAGTTCCACCAGTTCGCGTCCTCGGTGATAGGCGGCATCCTTGGGTACAATCATGGTGAAAGCATCAATAGGCTCCCCAGAGATAGCTATCTCCATCTTAACCAGCTTTGCCCTTCGATAACCTATGAAGTCATAGTCCAGAGATGCATATCCTTGTGAACAGGATTTTAGTCGATCAAAGAAGTCCAGGATCATCTCACTCAGGGGCATCTCATAGGTTAAGATCACTCGAGACCGATCCAGATATTTCATATCCACATAGGTAGCTCGCTTTTGCTCACACAGATCCATCACCGAACCTATGTATTCCTTGGGCATATAAATAGAAATCTTGATGTAGGGTTCTTCGATGTATTCAAATCGGTTGGGATCAGGCAACTTACTTGGATTATCAATTTCCCTGACTTCCTCGTCGGTGAGAGTGATGCGGTAAACCACCGAGGGAGCGGTAGCAACCAGATCAAGATCAAATTCTCTCTCCAATCGTTCCTGAATAACTTCTGAGTGTAAAAGTCCAAGAAAGCCGCAGCGATATCCGAAGCCAAGTGCCTGAGAAGTGTCCGGATCATAAGAAATTGAAGAGTCATTCAGACTCAGTTTTTCTAGAGCAGACTTGAGATCCTCATAATCCTCGGAATTGACAGGATATAGACCACAAAAAACCATCTGGCGAACCGGCTTGAAGCCAGGCAAAGGAGTCACGGATTTCTTCGTCGCATCCATGATCGTATCGCCGATAAGGACATCCTCAAGTGATTTTACAGAAGCTGTCAGGTAGCCAACCATCCCAGGATATAAAATATCCACCCTGGATTCTTCAGGGGTGAAAACGCCTACTTCCGAGACTTCGAATTCCTCATCAGCGGCAAACATCCGAATCTTAGTACCCCGGGTTATTTTTCCCCCGTAAACCCTGACAAAAATAATTGCACCTCGATAGGATTCAAATTTTGCGTCAAATACCAGTGCCCTGAGGTCGAGGCTATTTTCCACATTAGGGGGAGGAAATACTTGATGTATCTTTTCCAGGATCAGGTCGATGTTCGTACCATTTTTTGCCGAAACCTGGGGAATCTCAGTAGCATCTATTCCCAGAAGTTCCTCGATTTCCTCGGCGACTTGGTCGGGGCAGGCCGCCGGAAGATCAATCTTGTTGATTACCGGCATAATCGCCAGTTCCTGCTCCAGTGCCATGTACATATTTGCAATTGTCTGAGATTCGGCTCCCTGTGCCGCGTCTACTACCAGAATAGCTCCATCACAAGCGGAAAGAGCCCTGGACACCTCATAGGTGAAATCCACATGCCCCGGAGTATCAATAAGGTAATAGATGTAGTCCTTGCCATCACGAGCTTTGTACAAACATTGGATAGCCTGGGACTTAATGGTGATCCCGCGCTCTCTTTCGATATCCATACTATCGAGTAACTGATCCTTCATCTTGCGGTCACTAACCGTTCCGGTAAGGGAGATGATGCGATCGGCAAGGGTAGACTTGCCATGATCAATATGGGCGATGATTGAAAATATTCGAATCCGACTGGGATCGTAGTGCATTTGAAACCTGGAATGGGGCTTGAAGTAAGTCAAAAACTAACAGATAGAGGCAGGAAAAGAAAGCTCTGAGAGATTCGAGTCCATGAAGCTTCACTCAGGCGGACGATTTCTGAAAACTCTATAAAGGAACTTTGGATTGCCCAGGATGTAGCGCTTGAACATTCTTCTGGGTTCAATGAGATATCGAAAGAACCACTCCATACCGAATTTACGAAAAAATCCGGGAGCTCTTGGTACTGTCCCTGCCAGGTAATCAAATGCAGCGCCAGCACTTAAGCAGCAGTTCACCGATATACGATCTTTATTACGCCGAATCCACTTTTCCTGGAGAGGCATTCCTAAACCTACAAAAACAACATGGGGAGCAGCCCTGATGATTTCAGCTACGGCTAATTCCTCAGAAACATAACCATGAACTGAGCCACACAGATTCAATCTCGGAAATGTTTGATGAACCCTTTCAACGGCCTTTTGCAGTACCGCTTGCCGGGCACCATAGAAAAAAACCCTTAGCCCTTCCTCTTGCGCCCAGGATAAGAATTGAGGCATCCAGTCGGCATAGGTAATTCGATAGGGTATCTCCCCCCCCCTTTGATTGACCGCAAAGCGCACACCCTCTCCATCACAAAAAATATGCTGGGTAGTCTTCAGAATTTCAAAAAATTCTGGATCATCAAAACAAAGATTCACACCATGGGCATTGAGATTGAGAATCTCAATGGAGTGCTGATGTTTTACCGCTTCAGAAATCCTGTTATGGAGTTCTTCAACGGTCCATTCCTCAAGTCGCATTCCCAGAAAATTAATTGCCATATGTCTTACCCGCCACCTCCAAAATACCCCTTGTATACCGCCTTAATAAAGTGTTAGGAATGTAGACTGTCTTGGAGTTCCGCTATGAGTTTTCGAAGAGAAACCTGGATAAACATCATTCTTTGTATAGGCTTCCTTCTATTAGGGGTACTCTCTTTTGTCTTCCTGAAGTTCACCAAACCGGGACTTGAGAAGCGTCCAGAAGAGGTTAGAGCCCCACAACTACACACCCGTACCTTGAAACTAAAAGACCTACCCATCAAGTTTGAGGCCTACGGCAATACAAGCTCTGCGGCCCAGGCAGAGGTACGCATAGAAGTACCTGGCAAAATTGTCTTCCTCAGTCAAAACTTTCGCGAAGGAGGAATTCTAAAACGGGGCGAGGTGATGATCAGAATTGATCAACGCGAGTACCATCTAGCCCTGGAAAAGGCCCGTGCGACTCAGTTGGCAAAGGGAGCGTCCCTGGAACAGGTCCTTCAAGAGCGCAGTAATCTTAAGAAAAGCCTTGAGCTGTCCAGAAAAAATCTAACCCTTAACGAAAAAGAATTGAAACGTTACAAGGAAATGGTCAAGGAGCATACAGTTACCGATCAGGCCTACGAGAACATTCTTCAAAAGGTGCAGCAGCAACGATTACAGGTTCTTGGTCACGAAAATGCCCTGGCCCAGATTCCCCATAAAATCACGCTTCAAAGAGCCAATATATCCTCTGCCAGAATCTCAGTTCAGGAGGCCATGATCCGCCTTGAAAGAACCGAAATTCGAGCTCCATTTACAGGAAAACTTAACGATCGAAAAGGAGAAGTTGGTGAATTTCTGGGAATGGGAGTTTCTCTTGGCAGACTGGTGAGCCTCGAGTCACTTGAACTTAAAATTCCCGTTCCTCAATCAGAAATCAAAACTCTCTTAGGAAACAGCTCAACGGGTATCGCGGATCTACCATCCGCCGGGAAACAATTGCGGCTCGATGATTCAAGACGGTTTGTCAAAATTGACCCGGTGGCTCCAAAAGGCCCTGGTGTTCTGGGGAAAATCTCGCGGTTTGGAGCGGCTTATGATCCAAAAACAAGGACTCTTCCCGTCTATATTGAATTTACTAACACCCTTTCAAAGGACAATTTAAACGACCTCTTTTTACACCCCGGCACCTTCTGTAAGGTAGAGTTTACCGGGGATATGCTCGAGAATGTCTACGAAGTGGATCGAACCGCTCTGCTTAATGACAGGGTTCAGGTTATCCGTGAAGGAATGGTGCACACTGTGACGGTTGAATTAGCCAGGGATCAAGGTGCTACGCTGTGGGTACGGGGGGCCTTTGAAAAAGGAGATGAACTGATCCTTCGCTATACAGAGCTTTTCGAGGACGGAAAAAGAGTCATTGCTGTAACCAAAAAAGCACTTTTATGAACCTGATCCGAATTGCACTGAAAAATTCAGTGGCGATGAATCTCTTGCTCATCGTTCTCCTGGCGTGGGGCATGGCTTCCTTTTACCAGGTACCACGGGAGATGTTTCCCGAGTTTCAATTTGACCTGGTTAATGTTTCGGTCTCTTACCCAGGTGCTTCTCCCGATGAAATTGAAGAGAGCATTACCACCCCTATCGAAGAAAGGGTGAGCAGAATCACCGGGATCGAAGAGATTCGATCTACATCCTCCGAATCCTTTTCCTCCCTGATGATTGAGGTTAGCCCTGACTTCGATCCTTCTGAGATACGCGACAAAATTGAAAGTGAAATCAATCAAATAGTTACCTTTCCTCGTGATGCCGAAAGGCCAAAAGTGATTGATATCATCAGAAAGACCCCAGCCATTTTTGTTGGAATCTACGGCGATGTATCAGAAGAAGGACTCAAGTCGTTTGCGGATGGTATCCGCGATGAACTCCTCTTGTTTCCCACGATTTCCCAGGTAGATTATCTCGATGCCCAGGAAAGAGAAATTTCCATTGAAGTTTCCGAAGAAAAATTACGCCAGCACGGACTTAATTTCAATTTCATCGCGGACAGAATTCGCCGGAATTCTATCAATTTACCCGGGGGAACAATCAAGTCTCGACAGGGGGAAATCCTGGTCCGTACCATGGACCAAAAATACACCGGTCAGGAAATGGAAGGCATCATTCTGCTGAGTACAGAGGATGGTTCCAGAGTCCTTCTTAAGGATGTGGCGGAAATTAAGGATTCCTTCAAAGACATCCACTCCGCATCTCTTCTAGATGGAGTAACCGCTAAAGTTCTGCGTATTTATAAGACCGGGAATCAAGATTTGATCCACATCACTGACGTGGTAAAGGAGTTCGTCGAAAACAAGCAGAAGGATTTGCCGGGGAATATAAAGATGATTACCTGGGGTGATGTTTCACGCATGGTAAAGGGCCGCCTGGCATTGATGGAAAGAAACGGCTATATGGGCCTTATTCTCGTCTTTTTGGCTCTAACGCTCTTTTTGGAGCTCAGACTGGCATTTTTCGTCGCGCTTGGGATCCCCGTCAGTTTCCTGGGCAGCTTCATCTTTATGAATTATGCGGGCCAAAGCATCAATATGATTTCCATGTTCGGCATGATCCTGGTTCTTGGTATTGTCGTTGACGACGCTGTGGTCGTTTCCGAGTCTATCTTTCAAAAAATGCAGGAAGGAAAAAACCGGTTTGAAGCGGCCTTCTATGGCACCATCAAAGTTATGTGGCCCGTATTGGCTTCTGTGTCCACCACGATCGTCGCTTTTGTACCCCTGTATTTTGTGGAAGGACACATGGGTAAATTCTTCGCTATTTTACCTTTTGTAGTCGTCATGGCCCTGCTTCTTTCACTGCTCGAATCCTTCTATATACTTCCGGGTCACCTTGCCCATCATCTACGCATGGATCGGCCTGCGGATTCTTTTTCAAGAGTTCGTGAGCGAATACAGCAATCGGTACGTTGGTTTATCTCAGATGTATACCTCACGCTGGTTAAGATCATCCTAAAATACCGCTATAGTGCTTTATGCGGAGCATTGGGTCTACTTATTTTTTCCATCGGTCTAATCGCGGGAGACCGTATCAATTTCGTGTTCATGCCCAAGACGGACCAGGATATGGTAAAGGCGTCTGTTGAGTTTCCCGCCGGCACTGATTATCGACAGTCAGAAGAAGCGGCAAAGCTTATCCTCAGGGAACTGTGGAACTCCCAGAGGGATATGGAATCCAAGCGTTTAGCGGGTCAGAGATTTCCCTTTATTGAGCATGTCTATTCCAGAGTTTGGTCTGGTGGGGCCTCCTTTACGGTGGAGCTGCATCCTGCGGAGGAACGAAACATCTTCTATGATGAGATTCTCAAGGTCTGGCGTAAGAAGGTTGGGGAGATCCCCGAAGCGGTATCCCTGGTATTTGAGACCCGCAACCACGGCCCTGGTGGAAACGCGATTGAGCTGCAGATAATCGGGGATGATTTTGTCGCTATGGAAGCGGTGAGCGATGAACTTCAATCTGAGTTAAAAGCCTATCCCTTCGTGAAGGACGTACGAGATAACTCCAGGGATGGAAAATTGGAGGCAAGACTGGTTCTAAAACCACTGGCAAGAAATCTGGGTCTGGATCTGGCAGACGTAGCAATCCAGATTAAACAAGCATATTTTGGTGAACAAGCTCTTCGTATACAACGCGGTAAAGATGATATCCGAGTCTATGTACGCTACCCGAAATCTGAGCGAGACTCATTGAACTCTTTGAAAACCCAGCGAATTCGAACCCCCGGCGGATTAGAAATACCTTTTGAAGAAATTGGTTTTTTTAACTTTACACGAGGTTACTCCGCAATCAATCACACCTCTCGTTTCAGAGAAATCACGATCACCGCTGATGTTGACTCTACCAGGGGAAATTCCAGCCGCCTTGTCGCGGCGATGAAGAAGGCTGCTGTTCCCTCCATACTTGGTCGCCATCCGGGAGTAAAAGTGGTCTTTCGAGGCCAGACAGAAGAAAGACAGAAGTCTATGAACTCCCTTTACATTGGATTTATCGTAGCTCTGCTGGTGATCTATTCCATCCTTGCCAGTGTTTTTCACTCTTATATTCAGCCCTTGATCATTATGTTCGCCATTCCTTTTGGATTCATTGGAGCAATCTTTGGTCATGTTCTCATGGGGCATCAACTCTCCATTATGTCCATGTTTGGCCTGGTGGCCCTCACTGGAATTGTGGTCAATAATTCTTTACTTCTCATTGATTTTATCAATAGACGCGTGCGGGCAGGCTCCCCTTTTCTGCTGGCCGTAGTAAAGGCAGGTCAGGAAAGGTTCATGGCCATATTTCTTACCACAGTGACAACCTTTTTAGGGGTCACACCCATGCTCTTTGAACGCTCAATGCAGGCTCAGTTCCTTAAACCCTGCGTGATATCCCTGGCCTTTGGACTGGTATTCTCAGCAGTCTTTACGCTGCTCTTAATACCCTCAATCTATGTCATCCTCTATGACATTTATGGATATCTTAAGTATCTCTACCACGGCCACGCCTATCCCCGTGAATTTCTGCTCAGAAAGGCTTCCTCCCAGGAAGTTGCATTCTTCTCCCAAGACACCCATATAGATTGAGGTTCCGTACTCTTCAAAACTTGTTGAATTTCCCCTCAGGGTGTATATAATTCGGGATCTGAACCACAAGGGGATTTCATGAATCAAAACCGTTTTCCATACGATCCTGAAACATTGCCGAGAGAACTTGAGAGGCATTATATCTGTGCATCGCAGGAAGAAATTCAGGCTATGCTAGAGGAGGTAGACTGCTCGAAGCTTGAAGACCTCTACGCTCATATTCCCCAAGAGGTTTTAATGGAAGATCCCCCAGAGATCCCCAGGGAATTAGCATATGTAGAAATTGCGGATCACCTGGAGGAGATCGCTAATAAAAATCGAGTAGGCATTTCCTTTTTAGGTGATGGATTGGCTGACTATAACACCCATCCTCTGCTTCCTTTCCTTTGTAATATTCGAGGCCTGACTACAGCCTATACGCCCTATCAGCCCGAACGTTCCCAGGGAACCTTGAACTCTCTATGGATCTACCAGAGTTGTTTGTCCATGCTGACCGGATTCGAAGCCATCAATGCCTCCATGTATGATCGGTCAACCTGTCTTTATGAGGCTATTCAGTGCTCGGTGAGACTTCAAAGGGGTTCAAAAACAGCCCTGGTGAGCGAAACCATCTATCCAGGAGATTTGGAAGTTTTAAGAACAATGGCGCAGGACACAGGTCTAAAAATTGAAGTTTTCCCTGCTAATCAAGAATTGGGAATTATAGATCTCCAGTACCTTGAGCAGCGCATAGAGGAATTACAAGGGGATCTCGCTTGTATCGTTTTTCCACAGGTCAACAATTTTGGGAACCTTGAGGAAGTTCACTTTCTCACCAATATCGCCAAGGACCATTCAGTTCGCTCCATTGCCATTATCGATCCCTTGCTTCTGGGACCAGGAGGGCTTCTGGCCCCCAGGGAATTTGGCGACTGCGGCGTAGATATGATTGTCGGTGAAGGCCAGCATTTGGCACTCGGACCTAATTATGGGGGTCCGGGACTTGGAATCTTTGGCATTCGATTCAACGACTCCTGCCGAAATGACCTCAGATCCTCAGCCGGCCGCTATGTAGGTCTGGCAAAAGATGAGGCCGGGGCAGACTGTAAAGTTCTGGTCATGTCTACCCGTGAACAACATATCCGTAAGGAAAAGGCCACTTCCAACATCTGCTCTAACCAATCCTTTGTCGCTACTCTTGCCGGAGCCATTCTCCTGGCCCGTGGAGATCGGGAGCTTGGGACCGCGCTCCAGGCTGGCAGGACTATGGCATTAAAGGCAGCTAGCGCTCTCACACAGATTTCAGGGGTTCATCTAGCCTTTGGCATGACTCCTTTTTTCAATGAGGTTACCCTGAAGTTAGATCTTCCTATTGACCCGCTGATCAAACTAGCGGCTTCAGAAGGAATCGAGCTGGGTGTAAATGTATCTTCTCGAAGACGGGAGGGTAAATCCAACCTGCTCCTCCTATCCTTCTCCGATCGCCATAGCGCTGATGATCTTTCCAGGTTGATCGCATTCTTTGAATCTCAATTTGGAAAAAGAGGTAATGAGACCGACAATATCCCCCTGGTTCCCCTGGAGTATCTGCGGGAAGAACCTCCCGGGATTCCCCATCTTCCAACTGCTAAAATCGAGCAGCACTATCGAGAATTAGGCCGCCAGAATATATCTCCTGATGAAGGTCCCTATCCGCTGGGATCCTGTACGATGAAATATAACCCCTATATCAACGATTATTGCGCCTCTTTAAAGGGCTTCACCTCTATTCATCCCCAGGCAGATGAATCCAATACACAAGGGTGTCTTGAGATCCTCTATGAAACTCAAGAGATCTTTAAGAGTCTTCTAGGACTCCCTGCTGTCACTACTCAGCCTGTAGCTGGCGCCCAGGGTGAATTGGTTGGTGTAAAGATGTTTCAGGCTTATCACCGAGATAATAGTGAGGGAGCCAGGGACATTCTTCTCATACCCCGCTCCGCACATGGGACAAATTACGCAACGGCTACAGTCTCGGGCTTCAGCCCCACAAAAGAAAATCGAGATGCCGGACTGAAACTGGTAGAAGCGGATAGCTCCGGTTTGATTGATCTGGATCAACTTAAAGAATTGATTGCGAAGTACGACAATCGTATTGCCGGGATCATGGTCACGAATCCCAACACCTCAGGAATCATGGAATCAAAGTTTCAGGAAGTGGCTGAATTGATTCATTCCGTGGGCGGCCTCGTTTACATGGACGGAGCAAATTTAAACGCTATTTCCGGGTGGGTTCATCTTGGAAAACTTGGTGTTGACGCGGTACATAGCAATCTCCACAAAACTTTCTCCATTCCACACGGAGGCGGGGGACCCGGGGATGCGATTGTCGCGGTGAGCAAAAAACTCATTGATTACCTCCCCGGAGTCCAGGTCAGAAAGAATGGAGACTCCTTTGAGACCTTCAAGCCCTCCAAATCAATGGGCCCTATCCATCGTCATCATGGTAATTTTGCACACAAGGTGCGCTGTTATACCTACCTTCGAGCATTAGGGCCGGAAGGTGTTCGGAGAATGTCTGCTATCGCGGTACTTAGTGCGCGCTATATGTTCTCCAAACTTTCCAAAATCTATCCCTGTCTCCCCGCTGAGAGTAAAGAACCCCGCATGCACGAATTCATCCTAACCCTGCTGGAGGAGACTTTTGAGCGGGTAAAGGCCACTGGAATCAAGCACGCGCTAGTGGTACAGCGAGTCGGTAAACTATTCCTGGATTTCGGGCTCCATGCGCCCACCGTAGCCTGGCCGGAAACCTATGGATTGATGTTGGAACCAACAGAGAGCTATTCCAAGGCAGAACTGGATCGATTCATTGATATTGTTGAGGAAATACGGGATCTGGTACGCGCCCATCCAGAAGTTCTACACACCGCCCCCCACTTCACCCCTGTGGAGCGAATCGATGAGGTTAACGCCAATAAGAACATCCAGCTCATGGAATGGATCAAGGAACTCCCCGAGGTACCCCAGGATAGAATTTCACCCCAGGAACTCGCTAAAATGGACGTAAAGAAAATCAGCGCCGAAATCCTCAAAGTCCATCACGAACGGATGAACAGAGGAAAAGAAAAAGAAGCCGAAGCTTCTTAAAGAAACAAAGTCCTTATGTGCTAGCTGCATTGCGGCGGGTCCTGTCACCGGCAACAACCCCCATTCCATTGCGTTTGCGTAGGGTCTTCTTTCTATGGCATCACAGGAAACGCCGGACACTTCCAAGGGAAGTGCTCACGGCTTAGTAGGTAAATTACCAAGTAGCCCTGAAAAACTCTTCACTCCCTACACCGCTCTACACTCCACGGGGACCCCGTTGCCCAGCGCCACCCGCAAAATTGGCCTCGATTAAAAAAGCTAAACAAGGTATTTTTCCAATGTTCTTTGGTGGGTGGCTCCGTGCAATGGGGTCCCTGTGGAGTTTGGCGTAACGCAGGGTAGTCGGGCTTTGCTTTGGCTTGAACCTGGCTCATGAATTTGCCGTGCCAGCTCTGCCAGGAGATGCTCGGCGTTGTTTGCTATTGCTCTGGACAATATCCCTTCGTGCGCTGAACGGAACGGGGTTATTGCCGGTGACAGGACCCGCCCCTCTGTAGCTCGACCTCTAAAAAAAAGATTCAAATTTTTTTAACTAGAACTTGCCATTTTTAGAAAATTCCCTAATCTGGTAACTTAACGGTTACTTAGTACTGGAAATTCAAAAATGAACTTAATCTACATGGCAATTCCAATATTTATATTGAGCATCATGCTCGAAGCGGCCTGGTGCCACTATAAGAAGAAAAAGCTTTATCGCCTCAATGATGCCGTCAATGACCTTTCCTGCGGGATTTTTGAACAAATCGTAAATATTTTCACGAAGGGATTTATTTTTTATAACTTCTACGCTGTGAGTAAAGCCCTGGCTTTAACCCACTGGTCACAGACCTCCTGGATTGCCTTCCTCATCACCTTCCTTCTGGGTGACCTGGCCTACTATTGGTATCACCGCTGCGCTCACAGGGTTAAAGCTATTTGGGCGACTCACATCGTGCATCACCAGAGTGAAGAATATAACCTGGCCGTTGCCCTGAGGCAGGGAGCATTTAGTAATTTTTTCTCCAGTCTCTTTTATATCCCCCTCGCCATCCTGGGAGCCGACCCGGTTCACTTCGCCATTGGTCATTCCTTGAATCTGATTTACCAATTCTTCATTCATACACAGCTCATCAACCGTTGCCCTGCTCTTATTGAAATGGTCATGAACACCCCTTCCCACCATCGAGTTCACCATGGCAAAAACAAACAATACATTGATAAGAACTACGCCGGTGTTTTCATCATCTGGGACCGCTTATTCGGTTCCTTTGAAGAAGAAAAAGAAGAAGTTCAATATGGGATCACCACTCCTCTAAGGAGTTTTAATCCCATTTGGGCCAACCTGCACTACTGGGTGGAAATATCGCAGATGGCTTCGGCCACCAAAGGCGTCTTGAACAAAATATGGATTTTGATAAGCCCGCCAGACTACCTACCAGAAGGCTATGTTCATTCTAAGGAAGAGCCCACTCTCCAAAAGCAGGATGTTAAAAGCCACGATCCTCAGATTTCTGGTAGAGACCAGATCTATGTATTTCTAAATGGATTATTGATCCTGGTAGGAACTTTTATATACCTGGGGATTCAACCCAGCCTTGGAATTATCTGGACAGCGTCATTCGCAGTCATACTGGTAGTGAGCCTGTGGAGCCTGAGCACCCTGGTAGATAGAAAATCCTACGCCTGGAAAATCGAAAAGCTAAGAATAGCCGCACTAGCAGTGATTTTCCCCATCTATACAGGTATGGTCATTTGAGGTTAGAAGGGGAATAATGAGCTGCGGTGCAGCGGGTCCTGTCACCGGCAATCACCCCCCAAAAAAAGACCCGAGAGCAACGAGGGATTTTCCCAATTTTATCGTGATGCGAGGGCCGGAAATTTTGGGTAGGGTTGGGATTTCAGCAGATGTGCATGGAAGTTGATTGGGACGAAGGACGGTGCATCGTACCGTTCAAGGAGTAATCAGCTTTCAGGTGCTTCTGATGGAATCACAAATCACCCAAAAATTTCCGGTTCTCGCATCACCTTCCGGTTCGGAAGCCTATTGTGGTTTCCCATCTTGAGGGGGCTGCGTCTGCTGCTAAGGCGAAGATTCCGGCGTTTTCTCCCTGGGCCCAATAGCCTCCACGATGCATTGCTCCGGGTAAGCCAGTGACCCAGCTCATTCTATCGTTGGTAAAAGCTTTTCCGTTGATATTATAGGTGAAGTCGGAACCGTACTTGGACCCCCAGGCATCTAGACCTTCACCCCTTGAGATTGTCATATCTCTGCCGAATTGGCCCCATTCTCCAACCCATTCCCAGAGATTTCCAGCCATACCCACCACTCCAAAGCGGGAGAAGTCCTGTGATGAAATCACTTTCCAGTCATTTCCATCTACCATCTGGTTTCCAGAGCTTCGAATGGTCCCCATGGCAGCCGTCTGCCACTGGGAGTTAGAGAGAAGCCGCTTTCCAGCATTCGCCGCGGCTTGTGCAGCTACAAACCAGGTCATACCAGTAGAACCTCTACGTCTCTGTGAGAATGCCATCCAAGTGGGTGGAACCTTGTTGTTTCCACTGGAACGCATCACAGGACTATCATCTTTGAATTCCCCGCCAGCATAGTTGAAACCTACATCAATAATCGCCGAAGGGTACTTATCAACCCACGTACTGCCCGCACGAACCTGAATATCATCCTGACCACATCGAGCGGCTGGCATACGGGGGTTATAGCGGTTATTGAGATGGGTTCCAGGAGGTAATTGATCTTGGTTACCATCATAGTACCCTACGGTACTCCCATTAATCTTCCAATTGGTTGGGTTTCCTGGATCACTGATTCCTCGGTCAGCCTCATATTCCCGATAGTACTTCCAGACTTTACGTCTCGAATCCCAACCAATCCAGAGGGCATTTTTGAGCAGGTATGGAGGTGCCTGGTCAAACTGCGGCCAAAACTTTGCGGGAATGGGGTTGAAGTTCGAAGCTCTTATATATCCACGATCATTTCCGGGCCTGTCATCCACATGGAGTAGAGCTGTAGGTTCGCCAATTCCAATACCAAAGGACTTTACTAGAAACAGAGCACTAGATTTAACCTTTCGAGGAATAGAGATCTTTTGCTTTGTTCCATTGAATCCAAAGTTTCCATCACCTTCTATGATGAGATTTTGTCCTCCGGGAATGGTGGAAAAATCACCCCTGGCCTCATTTTGAAATCCTCCCAAGACAGCGGATCCTTCTCCTGAGGCACTATTTCCCGAACCTCCGCCAACAATGGAGTTTTTCGATCGGGAAAGATTAAGAGATCCCCCCGCGATAGTACTATTTAAGCCAAGTGCTTTGTTAGACTGACCACCGCCAACTGTGGAGTTAACTCCAGAAGCCACATTTACATTTCCCCCGCCAACATAGCTTTTCAAACCAGAGGCTGTGTTTAGATTTCCCCCAGCTATGGCACTGAGTTCCCCGGAGGCCGTATTGACATTCCCACCCCCAATAAAACTTCGGATTCCCGAGGCCGTGTTAGCGTTTCCTCCAACTACACCAGCCCCATCTCCAGGAACCTGATTTCGATATCCTGCCCCCAGGAATCCATCTAATCCGCTCACAAGGTTTCCGACTCCCGCTACTACCGCGCTCCTCTCGCCGGTAGCCTGGTTACGATCCTTTCCAGAAGTAGCACCTTTAGCACCTACAAAAGCTCCCGAGGCATGCTTTCCAGGAACCGGAAGGTCCTTGCCAACATCAATGCACTTTTTGCCTGACTCATCACAGATCTGACGAACCCTCAAGGTCCCTGCAACATGAAGTAATCCAAGGGGAGTGGTAGTACCGATACCCACTCTCTTACTGCGGCTGTTTACGACCAGGTTAGCGGGTCCTACCCTGAAACCTCCCTTTATTGCAAGGTAATCCAGGGTCCCAACCCTGGTGATTTCCTTCTGGTAAGGAGTCCGTAAAGAGCCATAGAGGCCGCCAAGAGAATCTATCCTGGTAAATTTCGCCGGTCCGGGAATCTTCAGCCCGATCCTGGCAGCATCAATTTTTACACCCGTCAGGATGCCCCCTCCAATTCCCACGCTGGATGAATCCTGAAAGGCCATCGACTTAAGCTTTAAGATTTTCCTGGCTTTCGCGCTTGTGATCGGCTTTACCTTTGAACCGTCACGAACAAGAATTTGATTTTGAAGGGGTGGAAGAGCTGCCAGACTAGATAGGGTTGGATGAAAGGGCTGTACTTGCTTACCGATCTCCAACCCAAGATTTTTACGGGCATCCTTGGGAGTACTCGCCCCGGTCCCTCCATCAGTGACAAGGATATCTTGAATTCCTGAAATCTTACCGCCTTCAATAAGCACCTTACGAGAATCTTGAGAAGCGATAGAACCTATATTTCGAGCTTTAAGATCCCCATAAATCAGCACACTTTGAGCTACAAGTTTCTTTTTCAATTCCAAGCTATCCGCTCTCACTCCACCTGAAATTTCTACCTCAGCCTTCCTTCGATTGGATCCAAGAGTAATTTTGGATTTTCTGGTATCAATTAGAATCCGGTCCCCACCCAATCTGACATCACCAGCCACACTCAGGCTCTTGAGGGTGCCGACACTCTGAATCATAGGTTGCTGAGGCGATTGAACCTGACCAAGAATTCCGTTGCGAACTTCTACATGGGTAAAGGTGGCAAAGGCTGGAAAGGATTCACCAATCAAGACTCCGTCAAGACTGGTTCCTTGAATTTTTCCACCGCGAATATTCACAGCCGATGCAGATTGGTGTGCAAGGGATTCTAACCCTAGATAAGATCGAACTTCTGTTGCTGTTCTTGTTGCCAGAGAGGAACCTGTGTCAAAGAGCATCGACATGGTTTTTGCTCTCTTTGTAGCTAATTTCTCAAGGAGAGGATGATGCTTTTGGACATTCTTTCCAATTTCAAGCCCCAGGTTCTTGCGAGCGTCTATGGCAACACTTGCTCCGGTACCCCCGTCTGAGATTGAGATATCTTCAATTCCACGGATACTTCCACCGGATATATGAACCTCCTGCGCATCTTGAGACGCGATAGTCCCCAGGTTAGCCGCGCGGATACCACCTACCACGGAGAGGGTTCCCGCAGTGAGAGTACCAGAAACCTCCACCGAATGAGCATTCAGGGTACCTCCAACATCAAGAAGAACCTGTGGGTCCCGTGTACCTATCCCCACTCTTCCATACTTATCCAGAACCATGCGGCTTACTGACGCGGAGTCATCAGAAATATAGAGTGCCTGAGGATGAGAAGAAGCCTCAGCTCCCCCCAAACCGATGGTAAAAGTTCGTCCGCCGGGAGCCTGGTTCCTCAATCTCATTACCGAATGACCTCGGCCAGAACCTTGGATAACTCCTAGCGCGGCACTAGAAATACTCTCTCCCGTACCAAATAGCTCCAATTTATGGGTTGGATGCTCGGTACCTACCCCGATATTCCCTCCATCGTGGATATGAATACCCTTGCCTCTTCCGTCCGTAAGGTTTAGCCCCTTCTGATCTCTGGCCATAACCTTTTGAGTAGCGATCTTCGAGCCATTACGCTGCTCGAAGGATCCGAGGACATCAATGTTCACGACATCAGTCAGCCCCACATCTGATTTTGTAACTCGGTGTGGGTTGCCTTTCTGGGCATAGACATGCTCTACGATATTGGAGTTTCTCGGTTCATAGGCCAGATTGAGTCCAGCTTCCAAATTGGAGACCTGTTCGCGTACATAACGGGCAACAGCCTGGCTAGATGGGACTTTCTTGGGATCTTTGGCACTTAGGGTATCTTCCAGGAAACTATAGGGGAGCTGTTTTATATTCTCCACTTGGTCCAGTCCCACCGCTAAAGAATTCAGTCCTTTCAATGCTCTTATAGGAATATTTCGTAAAGAACTACCATCTCCTTCAAATCCGTTAGCACGAACGCGACCGGAGGCATCTAGCTGAAACACAACTTCATTTCCCTTGCCAAGAAGAAGAATTTTGGTTGTATTCTGCTGATCTCCTACAGATCGACTCAATCCCAACTGTAGCTCGGGACCAAAAAGTCCTAATGCGGAGGTTGTGAAAAACTTTCCTCTTCTCGATAAAAAGTATCCTGAAGTCTCCATACTCTTGAGCAATCTGGCCAGATAAGCCTGAGAATCGAAATATTGAAGTCGACGGGACAGCTTGGAAATTTCCTTTGTAATCTCTTGAAAGGAATCGCTATTCCCCTGATTTAATGCGACTTCAGGAGATATTTTAGATGGCGGACCTGCCCATAACCCAGGCAGAGTTATGACAAAAGTTGCCCATAAGAGGAGTTTTTTCTTCATATATGAATATAAATTGGGATTATAGCGAACCATTGGAAGAAGGAAAAGTTACTTCTTCCAAGAGAGAGAGATACTGTCTTTCGAATTCCTCGCTAACCTTATCCCAGGAATATCTCTCGCTCCGACTCCGACACTCCTGGGACATAGTTGATCTCTGTGTTTCTGAAAGGCCTGCCAGGGCTCTATATCCCTCTAGTACCCTCGACATATCATCAAAGGGAACCTCTAGACCGGTGGTATGCTGAGTCACGAATGATTGGAAGGAGGGGATCTGGTTAAGCAAGAGCAAACAACCCGCTGACATTGCCTCTACAACTGATATTCCGAAGCCTTCAAATTGACTCGCCGAAACGAAGATGCCAGCACGCTGGTAGGCAGAGACAAGATCCTCTCTGGAAATTTGACCGAGAAAACTTACTGATTTCTCTAATTTTCTGGCTGAGACTTGCTTTAATAAACCTTCCTTCATGGGACCATCACCTACGATCTCCAAGTGAATTCCCGGGTTCTCCACGCGAAGTGCTTGGATGAGTTTCAGTAAAATTTCTATTCGTTTGTGAGAATACAATCCTCCCACGAAAAGCAATCGATCAGGGTCAGGACATTTAGGTTCCAGGATTCGTAGATCTTCGAGGTGGGCACCGTTTTCCAATACCACCAAGCGCTCACAAACCGTCTCAAAAATTCTGGCATCCTCGTGGGAGCAGGCCATCACCAAATCTACTTTTCTTAAAAAAGCGCGTGTTCGTGTCCGAAACCATAGGTTCTTGACCCAGTTCCAATTCTTGCTATGGAAAAATCCACCATGAGTGGAAAGGACCAGGGGACACGAACCAGTTGCTGGATATTTCTTCTCTCTTAGAGAGACTATTTCTTCCAGAAAGCCATCCGTTCCATGAATGTGAATCAGATCATAATTTTCAATCAGACTCACCTGAAGTTCGGGAATGAACCAGGGGCCAAGGTGACGCGCGCCTACGCGGCGAACAACGCATTTCCCCCACCTGGTCTCAATCTCCTCCACTGGACTAAAAAGATCAGAGGTACTCAGAGAGTGGTCCAGGGTCAAAACTTCCACGTGGTGACCCAACCTGAGGAGATGAGCGGAAAGATGCATCACAAATTCCTCCATGCCGCCCACACACGGGTAAAACTGCCTTACTACCTGCAAAACCCTCATACCAGATTTTCGTTTTGGGAGAGGAAGAAGCGAGGATTTTGAAGCTCCGCCGGAGAAAACTGAAATCCAATCCTTCCACCTTAAGGAACTCTTTGCAATAAGATAGGGTACGGCCAGGAGGAGGGCACCTTTCCAATAGTAAAAAGAATGCACCCATGGATAAACAAGAACCACCACTAGAAGCATCGGAATCTCGGCGGGTTTTAACCGAAATCCGCGGAGTAGTAACGCCCCCAGTACACCGTACATAATTCCCAGGAAAAAGGACAATCCGGGAATGAGTGTGACCACACCTACTAACACCCCCAGCACCAGCAGATCACTCAGGGCTCCCCTGAGCTGAAAAGTGCCTAACTTCCCCTTCTTTAGAGCAGAACCTATCCATCTCCTCCCCTCAGGATTCTTAACCAGGAAATATGCTTCAAAATAGTACTTTCGAGCATCCTTAATTAAGAACCAGGGATCGGCTCCGTCACCAGGATGCGTGGCAATGAGATTTTGAGAGAAGAGAATAACCCCGGTGGAAAGCATTCGTAGTCCGAGGTCGGTATCCTCCCGGAAATGAATTCCAGACGGGTGGAAATACTTCTCGTCAAATCCACCCAGTCGAAGGAAGACTTCCTTTCGATACAGGACGTTTCCGGAACCAAACCCCTTACTAAAATTCTTCCGGGCCGGATGTCTTTCCAGGGGACCCTGCACCGAGTTCACTATTGTAGTTCCCTCAATCCCCACAATATCTTCATCTAGCTTTAACTCACCCAGGTTCTTGAAGTAGTCCCCATCCAGGATCAAGTCATCATCTAGAAAAAGAATCCAGATACTCTCCGCCCGGGCAGCTTTAGCCCCCAGGTTTCGAGAATAAGATGGACCCGCATTAAAATGGTTCCGTAAGATTTTTATGGAATCTCCAAAGCCGGGATCGTCCAGATCAATTTCGGGATGGGAATGATCATCGACTACGATCACTTCCGCAGAAATCTTTACCCCTTGGAGGGCCGCATGAACAGAGTCTAATAATCTGTGCAGCGCATGAGGACGATTTCTACCAGGAATCACGACAGACAGGGAAGTGATGTACGTCACGTACTCTCCTTGCACCCAGGATGAAGGTCCTGAGACTCAAGACGCATCATTTTTAAGAGGAAGAAGAACAAGAAGCTCATGATTTGAACCTTAAATACCGGTTCAAAGAAACTGGTCAAAAAATATGCTCCTACCATTCCACAGAAGAGCTCATAGAATATTCTTCTCCTATGATCATAATCTCCTCCCTTTTGTGACAAGTTCCCAAATCTTCGCAGGGAATTCAAGACAAGAAGAATCACACAGAAGGCAAAACACAAGAAGGCTACAGCCCCTATGAGACCGGTTTCAGCCAATAATCCTGTATAGAATCCATCCGCGTCTTCAAATCTGGTGAGAACAGGATAAAGACCAAGCCCGATCCCTTCGAAGGGATTCTCCAGAAAGACTTTAACCGCCTCTCTATAGTTTTCGAGTCTACCCAGCGTGGATCGAATATTATAAAGAATGACCGGATCATTGGACCCTGAAAAAAGATAGAAAGCACTTACAATTCTATAATAGATATCTTGAGGCAGCAGCTTCAATCCAAGTCCCAGGCAAAGTGGTATTCCCAGAATCGTGAGCGGAATTTTCATCGCCGATTGACGGTCTTTGGCCCAGGAGGTAAAGCGAATCAAAAGAAAGATCAAAAAGGCCACACCCAGGAGAAAAATTCCATTCCTGGAGAGAGCCAATTTTAAGCTTAATAGGTTAATCAAACCGCTTAATACGCACAGGATTCTAAACCCCGTATGATTGAATCGAACCCATCCCATAATCACCAGTAAGATCATTGTTCCTGAAAACATGCTCAATACCAGGGAATCTTCGAAGGTACCCGGTACGCCCAGTCGGATGGTGACTTCACCATCCAAAACATCCGGGAAAGTGAAGTCATTCAATTTCTGCCACAGGGCCACGAGACCCACTGCACACGAGGAACTGAAAAGTACCCCTAAGAAACTGAGAAGTTCTTTCTCCCGGAATCTATCCATGACCCAATAGGTCAGAAAAAAATTCACACAATAGGATATTAGATCACGAAAGGATATTTCAGGTTGGGGAGACCGAATTGACAGAGCAAATAAGATCAGGAGAAATAGGAGACTGGAAAGGAGTACAGAATCCCACCGATCCCGATGTTGTTGTGCAAATCCGTGTGACAGATTCCAGCAGCCAACCATCACCATCAAAGCATCAAACCAATCTAAATTTCTACCCCAGATTTCCAGCCCCTGGGTGGGAAAAAGCGGCATGAACAGCGCCAGAAAAACAAAGATTGAAAACTTAGCCCGGCCCGCCCAGAGATTAGGGAGAAAGAAGGCCAGGAAAAAGGAGAGAACAAGCCCAAAAACTCCTGTAAAATAGACTAGTGTTGCTACCAGAATAATGAGAAGCAGAAAGAGTACAATCCATCTGCCTGAAGGGGGTGACCAGGCAATCATTCCTCTCCAGTCCGGATTTTTGAACTAAAGTCTAAAACTTCATCAACCACTTTCTCCCACGACCACTTCCAGCCTTTTCCATTTACGTTTTCCAACATCTTGGTACGTAGCGCTCTATCTTTGGCCAGACGGACGATATAAATCGCAAGCTCTACCGGGGACTCGAAAAAGAAACCTGTTTTCCCTTCCTCAATCATTTCCAGATTCCCTCCCCTTCGAGTTGCCAGGGTGATTAGTCCGCCCTGGAAAATCCCCTCTGCAAGAGCTAGTGAAGATCCCTCATAATAGGAGGAATTAATCTGAACATGAGCATGGGAAAGCTCTTCAGCCACCTTGTAGGCACTAACATCACCGAGGTAGCGAACACCCTCTTCTTCGGGGAAGCAGCCCCTGGGGCCGAGAACAAGCAGTTCTATGTTCTGCACCTTTTCCCTGGCCAGACGAAAACCTTTTAATATCCAGGAAAACCGCTTTACTTTGTCACTGGTCCTACCGCAAAAGATCAGCTTCAATTGCTTCTTTGAGTAATAACTACTGACTCTCTCCTTCTCTAAACCACCACCAGAAGAGATAAGCCTCAGAGGTCCCCTGTATCCCATCCACCGAATTTCTCGACAAGCCCAGGAACTTACACCAATTATTCCGTCTTTACCCTCAAGAGAACGGCGCTCCAGGAGGAGCCAGTTCCAGAACCGGGGATGAATCCAAAGCCACGGTCTCATCAGTAAATTTCCGAGGATGGTTCCATGAAAGGTGTGTAGGAAGATCTCAGCCTTCGGCAGAGGGCTACTTCCATAGATGGCATGTGTCAGGCAAAGATCATACGTGTTCTGGTCTTTGAGGATAGCGTCCAGGGGATGAACTGAGATTGATTCCTCATCCAATAGAGTGTCGGTATAGAGAGTGACATCTGCGTGTTCTGAAAGAGCTCTGGCGAAGGAAAGAATGTAGCGCTCTACCCCGCCGGTCCTGTTTAGCTGGTATGGAGCAATGAGAACCACATGCATGTTTAACTACTGGATTCCGGAAAGAATGGCTTCACGCTCATCCGCATCAAAGTGAGCTTCAAGGAGAGCTAAATACTCACTGCGATAGTACTCTTTTAAACTCAGGTACCGATTCAAGGCAAAGGACACCTCCTCCAAGAAGAGGTCTTGAGCCAGGGGGCTTCTTAAATAATTGAGATCAGTAAGAAAGGCAATCAGAGTTTCAAAGTAAATAGAGTAGTAGTAGTAGTTCTTAGGATCTAGCTCACAGGCCTTTCGCATATGCTCTACATAAGCCCTGTAACCGTTTTCTGAACTATGGAGTTTAGCTCCTGTTTTTTCAAGATTAGCCCACCAGTAATGAACCTCAGGGTTTCTGGGAAAGAAGTTTGATGAGGTCTGAAACTGTTCCCTTCCCATCAAAAGGTCTTCTTGACTCCCCTTTTTCAAATAGCGCTGCAGAAATGCCCGTCCAAGATAGAAATGGGCCAGATCAGATCGGGGTTCAAGTTTGACCCAGGCCTTGAACACGGGTATTGCTTTCTGCGCGTTTCCAGACTCAAGAAGTCGGGTCCCAACCTCCTTGAGATTTTCTCTTTCCAGTAATCCCAGGGAGAACGAACCGAAGCCTGCCAATAAAATTAAAAAACCTAAAAATCGAATCATCCTTCCTATCATATATACCCAAAAAGAAGCCATTTGTCCGAATTCTCATCCGCGATGAGCTTATTTTGGTCATGAACCTGCAAAGGGAATAGATTCTTGGATTCAAGGAGAAACGTAGCTCATGAATCGAGGACCTTGAAAGAAGGCTTGTGAATCAGAAGCCCTATCAGGCTCCCTTGAACTCCACAAACCCATCCCCGAGTTCTATATTCTGCAACTTCACGGGAATCAATTCCATCAAGGGGAATCGATTGAGGTTCAGGACAGGATTAATTCGATTCACAATAGAACCGGTGACAAACCCTGGGATTTTAAAAGCATTAAGCCTGACGGAGTTAGTTCGAAAATCAACGGTTCTTTTGGCCTGATTTACGACAAATCTGCCTTCCGTTTTCACTCGGGCACTGAAAAATCTATTTTTGATCCGTCCTGAGAAAAGCATGCGGTCCTCAGTCAGTTCAATTTTGGGCCCTCCAAGATTAATGCGTTTTTGATTGGCAGTTAGATAGGTGTTGATGTCTTCTTCATCCAGACGTAGGGAAAACTTCACCTGACCAACGGTGGTAACCTTGAGCTTTCCTTCGCTCATCAGTTTATCAACGTCAAATTTTAGATTTGATACTTTCAATCTTCCTCGACGTATGTTCAGGTTTTCCAGGCCCTGTATGGAGCTATCTCGAAAGACAATCTCCATGAGCTCGAATTTTCCCCTTACAATATCCTGATGGCGGGTTGGATAGAACCTTACCCTGACATCCTTCTGCGCTATCAGGTATTCCTGGAGCCCCTTTCGAAACGCATTCTTGATTTCTTTGACTCCGTAAACTCTAAAAGCACTGGAAATTTGTGGCTCTGAATGAGAATAAAGATCCACATCCAACTTACTTTTCGCGGAGACTGCAGGGACCAGAGAAAGAGCTATGAGAAGGGGGAGGAACCGAATCATACCCAAAACATCGTACAAAAGTATTTAGGTTTTAATACTTTTTGTACGTTTTTGTACTCATCTGAGCTTTTGACTACTAACAATGGAGATAATGAATAAGGTGGATGCGACCAGAAAAATGACTTGAATCAAGAATTCCGTAAGACTGATTCGTTCAGGATACTTTGCTATGGTTGTCAGGCGAGACTTACCCTTCATATAGCGCTGAATCTCGTTTTCCATCTTCTGCATTTCTTGATAAAAATCTTTCAGTGGTTCCTTGGGTGGAATTACCTTGGTTGGGGGAGACATGGGTGGTGCCTGTTGAACCCCTGGCGCGGTTTTCTGGCCTTCGAGCCTTCCCTTCGGGGCTGGAAAAGGAGAGATTGAACTCTTGGATCGAGTTTCCTGGGCACGCTCTCTCCAGCGGGCATAATCATACTCTTCGTATTCCAGGGAACCAGGAGTGGACTTTCCCATAGCTGAAGAATCAGTGGGAGGATTGGTCGGTACCTTACCAGTCTCCTCTAGAATCCTTTGCAAATAGCCATGGAGTTCCGGCACATCGTATCCATGCTTTTTAGCCAACTTAAAATATCTTTGTGCTGTATCAAAATCACCGGACTGAAAATATCCACGGGCCATATCAAAGAAGAACACAGCATTCGCTGGAAATTCAGTATGAGAAGGATCTGGCTTTGGAGGAGGTTCCTTAGTTTTTGGCTTCAAAATTTCTGTGATTAGATTATCCTTTTGGTTCTTTCGTCTGGTCTTAGTTGTTACCCGCCTGGGAGCTGAGCTGGATGGCTCCATAGATGCCTTAGGCTTAGCACCCCTGACAATCTTTTTGGCAGGAGCAGAGGAAGCAGTTGCGATTTGACGTCTTTTTTTCAAGTGAGACCGAACAGGCTGTGGTTTCGACGCCATCGCGGCTTTAGCTGCTTGGATATCCTCAAAAACGATATCCGCTGCCCTTCGTCCTTTCTTAAAGGAACGGTTAATGATTCGAGCTACAGAAATACCCCCATTGTTGACATACAACCCAGATAATCCATCCAGAATCAGGTCCCGGTGTCCTCGGTGGCCAGTAGCAATGACCGCCTTATCTTCAAGCTTAAATCCCACCTGGTACTTACCCACGTAATTTCGTTCGAATAATTCAGGTATTTTCCCCCGTGGATTAGACTTCACACCGTGAAAATAATCTTCCATAAAGCGCGTAACCGCTTTCTCATCCACCGTGGAGAAAACCTCCAGAACCAGAGTTTCTTCCGGGGCAGAATCCAAATCCATTGCTTTACTGTCTCCACGATCAAATCCATCTAGAAGAAAATAAAACTTCTGATACTTCTTTGACTTGCTGTATTTGGGGGGATAGACCAGCTGAAACCCTGGCATCTCAAGGTTAAAGTTTTCACTAAACCTCGGTTTTGACACCTCTACAGATCGTGCGGCATTTGCCTTAGAAGAAACCTCTGCAACGATTTTCTCTTTTTGTGCTTTTGTGGAAGTCGACTCTTTCAGGGGCTGGTCTTTGGAAGCCTGTTTTCTTCTCTGCTTAAACTTCCTGGCCAACTCTTTAGCCCTTTCCCGCCAGGAAGAGCTTGGATTTCTTTTGGCCATCTTTACCTGGCTTCTAGCACCAGGGCTTGATGCGGCTGTTTCTTGTCCTCCTGTTTTTTTCGCGATTCTTGATTCAAATCCAGATACAGATGGGCGCTTTCGTATAGGACGTGACAAATTTTCTGGGTTCCCTTCATCATTCACCGGCCAAAGCATCACATGCATAAGCTGGGGCTGGGAAGTACTCGATGATTTTTCAGCCGATACGAGACGAGTTGGTAAAACTCCACCGTGCCTTTGTTTTTGAGCTTCGGCCAAAGCATAAACCCTACGGTGAAATTCCAGCATAAGCTCAGCAAAGACCTCGTCTAGAAATTTACGGTTGTAACCGGAAAAATCCTTGTTTCTAGCATTTCTAATCCGGTAACGACGCTCAAACCTACGATTCAGTTCGAAAAACCTCTCACCGGTATATGTGTTTAGACCAAACAATGTAATCTCAAGGTTTAGCAGTAAATGTTTTCTATCTTTTTGGTAAGAGTAGTGATTAACTTTTCCGCCTAAGACCGCTTCTATGAGATGAAAATTCCCCAGTCTTCTCAGGGTGGCCGAATTCTGATAGTTCAGCTTTCGAGAAAAGTCTGCCATTGCTTCAGGGGTATCAACCAACTCAATGTGAGGCAGGGATCTCAAAACATCATGGAGATAGAGCCCGAGGTTTTTGGCATCATCCGCAAGGACATTCTCTCCAGGCTCCAAAGCGATTAGTACAGACCTTAAGGGAGCTTGCAACATTGGAATTGGCCCTGCGGACTTCCCTCTATGAGAGCAGCCTGAGCCAAAGAAAAGAGATAGAGCACTCACCCCTATTAAGAAAAAGCGGACTAAGCCTGCCAAAACCCTTTTAGATTCCTGGGTAGCACTATACATTCGCACAAAAAGTTAAATCGACAAGATGTTCTTGTCATATTAAGTGATTTGAACGCCATGTTCAATGGTGGTTGAAAGGAAGAAGGAAGAAGAGAGGTTCCATTCGCATCCTCTGACCTGGACAAACTTCTACTCATTTGTATAATGGGTACGCTATGCCATTTACGATGAAACTTACATATGTCGTCCTATTTTTGGTGCCACTCGCTATCCTTTTGTTCTACATTTTAGGCCTACCGTTTTTGACGCTGTGGGCTGGCGAAGACGCACAAGTCGAAGTTAAAGCCGATGAACTGGATGAAGTCGAAGAGGATACCCTCGGGGGTGTAAGGATTCGACAGGCTAGTGCTGAGTAGATTTGCAATCCGAAGTTGATGGAATGGCTTCGTAAAAATTCCATCACCAATACTTGCTGACGATGAGTTAGCCATGGCTGCCTAAGAGTGCATGCCACGTCAGTTCCAGAGTTCACCGGGCTTTGGAAATCTGGCGTCGATCTTCCGGTGTATACCGATCAGGGGTCCACCTCCTGTGAGATGAATAATCAGGTGGATAAGCCGTGGCTGGTTTGCCAGTGGACAGGTCATGGCCGACAATTAAACACTGAATATGATTGTAGACGGTTTATTTGAATCTTGTACCTGGACGGGAGTTCGATTCTCCCCACCTCCATAAAAAAAAACCGCCCAAAGTAAGGGCGGTTTTTTTTAACTCACTGTTAAAGCCGGGGATGCCCCCTCAGAAACCACCCTCAGTAAGGGCGGTTTTTTTAACTCACTATTAAGGCTGGGGATAGCCCCTCAGAAGACCAACCATAACACCTATTACATCTACCTCCCCATGGATTCGAATGGGTTCCATCGTTGCGTTTGCAGGTTGAAGACGGATGTGATCCTTTTCCTGGTAATACTTTTTTAGCGTCATGGCGCCCTCGTAACACACCACCGCTACCTGCCCGTTTTGGGCATAAGAAGACTCCTCAATCAAAATTAAATCCCCATTTAGTATGTGCTCCTCCACCATGGAGTCACCCCGGACTTCCAGGGCAAATACCGGCTCTCGGTTGCGCAGGATTCCCTCCGGAAGGACTACTTCATCGAATTGTTCAAAAACCTCTACTAGTAGACCTGCCGGAACCACACCACGCAGGGGAATGGAGCGAGCGGAAGAAGGGGTATTTTTCAGTAGGTGAATGCTTCGTTTTTGCTTATGAGAACGACGGATATACCCCTTTTTTTCCAGTGCCTGAAGATGCTGAATCACGGTGGAGTTTGCCGAATACCCAAATCGCTTCTGAATCTCCACAGTCTGGGGAGTCATACCGCGCTCATTCTCATAGGAGCAGATATACTGGTAGATCTCTTCTTGCCTTGCTGACAACTTCATCACCCCTCCAGGATCATTCCCATCAAGAAGAGAATAACCGAGACAGTACCGAGACAACAAGAGTTTGATAGTTGAATGAATGGAGTCCTGGCTAAATCAACCGAATTCAAGTGCTGATTTTCTTGTATTCAACTAGTCAAAGACAAGGTCTGAAAGAGGTCGGGAGCAACAGGTTAAAATGAATCCCGCCTCTTGATCATCATCACTGAGTCCATCAGTAGATTCCGACTCAACCTTTCCGGACTGCATTTTAACTTTGCACGTACCGCAACTACCACTACGACAGGAGAAGTCGATTTCAACTCCTTCTTCTTCAGCTACATCCAGAATATAGTCATCGGCTCCACATTTAATCGCTCTACTGCTAGATTTGAACAAGATGGTGTGGTCGAATTCTTTCCTGGATGCGGTCTTGGTTGTAGCTTTTGTATCCTCCTGCGGCTTTTGATCTGGATTTAAAATCGTAGGACTTCCCGATTCTCCGACTGACTTGACCCTGTCTGACTTTCGGTCTGCTGAAGAAGTCTTTCTCGAATCCTCTTTCGTCTTGCCCTTACTTCCTCCAAAACTCTCTTCATGATAGTTTTGCAGGGGAAATCCAAGCTCATCGAACAGCGTTTTCACTGAGTCCATAAACTCCTCGGGGCCGCAGCAATATACCGAACGTTTTAGAAAGTCAGGACAACCTAATTCAAGCAGTTTTTCAGAGACTCTCCCCGTATAACCCATCCAACCTTCACCAGGAGATGGACGGGTACAAGTAACCAGATATCTGAAATTTGACCGCTGCACAGTCATTAACTCCAGTTCCTTCTGAAAAATAAGGTCGCTTGCGGCTCTGGCGCTATATAAAAAAACAACGTCGCAATCTGCATTTAGATCATGTAGCCAACGGCTCATAGACATACAGGGGGTAATCCCGCTTCCCCCAGCCAGAAACAAAATTTTCCTCAGGGGAGAAGTCAAACAGGTAAATTTTCCATTGGGTCCCCTCCCCTTCAAGCTGTCTCCAATTTTTAAATGATCATGAAGCCAATTAGAAACTAATCCGCCAGGCACTCTCTTCACAGTAATTGAAATTGCATGGGGTCTGGAAGGAGAAGAAGAAATGGTATATGAGCGCAGGATCCGCTTGGAATCAATTTCTAGCTCAAGGGTTATAAATTGACCGGGTTTGTAGCCAAACAAGACTGGAGAAGATCCTCGAAAGACAAAGGTTTTAACATCGTGAGTCTCCTGGACAATGTTGACTACTCGCAATTCAATTTTCCCCCTGGTCCAGGTGTCCGTAGCAGTCTCGCTGAAGATCTTAGGGGCTATCGGGGTGGAATCAGTTTGAAGGCTTGGTTGCTCTTTGGATCTCGGTATTTGCTGGTCATCTAGAGAACCATTAAGCGAATTTTCAACCAGACCTTTTTGAGAAATACCTGATGATTTCTTAGCGTCATCAATTGCCGGTAAGCTTTGTAGGTTCACCTTAAATTCCTCGTAAGCCTCCAGGCTTGGAGTAGTCAGTGATCCAAACAGGGAAGATTTGGACGCGGAAGCGATACGTTTTGAAAGGAAAAGCAAGTCCTGGATTAATAACGTACTTTCAACCTCAGTCAAGCTGCCCAGAAGAGACTGAATATCATTTATCACGTTTCCCTTAAATTCCTCCGAGGATTTGGATTTCACATGGTCTTTCCAAAACTGGGAATAGCCTTCTCTTGTCCGGGGAAGGGCAGAACGTAAGGAATTACTTTTGCACCAATTCTCATTTCCAAGCATTTCTTGAAAGGTATTTGCCTCCTTGACGCTAATCTGAGAACCGGTCTCAGCAATCTGAACAAAAATATCAAATGGGATTTTTACCAGGGCTTCAAATTTTTCCATATCGCGTTAAACTTCCAATTTCAACCAGTACTTTCTTGAAATTAGCCTACCGAAGCAACCATTTTCTGTAGCCTCTCACAAACCGTAATTAAGATACTCTTCCCAATATAAGATTCCTGCTCGATGTAATGATGGAGCAGATCTCCCTTAACAACTATTAAAATGGCATAGTCAGAAGAGATTTTAATAGAAGCTGATCGCTTTTGATAGGTCAAAACACCTAGTTCTCCAATCACTTCTCCGGCTGAAATCTTGCCTACTATTTTCTCATGATTTCCAGTGTCTACAACAGCCTGAGCAGCACCCTCCTGGAGTACATACATATCCTGGGCTGGCTCACCTCTATGGAAAAGCGGAGCACCTGCGACGTAACGCCTTACTTCGACATCACGGGCCAGGTTCGGCAACATACTTACAGGTATATTTTGAAACATTGGGACCCTGCTGAGCATCAGTACCTTACTCATGGTTGGGACAGGCTCGACGGTAAACTCTTGATCTTCAGTAAGGCTACCCATCTGAAGAACTATTTCTGGATCCATCTTTGAGTTGCCGAGGTAAAAACCATTTCCATCCCCCAACTTAAAACTCTGTGAAAAGAGATGATTTTTCTCTATGGAAGTTCCCAGCAGGCTGCCAAGGTCCTTTACCCAAAATTCATCGTTATGTTCGTAAATCAGCACATGTTGTTGAGAAACGGAAGGATGAGATAAAACAAGATCATTCTCTCTGCCGGCCCCAATCTTGATGTGGTTCTTCGTGAATTCAACAATTTTTGGAGAAGCGCCCTTGATGATTACTTTCAGACTAAGCCTCGTCTTAGTTTGGGCTGGGGCAAATTCACCACAGACAAAATTCGCTGTCTCCTTCTTCAGCCAATGAAGACTAGAGGAGTTCATCAAAAGATGCTGAGCTAATTCCTTCGCTCTCTCGGGTCTAAATACACTTAAAGCTGAAAGGGCAATTGAACTAATACCAGGGTCTGTTTCTACAGAAATGTCTTCTAATATTTGAAGGGGCTGCTTTTGGTTGCGTATGACATCGGAAAACCCAAAGTTTAGGACCGCCACTTTATCTTCGGGGCTATCTGAAGAATTCCGGGGCTTCAATTTCATTTGCAGAGCCTTAAAAACTTCTGTCTTCAGCCTGTTTTGAACTGAATCCACAATACTTTCTCTTTGGTCTGAATCCAATATGGAGGCTACTGTTTGACCATCCATTAGAAAAAGAGACTGTGCTACTTTAATCTGATTATCAATATTCTTGATCGAAGGAATCAGATGCAACAATTCGATACAAACTCTTCTGGCGCGAAGTTCTAACTCTTTATCGATGAGTTCCAGATTTTCATTCTCAGACTCACGGTACAACTCCATAAGTGAGGACTGCTGAGAGGCAATGTCCAAAAGGCTGCTGAGAGCATTATTACACTTTCTCAGGGTCTCCTCGTCGCCACCCAAAAACTTATTCAGTATTTCCTTACATTTTTCGGAGTCAATATTGTAGAGACTTCGCAGCTTTTGAATTTCAGAGACCACCAAACTCTGGGCCTCTACAAGTAATTCACCCCTCTCATGCCCTACCTCAAGACCCTCTTCCTGCAATAGGCCTGCCATCTTTAGTGCAGCCAGGGATCGCTTAGAAAGTTCGCTGATTATTGGTACCAGGTCACCGATCAGGACTCTTTCATATTGCAGCGAAGAATCCACGTTTGAAGGAGCCTCCTCCACCAGGAATAGTCTTCTAACATCCACCTGATCACAAGAAGTGAGTACCTTCTTCAGATGACTTACCCTGATTGCAAGTACTGCTCGGGCCTTATTCAACAAACCTCGATGAACTTCGGATATGGAAGAATTGCCCTTACCAGGTCCCGGAAGAATTTCCAGTGCGTCAACAAGGGGCGCTTCATAAATTTCGGCCAAACGCAGTATCTCTTCTCGTTGATGCGCATTTACGTCTCCAACAAGGACTATAAAACCTTCTGTTGAAAGGGCCAAACTCATGGTGAATAATTCCAAGTCCTTTTCTTCCGGAAGATTTTCACCTCTGTATTCATTTTCCTTGGAAGGTTCACCAATAACCAATAGATCTTCAGCTGAGGCACTATAATCACGCATAGTGCTCTTGATTAAGGCCTCCACACTTTCTCGAAAGCTCCTCAGGCGCAATCGATCTCCCTCTTCACCAAACCTGTCTAAATCCAGAAAACTTGCATCTTCAACACCTAGCTCCAGTAGAATTTCTCCGTGCTCGGCATCGCTAACACCTATTTGATCGCGTATTTCCCGTAGAGTTTCTAAACTTTGAGCGGGATTGGATTTACCTGATTCAATGAACTCTCGTAAAAGACCCTTGTAAATTTCTCTTCGTTTTCCGTGCGAAAAGCTTGGTAAGGTTTTGGCGAGAACATATATTTCATCTACTTTTAAATCATCTAAAGAGCGACCTTCCAAAACCTGGCTAAAGTCAAAATCTACATTCTTCAATTGTTTTAGGAGGCTCTTGACGATGGACTCACGCTTGTACAGATCCTTGCTTCTTGAGAGAACCTGCCACAGCCAGACGGTACTCATGAAAACAACCAGAAACTGTAGGAGAGATCTTAGCCAAAACGGATAACTTGATAGGACTGGATAAGCCCCAACTAAATAAAATATGTTTACTGAAAGAAAGGAGATTGTGCAAAAAATCTGGTGTTGAGCCATGGATTGATCATTTTTTCCAGGGTGAACCGTTATCTTTTTGTGAATTCGCTCCACCATGGTCCAGAACAGATATCCTGCTAAAACAAAACCTGATAGGACAAGCGGAACTGCTAGTATCCTGGGAACTAACTCCAATCCAGGTATCCAATAAAAGTCCTGGTGAAATCCATGTCTATACAATATGGCGAATAAGTCGGACTCTCTCGTCCAATCGCCAGAGAAGTAGTAATTCCAAGATCCTGAATAAAGCCAGAAATAGGCATAGAATCCGAGAATCAGTCCGAAGTAACCGTAATAAGTCAGCTTACGCCCAGGCGACTCAATTTGCTGCCAATATTGTTTTTCAAGGTCTATATCAGGGCAGCCCTGTGTACATCCGACACAGGCGCTGACCTCGGTCTTATAGGGGCTGATGGTGCGACACATGGATTTGGATAGGTTTGTTTGACTATCGTAGGCCCTACTTTCCAACAAGCCGCCAGGTTCGGAATAGATCTTTTGAACGGGTGCCAGGGGGCAGAAATAGTGGCACCATGTTTTGCCACCAAAGTAAAAACCTATAGAAACCGCAGACAGAATCAAGACCAGGAAAAAAATTCCTAAAGCAATACTCTCAGAGTTGATTAGAAGGATTCGAAGACATAGGCCTACGAACAAGATTCCAAACTGAACCATCCAATGATTTCTGGCCAACCATGAACCGGGGTGAATCAAATGTAGATTTCTATCCACCATCCCCGTTTTTGAATTAAAACGCGTCTTTACCAACTGGATGCCAAGGTTTCGGGGAATCTGCATCAGTGCTGATAGAGGGCAGATTCTGCGCCACGCCTCATGCCCAAAGATCATTAGAAATACTGGAACTAAGGGAATCGCAATCGACCAAAAAACCGTTTTCCCATTGAATGCGAAGAAGGATTCCAGCGGGTTATAGAAAAGAGAGAAAATAACCACAAACCAGCCACACACAAGTGCCCAGCGGACCAGGGAAATATTTCTTTCTGAAAAATTGGCAAACATAGATCTATTCTCAAATTTTGAATCTAGCCTACGACATCGTTAAGTCTCAAACCAGATCTCCCGGCTAGAGAGAGTTATCGCAACAGGTTAAACACCAAATCTCTGCTATCTTCCTTCCTATATTTTCCTGGGTCCAAATAAATCCTATGTTCCCTTAAGTTTCTCACCCGAGGGTTCTGATTCGATTAATTTCTGAATTTGTTCATCATATTCTTGAATCAGGCGTATCCAGCTAAAGCGCTCCACTTGCCGCACCAGTTCCGTCTGCAGCCCTGAAATTTTCTCAGGGAACCTTAGCAGCCCTTCCAACCTGGATTCCAATTCAATTTCATCCTGATAGAGACACATTTTGTGAAGTCTGGTATTCAGGAGTTCTGGATAAGCAAGACGATCTGGAAGAACTGGAAAACAGCCATGAAAAATAGCCTCCACGACACTGATTCCAAAATTCTCCTGGATGGCACAACTCACCACAATATCTCCTGTCGCCAGCCAGCCCAGGTACTCTTGCCTACTTTGTACAAATCCAAATTGCAGAATCTGGTCCCCGAACTCCTTCTTTGAATCTAGAAAAACTTTGGGCTGTGCCTGAAAGTTCTGACCTAGAACTACAAGTGAAAATTCCACTCCCTTCTGCTTTAGTTTTTTCATTACTGAAAAGAAAACCTCAGGGCATTTATCAAATTCCCAACGATGGTTCCAGACAACTAATGGAGGACCCTTTGAGAGCTTTTTAGGCTCGATACCCTCGACACCTAGCTCTACTCCCGGATACAGAACCGCACTTTTTTCAAGCAATTCTTGAACGACCCAGCGAGGCCGGTGATCCGGCATCATTTGAATGAGCGCTTGAACTCTTTCAAAGAAGAGGTCGCGGTGAAATTCAGAGTTAAACAATACTTTACTTGCGCACAAGGCAGAAGAAAGCTCTGTGAATCCAAACTGCACATCGAAACTCTCGCTTGCAGGAAGTGGATAAGTTAGTTGACTCTCATGAAAATAAAGGATCGCCGGTGGACAGGCAGATCCCCATAACGCTTTAAGGTCCGCGAGGCTCAAAAGGTCAGTTACGACCATCGCCGCATAGATACCCGGATCAGGAACCTTCCTTGCAAAATGTAAAGCCGCGCCCCGCATTCTCCATTTCCAAAAACGCATAGGGAGTGTAAAAAGATCGAATTCAAATCGAGAATGGCGACAGAGGCCTTCAGCAAATTGGCGGTGGGAGCCGCCATGAAAGGACTCAAGAAAGAGTATCCGTATCATAGGGCATCCGGTAAGGAACAGACCATGATATGATCTGAACAATTATCTACAACCTCACAATAGCCAATAACCCCCAGAGAGGAGCTAAAATGGCCCTGGTAAAACTTCAGTGTGTACAGTATGGAAATTACTACATTAATCCGGAAAATATCACTTTTATAAGCTGCGGGGAAGAGGGAAAGGGAGAAGATGGAACCACGTCACAACAGATTTTCATTCATTTTCGAGGAGGAGTAGAATCGGTAATGATCATGGTTGCTGACCAGGAAGAGGCCATAAAAGCACTTGATTCTTGATCAAGGCACGCTTCACAAGGGTTTCATCCATGTCTGTCAGCGCTATCCTAGATCTTTTAAAGAAGCATTACGAACGGGAAGCTCAAGATCGAGCAGACACCCAGAGTCCCTCAAAGGTTTATCCTAAAGAAATCCAAAACCTCGATAAAGAGGCATCCGAATGGGCATTCGGATGTGCCAATCTACACTCACATTTAGATCGCGAAGAAGTGGATGGCAAGGCAGTTCTCGACTTTGGCTGCGGAGCCGGAACCGATATGATCTATCTGCGCCATCTCTTTGAACCCAGGGAGGTTCTTGGAATCGATCTGGCATCTTCGATGATCAAAAAGGCAAACAAGCTCTTCCAAGATCGGGGATTCGCCAATCTACGTGCGGAAAAACTATCCCTTTTTGAGATTCCAGAAACAAAAAAGTTTGATCTCATCCTCTCCAACGCCGTCATTCACCTCAATCCCGAAAAAGATAAGGTCTTTCAACACCTGTACAAGATCAGCTCAAACAGATCCGTCATGATCCTCTCTGATTTCGTGGTTAGCAAGCCTCTTCCCCAATCCTTAAAGCAGCACTATCAAACTTCCAAGGGACTCTTTCTATTCGGAGGACTAATCCCTATGGAAGAATATATTTCCTTAATTCATAGGACCGGGTTTGAGGAAGTGGATCGGATGGAACTTCTTGAGTTTTCTCCACACCAGGAGATTCGTACGATGCTGGACCACGAGGATGTTCCCGCAAGTGAGTGGAAAGATTTGGACCAGACCAAATTTCACATTCTCGTTGTGCGCTGCAAAAAGAGAGTAGAGCACGAGTCCATAGCTTTCCGGTGCGAATCCTGTGAGCACATTAATTCCATGCCTTTCTACCGTTCCCTGAACCTGGAAATTCACCGTAACCTGGGTACCCAACTTCTCGAAGGCAGCCTGAATCAGGGAATATGTTCAGAATGCTCCTTCGAGCAGATACCAGCACCATTCCAGGTACATGACATGAAAAGGCAAAAAATGTGCTTCCTGTTCCCTCGGGAGTATGATGTACAAGAAGGACGGTTGCGTTCGGATATTCTCGAGCCCTGCCAAAAAAGGCTACCAGACTATGAGATGGATCTTTGCTTTTCTTTTTCTGATTTCAAGCAGTTTCTCTCAGGGGCCTGAGACCCTCACTTTCTCCTACCGAGACCTAAACGGTAGGGAAGGCAAATTTCCTATTCATGGAAAACAGGTTCTTCTTTCATTTCTCAATAAAGAGTCCTCCAGCGTTCTAGAAAAATGGCTTGGTTCACTTCCTTTAGAGGAACTAAAAAGAAGACAAATAGTATTTCTTAACATCCTTTTCCCCGGTGGCATCTTCTTCATGATTCCCAAGAAGAAAGCCCGATATTCACTGGGCATAAAAGTCAACCAGGAAGTCGCCAACTATCTAAAGTTCTCGTCTGAGGTAGAACGCGAAATTTATGATTCCCTTGATATCAGATGGGTCCCTGATTTCGATCGAAAAATTTTTGGACAGTTTGGCTTAAATTCCAAGCAGTCCCATTTTCTCCTCTTTAACGAAACGGGAACCATCCAGGGGATCTACGAGGGTTTCACCCACATGCAAAAAGTGGATTTTTTATCCAAACTCAGCTCCCGTAAAGAAAAAAAGCAGGAGACCTCAGTCAAGAGCCAGAACAAACTATCTACCGAGTAAGTTGGATGGTCTTCCCGGGCACTTTGAGAAAACGCTAATGCTCCCATTGGTTCCAGTAGTTCCTAAAGAGAATATCTTTAGGTACAATGGTGCCCTTTTAAATCAGGTCTTCTTGGGGAAGATGTGAATGAGGAGAACAAAATGGCGGATGAGACAGCAAAAAAAGCCACCCAGTCTGGGGACTTTAAACGAGATATTGTGGATTTAATGCTCGATTCTCAAGAGTACCGAGCTCTTATTTTTCATATTGCCTCTATTCCATCAGAAGAACGGCTGAAACTAGAACGCCCCCAAATCCTGGAGAAGAGCTGGGATTCCCTTATAGATGGCAATAACGCCGACTATGCTGTTTTAAACTACTATGTAAGAAAGGGAATTCTAAAGGTCTGATTTAAAATCTATGAAAGTAGCCAATTCAAGTATAGAACTGATCGGTGAGACCCCGATCCAAATTCTTCACAAACTCACCGGAACCCAATGTGCCCAGATCTGGGCAAAACTCGAATTTAACTCTCCTGGTTCCTCAGTTAAGGATCGAATTGCCCTGTTTATGCTCAAAGAAGCCCTGAGTGCGGGACTCATAGGGCCTGGTGGAACGGTAATTGAAGCCACAGCAGGCAATACAGGAGTCGGATTGGCCGTAGTTTGTGCCTCCATGGGATATGATTTTATCTGCATAATGCCCGCAAAGTTTTCCATCGAAAAGCAAAAGGTTGTCGAATTTTTAGGAGGCAAGGTTCTAAGGACTCCCACAGAAGAGGCCATGCAGGGTGCTTTAGATCTGGCTTATCAAATCCAGAGTGAAAAAGAAAATTCGTGGGTTGTGAACCAATTTCAGAACCTTTCCAATCCCCAATGTCATTATGAGTCCACTGGCCCTGAAATCTGGGAGCAGACCGAGGGAAGGGTTACTCATATTGCTATCGGCGCGGGAACGGGCGGGAGCTTCACGGGTATTGCCCGGTATCTCAAGGAAAAGAACCCCCAGCTCAAAGCCTATGTCGTGGAACCCGAAGGCTCGGTAATCGGAGGGGGAGAAAAGGGCGATCACTGGGTAGAGGGTATTGGCAACTCCTTCATTCCCGGAACCCTGGACATGGAGCTGTCCGATGGAGTTATTACTGTTTCAGATGAAGACTCCAAAAAAATCATCAAGGAACTGGCGGCCAAGGAGCAGCTTCTGGTGGGCGGTTCTAGTGGTGCAAATGTATTTGCGGCGCTTCTTCTCGCAAGAGATCTCGACCCATCAAAGATCGTAGTAACCCTCATACCTGACCGGCTTGAGCGATATATTAGCAAAGGAATTCTAGACCTATGAGCCGTCTCGCAACCAGGGTCATCCATGAGGGTTACAAACCTGAACCCTTAGCAGGTTGTGTGTCCCCTCCGATCTATCTCTCCACAACCTATGCACAAGAAAGCGTGGGGGAACACAAAGGGTTTGAATACGCACGCTCCAATAATCCCAATCGGGAAATCTTGGAAAAAAATATCAGCGCGTTAGAGAATGCAGTGGGCTCCTGTGCCTTTTCTACCGGCATGGCCGCTATCTCTACACTTGTTCTCTCCCTGGAAAAAGGATCCCATATCATTGTCTCTTCCAATGTATATGGAGGAACTTATAGAGTCTTCACGAAGGTCTTTCAAAATCATGGCCTTGAATTCAGCTTCGTCTCCACGAAAGAACTGGAGACTATTCAAAGCAGCCTTCGCCCAAATACACGCCTGATCTTCGTGGAAACACCAACCAATCCACTGATGGAGATCACAGATATTCAGGCTATTGCTCACTTTGCTCATGAGAATGGGATCCAGCTTTGCGTGGACAACACTTTCATGACACCTATCTTTCAGCGTCCGCTGGAACTGGGTGCTGACTTTGTCATCCATTCAGCAACAAAGTATCTCGGTGGACATTCCGATGTTTTAGGCGGACTCATTTGCTTAAAAAACAAAGAAGACTATGAAACCCTGAAGTTCCTTCAGAAGTCTGTGGGGAACGTACTCGCTCCCTTTGATTCCTGGCTGATTCTCAGGGGTATCAGGACTCTCGATGTTCGTATGCAGGCTCATGAAAGAAACGCCAATAAAGTAGTTAACTTTCTCGATGGGCATTGCGGAGTTGAAAAAATTTACTATCCCGGGGTAGAAAATCACCCGAATCGGGAAGTAGGATTGCGACAGAGTTCCGGGTATGGAGGAATGATCTCATTCGAATTGAAGAATCCTGATCGATTGGATCAATTCCTTAAACGACTGGAGATTTTTACCCTGGCCGAAAGCCTGGGAGCAGTGGAATCCCTTGTTTGTATCCCTGCTTTAATGACCCATGCCTCAGTACCCGCTGAGGAGAGGGTCAAACTGGGTATAAAAGATACACTCATTAGACTTTCAATCGGTATCGAAGACCCTAAAGATCTCATTGAGGATCTGGATAAGGCTCTAAAAGAATAGGAGAATCAACATGGCAGAAGAGACTGAGGAAAAAAACCAGAAAAACAGTGACGAAAAACCAGTAGACTTACTAGTTCGCACCCTCAAGACACGCAGAGTCTTGCTTAGTGAAGACGTTAACTCAAAATCAGCACGTAAAATCATTGATCAACTCTTCTTATTGGAGCAGGACGATCCGGATTCTCCCATCTATTTCTTTATCAACTCTCCCGGAGGAGAAGTTACTTCCGGCATGGCTATTTACGATGTGATGGAGTTTCTCAAGCCTAAAATTTATACGATCGGCTGCGGTCTCGTAGCATCTATTGCCGCAATAATTCATCTACAGCCTGAAAAGGATGCCCGTCTCTCCCTGCCTAACGCGGAGTTTCTTCTTCATCAGCCCCTTGGGGGGATGCAGGGCTCAGCATCAGATCTGGAGATCCACGCCAACCATATTTTAAGAACCAGAACTCAACTCAATGACCTGATTTCTAATAAGAGTGGGCAATCTCTGGATGAGGTAGAAAAGAGCACGAAGCGGGACTTCTGGATGACTGCAAGACAAGCTCTGGAATGGGGCCTGGTGGGTAATATTATTGCCCGTGCCGAAGATCTTCCTGGGAAAGAATAGTCAGATTCCCTTCAGGGCTTCTTCCTTGACCCTGATTTGCTCTTTCAACTCTTCATATCTTTTCAGGGCCTGCTTTTGACCTCGCTCCACTTTTACCCGAATATCTGGAGGAAATTGTTCTTTGTTGAGAATCTCTGCAGAGAGCTCTTTAAAGTCCTTTAACACGGTTAACTTTTCCCGATCACCATCTGCCCTCTCCAGCCGGTCTTTCAGCTTCATCCCCATTTTCATGACTTCACGTGCCTTTTGAATCTGGGTCTCCGTGAGATCTTTAGAGTACTTCTGCAAAAATTCATCAAGCATATCTTCGTTCAAGTCCAGCGCAGCAAGTTTATCAAGATCCGTAGAAGGCCCCTTGGGAGCTAATTCCTGAAGGATCTCCTGAAATTGAAGAGCGAAGAATATTTGAAACTGCGTATCCGCCAAAGAGAGAGCCTTTGCAAGATCTCTACGGGAATCGGAAAACCAACCCATCCATCTATGCAAAAATCCCGATTGGTAATACAGCCAAAAGGACTTTTCTTCACGAAGCTTTTCCCTGCAGTATTCAATTGCAATTACCACATAATAGGTTAGCTTTTTCGGGGGAGTGTCTCCACTGGGCGCAAGACTGCCAAAGATTTCCTGATTCATCTCAGGATAAAGTTTGAGCATTGGAAAGAGGACCTCGATGATCATCTCCTTCTTAGTCTGGGTGTGAAGTTTCCGTGCCAGGGTCAGTGAAATCTCCTTTCCGCGCTCAAAGAAAGGCTGAATTTCAGGTAAATAACTAGATGCCTGACCTGGATCTGCCGCGATAATGTAGGCAAATTCGTCCATAGACTCACCATATCTCTGAGACTCAAAAAAAATTTTACCGCTCCAAAAATGGTACTGCAGAGGTTCCGTGTCATCCTCCAACAACAATGTAACCACTTCTTCAGCCTCATCCCATTTTCTATCCTCAATCAGCGAAGGCACCAATTCTTTAAGCTCCTCAATCTCCATTAATTCATACTCAGCCCCATCTTCTTCAACAGTAAGATCAGGCTCAGACTCCTTCGGTATGGAAGCAAGCTGCTGATTGGATTCAGGTTTATTGGATGCTTTCGGTTCTTGATCACTCCCTGAACAACCCTGGCACATAACTAGAATTATTAGGGGAAAGGTAAAAAAAAATTTAAGTCTTGGAGCAAAAGAAGGATCGGGACCCATCTAAAAAACCACCGATCGCGATAAGCCCATAAACATCACATATGCGATCCGCAACAGGATCACTCCCAGAATGAAAGCCAAAAGAATTAAGAACTGACCAAATTCCCTGCGACCCAGCAGCCTTTCAGCTTCTTCTGAATCCTGCCGAGAAATCTTATAGAAGCTATAAATGCTTCCAAGCACCATAACAACACCTAAGAGAAGATAGATATATTTAAAAGGAGCAATCATAGCGGAAAAGTATAGTGGAATTCCCTGTTTGCCACAAACAACAGACCAAATTCTTACCGATAAATCCCTGATTTCATCGGAGAGTTCGGCAAAAGCCTTACAATTTCCTTTGAACCAAGGCTTTTTTTGTGATACATTCCATGAGATTAGGTCCAAAAAAGGCTCCGTTTCATGAACGACGACGTTCTGAGGGAGATTCGTGAACATTTAGCACGAATCGAGCAACTCTCTGCCCACTATATCGATAGGGTACAACAGAATATTAGCGAGCAGGAAACACGCCAGCTCGAAGATGCGCTTACCCAACTCCCTAAGCAAGAGCGCTTGGAAAGGGCTGACCTATATTTTAATAGGGCAGAGCAACTCTTTTACCAGGGAGATCTTCACAAAGCTAAGGCAGAATTTCGCAAAGTAGTTCTTGCCGACCCAGATCACAAGCAAGCAATTCTTAACCTTGCGAACCTCTCCAGCCTGGCCAGAGAATTTGATGAAGCGATCCTCGGGTTGAAGCACTGCCTGAAAATAGACCCCGAGTATGGTTTTGCCCAGCAGTGGATCCTACTCCAGTACCGCTTCATGTATGCGAATCATGCTTCTGGCATGGAAATGCTTCAAAGAGTACTCACAAGACTGGAACAACGCTTTTCTGAAGATTCTAACGGCCCCTGTGACGGCTACGCACTTGCCATGGGCTATCTCCTCTTCGATACCGGTGAAGCCATTGAAAGCCGAATCTCTAGAGCCAAAAAGATCATACTCAAGGAAATAGAGGATAAACCTTCCAATCCATTTCTTAGATGGGCGCTTAAGTACGCTTGCCTTCATCCAGCCGCCGGCGTACCGTCCAAAAAAGATTTAAAAAATGCTATCGAAGCCTGCGAGATAGCAGTTGAAGCGGGCTCCTTTCTGGATCAGGCCTATTTTGAACTAGCCGAATCCCTGGAGATACAGGCAGGCTTCCATGCACCCAAAAAATCCATTTCCCAGGCTCAAGAATTTTATGAAAAGTCCTTGGAGGTTAACTCCTCCCACATAGACTCATTGATTCGCCTGGCCACGATTCAAGAAGGCCAGTTTCAATACTATGATGCCCTGAACTACCTTCAAAGGGCAGTGGAACATGATCCATTTCATACCTACGCCCTCTCGAAACTTGGGCGACTCTATCGGCAGACCCGTTTTTACGATAAAGCCCTTAGTGTACTTAACCGGTTCTTGGAGATAGCAGGAACCTTCGGCTGCAACCCTTACCTCAATATTTTGTCTTCCGCGGAGGAGGGATATCTAGATCTACTGGATATCCGCCAGGAACTTGCTCTCACTTTTGAGGCCTCCCACAAAATTGAGGATGCCCTTTCTCAATACAAAATCATCCTCAAGGAAAAACCGGACATAATCCAGGCCGGCGAAAAATATATAGACCTCTATTTTTGGAAATACAGAAATGCCGAGAACGCAGAACATGAGTTTGAAGGACTGATTAAACACTATAAGGAAGTGTGCTTCTTTGACCCTGGAAATGCGGTATTGTCCTACCTTTTGGGCTATGCTTACTATCGTTTCCATGAGGCTTTTTCCTATAAAGAAGAAGTTCTCACCAGGGCAATCCAACAGTTTGAAAAAGCTACTCGCACCGATGCGACCCTCAAAGAGGCATACTTTTCCCTCAAAGAACTCTACCTCGAAACAACTTTCCGCCAACAACATTCTGACGCATTGGATAAAGCTTTTAAATGTACTCAAGGAATTTTGGAACGTCTTCCTGATAATGCGCTTTGCTACTACCATCATGGGGAAGTTCTTGAAGCAAAAGATGAACTTGAAGCTGCCAGCAACCACTTCCACAAAGCCATTGAAATTGACCCAGATCTTACTTCTGCTTATTCCAGATTATCCAGAATCCATCACCGACAGGGGGATTATGACAAGGCTATAGAAATCTGCAACGAAATCTTGAGACGGCTTCCGAATGATGCCTGGGCTCATCATGAACTTGGACAGGTGTTTTATCTAAAGGGAGAGTACAAAAAGGCGTTGAATGAACTAACACACGCCATAGAGTTGGACTCAGGTTTCGTAAAAAGCTATTCCCTCATGGGGCAAATTTTTTATGAGCAAAGCAATTATGATAAAGCGCTTCCCCAGTATTTGAAGATTCTGGATCATGACCAAAGACATCAGCTAGCCCTTTTACGGTGCGGACATCTCTATAACCTACTGGAGCAGTATTCTGATTCGAGAACTTACCTGGATCGCCTTCTCAAAATAGATCCTGACGATTCAAGAGGAATTCTTGAGTATGGGCATACCTTTTTTCATGAGGAAAAGCTAGATGAAGCTATCAGTAAATACCGACGGGTTCTGGCTCTTGATCCAAAAAATTTATTAGCTCGCTACAACCTCTCAAGAATTTTTTCAAAGCAGGAGAAACTTGAGGACCAGGAAAATGAGCTAAGAGACCTCATTCAGCTTTCCCCCCAACACCTTAAGGGATTGCTCGACCTTGGTGATTTATATGTACTCAGAGATCGCGTTTATGAGGCTGAAGAGCTTTATTCCAAAGCTCGGGAGCATTTCCCCGATTCTCTTGATGTATTGTTTCGTCTGGCTCGCGTTTATGACTCACAGGCTATGCTTGAGAAGATGAATGACATCCTCTACCAGATTCTGGAGCTTGACCCCCAGAACTACCAGGCCACCTACCTTCTGGCTCGCGGCTATGAACAGAGAAAGTTTTTTGAGAAGGCTTATCAGCATTATCAAAATGCTCATAAGATGAATCCCAAGGACATCGAAATTTTATTCTCCCTTGGAAATCTTGATTTTCAGCAAAACCAACTCCAGCAAGCGGAAGAATACTTTAAGAAAGTTCTCAAAGGGGACTTTCATCATGTCCCCAGTTTGAAGCGGCTTGGTCAGACCAAGTACCAGACCCATGAATACAAGGATTCCATTACCTTTTTCAAGAGAGCCAGCGAGAAAGATCCCAACGACTTTGAAACTCACTATCTCATGGGCCGATGCTATTTCGAACTCGGGCTGCTAGATAAAGCCAAAGACACCTTTTACACCGCTCTGGACTTAGCGCCAAATCACTTGGAATCCAATCGTGCCCTGGGACAGCTTTTCCTCAAAGAAACAAACTTTGAAGCCGCCAGTGACTATTTAGAAAAGGCCAGTCAACTCAGTCCGGATGATACCGTTTTACATATTACCCTTGGTAATTGCTTCAATGAATTGGATCAGTTAAACGATGCCATTGAGCAGTACAACATTGCCCTTCAACTGGAACCTCAGAACGCTCAGATTTTTTACGCACTCGGACTGACCCACAAAAAGGAAGGAAATCTAGACGCCTCCATTCAGAAGCTCCGTCGAAGTATTGAACTTGATCCGTCTGTACCTGAGGTGTATTTCGAACTTGGAAAAATCTTCATAAACAAAGGCAGACTTGATCTGGCTATAGATAATTTTCAGACCGCCGTAGCTTATCAACCTGGGAATTGTATTTTTCGCTATCATCTTGGCCGTGCATATGTCAGCCAGGGCTCAATGGCTGACGCTGTTGACGAATTCAAGGAAGCGATTATTCTCGATCCCACTCATGTGGATTCCATCATGGAGCTTGGTCACTATTACACAACGATAGATCTTTACGACCAGGCTATCGAGCGCTATAAGCGGGCCACTGAACTAAGTCCAAGCCACCCCGAAGCGAATCTTCAACTTGGGAAATTATATTTGAAAACTGGCCAATACGCTGACGCAAACCGTCAATTCAAGATTTGCCTCCCCCTTCTCCCTGAATCCGGTGAACTCCTTTTCCAGTTGGGATTAACCTTTTTCAAAACAAATCAGCTTGAGTCTGCTTTAGATTATTTTAGGAAATCTACTACTCTTGATAGCGACCTACCTGAAGCTCAGTACTATAGCGCCCGGGTTTATGCGTTGAAGGACCAAATTCCGGTTGCGATCCAAAGCATGAAAGAAGCATTAACTCTCGATGAAGATAATCCTGAATTCCACCGTTTTCTCGCTGAGTGCTTTGAGCGGCACAATGATACCAACGAGTCCATCGAACACTATGAAAAGGCCCTCAATCTAAATCCCAACTTATTGGACATAATTTATCGACTTGGTAATAAGTACAAGCTGGTCAATAATCACGTTGCGATCATTCGTCTATACGAGAAGGCGATTAAACAAACCCCGACTAATGCGCTGTACTACTTTGAACTTGGTGAGGCATATCGTAGAGAAAACAGGCTGGACAAGGCCATAAAATCCTACGAGAGAGCCCTCAGACTCAACTCGGAATTCATTGAAGCCATCTACTCCCTGGGGGGAATTTTTGAGACACGCGACCAGTTTACCCGTTTAATCTCCCTATATGAAGAAGCGATCAAATCCTACCCAACCAACGTTCGAGCACATTTTGAACTGGGTAAATCTTATGCTCGCAAAGAACAGTACAAAAAGGCCATTAAGACCTTTCGCAAAGTGATTCAACTTGATTCTCAGCACAAGCAAGTCTTCGTGGAACTTGGAGACATTTTGATGTCCACTGAGAACCTTGACCAAGCTCAAAAGGCCTTTGAGAGAGCCTGTGAGTTAACTCCGGAATCTGCTGAGGCACATTATAAACTGGCACGGGTTTATGAGGCTAAAGGATATTCTGAGGATTCTACAAAAGAGTACAATCTTGCCAAGGACCTACAAGGATCTAATGCGGAGATTTATTTCAAACTTGGTATGAGTGCATTTCAAAAGGCAAGCTATCATCAAGCGCTTGCTGAGTTCGAAAAAGCCCTGGAAATAGACCCCAATGATCCACAGGTTTATTACCAGATTGGACTTTCTCAATTGTATATAGGAGCGTTTCCCCAGGCTATTGATCATTTTCAGAAGGCTGAAAGTCTAAAGCCGGACTCGGAAGAATATTCATACTACCTGGCCAGAGCTCATTTTAAGAACCGGGAATATGCCACGACACTAAAGATCCTAAAGAAGCTAAGTGACAGCCCTCGCTGGACCCGCGAAAGTTCTATTCTCGTAGGAGACACCTACGTGGAAATCGGGGAGCATCAAAATGCTATTGAAGCATTTCAGAATGCACTAAATCTTGATGAAAATGACCTGGAGGTTCTGGAAAAACTCTCCTCCGTCTTCCAGGTACAGGAGCGCTGGGAAGATGCGTTGGAGGCTTACCGAAGACTCCTTAAGCGCCAACCCGAGAATACTGAACTCTACGTTCTCGTAGGTGACCTGGCAACAAAGATCTTTAGCTATGATACCGCTATCGAACATTATCAAGCCGCCCATCGGAGAGAATCCGACAACCTTGCCTATGCCATGAAGCTGGCAGATGTCTATTTTCGCGTAGAACATTTTGAACAATGCAAGAACATTTATGAGGAACTGGTACAGAGCTATCCCCATAATGTCGAAGTTCGAATCCGCCTGGGTGAATCCTATAAGGCTCTGGAACTGGAATTTGAGGCCATTACTCAATTTAGAGAAGCCTACAAAATCTCCCCGAATAATCTCGAAGTTCTCCTGGTTCTTGGTACTGATTACTACAAAAAGGGAATCATTGATAAAGCCCTCGATCATTTCGAGAGTATTTTGCAGCAAGTACCACAGCATGTGGAAACCCTGCGTAAAGTAGGAACTATCTACCAGGAAAAAAATCTTTACGACCAGGCTATCGGATATTTCTCGCGAGTGCTGGAAGTAGAGGGGACCGACCGAGAAGCCCTCGAACGCCTCCAGGATATTTATGGAAGATTGGAGAATCACACCGACCAAATCTCCATGCTGCTTCGCCTGGAACAGCTTGAATCTGGTAGTGAAAATTATCTCCTGGCAATAGCGGATTGCTATTTCAAATTGATGAATTATGGCAGAACAGAAGAGTACGCCCTAAAGGTCCTTGACCTAAAGGAGTCCCAGCAGACCGCTCTCAACTTACTTTGTCTTGTGTATATGAAGCAGGAAAACTACCGGTCTGCCATCCTTTACCTGGAAAGAAATCTCAAGCAGAATCCTGAGCGAATTGATCTCTACCTGGATCTTTTTAAGGCAAACTTTGAAAGAAACGAAAAGGAAAAGGCCGGAAAATATATTGTCCAAGCACTCTCTATGGAAGCAGAAAATTTAGAAGTGCTCCAGACCGCCCTCTATTATTACCGCGAAATCGGAAATCTCTCCAAACAAACTGAAATCTGCGATCGGTTACTCTCCCTCAAGCCGGATGATTATGCATTTAAGAGGCAGATGGGCAAGCTGCTCATGGAACAAAAGATGTATAAGGAGGCTAGCGATCTTATCAGGGATTTACTTAGCCACACTCCCAATGATCCTGAGTTACTGGTCTCCCAGGCCAAAATCTATACTCTTCAAGGCCTTCCCTCAAAGGCTGTAATTCAGTTACAACAGGTTCTTTCCTCCGACCCCAACAATTCGATGGCGCACTTTGAGCTTGGCAGAACCTTCCATGCTCAAAAAGAGTGGAATAAAGCTGTCGTGGAGTTTAAAAAGGCAGTAAATCTAGGTATCGATGATCCAGCGGCATTTGTGGAGTTGGGAGAAATTTACGCCGCCAAAGGCTTCTTTGAATACGCACTTGAAGTCTATCAAAAGGCTGCCGTACTTGATAAAGACAATATTCGCAATCATATGGAGATTGCTGAAATTTATTTCAAGCTAAATATGCCTGAGAAAGCTCTTTATGAGTATGAGTCTCTGCTTGAAAAACAGCCCTCAAACATCCATTTGAATCTGCGTCTTGCCCAGGTCTACCAGGCTAACCAAATGTTCAAAGAATCCATTGGATTACTTGAACATCTCTTTGAGGAAAACCAGGAGAATACAGAAATTCTCTATGAACTGGGAAAAACTCATCTCTATATGAATGAGAAAGAACAGGCACGGGAATATTTTGAGAGAACCATAGAGCTGGAACCTTCACATATGCGCTCCCAGGTTGAGCTCTCAGTGCTAGACTCCAAAAAAGATCCTCAGGCCGCAATTCAAACACTCAAGAAGATGATCCAGCAGTCTCCAGCCGAAGACTCTTTCGTTTATCTCTCACGAGTTTATATTGAAAATAATATGATTGATCAGGCTGTCGCTGATTTTAAGGTTCTCACAAAGACTCATCCAGATAGCGCTCCCACATTTTCTGAGCTAGGTAAGCTTTACACCATCCTATCCAAAGCATTCAACAACGATGAGAAGATGCGTCAGAGCGGGCTGGACGCTTTGAATAAAGCCGTCTCCCTGGATGAGAATTACTCCCTGGCATATTTTTATCTTGGTGAGAGCTATTACCTTGCCGACAACCTGGATGCTTCCCTGGTCCATTTGAAAAAGGCTTATCAACTGGATCCGCAAAATTTAGAGATTAAAGAATTTCTTAATTCAGTTGAGAATCAAAAGATCGATATTGAAATCCGCTCCAAGCTCGAAGAAGCCAAGACATACCTGGGAAGAGGAATGGATCAGAATGCTATCATCGAGTATGAGGCTATTTTGGAACTCTCCCCATTTCATGACGAGGCAAATTTTGATCTGGCATCCATCTACCTAAAGCAAGAGAACCTTGAACTTGCCCGCAAACATCTCCAGAATTCGGTAGAAAAGAGCCCGGACTACTTGCAGGCTTACTATGAATTAGCCCGAGTTCATAGAATGGAATCTAATCTCAATCAGGCTGAACTGGAACTTAACAAGGTATTAATTCGAAGGCCTGATGACTTTGAAGCCAATCTCTTGATGGGAGTCATTTTGAGTGAAGCTGGAGAAATTTCCGAGTCCGCCATTTACCTTCAAAAATCTATTGAAATTAATCCCTCCTCGGCTAAGCCCTATTTCGAAATGGGCAAGATGTTCTTAACCATCGGAGAAATTGATCAAACCAAGTATTTTTACGAGAAATGCTACAAGATGGATTCCAGCATCCAGGAAGTAAGTGATTTCTTTGTCCAGCTTGATCAAAAGGAAACTCAAGCCAGGCTAGATCGCTTACTCACCCACGCAAAAGAGGCTGAGGAACGTGGTGATTCTTTAGGTGCCAAAACTTTTTACGAAGATATACTTGGTATCCAGCCCAGCCAGTTTTACGCAAGATATCGGTCCGGGGAAATCAATGAGGAACTGGGTAAACTTGGAGAAGCGGCATTCGACTATCAACAGGCTTATGTTCAGTATGAAGATCAGAAAGCTAAGTTCCCGGCTTTACCGGTGAAACTTGGAAGAGTCCTTGCCAATCTTCACCGACCCGCGGAAGCAATTCCAGTCCTGCGTCATGCCTTGGAGATTGAACCTGGCAATGAAGACCTCCACTTTACCTTGATAGAGCAATATAAGGATCATTTCTCGCAAACTGGGGAGGGGGAGTTTGATGGAGTTGCTGCTGACATGGTGATTTCTGAATACCAGAAAAAGGCTAAAGATAATCCCAATTCCCATGTTGGCTGGATTTCTCTCGGATTCTGTTACAGGGTCAATTTGACAGGTGCCGCCGAATTGGAACCAGTCCATGAAGCGGGAATTGAAGCCTACCAAAAAGCCCATTCACTTGAGCCTCAAAATGAACACGCCCTTTATCAGCTAGGACTTCTGCATCATTTTACTGGAAAAATCGCGCGGGCTAAGGAGTTTCTGAAAACACTGATCGACCTCAACCACAAGTACCTCAAGGCTTACGAGCGCCTGGCACGTATTTACTCGGATAGTAAGGAATTTCAAGAAGGTATTGATTGCCTGCGCAAGCTGATCCGTCTTGATCCAGATAATGGGGAACATCGAATCGCCTTGTGTGATTTCCTTAAAGAGGTTGCAGAGGCTGATCCTGAAAAGGAAAAGCTATTTGCCCAGTATAAGCGCGAATATACTCATGCCGTTGAGGAAAACCCCGATAACTTCATGGCCCACTTTGATCATGGGTATGCCTTGCTCACACTCAACTCCAGCCTATCCCTTGGTGAACATGAGTCCAGCATGGCTATCAGTGAATTCAAAAATGCGATCTCAAAAGAACCAGGAAATCCCTGGGGCTACTGGGGACTCAAGCGAGTCTACAACAAAGAATCCATCGCCGGAAAACCACGCTATCAGGAGGCCATTGACATTGCCAAGAAGGCCCTTGATCAGGCTCCAAACTTGGCCCGCTCTTATCTCGAACTAGCTAACGCACTCAATGAAGACTACGAAACTAACCGTAAAGGCGAAGCTCTTGATAACTATAAGAAGGCCGCGATTCTTGATCCTGACTCCATTGAAACTTTCTTTAAACTGGCCTCAATCTGCAGGATTCGAAACCAGTTTGATGAAGCCGTGCGCTATTACCAGATGGTGATAGAACTAGATCCCACTACAGGCTATGCAAAAGATGCGCGGCGGTCCCTCATCCACATCGAGAAGTCTCGGGCCGACATCGGCTAGAGTTCTTATTTTGCCCCAATTTCCCGCAACAAAGTCATACAAAAACATTCATCAATAGTCCAAAAACATCGATAGATTCTTAAAGAGACTCTAAAGTTGATGTAGATGGGGTCCGGATCGGTGTTTTTGCTGTCAAATTCTCTCAATCCCCTTAAAATAACGGCTCCATGACCCAAAACAAGATCTTTTTATCTCACCTTGGATGCGCCAAAAATATGGTGGATTCAGAAATCTTTTTATCCCATTTTCTTCGTCTTGGATTTGAGGAGACTGAGGAATCTGACGAAGCTGACCTTGTCTTGATCAATACTTGTGGATTTATACAGTCTGCCAAAGAGCAATCCATCGACACGATCCTTGAGCACATCAAAAGAAAGGAAGTTCGTGTAGTTGTCGCTGGATGCCTCTATCAAAGATATAAGTCACTCAGCACTCAGATACCCGAAGTAGACGGCTGGCTAAAGAATAACCAATGGGAGGAAGTCAAATCCCTGGTCGAAGGTCTTGGATTCCAGGGGAAACCAGTCGAAACACCTTTTGATCCCTATTCCCGAGTCCTTTATGAAAAGGGCCCCCACGCCTATCTACGGATCTCTGAGGGCTGCAATAAAACCTGTACCTTTTGCGCTATTCCTAAGTTCAAGGGAAAAATGTCATCAAGGACCATAGAATCTCTCGTGGAAGAATCCACCAATCTAATCAAGAAAGGTATACGCGAAATTAACGTTGTATCCCAGGATACCTGTAACTATGGGGTGGATCTCTATGGCTCAGCAGCTGGCGGAAGGCATCTAATGAGACTGCTCAAAGAGCTGGAGAAACTTGATGTGGCCAGAATTCGCCTACTCTATCTCTACCCTCTTTGGCTCTCAGAAGAATTTTATGAGTATATGGCCGCCTCAGATAAAATTTGTAATTACATAGATATGCCTTTACAGCACTCTAACCGCGAGGTTTTGAGAGCCATGAAGCGTCCGGGTGATACAGGGAGGTACCTCAAGGAACTACAGAAGATACGCTCTATCATTCCCGATGTGAGCCTACGCTCCACTTTCCTGGTGGGATTTCCGGGGGAAACTGAAGAACAATTCCAAGAGCTTGTCTCCTTCGTGAGAAATGCGGGACTGGAATGGATGGGGGCATTTACTTACTCGAAAGAAGAGGGAACCACCGCGTTCGAACTGAGCACAAGAGTTCACCATAAGACCAGGGAGCGAAGAAAAAGAGAATTGATTCAGGCCTATGAAGAAACCAGGTATAAGCAGCCATCCCGTGTAGGAAAGAGTGAATTGGTTCTCATGGAAGAAAAAATCGATGGGACCTGGATTGGCAGAACCCAACATCAAGCTCCCGAGGTGGATGGAGTCACTTACGTATCTCTTCAGAGTGCCCAGCCTGGAGATTACATACCAGTGACAATTAAAGCTGAGGAAGGTTTTGATCTTCTGGCAAAGGCATACCAATAGGAGTGCGGATGGGTTCAGAATCCTGTGAGCAAGTTACCGTTGAAATTGATGCGATAGACCATCTCCTCGAAGATGCCTTTTGCTTCATACAGGTAATGTTTATGGATCCCTGGAATTATGGATATGCGGTAGATTCTCTCAGACTGACTCACTGGATCCTTTCACTGGATAACCTCCTCGCCATAGAGCTTCCAGAGGAGTTTTTGGAAATTGAAACACTACTCGCCAAAGAACGCTCCTTTCGTAACATTTCGCGAACAATTGCCAATAGCAGAACTCTCCAAGAACAATCCCTCTCCCTGCTTCTTTTGCTTCTTTCCCAGGTAGACCCCTCCAATATCACGCAAAGGGAAGGCTTAGAAAATTTACAAAATTTCGCCTATTCGAAACTTCTCTTCGGCCCCTGGTTTCAAAACTCCACTCCACAATCCTCAATTCCAGTCAATGCAGTTCTAAGAATGCGTCTGTTTAACCCGATCCACCTATTTCGCTGGAAACTCGGCATGGAATTTCACGCCACAGAGAGATCCATTAAAGTCGGCTCTCAATGGGTTCCTGATCTTCAAGCGATATGTGAGCTCAATGATCTGATACGGATGGAGAGTCTCCCCCTTCGTTGCGGCTATCAACCGGTAACCCATCTCATACCCCTGGGCTCTCAAACCCTGAGACCTATTGATTCACTCCATGACTTTTATGAGGTCCTGGTAAATCCCGCTCGTACTTTCCGGTCTCCCGCGCCCTTTCATCCCAGTGTGATCCGCTGTGTACAATCTATACTGGGTCTTGATCTAGCTAAAATAAGCGCTGAACAATCCAAGTTCACGCGGCTCATGGAACACTTGAATGAGTCTAGCTCCTATATTGGGCGAAAACACCTCTACGCGGACCCCTTGATGCTGGGACATCCCTTTCTTCCAGGGCAGATCACAACCTTTGATGAACCAGTCTTTCTCAACTCCAGTTTTCGATCCCGTTCTGGAAGTTCCACAAAGCTGCAGCCATGGGAAAGTCTTTTCCGAGGATTGGCAAATCTCCCCAGCCTACTCAATAAGTTAGGTCCGGATGAAATCTACGGCCTATACCAAGAAATCCGCTTGACTTCAAAAGATAAGCTGGTATCTCTTTCACAACAGTTAAATACAAGTATTACCCAAGAGAACTTAAGTCCAGAAAATCCTAGAATTTCCAAAGTAAAGGTCCAACCCATGTCTATTCGCCGCAAAGCCGAATTGATGCGTAAAAAGCGCGAGACAAATATTCGCTATAACTATCCCCTGAGTTCCCCTCTGAACTCTTTTGATGAATCAAACAAAGATTACGAAGAGGAGCCATTTCTAACCAATGAGCTCCTTCTCTCAATCTTCGACTCTGAAGAGTGGATGAACAATCCATCCGGATTTTTTTTATTAGCAAAAAGACTCATCATGGCTGCTGATAAGGAGCAAAAATCCTCTCTGCCGGATCTTGAAAATCTTGAAAAACTCTTCCAAGAAGCCGCCGACTCCAAATCCGATAAACCCATTGAAGATGTCCTGAAATCCTGTATGACCATCTCTGAAAATCTTGATGAGGACAAACTCAAGAAACTGGTAGCAGTCTCAAAGGACCTTCCGGTTATCCACCAGGTATTCAGCAATGAATTCTATTCCTCCGAGGCCAGAAGACTCATTCGCGAACAGAAGTGGGATCTCCTACCAAAAAAGGAGAGGGCTGAACTAGGTACCCAGGCAAGGAAGAAACATGTCCAGAAACTTGCCGCAGTTAAATTAGATCAATTTTTGAAGAAAGATTTAATGTCGCCAAACGAAATAAAAACGCTTAGCAAACTAACCGTTGATCTACTGGAACAGCTTATCCACTTTCTGCAGAATCAAAGTGAATCACACCCTGTAATAAAAACGTTAAAATCTGATCTTTCAAAGATCCATTCTAGACATGAAGATCGATTAAAACGTAGAGTAGAAGGTATGGATTCAGACTTTGTTTTGGAATGCCAGATTTGGCTCCAATCCCTATGCACATACCTTCACGCCAAGAATTCAGAATCCTATTTTAGTGTAATGCAAAACATTGAGGATCTATTTCAAACGGTCTGGAAAAAGGTCGAACAAAACCTACTGACCGACCTGGTAGTATGAGTCGGCAGAAGAGTCCCGCACAACAACAACGCGAACAGATTAAAAGTGTAGACGAGAAACTTGGTGATTTTCTTCAAGACCAGGGATTTGATAAGTCTGCTGACCTTAATTTACCCAGTCTAAGCCCTGAGGAGTATCGCCTAATAAGGGAAAAGCTCAATTCAGAGGAGAAGACCAGGTCGCAGGAATCTCCACTGCCGATCGGCAGCCGCACCCTAGACCTGACCCGTGAGGAAGAAGACATCCTCATTGAATACCGACGAAAATTCAATGAAAACCGGAATCAACAATCAAACAGTCGAATCTTCACGGATGAGGACCTCATCCATGCCCTGGTTTTCACCATAATAAAGAAATCTAAGGACCCCCATGATGTTCACTCTCTCGAAGAGATCCGCCAGTTTTTTGAAAAAATATAGACCTACTTATTCAAAATCCTCGACTTGAATCACAAGAAGAACAATGAAATCTCACACCTTGCTGGAAGTCTCCAAGATAACCGGAATCAAGCTGAATGCTTTGCGTTATCACCTCAGGAAGCTTGAACCACTTTTTGAACATCTAAAGCGGGATCGGTACAATAGATTTCGGCTCATGTCCCATGACATTCAGAGGCTTCAGCAAATTCATGATATGAAAAATCAGGGGTATGACTACGCTGAGATAAAGATCCGCCTGGGAGGAGACTCCGCTAACCTTCAAACTAAGGACTCCACGGACACTCAGTCCTCTACACGACTTCATAAAATGGAGAGAGCACTAGAAACCCAGCATCAATCAATTCAACAGTTAGAACAGAAAATGAACTCGTTGGAAGAGAGGCTGGAAATGCTGGTAGATATGCATACAAAGTTGATCCTGGAAATCCCATGATCAGTCGCGCTTTTAATTGTTTTTAACTCGTTTTAAACACTCTTAAACTTCGCCCCCTTCTGGCCTCTTGGATCTGACAGTCCGTACGCCCTTCAAAAAAGGCGTGTGATATACTGTTTTTCTCTCTACGGACAGGGGAAAATTCTCATGATGGAGAATGGACAGGAATACGTTACAATTCAAGAAGCATGCGAACTTCTAGGATGCGGACGAACGAAAATATATACCTATTACCTCAACCAGGAATTACTGGAAGTTAAACGCAAGGTAGGGAACCGTTCTTTCCTGCTAAAAATGGATGTCCTTTCTGTAAGAGACTCTGAGTCTGGTAACGAACCGAATGTTCCGTCTCAGCTAAATACCCACGATTCCCCAAAAAAAACTGAACTTTCCAGTGAATCCGATAGACTAAGTTCCAAAGGATCCTCTGAGATTCTTCTCCCTCCACGCTGGAAAAGCCCCCAGGATTCTGAAAAGCAGATCGTGACCGAATACCTCAGCGAGCTAAAACAAAGAATTCACCAGCTAGAACACTCCCTCTCAGAAAAGGATCAGTTACTCACCCAATATAAGTCCAAATTACTAAATACTGTCCCTTTGGTCGAATACTCTGAAAAGGTAAAGGCGAAGGACCAGGATCTCAAAAATAAAGAGCAGAAACTTCAGGAACAGGAAGAAGCACTCAAACTATCCGAACAAAGAACTGTTCAGCTCGAACATAAGAACGAAGAAATTCAACAGGTCCAGGAAGACATAAGTCAGAAACTTAACAAAACCTTACAAATAGCCCTGGCCTTCCAGACTCGGCTAGATGCGGAAGAACAGCGCAAGCGTACCCTTGAAAAGCTGCAGCAACGCTGGGAAGAACTTCAAAAACAATTGGATAGATGCGGATTCTTTGACTTCTCAAAAAAGCGCATCCTGCGCGAAGAACTGGAACAAGTTTTAAAGACACTGCGCCTTTTTCACTAAAGGGTACCAACCCGCTTAATCTTCCCCGCTGTAAATTTGATCATAGTAGAACTCTGCCATGAGTACCTTGTGAATATAACGCCTTGTTTCTGGAAAACTAATTCTCTTCAAGAATTGAGCATCTCCAGGATCGTTCTGATTCCAGCGCATCACTTTTCGGGGACCGGCGTTGTAGGCTGCTAAAGCCTGGTGTTTTTTACCCTTAAAACGACGTAGAAGCTCTCCTAAAAAGAAAATTCCCAGCCGAATATTCAAGGACTCGTTGAAGAGATCCTCCTTGGAAACCTTGTTAACGGCTAGCTTTACCCCCTTTTTCTTTAGTTTCTTCACGAGGATCCCAGCAGTGGAAGGCAATACCTGCATCAGCCCGCATGCCCCTGCTGATGAAACAATATCTCTTTTGAAATGTGACTCCTCACGCATGACCGCATAAGCCAGATGCTCTCCCAGTCCATACTGTTCGGACCAGATTTTAACCTGGTTTAAGAATGGCTTTGGATACTGAATTTGAGAGATGGGAACACCCAGAAAGGACTCCAGGCGGTCCTGGTGAAAGTCATTGAGCAGCAAACGGGCAAAGTAGCGAACATTATAATAGTCCTGAATCTCAATCATGCAGCGAACCCGCATCAAGAATAAGAGCATTTGAATTTTTCTGGCAGTCGCCTTCCCATCCAAACGCCTGGATCTAAACATGGTCAAAAAGGGCTCTAATAATGCGGCACACCGCTCCAAAGTAGGGTGTTCATATGCATCGGGCATGGATAGTGACTTAAGAATATCCAACCGAAATAATCTCCCCATACACTTTTCAAAGGTTTGATTTGCACGAAAATAATCCTTTGAATCGAACAGATCGAACGCTTTCTCGAACAGTTCCAGGAATTCTGGTCCCTGGTTTAAGGCCTTCTTTGCAAGTTTGGAGAGTCTAAGTTTCCTGCCCGCTGGGAGAGTTCGAGGTGGAGGCAGCTGCACAAACCCTGACGTGACTAAGAAGCGGTCTAGCTCTGCTTCGCTATGATTTTGAAATAAGGATGACTGAAGTTCTTTTTCAAAAGGCTGAATCAGCCTTCCCCAAATAACAAAAAAAAGGTAGACCGCAGTCAATGCTGACAAGAAAATCCAGGGAGAAGAGCCTCTTTGTTTGAAAACCTGAAGACAAGGTGACCTGGATTCAACCAAGGCTTCATTCACCAGACTTGGGAAGCTTTAAGCGAAATAATGAACCCTCACCTTCCAAAGACTCCACTGAAATTTCACCGCCCACATCTCTGAGCATCGAGTACACAAAAAACAGTCCAAGCCCATGTCCTTTCTCCGAATCCAATCCCAGGTCTGCTTTACCCGTAAAAAATGGAGTGAAGAGACTATTCAAATCTGTCTGGGAAATTCCTTTGCCGGTATCCCGGATTTCCAGGATTTCAAAAGAAGTGTCCCCGCCAACAACACTAATATCAATAGTTCCAAATTCAGAAATCGCGTGAACAGAGTTAGTTAGAAGATCAAGGAGAATCTTTTTCATCATATCTGATGGAACATTGACCTTCCCGTGTGATTGAAAGCTGGTATTACAGACTATTCCACGGCGGGTTAGTTCGGTCTCTAGTAAACTCACCACATTCATTACCGAAACGATTAGATCTGATGATCGATTCGGGGTCTTATCCTCACAGGCGAAATTATGGAGTCGATTAACAATGGATAGCCCTTTATCGACAGCCTCCTCAACGGCCGTCACGAATCGAGGCTCGCAACTCTTGTCTTTGCGGTAGAGTTCCAAATAGCCCGATAAAGATCCAAGCATTCCATTAAACTCATGGGCAATCCCCGTTGATAGAAGTGCGATACTGCGAAGATTGTTATCCCAACCTTGCCTCTGTTCCAAACTCTTTACATGAGTTATATCCTTGAAGACTCCAAAAACTATCGGCGGAGAATCCTCAGCAGTCTCGGGACAGTTCAGCGTGAAACCCATCCACATCGGCTTTCCATCTATGTCCGCAAAGGAAAACTCAGCCCTGTCCACGGATTTGGAGTCAAAGGCTTCCGTCACCGCTGCCCTTAAATTGGCGAGAGTGGGATGATCAAGGAGATCCTCGCTGGATAAGCCCTGTCCACAAAGCCTTTCAAAGCACTTATTCCCGTAGGCATTGAGATAGGTGATCGCGAGATTTGAATTCGCCAGAAAAATACCCGAAGAGAGTGAATCAAGGAGCTGATAAAGCCTCGTATCCCTCTCTTCTCCAATCATTGTATTCGCAAGTTCAGACGTTTCGGTCATAGGTCCCTCCCTGGCCCTATTATACCGAAAATCAAACAGAATACCCGTTTGTAGGTTCCTGACCAAAATTAGCTCGCCGCAGGTAAGCCAAGGAATCGACAGATTCCTGGTTTGTCCGGGAATCCGGGCAAACCAAATACGATTGGGCATATATCCCGCAAAACTTGTTTGCTAAGTATATAATTGAATTCCATGAAATTCTTACTGATATTGGCAGAGTCCGAAGACGCAGTTCTAACGCCCTTATCTAAGCTGCAGCAATATTGTGAAACCGCGTTACTGGAGAGCGGAGATCCGGTAGATACTATTGTACAGGGAGAAGAGCCCTATGCAATTCTATACTTTGACAGCTTTGGAGGAGAGCACGAGTCGCATTTAAAAACCCTGCGCCAAATCTACCCTGGGATTCCGTCCATCTTTTTGCATGATCTTCCGGGAAGAATTTCCAAGAGATCTAACCTCGAACCGCTCGTTCACGCATTTCTCTCAGACGTGCCCCCTATTTCTATTCTTTGGGAAATCATTGAAACACATGCGAATCGATTAAAAACCAGACCTGTACCCAGAACATCTGTACCTGAAGACCTTCTTTCAAACCAGGTTGACTCCCCTCTTATGCAGCGGATTTTGAAAATGGCCTCCAAGGTTGCACCAACCGATGCCACCATTTTGATTTCAGGAGAGAGCGGGACCGGTAAGGAGGTCTTGGCAAAATGGATCCATTTAAGATCTTCCAGAAAAAATAAGCCCTTCATTGCTGTCAATTGCGGAGCCATTCCTGAAAATCTGTTGGAATCCGAACTCTTTGGTCATAAAAAGGGAGCGTTTACAGGGGCGGATAAAGATAAACAGGGACTGTTTGACGCCGCCCACCATGGGACTATACTTTTGGATGAAATTGGAGAGATGCCTTTGACTCTTCAAGTAAAGCTTTTGAGGGTCCTTCAGGATCGTCGCATCAGGCCAGTGGGAGGAATCGATGATATTCCGGTAAATGTTCGAGTCGTTGGCGCCACCAACAAGAATCTCAAAAACCTCGTGATGGAAGGTTTGTTCCGTGAAGATTTATTCTATCGCTTCAATGTTGTCCCTTTAACCCTCCCACCCTTGCGTGAACGCAAGGAAACCCTGAGAAAACTTATCGATGAATTCTTCCTCGAGTTCACCCAAAAATACAGAAGAGTTCTGAGGCAAATCTCACCCTCAACCTTAAATATCCTGATGAACTATCCCTATCCAGGAAACATTCGGGAGCTTCAAAACATCTTGGAATTCGCGGTAATCATGTGTGAGTCCAACACAATCCAACCCCAGGATCTTCCAGCGGAACTCCACCGGGACGCGCCTTTAAATCTTTTGCCCGCGCCTGAATCGGTGAACCAGCTTCCCGTAGAAACCCTGCATGACTTCCTAAAGCTTTGCTATAACCTTGAGACCCCGACCATAGAAGATGCTGAACGAGTCCTGATCATGGAAAGAATGGATATGTTTATGGAGAATCAAAAACAGGTCGCGGAGTCTCTTGGAATATCCCGTACCTCGCTGTGGAGAAAGCTTAAGGAATATAAGCTCGCAAAGGGAGAGCCTTCCTCCTGAGTCTAACAATTTATCCTCCTTTGAGTTTAGTTCTGTCGCTCTTTACACAAGGGCCGCGAAAAGCTCCTCCCGGGCTCTCAGCGCAATCCTATTACTGATCGATCTCAAGGAGGTGAAACCTCCGATAATATCCATACTTCGAACCTTTCTCTTTGCTTTTGTGCTCCTGCTACAGACTGAGGGTTACTTCAGGCCATCGGACAATCCAAGGTTCAGAAAATCTGCCTCCATACATGCTCATACCGCCAAACTAATGTTGGATCGGAAGCGCTATGCGGTAGCCATTGAGGAGCTAAAGAAAGCTCTTCACGCACAACCCAAGAGCCGCGGGCTGGCAGTCAAACTAAGTGAACTCTATTATCGCAAAGAGGAATATTCAAAAGCACTGGAACTCTTGCTGCCCCTACAGGCTCTTTCAACACGCAAGCACAACATCTATTTATATCTCGGACTGATCTATGATAGATCTCAGGAATACAGAAAGGCTTACATCTACTACAAGAAAGCCTTTAAGTTAGACCCGACTCTTTACCGTGCAAGATTGAAGATAGCTCAACTCTTTATTCAAAGAGGACTGTATTTCGACGCAGCCACACATCTTAAGAATCTCCTGGAAATCAATCCGGACTACAAGCCCGCTAAGGTGGAATTCGATTTAACTCTTCGGTTGATTAAGGAAAATGAGCACAACATCTTTCGGCGGGGCAACCTGGTCATTACCTTTCCAGACTACAATCTAATTCGAGATATCGAAGAATGGTATCCGTACCTGCAAGAGAAAATTTACTATATGCAAAACGCATTGGGCGTCTACAACCAAATCGTTTGGATAAAAATAGTAGATAAAATTCCTACCCATGCCTCCCCCCCAGCTCTTTTCCGGACTATGGAAGACAAAATCTATCTCACTATTGACACGCTCAAGAGAAAATATACAAGTCTATTCAGCCATGAATTGACCTACCTGCTGACACACCGAATAGGAGTTCGTAAAGCCCCTCCATGGCTCCTGGAAGGCCTTGCCCTATATTTTGGGAAGCCTAACCTACTTAAACATATGAGCTTGAGACGAGTAAGGGCCGGGCTGGAACTCCTGAATGAAGAGTTTTTCCCTGACAAACGCTACCTTCACTTTCACAAACTTACGCAGCGGGAGAAAGAAAATTTATTTCATGCGTTCTTAATCGTGAAATACTTTGTGCTTCAATACGGGTGGGATAATGTTCAGAAGTTAGTGAAGAGATTCAGAGAAGGAAAATACACAACTGCGGAAGCTATCTGGGATGTTCTACACATTCCCATGGATAAGCTATCCTCCGATTTCGATGTGTATGTCATCACCCAACACTTCTTCAAGTCCTGAAAGAACGATCTTGAGATTCTTTCCTTGATCAAACATCCCCTGGACTTTACACAATCCCCTTAGCGCCATCTGTCTGGACCGATCAGAGTCTTGAACTGCTCTTAACAATGACCGTCCAAGCTCCTCCGCACTCCCTCTTTGTGACAGGTATCCGGTGATTCCATCTTCGATGATTTCCGGGATTCCTCCAGTTCGAAATGCACACACGGGTATACCGTATTCGAAGGCTTCCAGGATCACCATTCCAAGGCCTTCAACCAAAGATGGAACCATAACAAGATCAATATATGGATATTCCTTGCGCATATTGCGAAATCCATGAAAATTTACCCTGGTTTGCAATCCGAGTCGTTTCACTTTCAATTCCAGTTCATGGCGTAGTGGCCCCTCTCCAAAAATATTCAGCCTGAGAGAAGGCTCTTGCTCAACAGCCCAATGAAAAGCATCAATACCGTGGATCTGACCCTTGAGCGGTACCAGGTTTCCAATCATCGCAACCTCGCGAATGGGAATAGTCCGGGGATATATTCTTTGAACAGGTTCAAGGGGGTAATAAGCGGTTCGTATTCGATCTCTTGGGACGCCCAGCCGAACCAACTGCCCAGCAATGTCGTTAGACACAGCAATCACCCGCCTGGCCGATGAAATTCCCAAAAGGTCTTGTTCATCAATCCAGGCCGGGCGGCCCATGCCCAATCCATGGCACATATGTACGAAGGGAATTCCTTCCTTACTCGCTGCGAGAGCACCAAATCCGCCATGCGTGAGAAGTAAATTCTGAGGTCCATGAGCATAGCTTCTCAGATATTTTCGTATAGCCTGAAGCGCCCAGGGATTTCGGTAAAAAGTAGACTCTACCATTCGGTATTGGATGCCCAACCTAAAGAGCTGTTCAAGTAGGCCCGGACTATGTTTCATCCAGCTCCTCTCCTGAGAAAGCAAAATAGATTGGGATCTTAGTTTCGAATCTAATCCCTTAATCAAGGCTAAAATCCCTTCCGCCGAGCCATAATTAAAAATCTGAGATAAATGCAAAAGATTCATAGGTCAATATCCTATACACAAAAGCAATCAGTATACCCGTTGTAGGTTCATAACCAAAATGAGCTAATCGCTGATAAGCAAAGGAATCGACAGATCCCTGGTTTAGCTGGGAATCCAGTCAAACTACATAGGATTGGGCACATTTCAACCTCAATTAGGTAGATACCGATATGCAACCCGCTTGTCTAAGTGTAGGGTCATACCGGACAATGGTTCTTATCGAGTGAACCTTTGAATCAAAAGCTCTCGATTCGGGTGAGATTTCGGACAATTGATTTTATTTTGTGTATATACTCATGAATCTGGAAGGTAATGCCGATAATCGATAAGGGATCATCCACGCCTTTCCATCTCAAGGAGACCTATCCTATGAAAGTGGCATTTGTTGTACCGCCCTCAAAGTTTCTTCTCAATGAATATGTATATCCATCTCTTGGTATTCTGTACGTAGCAGCTGCAGCAAGAGAAGCCGGATATGAGGTTCAGGCTATGATTCCAGAAGTAGCTGAGCTGAGCAAGCCAATTGATGCGGATGTTATCTGTGTGACAGGCACAACTCCCCAATATGACGGTATGGCGGATGTAGCCCGTGCAAATCAAGGTAAACGCTTAATTGCTGGAGGTCCTCACGCCTCAGCGGACCCAACCAGTCTCACCGAGATAGGATACGATACTGTAATTCTAGGGGAAGGAGAAGAGGCCATTGTAGAAGCTTTGCAGGGCCGACGCGGAGTCTTCGCCAGTTCACGGATTAAGCAACTTGATTCTCTGGCACTTCCCGCCAGGGATTTGATTCCCATGGAAAGATATTCCTATGATCTTGAAGGGCATCGGTCCACCTACATCATGGCTAATCGTGGCTGTTCGTGGAAATGCGGATTTTGTTCGAAACCCTGGGACAAAGACAAAGTTACACGTCGAACCGTGGATAACGTCATTGAGGAAGTTATCTATCTCAGAGATTCACAAGGATTTAGCGGGGTCATGTTTTTTGATGATGTCTTTACGATGAACGTAAAATGGCTCACTGAGTTTTGCGAGAAAATCAAGCCGACTGGAATGGTGTGGAGATGTTTCCTGAGATCCGACACAGCGTCAGTTGCCAAACTACAGATGATGAAAGATGCAGGCTGCATTGAAGTAGGAGTCGGAGTTGAATCGGGATCCAATAAGATTTTAAAGATCATCAATAAAGGCGAAACCGTAGAAGCCAATACCCGAGCCCGAGAATATTGCGGGGAGGTTGGAATTCGCTTCAAAACTTTCTTCATCATTGGGCTTCCGGGAGAAAACTATGAAACCGCTGATGAAACGAAACAATGGATCATCAACAATAAGCCTGATGGATATTCCCTTTTCGTTTTCGTCCCACTACCTGGAGCCCCTATTTATGAGGCTATCAAGAGAAATACGGGCGAATACGATTATGTTCTGGATATTCCCGACTATCGTCACCGCTATTGGGGTGGGATCATGACCGATCAGATGTCACCTGGTCACACAAGTGCTTTATCACGTCAAGAAATTGTCCGGGTTAGAAATGAAATCGCTGAAGATTTGGGGCGATTTGGTATTGCAGATCGAAATAACATCCTGGGTGAAAACTTCCAGGAGGGAAATCTCTACAATACTGATGTTCGAACTGTAGCCTAGATACAGTTTTTTAGACCGGCCCCTTAGAGACTGCCTAGAAGGAATCCATCAGGCTTTTATAATAGTGAAGGGTCTGATCAAGGGCAGAATTGAAATCTCCCTCCTCGAAGTCAAAATCTTTCTTTAGCCTGGAAATATCCGCTCGGGAATGACGAATATCGCCCGGTCGCGGCTTTGTATGGTTCATGTTCAAATCCTGTCGATCAGATTTCTCAAGGATGTTTTGGGCCAGGGAATTGATCTCCATTGATGTGCCAGAGCCAAGATTATAGATACCGGCCATATTTCCCTTCACGGCCTGTAGATAATACCTGACCACTTGTTCAACAAATACAAAGTCACGGGTCTGTTTCCCGTCACCATGTACACCCAGACCTTCCCCTAAGAGGGCTTTGTGAAAGAAAATAGGAATCACAGAAGCATAAGCACTGCGAAGGGACTGAAACGGTCCAAAAACATTGAACATTCTAAATGCTACAAAAGGAATGCGATGTTCCAGGTGGTTCATATACAGCAGGTGTTCACCCGAGAGTTTTGAAAGGCCATAGGGACTCTTTGGCATAGGAAGCTGACTTTCTTCTTGAACACTGACTCCATCTCCATACACAGCCGCGGAGGACGCAAAGATGATTTTACGAATCCGATGCTGCTTTGCATACTCAAGCAAATGTAACACCGCATGTACATTTGAGATTTCAC
>Ga0257123_1000072_pt1 | contig 97200 bp, 73 predicted proteins | sample SI106_135metaG_FD_190185 | JGI IMG/M metagenome (GOLD analysis project Ga0257123, IMG submission 190185) | Marine microbial communities from Saanich Inlet, British Columbia, Canada - SI106_135 | ecosystem: Environmental > Aquatic > Marine > Inlet | place: Canada: British Columbia | collected...
CATGGACAGGAAGCAATGGAAACAAGAGAATCAATAGAATCAGAGGAATAATAAGGTCACTGGAGATCCCTTGCTTCGCTAGGGATAGTTGGTGATGGGTTGTCATCCTTTGGTTGCCAGGGGCTCCAGGTATTTCGCCTCGGGAATTCGACCTGTGTCGTCATCCTCTGGCTTGACCAGGGGATCCACAACCCCGCCCACATGGCGGGATCAAACTTCATTCCTCTGATTCCCTTGATTCCTCTGTTTCCTGTGATTCCTACTACTTCCATTCCTCATCAAGGCTCTCCGCTCTTAGTGCCTTTACCAGGCTCCAGCCCATAAGCAGTATTAGAATTCCTAGAGGAAGCCCGGTTGCTACCGCCCCTGTCTGCAGGGTTTTCAGGCTGGCCTGTCCTCCTCCCCATAACAGTACTGCAGCCACGAGGCCCTCTAAAACAGCCCAAAAAATTCTCTGTGATGTGGGGGGGTCGGGATGACCATTTGCAGCCAGCATGTCGATCACCAGGGAGCCCGAATCAGAGGATGTGACAAAGAATGTGATCACGATTACGATTGCTAGTGAGCACAGTAGGACAGGAAAGGGAAATTGCTGTAAAAAATGAAAGATGGCTGTGGACATGTTGGTGTTGACAGCTTCCGAGATGGATGTGATCCCGTTTATCTCAAGATGGATAGCGGTCCCTCCAAATGTTGAAAACCATAAAATACTCATCAAGGTAGGGATAAATATTACGTTAAGTATAAATTCCCGAATGGTTCTTCCCCTGGAGATTCTGGCGATAAAAACACCTACGAAAGGTGCCCATGAGAGCCACCAGGCCCAATAAAATATGGTCCATCCGGTAACCCATCCCTGATCCGAAAATGCATATACATTAAACGTTTTTTCAATCAGCGTCTGAAAATAATGACCCCCGGACTGTGTTGCTATATTGAGAATTGCCACAGTGGGTCCAAGGATGAAAATCAGGATCAACACGATGGAAGCTAGAATCATATTAAATTCACTTAGAAACTTGATTCCTCTGTTGAGACCGGTGACCACTGAAATGGTAGCTAGTGCGGTAATAGCAGCTATGATTAAAATCTGGATTTGAATCGAGTTCTCAATGCCCAATAAGTAATTCAGCCCCGAATTCACCTGCATGGCTCCAAGTCCGAGTGAGGTTGCCACACCAAACAGGGTACCCAATATGGCAAAAATATCGACAAAATCGCCCGCAAAACCTTCCATACGATCCCCAAAAAGCGGTTTGAGCGCCGAGCGAAGCGATAGGGTCTCTCCTTTTCGAAAGCAGAAGTAGGCTAATGACATTCCAACTACAACATAAATGGCCCAGGCATGGACTCCCCAGTGAAAATAGGTTGTCTGCATGGCGAATTTTGCTGCTTCAATACTCTTGGGTTCAATGCCGGGAGGAGCTGTGAAGTGCATCATCGGCTCAGCAACTCCATAGAAAAGCAGACCAATACCCATTCCGGCACTAAAGAGCATGGAAATCCAGCTCAAATAGGAGTAATCAGGTTTCGAGTCATCAGGCCCTAATTTGATGGAACCAAACCTTGAAAAGCCAAGGTAGATACAAAGCAGGAGATAGGCTGCAACCATCAAGAGCAGGAGCCAACCGAATTGATGGGTGATGAAAGTATGTATGAAACTGGTGAGAACTTGGAAACTCTCGCGGAAAAAAATGCCCACACAGGCAATTGAGATGATAAGCACAGCAGATGTGATGAAAACTACGGGATTGAAAGTCTTAGAAGTGGATAGTCTCAAGAGCTAACCTTTCGTTAGGGGATGGGAATCTCATCATAACAGATGAAATGATTCTGCTTTTATTTTCCAGTGAGATGAAAATTCTTCTATTTTCGGCACCTATGGAAGGGTAGATAGAGAATTCAAGAAGGCAAAACCGAAGGATCGCCACAAACCTCATTCTTCTGATTCCCTTTATTCATTTGATACCTACTTTCCAACTTTTTCTAAATTTCCTCTTCCCTCAATTTTTTCATCAGGCTCCAGGCCATAAGCAGTATCAAAATTCCCAGAGGCAGCCCGGTTGCTATCGCACCTGTCTGCAAGTTTTTCAGGCCGGCCTGTCCTCCCCCCAATAACAGTACCGATGCCACAAGGCCTTCAAGAACGGCCCAAAAAATCCTCTGTGCTTTAGGGGGGTCGGGATGGCCATTTGCAGCCAGCATGTCGATCACTAGTGAGCCCGAATCAGAGGATGTGACAAAGAATGTGATCACGATAACGATTGCTAGTGAGCACAGTAGGACAGGGAGGGGAAACTGCTGTAAAAAATGAAAGATGGCTGTGGACATGTTGGTGTTGACGACTTCAGAGATGGATGTGATTCCATTGATTTCAAAATGAATGGCGGTCCCTCCAAAAGTTGAAAACCATAAAATACTAATCAAGGTGGGGATAAATAGTACATTAAGGACGAATTCCCGAATGGTTCTTCCCCTGGAAATTCTGGCGAGAAATACACCGACGAAGGGAGCCCATGACAGCCACCAGGCCCAATAAAATATGGTCCATCCGGTAACCCATCCCTGATCCGAAAATGCATATACATTAAACGTTTTTTCAACCAGCGTTTGAAAATAATGACCTCCGGTCTGTGTGGCTATATTGAGAATGGCCACGCTGGGTCCAAGGATAAAAATCAGGATCAACAAAATGGCAGCAAGACTCATATTGAGTTCACTTAGAAACTTGATTCCCCTGTCGAGACCACTGACCACTGAAATGGTAGCTAGTGCGGTAATTCCCGCAATGACGATGATCTGAATTTGGACCGAGTTCTCAATGCCTAGTAGATAATTCAATCCTGAATTCACCTGCATGGCTCCAAGTCCAAGCGAGGTTGCCACACCGAACAGGGTACCCAAAATGGCGAAAATATCGACGAGATCACCCGCCAATCCTTCCATACGACTTCCGAATAGGGGCTTGAGCGCTGAGCGAAGAGAAAGGGTCTCTCCTTTTCGAAAGCAAAAATAGGCTAATGACAATCCAACTACAACATAAATAGCCCAGGCATGGACTCCATAGTGAAAATAGGTTGTCTGCATGGCGAATTTTGCTGCTTCAATACTCTTAGGTTCAAGGCCGGGTGGAGCTGTAAAGTGCATTATGGGCTCTGCAACTCCGTAGAAAAGTAGACCAATACCAATCCCGGCACTAAAGAGCATGGAAATCCAGCTCAGATAGGAGTAATCAGGCTTGGAGTCGTCGGGTCCTAATTTGATTGAACCAAACCTTGAAGTGCCAAGGTAAATGCAAAACAGAAGATAAATAGAAACCATCAAGAGTAGAAGCCATCCGAATTGATGGGTGATAAAGGTATGCACAGAGCTGGTAAGTACTTGGAATCCTTCCCGGAAGAAAATGCCCACACAGACAATTGAGATGGTAAGTACAGCAGATGTGATAAAAACTACAGGATTAAAATTCTTTGTAGCGTATTGTTTCAAGGGCTGACCTTTCATTAGGGGGATAAGTGTCCCATCTTAACAAATGAAATGATTGATCTCTTTCTCTTCAGTAAATTGAAAATTCAATCTTCCGCAGCTATGAAATACAAGAAAGAGAAGATTCAAAATCATCAATGAGATCTTGAATGCATTCAACCCCTACGGAAACACGGATTAAAGAATCGGAGATTCCGATTCTTGCGCGTTCTTCCTTAGGAATTCCTGCATGGGAAGTAGTGGCTGGTCTTGTCACCAGCGATTCTACAGATCCAAGGCTGGGTGCTTCTACGGGTATCTTCAAATTTTTAATAACCCGGGCAGCCTCTTTGACCCCTCCTTTGATTTCAAAACTCAGGACTCCTCCGTACCCACGGAAGAGTTCCCGTGCCATTGCATGTCCAGGGTGGTTCGGGAGTCCGGGATAGAAAACTGCTCTAACCTTGGGATGGTCAATGAGAAATTCGGCAAGAGCCTGGGCGCTCTCGTTGTGTCGCTGCATTCTTAGTGCTAGCGTCTTGAGTCCTCTTTCGAATAGAAAACACGCATGAGGGTCAAGGGTGGCCCCGAGGTGATCGAGCTTCTTCTTTATTCGATAGATAGTTTGGCTATTGGAGATAATGGCCCCGGCAACGATATCTGAATGACCATTGAGGTATTTGGTGGCACTGTGCACACAAACATCAAATCCAAACTCAATTGGTTTGAAATTCAAAGCGGTGAGAAATGTGTTATCGATGACGGTAAGCAGGCTATGTTTCTTGGCGAATTCCACCACTGAGGGTAGGTTGGCGACTTCAAGCAATGGATTGGAAAGAGGTTCCACATAGATGAGCTTCGTGTTTTGGCTCAATTGCTTCTCCCACCTTGCGGGATCGTCTCCATCTAAAAAGCTCACGCCGATTCCGTATTGGCTGATATCCCTGGTCAGAAAAGTGTAGGTACCACCGTATACACAAGGCTGGGAGAGCATGGAGTCTCCCGATTTGAGTAAAGTGAGCAGTGTGCTGGTAATTGCCGCCATTCCACTGGAGGTAACGAGGGCTGATTCAGAACCCTCTATGGATGAAAGAATCTGATGAAGAACCTGGTGATTAGGGGTGTTATTGAGTCTTGCATACTGGATTTTATGATAATCCTCTTCCCCGTCGTACTGGTAGTTGGCCGATTGAAAGATAGGAGTACAAACGGTTCTCTCGCGGTTTGGACTGCGTGTGAATGAATGGATTAATTGGGTATCGATATTGTGTTTTTTTGAAGTCATAAAGACAATGATAGATCCGCAGTGTATATGCAGCAAGAAACAATGAAAGGATGAATTCTATGAAGATTTCATTCATAGGGGCCGGAAGTACTGTTTTTGCCCGAAATTTAATCGGTGATATTCTCTTTGATCCTATATTGAGAGACGCCGAAATTTCTTTACAGGATCTCGATGAGAACAGGCTTAGGGAGACACGCAATGTTGCTTTAGGTTTGTACGAATCCCTGGGGCTCCCACCCCGGATTCAAACAACTCTGGAGCTAAGGGATTCTCTTTGCGGAGCAGATGCGGTCCTCTTTTTGTTTCAGGTTGGAGGTTATAAACCCTGTACTGTCACAGATTTTGAGATTCCACGCGAATTTGGTCTGAGACAGACCATTGGAGATACCATGGGAGTTGGGGGGATCATGAGAGCCCTTCGGACCATTCCGGTCATTCTCAATATCTGTATGGAAATTGAAGAGCTCTGTCCCGACGCTCTTATTCTCAACTACGTGAATCCCATGGCCATGAATTGTATGGCCGTTCATCAATCCTATCCCCATTTAAAGATTCTGGGCCTATGTCACTCCGTTCAGGAAACCATTGCCAAGATTGCCGAAGATCTGGGCCGCAAAGAAGAACAGTTTGACTTTCTCTGTGCCGGCATCAACCACATGTCTTTTTTTCTCAGCATTCACGACAAAAATGGGAACGATCTGTATCCCGAACTAAAGCGAATACCCCAAGAAAGTAGGTCTCCCGAAAATGACCTGGTGCGCTATGAGGTACTCAAACATTTTGGGTATTTCGTTACCGAATCGAGCGAGCACTTTGCCGAATATGTACCCTGGTTCATCAAGAGAGGTAGGAAAGATCTTATCGAGAAGTACAAGATTCCCCTCGACGAATACCCACGCAGATGCGAGGAGCAGATTCAGGAGTGGGAGAAGCTCAAACAGGAACTCATTGATAATCCCGGGTCCCTGGAAGTGGAGCGAAGTAATGAATATGCCGCCTCGATTCTACGTGCCTACCTTGGCGGGGGACGATGTGAAGTCAACGCGAACGTGTCCAATACGGGATGTTTAATTGGTCTTCCGGAAGAATCCTGCGTGGAGGTACCCTGTGAAGTTTCCACTGGAACCATTCATCCTCAATTGATAGAGAAGTTCCCAAAGCATCTATCAGCTTTGATCAAAACCAATATTAATGTACAGGAGCTTGCCGTAAGAGCGGCTTTGGATAAAAGCAGGGAATCCGTTTATCATGCCGCTTTTCTTGATCCACACACCGCAGCAGAGCTCTCATTGAGTGAGATTCGAAAGCTTGTAGACAGGCTGATCGAAGGTCATGGAGCATGGATTCCCAAACTTCATTGAATCCCGCAGATTGTCTCGACGTGTCCTGGTCATTGTAAAAATGGATGGTCGATGCTACCTTGTCCGGCTTTTTTTGTTTTGACGAAAGTGAATGATGTCGGCACAGTTGGGAGTACATAGGCGCTTTGATCCGCTTAGCGGTCGTTGGATTCTGGTTTCTCCTCACCGCACCCAAAGACCCTGGAGCGGACAGAAGGAGAAAGCTGCCGAGGCTTCCTCACGAACCCATGATTCGAAATGTTATTTATGTCCGCGGGTTACCCGGGTAAGCGGGGTTGTGAATCCGGATTACCAGGAAACCTATGTTTTTGAAAACGATGTTCCGGCTCTCCTTCCCGAATCCAGTCATGTAGGTGAGGCTTCATCGTTATTCAGGAGTGAACCTGCCGTTGGAACAGCCAGAGTTCTATGCTTTTCTCCCAGGCATGATTTAACCCTGGCGGATTTTAATCAATCACAATTCCTTCAAGTCATTGAAGCCTGGAAAACTCAGGCTGCAGAACTCGGGAAAACTTATCGATGGGTTCAGATCTTTGAAAATAAAGGTGCTGCCATGGGTGCGTCAAGTCCTCACCCTCACGGTCAAATCTGGGCTAGCTCTCATCTCCCGCTGGAGATGCAAAGAGAGGATGAAAATCAGGCAAATTACTTCGAGAAACACAAAACGAACATGCTTCTCGACTACGCAAAACAAGAGTGTATCCGGGAGGTTCGTGTGGTGGTGAGAAATAGCGATTGGATCGCACTCATACCTTACTGGGCTACGTGGCCATTTGAAACCATGATTCTTCCGTTAAAACACGTTACCAGGTTTGAAGATTTGGATCATGGACTTTCTGAAACTTTGGCTGAAGTTCTCGGCAGGCTTCTTAAAGGTTATGACCGCCTTTTTGAAACTTCTTTTCCATATTCCATGGGATGGCACATGGCGCCCTTTCACGAAGAAAACATCTCCCGCTGGACCATGCATGCACATTTCTACCCGCCGTTACTCAGATCAGCTACGGTGAGGAAATTTATGGTGGGTTACGAAATGTTAGCAGAGGCGCAGAGAGATCTCACGGCTGAAGACTGTGCTCAAAGACTCAGGAAGGTTTGCTGATGAATCCCAATGAAGCTGCCAGGAGTCTCTTCGAAGAGAAGTTCTCGAAACAACCCAAATTTTTGGTTCGATCGCCGGGAAGAGTGAATTTACTGGGAGAACATACGGATTATAACCTGGGTTTTGTTCTTCCCATGGCAATTGAACAAGGCACATACCTGGCATTTACCCCGCGAAAAGATTCTCTCTTGAAAGTTTATTCTTCACTGATGGAAGAATGGATCGAAGCTGACTTTTCCGAACCCTTGCTTAAAACAGTGAACGGTCATTGGAGCAACTATCTCATTGGTGTAGCGGCTGGTCTCACCAGGAAATGGAAAGTTCGTTTGGGCGGTTTGAATGCCGTGATTTTTAACAATCTCCCCGCCGGGGCAAGCCTTTCTTCCTCAGCTTCCCTGGAATTAGCTTTTGCAAGAGCGCTCTGGCGTCTTCAGCGAAGAAAATGGAATGGTCTGGAGGCAGCCAAACTATGCCAGAGAGCAGAGCAGGAGTTTGCGGGTGTATCTTGCGGAATTATGGATCAATTAGCTTGTTCAGTAACTGAGAAAGAAAATGCCCTTTTTCTGGATTGTAAAGATCTGGACTATAGTTATGCTCCAATTCCTACGGATGTGAGTGTCGCTATTTTGGATTCGGGTACACGAAGGAAACTAAGTGATGGTAGATATAATACTCGCCGAAATGAGTGCGAGCAGGCTGCGCTGATCCTGGGCGTCAGAACCCTGAGAAGTCTGAACAGAGATACGCTGGAAAAAAACGTGGATGCCCTGAGAGATTTCCAATACCTTAGAGCTCTCCATGTTCTCGATGAGAACGAGCGTGTAAACCGAGCTTTTTTGGCGTTGAAAAAGGGTGCCATAACAACAGTTGGAAAGCTTATGGACGAAGGTCACTGGAGCCTGCGAGAGCTCTTTGAGGTTAGTACTGACAATCTTGATTGGTTGGTCAATATCGCTCGAGATCAAAAAGGATGCCTGGGAGCAAGAATGACAGGGGCTGGATTTGGTGGATGTGCGGTCGCGTTAGTGAAGAAAGATCAAGCAGAGAACTTTGCAGCAAGAGTGCCTAAAATTTATCTAGAGAAGACAGGGAAACGAGGAAGTATATTCTTTACTCGGCCAGTTGATGGATGTTCCCTCGAAGAGTGATGGAATGAATTCAGCACCTGTGTCCCTGGGACTCAAGCGGCAACTATTGTTTTCCCTGGGTCAATTTGGCTGGTCTTTATCCTTGTTTTCCGTCGCCAACTTACTCACCTATTTCTATCTCCCTCCCAAATTAGAGGCTGGTGAGGCACTGTTCCCACCCTATATCTACCAGGGGGCAATTCTGGGCGGCTTGACACTGATCGGTCTGATTGGATTTGGAGGCAGACTCTTTGATGCGGTTACGGATCCGCTACTGGCCAATCTCAGCGATCGCTCCAAATCGCCCTTCGGCCGGCGAAGACTTTTCTTGGCGATAGGGGCCTTGCCTTCTTGTATTTTTGGTTTTTTAGTCTTTTTCCCACCTTCCGCAGGGGCGGGTTTTTTCAACAGCGCCTTTTTAGTCGTCGCCATTCTCCTCTTTTACTTTTTCATCAGCATGTACTGTACGCCTTACAATGCCTTGATCTGTGAATACGGTCATACGGCTTTAGAGCGGCTGAACCTGGCAACCCTCGTCTCCGTGACCTGGGCACTGGGATTTGCTATCGGAAACCAGGTTTATCTTTTCCAGGCGATGGTTCAGGACGCTTTTCCCTCACTGGGAGCGACCGGGGCCCTGCAGGTTGTTCTGGGAGGATTTCAATTTATTGCCTTTCTTGCCATGATCGCCCCGATTTTTATCAATGAACGGAAACATGCTCGAGTTGCAACCTGTGACGAACCATTACTGAAATCAATCAAAGCTACTTTTAAAAATCGAAATTTTGTGACTTTTTTGATCTTCGACTTCACTTATTTTGTTTCTCTAACCTTCATTCAATTAGGCATCAGTTACTACATCATGGTCCTTCTGGGTATGGAAAAAGCAATGGTTTCCTTTCTTATGCTGCTCCTGTTTCTGCTCAGTTTTGTCTTTTATGTACCCGTGAATTTTCTTGCCAGAAAAATTGGAAAAAGACCGGTTCTTCTAGCTGCGTTTTTGCTCTTCGCACTCGACTTCCTTGTGGTGTTTTTTCTTGGAGACATGCCTTTTAGTAAGACGGTCCAGGCTTATCTCGTTGTGTTACTGGGCTCTATCCCCATTGCGATTTTTGGAATTCTGCCCACGGCGGTCATAGCGGATGTGGCAGAAACCGATGAGCGGGAAACTGGTGTTTCCAGGGTTGGTATGTATTTCGCAACCCGTACTTTTCTGATGAAAGCAGCGATTTCTGTAGCGAACCTCCTCTTTCCAAGTTTGCTGCTCCTTGGTCGCGGCGGAGAGTCCGTATTGGGAATCAGGCTCTCGGCATTGGTGGCGGTTGTATTCTGTATTACGGGACTTTTCTTCTGCCTACGATACAAAGATAGGCCCTCAAGTGCTGAAATGATCCCTGGGACCAGTTGAGATTGAAACTTTTGACTCCATCTTTCGTAGAAGACTCAGGATAGGTTTAATACTATTTCCATAGAACAAACCCCAAGGGGGAGGAATCATGAGGTCCAATATGTTGCAGAAGATTCTGGTTTCACTGCTAGGACTATTCTGTTTATCCACTTCAGCTGCATTTAATGAAGTAGATGACATCATCGTCGAGTCCGATTATTACCAGCTAAGTCCAGAGGATCGAAAATATGACAATAAAGTCCTCCAGGAGAAAGAACGTCTGGCGGACGCCCAGGGAGAGATCATCTCCAAGATCTCCGAATTAGAGGATGAAATCCATAAGATAGATAAGGACCTGGCACGTCATCGATCAGCGAAAGCCCGCAATATATTGATCCTGGAGCGCAAGCGGCTATTTAGAAAGCGCAGGGAATACAAGGACCTCGCGGCTTCCTATACCCAAAAGCAAGTCCGTTTTACCCGCGATCTTTCCTATAATTCGGATGCCGAAAGAGGTTCCAGGGGAGATGCGTATGATACTGGGGATAGAGAGTGGTCTACCGGCGTTGAAGAAGGCGGACTGGCCAATCCAAACTGGGGAAAAGCTTCACCCAACAAAGATCAGAAGAGCTTTTTTGTAGTCAAGAAGGAGAGAGATCTCAAGGAGGTCGCGGCTAAGATTTCCGAAGGGATTTATGGGGAATTTAACCAGGATATTTATGTATCGATATTACAGAAAAATATGGGAAATGTAGCGATTCGACCCTCCAACCTTATGGCTGGGGATCATATTTTCATTCCCTATAAGATTGCCATGCTTACTGTCATGGGATTACAGCAGAAATCACTGCTTGATTCCACCATGCTGGTCCTTAAGGAATTCAAAGATGAGGAATTAAGAAAAGACCTGATTAAAGCATCTGCTTATGCTGACGAAAATCCCGAAGCAAAGCAGGCGTTTATCGAAATTTTGATTGCTGCCAGAGTTCATGGCGAAGATTCCAATGAGTTTAAGAAGACTTTGACGAATTTTCACAGACTCACCGAAGGCACTGCGATGGAAATATCGAGGCAGTTTATGGTTACCACCAGAGATGGTGACTCGATAAAAATTGAAGGTGATTTCAGAGATAGGGTCACAGTTGTCAGCAATGCCTCTTTACAACTAGATGAGCTTCCTGCTGATATCAGCAAACAGGTAAAGAAAGCGGCCGAGGAATATCACAAGCTAAAGACCTATACCCGGGATTACGGGTCGACAGACTCCAAGACTGTAAAGCAATTTAAAGTCTTTCAAACCACTGTTGATAAAGCACACTCTTCCTTAAAGAGATATAGGCGTCAGAATCCCTCCGCGTTCGTTCGAGAAGATCGATATGTAGTTAATAATTCAGATTCCCCATCTGACTCGGACTCCTCTTCTAGCAGGAGAGGAAGTGTACGCGAACAGAGCCTTGCTTCTGTGGATTTGAAGAGGGATGTTCGTGAGATGAACAGTATGATCCTACAGATGCTTAAAGATGTGGCCGGAATTGTCAGAGAAGGCTGGGAGAAGAAGGACGAAGGGGTTTTAGAAACGGCCTATACCTTCTGGTGGGACCCACATAAAAAAGATGCGACCCGATCTCTTCATAAGCTAACGGACATTAACTCGGACACAAGTGTCACCTCTCAGTTGATGCAGAAAATGAGAGTTTTATACGGTACTGCCTATAAGTTTCAGGTGGATCTTTATAGAGACGCGGCTTTTTCAATCTTACGAAAGCGCATGATCTCGCTCTTAGGGATGTCAGCTGCCATTGGAGCGGTTCAACCGGCTATACTGGGTACGAAAGATGGATCGTTTCGACGTCTTCGCGCCAGTGAAGCTCTCCAAAGGCTTGGACTTGATATCGATAAACGAGACTTTGATTATTATGATCGAGGAGAGGGAGCGAAACCTCAATTTCAAAAGCTGTTTGCTCGTTCAGGTTCCAAAGTAGTGATGTCCCAGGGTATCAGGGATGAATGGCTTAAATTCGTTTCTTTGCTTTCTGAGATGAAGGCCGACTTCAGGGACCAGGACAATTTCTCCAAGACATTGGCCGAAGCCAAGAAATTCTGGGAGGCTGTTTCAGATAAGCTGGATCGAACCTGGGGTTTTACCATAGGTTATGGTGTGGCGGGGGCTGGGGTAGGAACCCTGGCGGTAATCGCAGCTGCTAACTTCTGGAATCCGGTTGGCTGGGTGAGTGCTCTGGCTATTGGAGGCGGGGTAGCAGCAGGAGCATTGATTGGGAACAGTACCGATCAAGATGTGGAAATTGAGAAGGTCAAGGAATTCGCCAGTCTCAAGATCATCTCTGATATGGCTCTGGCTTCTCTCAAGGAGAACAACCTTCGACCCATCGAAGGGATGCTTTTTCTAGACGAACTAGTAATGGGCTATTAGTCGGGCCGGGACGAGGGTCGAGTTTGGGAGTGCTGCCTATGCAGTGCTTCCGATAAATAGCGAATCTCAGCGGTTCCCTCGGCGCAGGTAGCGGCGCTACCTCCTTCTCACGAACCACTGACCTTCACTACTTCTCGAAACCCCTGCATTACGGCAGCACTCCCAAACTCGACCCCCGTCCCGGCGGGGATTTTGATTTTTCTTTTCTTTGTGTTTGCTTTGCTCTGTGTTTGCTTTGCTCACACTTCGCTTGCTTTGCTCTCACTTCGTTTTCATTACTCTGTGTTTGCTTTGCTTTCACTTCGTTTTCTTTTGCTTTTGAAAATCACTTATCTTGCAACACATTTTAGTTCCTTACGTATGAATTATTCTGACCCACTTGTGTTGTAGAATTACTCTTCGAAATTGTGGGTCCCTTATGATTGTCTTTATCTTTCAATTGATTTGTTTGATTCATAGGAGTTTGTTATGAAGCGGTTCCTTGGCTTTGTCAGCCTTTTGTTTGGTGTTTTGGTACAAGGTGGTTTTGCTGCTGAGGAAGTTCTTAAGTCAGCTGAAATTCTTTTCAAAGCAGAAATTTCTAAAATGCATTTGGAGTGGGGTCGTGACGAGGGAGATGGCATTATTGAAACCAATCTTGCCTTCACCGGCCTACAGGTAAATCTTCTTGGGTTTGAGGCCAAAGATGGGAAGCCCATCGATGGAGAGCTTCATGATTACCTGGACTCCAGTCAAGAGAATCTTCACATTGTTTTTGATGATCGTGTTACCAGCAATATGAGCAAGTACAAGACATTGATGAAGTATCGAAAGATGTTTGGCATGGGAATCAAAGGTGAAGTTCTGGTCAGTGGAAAGATCAACCTTAAAAAGGTGAGGAAGACTGTACCTACAGGATCTTCCGGCGTAGAAGAAAAGGTTATGATCGTTCCTGAGGTTGATATGTTCGCCTACCGTGAAGGCGAGAAGTTCACCATTGAGGGTGCCTGGAGTGTCGTTGCTGAGAAAAGTCTCTCGGTACCTTTCACCGCTACCTTAGATAAGGCTTATCATGGCAGAAGGGTTAAGCGCCATTATTTCTGGTTTATTCCTGATTACGAGCCCTGTTTCTATCAGCTTGTCGTGGATCTGAAGTCCTGGGAAAAAACTGAGGATCCAGATTTTGAAAACTGGTTGGTGGAAGAGAAGAAAGATCTCAAAATGGAGATTTCGAAGGCCTGGCGCTACAGTGACCTATATGATCAGCTAGACCTCTACGAAAATGCTCACAAAAGGGAGCTTCGAGATCAAGTGTTTCTTTCGGGAGAATTGCACCTCACCCACGTTACTCTCAAGAATAACCAGACAAAAATGGGTATTTATGCGGTTGTGAATGAAGTGACTGGTCCCCTTGATGTTGTGAAAACGGTAACCCAAAAGGTACGAGTGTTATCAAATCTCACCCAAATTCATAAGAGCATTCGAGACATATTTGATGAAGATACTGAAGATGTAGAAGTTGCCATCCAGGCGAAGGGATTTCAGCCTGAAGATGGAAAAGAATTGAACAAGGAATTTCGCCGTTATCTTTTGGAAGAAGTCTTCGAGCAAAACCACGTTTGTGTTTTGGAGAACTCCTATAACAATTCCTCTATTCGTGCGATCAAGGCCCATAAAGGCGGGTTCTTCAACTCTGATGTACGTGGTGAGGTACAGGTCCTATTTGACTTGACCTTTAAAAAGACCACATTAGCAAATGAGTCATCAGAGACGAATTACAGGTATGAAATTGAAGCTGTAAAGGGCTCCCTCGGCTCCTACAGAGAAGAAGAATTTCAAAACCTGAAAGGGATGCACGAAGCGAAAAAGACTGCCATATTTCATACCCTTTATTCTCGGTGAACCGAGACCTTGAAATTTTAGAGTTCCTGGACGGCTGCAAAGTACGAGACTCTGCTTATCCGCCTTGAACGTAGCGGTGCTACGCACTTCGTTGTCTGCACAGGTCTCGAACTTTTCGCTCGACCAAGAACTCTAAAATTTCAAGGTCTCGATTCACATTTCTAAGAAATGACTTCTATTGTTGGGAGTGGATTTAATCCTGGAGGAATGGAATGGATAAGGCTTTCCGAAATTTCCTTTGCTTGAATCACTTAGAGACAAAAATAGGCTCTTTGAACTAAAATGTGTCCATTATGGAGTCTGCCGCTGGTGTAAAACCTGTCATCTTTGCGTTGTCCCTTGATGGAGAGGGGGGTGCTCGTGATGTTAGCGAAGGGGAAATTGAAAAGGCTATTCGGTCTTCGCGTACCGTCTGGATTCACCTCAATCGAGAGAGTGATGAGTGTGCGGCCTTTTTAGAGAGGAATGTTCCGGACCTGGATTCTAGCCTGGCGGGTGCTTTGTTGTCAGAAGATGTTCGAGGGCGTGTCACAGAACGTGACGAAGGCTTACTGGTAGTTCTACGGGGGGCTAACTTTCAGGAAAGCTCTAATCCAGAAGATATGATTTCCATCCGCTGCTTCCTGAGTGAGTCGGTAGTCGTCACAGTTAGAAAGCGTAAATTTTTTGCTATAGATGACATTGGCTATCAATTGGAATTGGGAACTGGACCCAAAGACAGCGCGGACTTCCTCGTACAGTTAAGCACTAGCTCCCTTCACAGGCTGGAACCAGTATTGGAAAAGCTTGAGGATACCATTGATGAAACAGAAGACTTTGTCTTGGAGCGCTATAGAGAGTCTTCCCGTGAGAAGGTTCTTGAAATTCGAAAACAACTCCTTCATTTTCATCGCTATCTGGTTCCCCAGCGCGATGTTTTCGCGATGCTGAATCGATCAAGAGTCCCCTGGATTCATGAAGAGCCAAGGGAGCGTTTGCAGGAGCTTTATGAATCTTTTGTACGCATAGTCGCTGATTTGGATTCATGGAAAGATCGAGCCAGGCTCCTTCAGGATGAAATTACCAACTCTCTGACTGAAAAGCTTAATGAAAAGCTGTACTTATTGGCGGTCCTTACAGCTGTCTTTCTACCATTGAGTTTTATGACGGGGCTTTTTGGAGTCAATGTTGGAGGCATCCCCGGAGCTGGTGAGCCCTGGGCATTCTGGGCCTTTGCCTGGCTGCTGCTTGTGCTTGTGGCACTAGAGCTAGTTATCTTTAAAACAAGAAGGTGGTTCTGAAGGATGGCAGCGTGGCCGACTTCTGGTGTGCTGGCTACTCAGTTCTTCCGATAAGCCATAAATCTCAGCGGTTCCCTCGGCGAAGGTAGCGACGCTACCTCCTTCTCACGAACCACTGAGATTTATGACTTTTCAAAAGCCCTTCCTAACGCCATCCCACCAGAAATCGACCACGCCGCCATGCTAGGTAGAGATCACAAGGGGTTGACACTTGTTCGAAAAATTCTTAGTATCCCGCTCCCTCAGGAATAGTGTAGTTATCTTGGGTTTTCATGAGGGGCCCAGGAGTTCAGAATTTTGGTTCGAGGTTGGAAATGATTAGAACTTTTTCGTTGGTATTCTTTGTCTTTGTAAGTGCAGCCTTTTCCCAGGTTATTGAAACCGGGGGTTACAGGTTTGAGCTTCAGGTCGCGAATGAATGGGGTAAAGAGATAGAGAACTATCGTTCAAGCGCACGGATTAAGAATAATCGTGCTTTTATTAAGACCAGGGCTCGTGGATACCGCCCTACCCAGACAGAAGTGGACCTTCAAGAAGGTCAGAACGATTACTCTGTAGACATTGAGCTCAGGGATCCCTGGGTGGATATTGAACTGCAAAGCACCGGCGGGGAGCACATTTTTTCTCGCATGGAAAAGCGCGGGGAAGACGTCTCTGGAGATGAATTCAGTTTCGAGCTTACAATTCTCGAGTGGGACTATAAGTTTTTTACTCCCTGGGATGTGGAAATTCAGATTGAGAACTGGCCGATCTACAGGGCTCATGTAGAGGTTCGTGGATTTGGCTTCGGGCGTATTGTCGAGATTACCTTTCCCCGCCAAGAGCTTCAATACTATTCCAACGACATCACCGTTAAAATCCCCAAAGATGGTGGTCTACGACAGAGTCGTGAAGAAAAGGCGAGGACTCTGAGATTCCAGATTCAAAACAAAGTCGAGAGCCCTCATGCCACGGGCTCAGAATTGAAGAAGAAGCTCGAAGACTTCCAAAAACTACAATAAACCAGATTTCACATAGATCCATGCCCTAACGCATTTGGATTGCCCGGATTCCCAGCCCAACGAGGAATCTGTCGATTGGTTTGGTCATCGCAGATTAGCTTATTTTGGTCATGAACCTACCACGGGCATTGGCTTGTTTTTCGGTATAGCGACTTATTGTGTAGAATGTTATCCTGGCTCGATTCCTACGCGTTAAGTTAATGCGTTGGACCTCCTAAGAATCAGGGAGAACTGGGATTTGAGATCGCGTTTCATTGCATATTTACTGATAGTTCTGTTTAGTTTCCAGACTTCTTTTCAGTTGGCTGACCTTTTTCTGTGTCATAGCCTGATTGATAATTCTTTGGAATCTTCCGCTATGCTTTGCGTTTCCTGCTCTACTGAACAAGGTTCAACTCAGCATAGTAACAGCTCTGAGCACCATGGCTCGGAACATTGCCATCACGGTTCATGCAGCACTACTTTGCATCTTCAAAGTGGATTTCCCGATATTTCGGGGTCGTTGTTACAGGGGGATCTGGTTCCCTTCGATTTCAATTTGATTACCCATTACACTCCCCCACCTTTTCATCCTCCAAGAGCATAGTTTTAAAAACTCTGATCGCCAGCAAGGGATTTGCTGCGTTCAAAATGAGCTAATTATGAGATTAGTGTGGCTGTGCCGCCCCACTTCTTTCGCATAGTTCTGCACAGGTTTGATTCACTAAAGCTCTATCAAAGCATGGGGAACCAACATGCAACAGCATCTTAAACTTCAGTTTCTTGTTCTCTTCCTTGGACTTAGCTTGACCGAGAAAGGCTTTTCTTCAGGTATGGGATCCATTGAGGACTCGAAGAGTTCATCTTCAGTTCCATCAGTTGTACTAACCTTTGAGGAGTCCCTTCAAATTGCCAATAAGCAAAGCCTTATCTTGAAATCGGTGCGTAAGAGCATCGCCGTTCAAGAGGGTTTCCTGGAGCAGTCACGGACTTACTCTAATCCCGTTCTAGGAATAGAGCGAGAGGACTTTGGGGGATCAAGCTCCGAGGCCCCCAAGCTAATTGTTGAACTGGAACAAGCCATACCCTGGATGGGGCAGAGAGCAGCAAAAATCCAGGCTGCAGCATTGAAGCTGGAGGCTATTCGGTTGGATTACAGGATAGCTGAGATGGATTTTAATGCCGATATTTATGCGGCCTTTTATCGATTGCTCGGCGCTCAGAATCGAGTGGAGCTGGGAAGAAGGAGAGTAAAAGTCGCTGAGCAACTGGTTCAAACCGTTTCTGCGCGCCAAGAGGCAGGAAAAGTTTCACCAGCGGCTGTTTCCAAGGCTGGAATCGCACATGCCGAAGCCCGAATTTCCCTTAATGAGGCTGAGATGAGACGGAGAAACTTCCTGCGTTCCCTGACAACCTTGATGGGCCAGGCTGAACCTGAATTCCTTAAAGTAAAAGGGAATTTGGGAGACCTTGAAACACCTCCATCTTTTGATGTTTTTGAGTCACAGTTGGAAAGTTCTCCAGTACTGAAGCGCTGGCATTTAAGTACTCAAGCAGCCAGGGTAAAACTGGAAATGGTACGAAAATCTCGGCGTCCAGATCTGAGTATTCGAGTCGGTACTACTCATTTCGAGGAGGATGGGGGCGATGGCTACAGCCTGGGGTTAGGCCTGGAGATTCCCATATTTGATCGTAAGCGTGGGGAGTTAGCAGCCCGGCAAGCGATTCTTTCCCACAAGGGCTTACTAAGGCAGCAGGCCTATATGGAGGCGCATAGAGACCTCGCTGAGAAATTTGAACTAGCAATGGCCAGGTTCGAACATGCAAAAATATTGAAGGAAGAAATTCTCCCACGCGCGAAGAGTGCCTTTGAAATGGTTCAGGAAGGATATCGTCTCGGAAAACTCGGATACCTGAATCTTCTTGACTCACAACGAACCTGGGTACAAACCCTGGGTGATCATATTGAGGCACTTGTGAACTACCACGTGGCCTTTTCTGATCTGGTCCGCCTAACAGGAGGTTCGTTGAAAAAAAAGGGGGAGGTAAAAAATGAGTAGTAAGACTTTGATCGCGATAATTGTGGTAACAGTGGCGAGTACATTGCTTGGGACTAAGATTTTGACCCTTGAAACACATAAGGGTCAGCATGAGGAAGTTCATTCTGAGAACGAGGAAGTTCATGATGGAGGAAAGGAGCCCCATAAAGGACCCCATGGAGGCTGGCTTTTTGGAACTGACTTTCAATTAGAATTGAAAATATTTGAAACCGGTTCCCCACCCCGATTCAGGGCTTTCGGTTACCATCGCAAAAGGACAATCCCTCCGGAAGACCTTCGGGTTGAAGTAGATCTTTCTCGTCTTGGAGAGCCCAGGGAGACCTTCCTTTTCCGGGTCTTGGACGATTACCTGGTTGCAGACGCGATAGTTCGGGAACCGCACTCCTTTGAGATGCAAATTCGAGCTTTTCATGAAAAAGAGCTTTATCAATGGGAGCATTCTCAGGTTGAGGGGCGTGTAGAACTGACCCCTGAATCAGCAAAATATGCGGGAGTAGATATAGAGGTGGCTGATGCCAGGGTGATGAACATTCATCTGAAACTACCTGGAGAGATTCATTTTAATGAGGATCGACTCACCCATGTGGTTCCCCGTATTGAAGGAGTGGTGTCAAAGGTTCTGAAACGGCAGGGAGAGAGAGTAGAGAAAGGAGATGTTCTGGCCGTAGTGGAGAGTAGAGAGATGGCCGAGATGCGAGGATCTCTACGAGCCGCACTCCGGCTTCAGGAAATGGCCAAGTCTACCTTTGAGAGAGAAGAGAGGCTATGGAAACAACGGAAAAGTGCGCAACAGGATTTTTTGGAAGCCAGGCAGAAGCTTGCCGAGGCGGAAATCAATCGAGATGTTGCCCGCCAGAAGCTTCTGGCATTGGGATTGAAGAAGGAAGAGTTGGCAGGGTCCCAGTCCGAGGAATACACCCAGACCAGCTATGAGGTTCGCGCTCCACAGGCAGGCACGGTGGTGGAAAAGGAAATTGTTCTTGGAGAGTCTCTCAAAGCGGACAGTTTGATCTATACCATTGCGGACCTGCGCCAGTTATGGGGTCGTATTACCGTATATGCCAGGGATCTACCCAATGTTCAATTGGGTCAGAAGGTCCATGTGAAATCACCTGGTCTGGAGCTGGCAACCACAGGCAGGATTTCTTACATAGGATCTACCGTGGGTAGAGATACCCAATCGGTGGAAGCACGTGTATTAATCCCCAATGAGGAGGGACTATGGAGACCCGGACTATTCGCGTCCATGTCCATTCAAACAGCGACCTTTCCAGTTTCGATAGCAGTTTTGAGAAGTGCTGTCCAAACCTACCGTGACACAAAGGCTGTCTTTGGTCGATTCGGCAAATTCTTTGAAGTGCGGCCAGTGACTCTAGGTCGTCACGATGAGCTATGGGTGGAAGTTACTAGCGGGCTCAGGGCGGGTCAGTCCTATGCCAGTACAAACAGCTTCGTATTAAAGGCGGATCTTGAAAAATCAGGAGCTACCCATGACCACTGATAGGTTGTGTACTTTCAAGGGGACACGCTAAGGGCCGAGGAGAGTGCTTTGTTCGAAAAAATTTTACGCTTTTCCATATCACAACGATGGCTGGTGCTGTCTATTGCCGCAGGAATAGCTGTCCTGGGAGTTTATAATTTTCACAGACTTCCCATTGATGCTGTTCCTGATATTACAAACGTACAGGTTCAAATCAACACGGAAGCACCTGGTTATTCTCCTCTGGAAGTGGAGCAGCAGATTACCTTTCCCATTGAAACACTAATGTCGGGATTGCCTGCTCTCGAATACACTCGTTCGCTTTCTCGATACGGCCTATCACAGGTGACCGTGGTGTTTGTTGATGGCACAGACATTTACTTTGCCCGTCAGCTAATCAACGAAAAGCTCCAGCAAGTCAGAAACCGGCTGGGATCAGGTCTTGATCCCGTTATGGGTCCCATTGCCACCGGTTTAGGTGAGATATATATGTGGAATGTGCATGCTCGCGACGGAGCACGCAAGCCCGATGGTACTCCCTATTCCTCTATGGATTTACGGGAAATCCAGGATTGGGTGGTGAAACCACAGTTACTTACCGTTCCGGGGGTCACGGAGGTAAATTCCATCGGTGGATATGACAAGCAATACCATGTGAATCCGGATCCACAAAAACTCATGGCATATGAGCTAAGTCTCAAAGATATCATCTCTGCCCTGGTTCAAAACAACGAGAACATGGGAGCTGGCTACATTGAACACAACGGAGAACAGTACCTGATCAGGACTCCCGGAAGGGTTTCTCGGATTGATGAAATTGAGTCAATCGTGGTTAAGCACCATGAAGGTATCCCGATTTTTATCAAGGATGTGGCAAAGGTCCGCGTAGGTCGGGAATTGAGGAGTGGAGCTGCCACAGAAAATGGTCAGGAAGTGGTACTGGGTACTGCCTTTATGTTGATGGGAGAGAACAGTAGATCTGTAGCGCAAGCGGTGGCTACGAAAATGAACCAAATTGATCGTTCCCTACCAGCTGGGATTGCTGCGAGTCCTGTTTATGATCGAACCAGGTTGGTGGATCTAACCATGGAAACCGTACGCAATAATTTGTTAGAGGGCGCACTATTGGTAATCGCAGTTCTGTTCCTGTTCCTAGGAAATTTTCGTGCTGCATTGATTACAGCCCTGGTCATCCCTCTTTCCATGCTTTTTACGATAACGGGCATGGTGGCGAACAAAGTGAGTGCTAACTTGATGAGCCTGGGCGCTCTGGACTTTGGCATCATAGTAGATGGAGCCGTGGTGATTGTAGAGAATTGTATCCGCTGCTTTGCCGTGGAGCAGGCCAGGCTCGGCAGAGCATTAAATCGTAAGGAACGTCTCCTCATCACATTCCAGGCGTCCAAAGAAGTGCGCCGTTCCTTACTCTTTGGTCAGGCCATCATCATGGTTGTTTATTTGCCAATTTTTACGCTTTCAGGAGTGGAAGGAAAGATGTTCAATCCCATGGCATTTACCGTAGTCACGGCCCTATTGGCGGCCTCAATTCTCTCTGTTACTTTCATTCCTGCTAGTGTAGCCATTTTCCTTGGAGGTAAGGTGGTTGAAGGGGATCAGGGAATCCTTGGAATTCTAAAGCGGCTTTATTCTATAGTTCTACAATGGTCCATGAAGAACACGGCTCTCGTCCTCATTACATCAGTTTGCATAGTAGTCTTGAGTGGACTTCTTGCTTCCCGGATGGGTACGGAATTCATTCCAGGTCTAGATGAAGGCGATATTGCCATGCATGCCTTGAGAATTCCTGGAACCAGTCTGACCCAGGCAGTTTCTATGCAGCATGTTCTGGAAAAAGCGCTTCTCAAGATTCCCGAAGTAGAGAGGGTTTTCTCAAAAATCGGAACTGCAGAAGTGGCGACAGACCCAATGCCGCCTAGCGTAGCTGATACTTTTGTAATACTCAAACCCAGAAAGTCATGGCCGGACCCAGCCAAGGAGAAGTCAGCACTCGTCGCTGAGATTTCCCAGATGGTTCAACCAATCCCGGGTAATAAATATGAGTTTACACAGCCTATAGAAATGAGATTCAACGAGTTGATCTCCGGAGTGAGGACGGATGTGGCTGTGAAGGTGTTTGGCGATGACCGAGCGGTGTTATCAGATGTGGCACAGGAAATCGTAGAAGTTCTGGAGCGGATTGGAGGTGCGGCCGATGTACGCGTGGAGCAAGTCTCTGGCCTTCCCGTTCTGTCAGTACAAATCTTACGAGATGATCTGGCAAGATATGGGCTCAATGTTTCCGATGTACAGAATGCCATTCGAGTCGCGATTGGAGGAATGCCGGTCGGTGAAATTTTCGAAGGAGATAGAAGGTTTTCCCTGGTGGTTCGACTTGATGAGGAACTGCGCAAAAACATCGACTCCATACGCCGACTACCGATTAGAGTTCCCCACTCTAGAGCTGGTACTAAGAGCTATATTCCTCTTCAATCTATTGCCAGAATATCTGTAGTTCCCGGTCCTAACCAGATTAGCAGAGAGAACGGAAAACGAAGGGTGGTAGTAATGGCAAATGTTCAAGAGAGAGATCTTGGCTCATTCGTCAATGAGGCACAAAAAGCTATCAGAGAAAAAGTAGCTGTCCCAGCCGGGTACTGGATCGATTGGGGTGGGCAATTTGAACAGATGATTTCCGCTACCGATCGATTAAAAGTGGTAGTTCCACTCTCTCTTATGCTCATTCTTGGCCTGCTTTTCAGTTGCTTTGGAACCATACGAGATGGGTTGGTGGTTTTTACGGGAGTGCCCTTTGCTCTGACAGGAGGAGTATTAGCTCTTTGGATACGGGGAATTCCCCTATCTATTTCTGCAGGAGTTGGATTCATAGCCTTATCCGGGGTAGCCGTTCTCAATGGATTGGTGATGGTTTCTTTTCTAAGAAATCTACTCGAAAGAGGTTTGCCTCTACAGGAGGCAATAGAGAAGGGGGCCATCACAAGATTGAGACCTGTTCTGATGACTGCCCTGGTAGCGTCCCTGGGATTCATACCCATGGCTCTTGCTACTGGTACCGGTGCGGAAGTCCAGCGACCGCTGGCCACAGCGGTAATTGGAGGTATTCTATCCTCAACTTTGTTGACCCTGATGGTCCTTCCGGTGCTCTACCGTGCGACCTACCCCTTGAAACGAGATTCGGAAACTTAGTTGTGGACGAGTGGGGGCTTGCCAATTGGGAAAACGCTGAAGCCGATCTTATGCAGGTCTCCCTCGGGAAGAATATTTCTCCCATCAAAAATGGACGCGGGTTTTTGCATTGAATTAAAGATCCTTTGAAAATCCAGATTCCGGTATTGTTCCCATTCGGTCATAAGGGCAATACCATGGGAACCTTTTACGGCTTCATAGGGATCTTCAATGTAGCTTATATTTCCATTCCATTCCTTGAGATCTACTTTGGCCTGCTCAAGTGCTTTGGGATCGGAAATTACGATCTGGGCTTTCTCATCTAGCAGTCGCTTAGCCACGTATAAGGCAGGTGATTCGCGGGTGTCTCCTGTATTTGCCTTAAAGGCAAAACCAAGCAGCGTAACGCGTTTACCAGCAAGGGTGTTGAACATGTTTCTGAGCATATTGGCAACAAAGCGGTCCTGCTGGTAGGAATTCATGTCAACTACTTGCTCCCAGTAGCGGGCAACTTCCTCAAGTCCGTAACTCCTGGCGATGTACACAAGATTCAAGATGTCCTTTTTAAAGCAGGACCCACCAAAACCAACAGACGCTTTGAGAAATTTAGGACCTATGCGGCTATCGGTTCCAATGGCATGAGCAACCTCGTCTATGCTGGCTCCGGTAGTCTCACAGAGGGCACTGATAGAATTGATCGAGGAAACTCGCTGAGCGAGAAAGGCATTCGCGACTAATTTGGAAAGTTCGCTGGACCAAACATTGGTTGTAATTATTCGATCCTTAGCCACCCAATGTCTGTAGATCTTCTCAATTTCCTCACTAGCCTTCTTACCCTCTGCGGTTTCTTCAGCACCTATGAGAACCCTATCGGGTTCCAGTAGATCCTCGATAGCATTTCCTTCAGCTAAAAACTCAGGGTTAGACACTACTTCAAAAGCAATTCCTTTGGAATTTGCTCTTAGAATTTTAGCCATGGCTTCAGCGGTTCGGACCGGAAGGGTACTCTTTTCTACAACGATTTTAGGACTCTGTGAAACTTCAGAAATCATCCGAGCCGTACGTTCCCAATACTGGAGATCAGCTGCCTCTCCAGCTCCCACACCAAAGGTCTTGGTGGGAGTATTCACACTAACAAAGATGATATCCGCCTCACGTACGCCCTCTTCCACTTCAGTCGTAAAAAAAAGGTTCTTCCCGCGCCTTTCCTCCACGATCTCTTGAAGGCCGGGTTCATAGATAGGTAGGGAATCGGAATTCCAGGCGTCTATCTTTGCCTGGTTGATGTCTACTACATGAACTTTATAAGAAGGACACTTCAGGGCAATCATGGCCATAGTTGGGCCGCCAACATAACCGGCGCCAATACAGAGGATAGTACGCTCGAATGAACTCATAGTGTTCTCCCAGGAAATAGGGGCACAGTTATACCAGAGTAGGAGATCAGGTACAAGAAGACAGGTGTCTTTGTCCCGGCAGTTTATGGTCAGGACCTGGTAGTTAGCAGGAAAAAAGCACTCAGGAGGGCCGCATGGTGATGTTTCACGACGACGGGCGATGCATGTGCATCCTTTTGGAAGAAAAAGAACGTCAGGTGGTACTGCTGTGCGCTCAAGCTACCACCTAAGTTTCGGTTCTCTTCTCACCTCTTAGGCATTTTGCAATTTCTTTGAGATAAGAAGAATTGGTTTTCGTTTCGGCTGCGGATAGCTTCAACGAATAGGAATGTAAAAGACGCGGAAAAGAATAAACAGAGTGTTGATGTTAGTAGATCTGGAACGAACTCAATCATGGTCCCCTCCTTCAGCTAGCTTTATATTCTTCTTCATCCTCGAACTGAAAGGGACCCATGGTCTGGCGGTCTTTCAGCCAGCGATCTATTTCATGCTCGTCGAACCGGATCGTTCTACCCAGCTTGATGGTGGGAAGATTCGCTTCTTTACGCAATTGATAAATCGTATTACGTTTTACTTTAAGCTTGTCCATGAGTTCTTTCGTGGTCAGCAGTCGAATGGTCGATGCCATAGGTTCCTCCGATGATCCTTTCAGTTGTAAATCATGTTCCTCATGAAGTCGGTGAGATTCTCAAGTCGATAGGTCTGACAATGCAGTCCTTGAAGCTCTTTTTTTACTTCGGAATTTGCCTTATCCCGTTGAGACTTCTTTTGAATTTTTAGCTTTTGCTTCACAATTTTGCCTTCCTCCAAACTCATCGGGCCATAGATCAAATTCTTTAACACTTTGGATGTTTTTGTCAGAGGTGGCCCCTAATGTCATGAAAAAAGATTATCTCGTGATCTGGTTTTGAGGAAGATCGACCCATGTTTGCCTACTTTTCCAAAATCCCTTTCTGAACTTGCTCAACACCGGATTCAAGGGTATGTTTGGATTTTCAATCTGGCGGATTTATGAAGAGAGAAAACGGCATTGGAATCGGTATTCTTCACTATGGTTTGTCGAGTACGCTTAAGCATCTGCTAAATTCCATTCCAAAATCCCATTTGGATAAGGTCATTGTGCTTGACCACAATGAGTCACCCTTCTTAAATGAAGAACCGGTCAAGCTTTTTCACGACGAGTCAAATCCAGGTTTCGCCAGGGGAATGAATTGGCTTATCCGCCGAGCACTTAAAGAAAATCTGGATTGTTTCATTGGATTGACGAATGACCTTGTGCTGCGCGAAGGTTCCATCACAAATCTTTTTTCGGGGCTTCAGGAGACAGATGCTACAGTTGTTCAAGGCACCTTAATTTCAGAATCCGATCGTATCTTAACTGCCCGACACCGGCTCAACCGATTTTTCCATTGGTCCCATAATCTGGATCGACATAGAGATCTAAGGGAAATTCAGGATCGAAAGCACTGGGATACAGATTTTGTATGCGGAGCTTTTTTCGCGGTGAACCTGGTCAAGTTTAGAAATAGACCAGTCTTCTTTGATGAGGATTTCTATTTATATCACGAAGATATCGAGTGGTCCTTGAGACTAAAGCAAAATGGCCACAAAATATCCGTTCTCTCACATGCGCTCGCATCGCATGGGGAGAGTCAGGCTACCGGTGGAGGCCTTACCAAAGAAGGCATGAGGCTTCGCTGGCCTTCCTTAAAGACCTACCTTAGAAAGACCAGGCGATCTTTTCTTTATAGATTCATGTCGGTAGCAGCATTCTGGATGAGAATGCTCCTGGTCTGGAGAAAAGATGGGTGCCGTTAGAAAAGTTCTGCATTTGAAATACCAGTCCCTGGGACCCTATGAGAGTTTTTTAGAGGAACTGCTCATGAGCAGCCAGGATTTTAAGCCAGAATTCTGGTATCTCAAAGAGGCTGCCAACGGCAGAAAATCACCAGTGGATTCGCGTAAGTTTGAAAGTCTTTCAAGGCTTTGGTCTTGTGCGGATATCTCCTCTTTTGATCTCATCCACGCCCATTTTGGGACCAGTGCTCTGCTGGCGTTGCCTTTGGTCTACCGAGACAAGTTACCTTTAGTAGTAAGTTTTTATGGTCATGATTTTACTGCGTTTCCCAGGCGTTGGCTTGGGCTTGGTGGATTCTTGCTGCGGCGAGTATTTAAAGAAGCAACAACTCTGATTGCCATGAGTAAGCCTATGGGGCAGGAGCTGATTCGGTTAGGTGCTCCTGGTTTCAAAATTGAGATTGGATTGCCGGGTCTGCGCAAAGTTGGGTTTCGTAAGGATCCGGTTACCCGTGTGGACCGACTTTTAATGGGAAGTGCTCTGAAGGAAAAAAAGAATCATGCGTTGGTGTTACGAAGTCTGAGACTTTTGAAGGACCGCGGATTGAAGCTACGTCTATGGATTCTTGGGGATGGTCCCTTGAAGCCAGCCCTTGAGGTGATGGTTAGAAGCCTGGGGATTCAAGGACAGGTCGGTTTCGAGGGTTCCTACTGTGGAACCTCTGAACTCTACCGTTATTTCAGGGGTAGTGATCTCTTTCTTCACCCTTCTAAAAGGGCTCGTAATGGAGATGGTGAAGGAGTTCCTACTGCTATTCTAGAAGCATTAGGGGCCGGTATGCCGGTTCTTACCTCCAAACATGCCGGGCTGGACCAAGTTTTTTCAGATAGTGTCCTCACGGTGAATGAGCATTCTGTAGAGGAACTCAGTAGTACCCTTGCCAGGCTCTGTACCCGTCCGGAAATATTGCATCCATACCAAATCCGTGCACAGTTATGGGCACAAGAGCATCTCAATCCACGGGATCTATTGCTAACCCGTGAGGCGATTTATTCCAGGGCATTGGAGGGAATAAAAAAGAATACCCCAGGATTTTCTTTATCCTGAGATCATTCCCTCCCTGGTTTCTGCGGTTTATGATAATGAGAAGCCATCTCTTCGGGATTATTGATGATTGAAGACCTACTTTCTTTTCAAGAACAAAGGGCAAAGATCAACTTTTGCCGCAGGCTGCTGCTCTTTAGCCTCGGTTTGATCCTGTTCCATGAATTTTTGAAGCTGGTCAGTTCTGAAATTCCTGCCTTGATGGTCATGGTTGTCCTATTACCTGGCGTAGGAATACTGCTCTGGTTTTTGAAACGAGAACGTCAAGACCTGCGAGCGGCTTCCTTTGAGATGGATCGCCGTGGCGATCATCCAGATCTTTTTCCCACTTTGCTGGAACTAGATGGCCGCAGGGAGTCAGCTATGACTAGCGAACTGAAAAAACTGGCTCGTAGAGAATATGTGAATCGCGTTAATGATAAGGATTTCTGCACTTTTAAGGCCCATGTCTGGAAGGTCCTGGCATCCTGTCTACTTCTGGTTCTAGTAGTACTACTTCCATTCTTGCCCAATTCATCAAAAGCTCAGAGGACTGGTAGAGAGACCCCCCTCCCTCTTAGTTCTTCTGAGAAGGAACCTGCCAGTTCTCAAAAATCCACTCAGGAGATAGAGGGAAATGGCTCATCTGCCGGGTCTAACAAAGGTGCTGAGAGTAAGAAGTCTGATCTTGGGCAAAGAGATTCCAAAAGTACTGGAAAGTCCCAATCCCCCGGTTTAGATCAAGAAAAGAAAGACTCCAATCAACAGGAATCCGGTGAATCGATGAATAAGGGCACCTCTCCTGGATCTAAACCAAAAAAGACCCCAAACCAGAATACTGGTTCTGAACAAAAGAGATTCCAGCAGCAAAAGATAAAGCCTACTGAAAAATCACTGAATCCTCAGGCAAAGGAATCAAAGATGTCAATTCCTCGCAGACCTCCCGCCAGTGAGAAGAAAGAAGAAACTAAGAAAAAACAAGAGCAGACAAAAAATCTTTCTAGTTTAAAAAGTGGATCTAGCCTGAAACCCAACTCCAAGAAGGCTAAGTTTGATCCCAAGATGGCGCACGGTGGGAAAGGGGGAGAAGGGAAAGATTTTGACTGGAAGCGTATCCAGCCAGGGGCTGTACGAAACCAGGATTATAGAGAAGGCCGTGACAGGGTAGAAGGATTTCTTTCCGATCCAAGAATTCCAGATGCCTACAAAGAAAATGTCCTGCGGATGATGGAATCTGTACAAGGAAAAAAGCTTAATGATTGATCTCACTAGTGAAGAGTTTCTCAAAGGAATTCGCCACCTTAGTTTGGTTTCACGATATGAATTTGCGGGGCTGCGAGTCGGGGAGCGTAAGACCCGTCGAAAGGGCAGTTCCGTTGAATTTGTGGACTACAAGGAATACAACCCGGGGGATGATATCCGATTCCTGGACTGGAATTTGTGGGCTCGATTGGACAAATTCTATCTAAAGCTTTTTGCAAGTGAGGAAAATTTAAATGTTTTCTTCCTCTTCGATCTATCTCAATCGATGCGCTATGGAAAATCCTCCAAATGGGATTATCAGCTTAAATTCATCGCATCTATCGCCTATCTTTCCTTAATGAATCAAGATGCAGTTTCCCTTTATCCCTTTGGGAAAGAACTTGTCTGTAGTGCTCCTCGTGGAAGACAGCCGGGAGACTATAGGGTGCTGGTGAGGTTCCTACAGGAACTTGGTCCCACACCGGAAGCGGACCCGCTTGCGGCAGTTGATAAATTTTTGAGTTTTGAGAAGAGGAAGGGAATTCTTTTTTTAATGTCTGACTGTTTTTATGATCTTGATACCTGGGACCAAATTCTTAAAAAGCTGCGTTGGTACAAGATCGACACCAGTCTGATTCAGATTCTAGCTGAGGAAGAAATCAATCCACCCTGGTATGGGCCTAACCGACTGCTGGATTCGGAAACGGGTAAGTTTCTCGAAGTAGATCTGAGTACTGATTATAAGTCTAATTATCAGGAGACTTGTGAAGAACATACAAGGGGGTTGGAAACACTCTCCAGAAAATATGGTTTCCAATTTGCCAGGGCCGCAAGCAATGGCTCCTTAAAAAATTTTATCACCAGCATTCTCAGGAGAGGGTCACTCACATGAGAATTGAACCTGTAAACGGTATTCCCGTTTGCTTCTCGGTATAGCCTTGGAATGGAATAACCTTCTTGGACTTGGGTTTTTCCTCTGGCTACCAATTCTGGTAGCGATTTATTTCTACCGACACAGACCCCAGGATCAAAGAGTATCGTCCCACTTTCTATGGCGAAAACTCCAGGATCGACCAAATCCAGTCGGCTTCTTTGAAAACTTTCTAAACCATTCATTATTTTGGATCCAGCTATGTATCTTTATGCTTCTTTTTCTGGCTGTATCTGGACCCTCGTTGATCGATTCCTCCACCGGAAATGAATTGGTTTTAATCATCGACAATAGCGGCTCTATGGCAGCTCGAGATGGTACCGGAACCATGCGTAGGCAATCTCGGTTGGAACGAGCACTGACAGTAGGCAGAGAATGGGTTCAAAAAAGCAGTCCCAGGAAAATGGATGTTTTTACCTGGAGTCATGACATTCATTTATCACAGTCCCTGGATTCAGGTCCTTTCACCCTTGCGATAATAGCTCAGTCTCACTTCGCAGGAGGAGATTTCGCATCCTTACTTCAGTTTGCGAGCGCCAGACGTAAAGGTCGGTCTAGAGTTCTGGTAGTAACCGATAGCCTTTCCCCCTTACAGCAAGAATCTCTTTCCAATGAAGAAATAGAATTCAGGCTCGTGGGAGAGCAGTCTGAAAATTGGTATATCTCCGATGTAGAAAGATTCTCCAGGCAGGGGGCACAAAGCGGGTTAAAGGTGAGGGTAGGTTCTAGCGGCTTAGTGGAACCCGCAAAACTAATCATTTCCGGATCATCGGGATTGCTCTCAGAGACAAAACTGGAAAGAAGAAGTGGTTTTTCAAAATGGGAAGTGATTCCATTTGAAAATTCCGGTTCTCAAGAATTGGAAATTCGTATTGTTCCCAGGAGCTTAGATTTTCTTTCCGAGGATAATTTCTGGATTCTTCCTGCTGGAGAAGAAAAGTTGTTAGTGGAGGTCGCTCAAAATTCCAGTTCCGCACAGAAGCTTTTTTCACAACTTGTATCAAAGGATCCGAGATTCAAGATCATTACCCCAGGTCAGAGAGCAGATGTTTGGGTTAAGTGGGTTGCCAATCCACCCGTGAATCCGAGGCCATACCACCTTTACCTTCAAATACCGGGCTTGAATCCAGGATCTGCGTCCCATAGCTTCATACTGGACTCCACCTCAAGACTTACTCGATTTCTGGATGGTGTACTTTTTCACCCCGGTAGTTGGACTTCGAACCTTGATGATGATTGGATTCCTCTTTTGGGGTCAAATGCAAAGGAAAGGGGGGAGCAGTCGATTATTCTGGCTTTTTCCAGGATGAACAGGCGGTCCTATTATTGGAATCTTCGCTGGCTGGTATCTGACTTTAATGATTTGGGTATTCCAGTTATGTGGGAAAACCTGGTGAGAGATTGGCGAATCTCCAAGGGGCTTTCCTCCATAGCAGCAGTTGGGGACCCTAGAAAAGGAGGCGAATACCAGGGAAAGGAAAGAGCTCTTGTTCAGTATCTGAAATCTCAGAATCCAAATATTTTTTGCTATAGCGGACTCTACTCTAGCAGTTCAGACAAGACAAAAATATTTGTTAAGTTTCCGGCTACGGAGTCTCGATTGAGTCCTGAATCACACTATCAACAACTGTCCATACCCAGGTATTCCCAATCAAATGGTTCGAATAATCAAAGCGTAAACCTGGTTCCATGGATCGTAGCAATGGCAGTTTCATTATTAATATTAGAGTGGGTTGTTTTTTGCCGTAGTGCCTGAAAATGCTGGATCAAATTACTTTCTTAAATCCTAAAGCCGCATGGTTGTTTCTACTACTACTGCTGCTCCTGCCGGGAGCAAGGAAGCATCTTAGTACTGGTAGAGGAATTCTCTTTTCCTGGCTTATGCTCCTACGCTGCCTGATTCTGACCTTGCTAATTACCTGTATTATGGATCCAAGCCTGGAGGTTCACGAGAGCTTTAGCCGACCTCATTTTTTCATCGGTGTCGATGCATCCAAGTCAGTAAATAGGGAGGATTTGGTTCAGCTTCTAAGTTCTCGTGAAAATGAGCTCAAGGAAATGAAAAAGATCTACGGCGATCAGTTGAATTTCTTCCTTATGCAGCGACAGTCTGCCCTTCATCGCGACTACGACTCTCTATTCCAAAACCTTAAGCAAACCAGCATGGAGGTAAGTGAGCTAAGTAGGAGTGTAGAAGATAGACGCACCCAGTTGGAACTCGATGAGTACCCAGTTTTTTTTCTATTTACAGATGGAAATGAAACGGAGGTTCCTCAAAGTCGTCTGGCTGGTTGGAGCTCCCAACGTGTACATCTAATCTTTGCAAAAACCAATCAGGCAGATTCCTTTTTTTTGGAGAGTGTGGACATCCCTTCAGAGGTTCTTAAAGGGAGACCAATTCCCATCTCGGTTGTATCCCATTCCCTTCAGCGAGGTAAGGCCAGAATCAAGATACTGGTGAATGATATAGAAGAAAAATCAGAAGAAATAGAGCTAAGGCCAGGATTGAACTTCTCCTACGATTCTCTTCCAGAAAAACCGGTCGGACATTATAAGATAAGCGTAGAAATCAATCCGCTCTTCGTTGATGAGAACCAGGGTAATCACGTTTTGATCCGAGAGGTTCAAGTCTATGAACCGGATCGGATTTTAGTCCTTGAGACTCCAGGTAAGGGTAATTTTCTTAGCAGTTTTCTAAAGGAAAAGGGATACCGAAGTAAATTCTTGGATCCGGCAAACTTAGATCCTCAGTCTGCGCTTGAGGGCTATTCAGCCATACTTATTCATGATGTTCCTTACAAGAAGCTTCCCACTGGTTTTGATAACACCCTGAGAGAGTTTGTCAGACAGGGAGGCGGCTTAGGTTTCCTGGGTGGAGAAGACTCCTATGGTCCTGGTGGTTACTTCAGGACTCCAGTGGAGGAGACACTTCCGGTGTATATGCCCCCCAGAAGTTATCGTAGATCCTTTGCTCTTTTCTTTATCATAGATTCTTCAGGCTCCATGATCAGTGAAGACAAGTCAATCTGGACTAACCCGATTCGACTTTTGAAATTCCGCTCCTCCGGCGATCCTTCGTCGATGCCCATTCACGTAGCCAGAGAAGCATCCAAGAAGATGATCAATGAACTTGTAGGAGTAGACATAGCTGTAGTGCATTTCAATGATCGCGCTATGCTAGCGGTCCCTCTGCAGACGGTTACCCCTGATAACCTGGAAACTATTCTGTCTGGAGTTGACTCCATTCACGCGGGCGGCGGAACCAGGTTCTATCCTGCTATCAAAGGCGCCCTGGGTCTACTGGTGCCGGGTGTTTATAAGGAAGTAAAGATTCTATTTTTGTCCGATGGAAGCCCGGCTGACAGGATTCAAATTCCAGGATTACTTGATGAGCTCAGGTCCCGGACAATCGAGTTAACTTCCATCGCGTTCGGTAGGGGTGCTGACTTTGAGCTATTGACCGAAATGGCGGAGGCAACGGGAGGCAAGGCCTACCATGCGGAAGATACCCTTGCTCTTGCTAAAACTTTTGAAGATGCTGTGGGACAGGTCTTTGGACCTCCCGTGGTTCGGGAAGCTCGCCCGGTGGCCTGGGTAGAGAATCAAACCTTTCTAAAAGAGACAGAGGAAATGTTACCTGAGATCCTTGGATTTGTTTCAACCACACCCAAAGCGAGGGCCGAAATGGTCTGGGTTTCAGGAAGTGGAGACCCAATATTCGCAAATTGGAGATTTGGTCTTGGACGAAGCTTCGCCTGGACATCGGATCTCACTGGTCACTGGAGCAAAAACTTCCTGGAGTTGGAGGTATTTAGAGGGCTTCTAAATAAGGCCGTGGGATCTATCCTAAGAAAGAAGAGCGACTGGGTCAGGGCTGTTTCCAGTAGAAGAGGAAGGGAAATCAGAGTCCATCTTCGATCTCTTTCCTCGGAGGGGGAATACATAGATGACCTGGAGCCTGAAGGTAGAATTGGAACCAGGGTTGTGTCCTTCCAATCCCTGGGTGAAGGAGAATACCTGGGTGTCTTTCAGGAATCTCGACCGGGGAACCATATTCTTAAGGTAGAGGGAACGCTTGGAACCGGACAATTTATGCGAGATGTTCCCTTCAATGTTCCCCTGGGAGTAGAAGAATCCTTTCGAAAGTCAAATTTGAATCTGAAGCAGTACTATGAGCAGAAGTGGCCGGAGGGTATTGTCGGATCCAGCGATTCTATTTTGAGTATTTCAAAGGGGTATAAGCAGAGTTCGCAGCGGGAATTTCGCTCTTTCGCGATTCTTTTTCTGGGACTCGGTATCTTTTTTCTTTGTGTAGATATACTTTTTCGGAGGTTTCGTGTTCTCGAAGGTCTGGCCCAGCAGGACACCAAGGAAGACAAACTGCCACGCCTTGCTGAGCATTCCTTAAGGATGGCCAGGTTAAGTTTGCAAAGAGGAGATCTCCAAGAAGCGGAGCGGTTTTTTCTCAGTGCCCACAGGCATTTTCAGAAGGCTGGGATGCTTACTCGTTCACGAGATGCCTGGGATGAATTTAGAGTTAAGATACGTTGATTGGTTGAGCCGATGAACTGAAATTTCCGACCACCTGGCTGGCTGCAAAGCACGCTGCTACTCTCTTCCGCCTTGGCATTAGCTTTGCTAGTCCCTTCGTTGTCATCACTCTCAGCGTACTTTTCGCTCAGCCAGGTGGTCGGAAATTTCAGCCCATCGACTCAATTATTTTTGTTGACGTTTATCCTTATCCTTCCCAGGGCTGTCCTATTAAAATTTGGTTCTTGTAAGTGTGTTTTTGTTTGATTTTCGTCATCTTCGGGCTTGACCCGGAGATCCATCCCATTAATAGTGGACCTCTGGATCAAGTCCGAAGGTGACGGAGGTCAGTTTCACTGCGGTTCTTCGGGGCTGAATTTTAATAGGACAGCCCTGATGGCTGTTCTACATCAATTGAAAAATTTGCTCGAAATACTTTAACCTGTCTTAGTACTTCAGTTTCCCGAACCTGTCCAGGATCTTTACTGTGCTTCCTCCGAGAAAACTCGACTCTGTTCAAACTTACGAAAGGCCGACCCCTGCTCTTCCGTGGAGTTCTTGTTTGGCAAAAACTTTCATTTCGCCGGGTAGCGAAAAACTACCTGGTAGGAAAGTATTGAATCATTGTCAGATCGTAGGCGAAGTGGCGCGCGAGATCTTGAATCGTATGCCAGACTTTTTGAGAGAGTCTCTCTACCCAGCCGGTTCTGAACTGATTGCTGCGGCGCACGACATAGGAAAAGTCAGTCCTACTTTTCAAGAAAAAATTCGCAGGGGCACAGATGGCTACATTTGGAATTCTTGCTTGGAATTGAAGAGTGCTGAACCATCATTGGAAACGAACTGGGGTGGGCACGCTGGAGTTAGCCAAGCTGCAGCAATGGCCATGGGTGCCGGTAAGTTTATCCCAGAAATTCTTGGCCAACATCATGGCTATTCCCCTGATCTTGCGGGCAGACTTGCTTCCGATACCCCTTTTGGAGGTAATCCCTGGCAAGAACAAAGAGAGGCCTTGGCAAATGAACTAAAGACGGTGCTCCAATGTTCCTGGCCAAAGCTGGGTACCATCTTACAGGCGCGAGTTATTGCCGGCCTTACCTCAGTCTCAGATTGGATTGGATCTGGCCCGTTCTTTGAAAATCCCAGCGCAGATTGGAAACCAAGAATTAAAGAGGCTCTGGATGATGCAGGTTTTACCTCACCTAAACTACTCCCAGGCAAAGAGTTCGTTGAAGTTTTTGGATTTGAGCCCAACCCAATGCAGTCAGAATTAATCCAGCAGGTGCGAGGGCCAGGCGTTTATGTGCTGGAAGCGGCTATGGGTACGGGGAAGACCGAGGCGGCACTTTTTGCTGCATACCAGACTCTAGTTTACGGGCAGGCAACCGGGATTTATTTTGCCTTGCCAACACAACTCACTTCCAACAAGATTCATGACCGCGTCAATGATTTCTTACAACATATTCTCGATATTGATTGTGACCGTCAAGCCGCCCTATTAGTGCATGGCAGTGCTTGGCTCAAGGAAATGGGTGAGGAAGGTCAGCCTGGAGGGTCCTTCTTCAGCCCTGGTGGGGTATTCTATGGAATGGTCGTCCGCTTCAATAGGGTCCGATCATTCTCAGAGATAGTCTGTAAGACGGTGATGGATTGGTTCAGATTTCTTTTCATTAGAGTATATGGTGAAATGGTCTCATTTTTGGCTCGTTGACGTAAATAGTAAAATCAGGCTCATACTCAAGAATCTTTTTCAGGTTCTCAGTTTCGTGTGATAAATCCCATTCTCCAAGGTGCCTACGATCACCTAATATAATCTCGCATATTCTATGGAATTCTGGAGTGGTGGCCCGAAACCCCGAATCCTCCAGGTAGATGAGTCTGTCTCTTGACATACCTAAAATTATCAATTGAAACCCCTTGCGTTATCTATTATATACTCAAGTAGTTCGTCTGCTATTGGACCTGCAAGCTTGCCACCAAACCTTGCTAATATTGCTGCGGCAGCCTTACCCTTTAGACCTTCAACAACTCCACTTTGTAAACCATCTACAAATGTAGCTAAGCTGTAACTTGTGGGCTCATAGTAAATGATCGGGTTAGCGTAACCTCCCGTGAGCGGTGAGGGTAGCGTACCAGTTATTCTTTCAATGACTTCCTATCTCCCATTTTCCCGACTCGTTAAGTTGTTTTTACTCATAGTGTGACTTAAATCCAACAACTTCGATCTTCCTGTCTTTCTCCCAGATGATGTATACCATGCGATGTGCCCTATTCACCCGCCGAGACCACACTTCCTTAGGGCTAAAATGTTTTAGGCGTTCTGGTTGCCCAATACCTGTACGGGGATCCAGAAGTGTGGCCCTCACTAAATCAAACGATTTTAGATAGAGTATACGTTCGTGGCTTCGAAACCAGTTCAAATCCTTTTCAGCCTTCGTCGCTATTTGCATCTTCCAGGTCATGAAATACTTCCTCAATGCCACGACCTATACTCTTTCCATCTCTGCTTAATGCATCCAATAGGGCTCTCAAAGTCTCTTTGTCGCGAAACAAGTGTAGCGTTTCCTGATATGAGTTCCATTCTTCCATGGAAATTAAAACGGTATTGCCATCTTTATGAGTCATAATAATCTGATCGTTGTTCCCACTCACCCGCTCACGGAGTTCGAATAGTTTCTTCCTGGCTTGCGTTATCGGTAAAGCATCTATCATGGGAAATCCCCCGACCTCATTACATGTACGCGTTTAGGTACATTATAACGTATTTATGGAAAACCGGAAAGACCAAAAATTATCAATTTGGTCAGCAACACGCAGTTTGTATGTTTAAAGAACCCCACCTCGTCCGGACGAGGCATGCCATCTTCTACCTTCTTTTCCACTTCGTTAAACAAAGGTCTCAAGCTATACAACGGGCCATCAAGGGCAACCACCAACGGCCCTCCTGACCGAAGGCTTCCCCCATGACCTCCCTCGTGTACCCTCCGACTAGCGCCTTCCACATAGCACAGTTGGCTTTCTAACTCCGCTTTCTCATTCGCCCTGAAGAGTTCCCCGGGAAGGAAATTACTTAGCCAACTTTTGCTCCACTAGCTTATTCAATGAAATATCTTCCAACTCAGCCTGTATTGCCAGATCTCGATGGAGATTAGGATTGATACGGATTCTGAATTGACCGGAGAAATTTCTTTTACACATTGGTACAGGAATCGGGAGATTCCTCGCCTTAAGGCTTTCTAGATATCCACCTATCGCTTCCTCTGCCATTCGTGAGGATTCTTCCATGGTCTCACCATGAGTTACGCAGCCATCGAGCTCAGGGACCCTGGCTACATAGACCTGATCTTCTTCTGACCAGCTAATCACAACCTGATACTTAAACCCATTTTTCATATCAATCTCCTAAGATCTTGTCCTGGGCCTCTCTAATCTGGTATTTCTTCAAGTCCTTCCCATGGGTTGCGAGTACGAGTGTTTTTTCTTCATGGGCCCAGATCTCATGTGAGCTGGTGGTTCGATCTAGACACCAATTCATCTGCTTCATCAGTGTTCGCAGTTCATTTCCATCAATACTACCCCTAAACAATTTTTCGATGAGTTTTTGTTTTTTACTCACACTTATATGGTACCACTTTTGGTGCCATGGTTCAAGCCGCCTCAATAGCCGTACCACTTCCCGAGCAATCGCCAATGCATCCCAGATTGAAATAGATCGAATTAGCATTCACATTATGCTGACCCAAGAGATGACGCACCGCCGCTTTTGGCGCTTTTGGGGTCGCTTTTGGGGTCAGACGACTTTCTGTGTTGGACAAGGTCCGGGAGACGAGATTCAAATTGTGCTAGAATCATATATATTATGGGGTCGCAGAATGGAAGAGTCGAGGTTTCAGAGTTTCTTGATTTCTTAAAACATCCGGATCCTACGGTTCGTGAAGCCAGTATCCGAGATCTCTATTTGGGAGACGACCCCAATAAAGTTGAAGTCCTGCAGAAAATTTATGGCAGCGAACAGGACCTCAGATTAAAAACTCTGGTAAAGCGAATGCTGGCGAAACTGAGTGGACCAGCTTCTATCGCTAGTTTGGATAAGCCCCCTCCATCCATGGATAGCTTAAAAGGGGCATTTTCATCCGGTGATCTCGAGCTGGTAAAACGTGCTTCGTTGTATGCTGTTAAGCATGGACTCAAGGAATGCCTTCCTACCATGCTGGAATTGGAAAGGCAAACTGGTGAACCTTATCTAAAGGCTTGTAACCTCCGTCTACTGAGCTTAAATCCCACAGTCAATATTCAAGAGATTGCCAGGTATCTGGGTGATCGGGAAGAGCGAATTGTATCCCTTGCACTCAATGTTTTATCAAGCATTGAGGCTACGGCTTCACGGGTATATGTAGCTCAGCTAGTGGATCATTCCAATCCAAGAATTGCAGAGATGTCCAGAAAGATTTTGCAAAATTGCAGCATAGAAATTCTCAAAAATGTTGTCAAAAGGATGGAGACTTCCCCGTATCCCCAATACAAGAAAACTGCCGTGCGAGTGATAGAACTTATACCAGAAGTAGGTCAGTCTGTGTCTGTACCAGACTTCCAACAATTCTTTCTGCAAGCGCTCGACAAGGAGACCGATCCTCGGGTTCTTGCGACACTATTATTAGCCATGGCCGGGACAGATGGAAATCGGGCAACAAAAATCGCTGTTCTAAAGAGATTTAGCGGGCATAAAGATAATAGGGTGCGAGCCAATTGTTTGGACGGACTAGGGTTGATACTTCCGGATGGTGAGCGACATTTTTTCGTACCCTTTTTAACAGACTCAAGCTCCAGGGTAGTTGCCAATTCCATTCTAGCAATCTGGGTAGTAGAAGAATGCAAATACAAGTATCAGAAAGAAGTCAATGAAGCCTTTGATGATTTAATCAAGCGTGGCAATGACTCCATTAAAAGTGCTCTCTATTGTCTGGACATACTACAAGAAGAAGCCTTTTTACCAATTTTGTCTGATCTTCTGTGCCATAAGAATTCTAAGATTGTACTAGAGGCTAAAGAAGTTTTGATTACCTGGGCTGCTGACAGCCCCGTGGCAGCCAGAGTTTTAAAAAAATACCAGGAGACAGAGGTACCCCTGGACCAGGCGGACCTCTCACAGACCGAAAGGGAAATCAGTCAACAGTCGCAGCCTCTCCTCGTTAGCACTGATCGGGTTGAGGAGGCTGAGCTCGGAGCTTCTGAAGCACAGGAACCAGATCCAGTCTCCAAACAAAAAGAGGCAGATCGAAAAATTACTCATCATTATCCTGTGGGCCCAAAAACCGTGCCAGAAGGTTTTACAACTGTGACCTCTGCCTATAGGCGACATGCTTATTTGGCCTTTGGCTCGCTGTCTTTTTTTATCTTCCTGTATTTTTCTTTGACCGGGTGTTTTGGCTGGATTTCGATCAACTCTCTTCTTACGGTACCCACAGGAAAAGATGGAGAAATTCTAGACTACCTGATGGCAATTCCTGCAATTTTTTTAACAATTTTTTTTCTGAAGGGATTGTTTTTCGTCCAGAAGGGCGGAAGTGGGGACAGTTACGAAATTACTGCCAAGGAACAACCTAAGTTTTTCAAATTTCTGGAAAAATTAGCTGACGAGGCCGGTGCTCCCAGGCCCCATAGGGTGTTTTTAAGCGCGGAGATAAACGCCTGTGTATATTACGATATCACCTTGCTAAACCTGATCTTTCCAACTAAGAAAAATCTGGAAATCGGTATGGGGTTGGTCAATGTTCTTACGGTGGGTGAAATGAAAGCAGTGTTGGCTCACGAATTTGGTCATTTCACACAGAAATCCATGGCAGTTGGTAGATGGGTCTACATTGCTCAACAGGTGGCTTACCACCTTATTTACCATCGAGATTTAATGGATGATTTTTTAAAAAAAGTATCCAACTGGGATATTCGTATAGCCTGGTTTGGTTGGTTGATGCGTCTGGTGATCTGGGCGTTAAGAGCGATTATGGATACGGCATTCACACTGGTGACCTTGGCTCAGCGATCCCTGTCCCGGGAAATGGAAATGCACGCTGATTTAGTGGCCGTTTCCTTAACAGGAAGTGATTCATTGATCCACGCTCTCTATAAGTTAAATTCCGCAGATGCAGCATGGGAAAGGTCGCTTGGGATAGCCTTTGCGGAATTAGGAAGAGAAAAGGCAGTTACTAATTTGTATGACCTTCAACTTTCAGTCATCAACAAACTGAAAGAGGTTTTTGATGATGAGAATTTCATTGAGCCTCCCTTGAGCCCAAGGTCGAATCAGGCATTTCACCGAGTATTTAAGACAGAAATAGGACAGCCCCCGCGTATGTGGGCAACACACCCCTCAAATCGCAGTCGGGAAGACAATGCAAAAAGAATTTTCTTAGCGGCCCCCCTGGACGATAGGCCAGGCTGGACCCTCTTTGACAGTCCAGAGTCGCTGCGGCAGATGCACACACGCAAGCTGCTGAGCTACAGTGAATTATATGAGCAGGCAGTCCCAGCCAGTCAACAAGATATCCTGGAGATGATAAGGAAACGATATGACAGGTGGACTTTAAATAGTAGATACAGGGGAGCATACCTTGGTCGTTCCATAGTTAGGCAGGTTGAATACACTGATCAACTCTACAATGCGGGTTCCAAGAAACCATTGAATGAAGTCTTGGGCGAACTCTACCCCCTTACCCTGAAAAAAGACCTCGAAAAATGGCGCTCCCTCAAAGAAGAAATAGGCACACTTGAAGGCCTGAGAGATGGCTATCTTAAAGCACATGATGGAGTGATCCGACATCGGGGAAAGGTAATAAACAAAAAGGATTTACCCATGACAATTAACCACCTGCAGAGCGAGTTTCGCCAGGTGGAGAAAGGTATCCAGGGCCATGATGCACTGTGTAGGACTGCACATCTCAAAGTTGCTTCCCATTTTAAGAATGGCTGGCAAGATTACTTGGTTGGGTTACTGCAATTGCATCACTATGCTGAACACGCCGAAACCAACGTTCTGGATGCTCAGGGATATCTGGCGAATGTATGGAATGTTGTCATTGCCGATGGTAATGTTAGTACTGGCGAAAGAAAGAGGTTAATTCAGGCATGCAATGAGGTTCATAGAACCATTCAAGAAACCTATCGTCAAATCCCGCAGGTGCGACTCTGTGAAAAAGTAGCCAAAAGATTGAGGGTCGATACCTGGGAAGAGATTTTCCCTGAAGATTGTGGCCTTCCGAGGGCAGATGAGAACAACCTGGCTGACTGGGTCAAAGTAAAGGACGGTTGGGTCAGTATTTTTAGCGGTCCATTATCCGCACTGGTTGATACTTCACTGGAATCTTTGTTAGAGATCGAAGCCTTCCTGGAAAAGTGTTATCTGGAAAATATTGATCCTGGCCCTGCTCCCCAACCTCCGAAGGCACCAGATTCTTACATCACTTTATTGCCAGGTAAGGAAAGAAAAAGACAAGTTCAACTTGATTGGTGGGATCGCTTTCAAACAGCGGATGGATTTCTTCCAGCTACGGTGAGGTTACTTGTAGCCAGTTCTGTAGTCTTTGGGGCGGTCTATCTGAGTTTCTGAAACCGATTTCAATCAGTAGCAGGTTGCTCTATGCGGTACCTGAATCTTAGCCGTACGGCCTAAAATTTCAGCCCATCGACTCAATTTGTGAAGTGGAAATGGAACTTATTGATTCACTCCCCTGTCTTAACCAATTTGAATCCTGTCATTACTACATGAACAAAGGGGCCAAGATGTGGGTGAAAAAATTGATTTTTTTGGTATTTCTTTTGAGTTTTCAAGTACTTCGGACTGAGAGCTTTTCTTCTCTTCCGGGTGATCTGTTCTTTCTTGTGATTCACTCTGAAGAGGGCACTGGGTCATGGGTCACAAATGTAAAGAATCGATTGAAGTCCCAGGGCTTAAGATCATCTGGGGATCTCATGTCAGCTAACTGGCTGCTACAGCCCCGTCCTGACTTAAACTCCTTTGCTACTTTGTTAGTTGGTTCTAAGGAGACAGAAGAAAGCTCCGTAAAGAAGGTTGGAAAAGCAGTCGCCCTGGTGCGTCGTAAGTTTGCCTCTCCCAATCTGCGATTAGTCTTAGTTTCAGATGCTTTGACTCATGGAATCGCACAGAAATTTCTCTCCGCCAATTCTGTAGGAAGCTCAGGTGTTGCCCCCAGTCTGGTAACCTACGCTGGGATTTCTCAGTTCTTAAAATCCACGAAAATCCCGGTAGATGACTGGGCCTATGACCGGGCAAAAAATGAGTCTTACATCAGTAACCCCAGACCTAATAAGTCTTTGAGAGCCAAGTCACCATCAGCCTCATATCCAAGCCAGAAATTTAAAGGCCGAAGATCCACCTCTGCTCCCATGGTGTCTGGACTTGCAAACATGGCCATGATGGAGGCTGATAGGATCGGACTTTCAGTCGGGGGAGCTAAAGATATAGGGAATTTTCGGGAGAATATCAAAGAGGGATTCTTACCCCGACCCACGGATCTCACTTATGAGGGGCTTTTCTATGACTATTCTTTTGATCCGGGAGAATCTGGTGACTGCGTGCAGATATTTTGCCCTTCCTACACGAAGGCGGTAGCTCCCGATCCCTTTTCCATGAACGAGGAGTATTACCTGGCTGTGGGGCTTGAGTCTGGCTTGAAGGCATCTGAATTCCACAGAAAAAATCTAAACTTGGTGGTAGTTCTTGATATCTCAGGCTCCATGGGATCGCCCTTTGATCAATACCATTATGACGCGCAGGGTCAGCCCAGGTTACTCAAGGAAGAAGACAGGGATAGACTAGAGGAGCAATCCAGAACCAAACTTGAAATAGCTAACCAGGCTATTGTTGATTTAATGGGCCATCTCAAACCTCAGGACAGCTTCGCACTCGTCCTTTTTGATGATGACGCTTACCTGGCCAAGCCCTTACGCCCGGTGGGCGCAACAAACATGGAAGCGATTAAAAAGCATGTTCTTAGTTTGGCGCCTCGAGGAGGAACTAACTTATCTAAGGGTATGGAAATGGGTGCCAGCCTTCTACAAGATCTGGAGTCAGGTACCAGAGACTATGAGAACCGCATTATTTTTCTTACCGATGCGATGCCAAATAGCGGTCAAACAAGATCATCAGACTTGTTGGAAATGGTCCGGACCAATGCTGCCAGGTATATACATTCCACCCTGGTCGGAGTCGGGGTTGACTTCCAAACTGAGCTGGTGGAAGAGATCACCAGGGTTCGTGGGGCTAATTATTACTCCGTACACTCTTCGAGGCAGTTCAGGAGACGGTTGGCAGAGGAGTTTGATTTTATGGTAACTCCGCTGGTTTTTGACTTGAGCCTTAGTTTTGCCTCAAGTGGATTTGCGATTGAAAAGGTCTATGGGGCACCGGGCGTAGATGGCTCTAATGGAGAGCTGCTCAAGATCCATACCCTTTTTCCATCAAAGCAAGAGGACGGAGAGAATAAGGGAGGCCTTATTCTTCTCAAGCTTAAGCCGCTGTCTGGAGAACGTAAAATTGAACTGCGGGTCTCATACGAGGACACACAGGGTAAGTTAGGAGGAAAAGCGGTACAGATTCGGTTTCCAAACAAGAGTATCAGCTATGAGAATAGCGGGATCCGCAAAGGAGTTCTTTTGGCAAAATACGCTGATTTGATGAGGCATTGGATACTCGATGAACGCTCTCGACAAAAAAACAAGCTGAGCTATAGTCCAGGACTCAGGCGTGAAATCGGAATTCATTGTCCTCGTCCCTTACAGGATTACGGGCTTGGAGAGTGGGAGCAGAATTCCATGGAGTTGAAGGTATCCAAATTTTACAGGGGTCTGTTTCAGGACTTTTCGCGCTTTTTTGAACAAGAGATGCAGATTCTTCAAGATTGGGAATTGAAACAAGAGCTAAAAATCCTAAGAAGATTAGGATTGCACTCTGGCTGATATCGAGATCAAGTCCAGGCACTAATCAATAAATTGTAGGTCCGCAGACCTTGTCAGTGCATATGTATTGACAGTTATTCAGAAACTATCATAATGGAGTCATGAAACGAGCTTCCAAAAGCCAGACCATTCAATTAAGAGTCACTCCAAGTCAAAAGGAAATCATCCAGGATCTTGCTATGAAATCAAATCAGGACATGTCTTCCTGGATACTTGAACGATGTATTCCTGCAGTGCAGGAGTATTTTCTGGAGCTGACCGCTCAATTAGGTGGCTCCTCAAAATTGTCGAGCCACCTGTTCGCAAATCTTCATGATTTTCTAAGGGAATTGGATGCTGCACAACTCCAACAATTAGAACTTCACCAACCCTACAAGAACACGATGAGCTATAACTATCTTGCCGCAATGATTGAGTATCGCGCGGAACAGCTTGGGGTCGAGCCACCCAGATGGACGAGCTGGATCCAGCCTTATTCGGAACCGTATTTTGGCACAGATTTGAAGAGTCTGAAAGAGTATCTGTTGCTCAGATCTCCACTTGTCTTTCGCCGTAGGAATCTCTTTATGGATGCAACTTTGGGAGACAGGGTCTGATTAGATCGCGTACATAATGACACAGCTAACTTCCAGACAGATCAAGGATCTCTTCTGTGAACTTGATCGGCAGCTCAAGAAACAGAGTATTTGCGGGGAACTGTTTCTCGTGGGTGGAGCCGTCATGTGTTTGGTTTACGAGTCTCGGGATTCCACTGTTGATATAGATGCGGTCTTTCATCCCTCCAGTGAAATCAGGGCTATTGCAGGAAAAATTGGTAGAAAGGAAAAAATTGGAGAAAAGTGGCTCAACGATGGGGTAAAAGGGTTCCTATCGGAAGCAGGAGACTATAAACCGTACCTGAATCTTGAAAACCTGAAGGTTTTTACCGCTACTCCGTTCTATCTTTTGGCAATGAAATGTTTGGCTATGCGCATTGGAGCGGAATTCCACGATGTAGAAGATGTGCGCTTTCTAATCAGATACCTGAATCTGGAAACCTATGAAGAAGTACTGGAACAGATCGGGAAGTACTATCCACTAGAGAGATTCCCAGCAAAAACCAAATATGCTCTGAAAGAGCTACTTTCTAAAATAAATCGTTGAGTCGATGTGTTGAAATTTTGGACCTCATGGCTGAGCGAAAAGTTCGAGACCTGTGAAGACAACGAAGGAACTAGCATAGCTAATTTCGAGGCGGATGAGCAGAGTATCGGGCTTTGCAGCCAGCAGTGTGGATCAAAATTTCAGCATATCGGCTCAATCAAGCCCTTTGATAATCATCTTCATAGCGGGTTATGTCAGTCTCTTCAAAAGAGTCCCCAGTTTGTATTTCGATGACTTCGAGAAGTTCACCAGATCTGTTTTCCAGCCTGTGTTTGCTGCCGCAGGGAATAAAGATATTCTCGCCAGGTTCCCTTTGAAGAATCTCGCCATTGATCTCAATGGAAGCGGTTCCACGGATGATCACCCAGGTCTCAGAGCGTTTTTTATGGGACTGTAAACTCAGTCTGTGGCCGGGCATGATCTGCAGAGACTTTACCCGTGTAGATTCAGTTCGATAAAGGTCAGTAAAGGAGCCCCAGGGTCTGTGCTCAGTAGCATCTTTCATCATGCGGCAATGGTATCATAGGTGAGAGATGGCGTTCCTTTTTTGGTAGCAGGGAACCCAGGAAGCCTTTAGCTTGTCTAAGAGATCAATTATGGCACCAGATCATCCATCTACCCGGTTTCAAGAACTAGGCTTTCTCCTGGATATGGACGGAACCCTGTATTTGGACAACTCTCCCCTTAAAGGCGCAATTGAATTTCTGGAATTTCTTTACAAGCAAAAAATCCCTTTTTGCCTTGTTACCAACAATTCCTCTGAGTCTCGTGATCGTTATGTGACCAGGCTGGAAACCATGGGCTTTTTAATCAGGCGAGAGCAGATTCTTACCTCGGGCGTAGCTACCATTGTGTACCTGAAGCGAAAGGAGATCTCAAGAGTCTATCTTTTGGGGACTCCAGCATTAGAGTCGGAATTTGAGGATGGAGGAATCCAAATGACCTCCTCGAATCCCGAAGCAGTGGTGTTGTCCTTCGATAAGACCTTGAGTTATGAAAAACTGGAGATAGCGCATCATTTACTTCTAAAGGGCATTCCCTATATCGCGACACATCCTGACCTGGTTTGCCCAACTCTTGAGGGAAGCATTCCCGATTGCGGGGCATTTATCTCCTTATTCAAAGCCAGTACTTCGAGAGATCCAGTTGTCATCGGGAAGCCCTCACACCTGTTGGTAGAACTTGCCGCCGATCTAATGAAGGAAGGAGAAAGGCAATTCATGATGGTTGGAGACCGGTTGTATACAGATATGGAAATGGGGAAAAGGGCCGGCATTCTGACTGCTTTAGTTCTGTCTGGTGAGGCAACTTTGGAAGATGTTGAGAGGTGGGGCTCCCAACCGGATTTTGTTTTCGAGGGAGTATTTGAAATTCTTGCACGATTGAAAATGGAGATGAACGATGCAGGCTAAATGGATTGGTTCACTTTTTTCTCTGTTTCTATTTTTTGTACCTGTGGATGCGTTGAATTTACGATTTCCCTATGAGTATTTATATGAGAGGAATAAAAGTTCTACACTGTCGACCCCTTGTGATTCCCCGCTAAAAAAGATTGAATTTGGTCTCCTTCCACTAAAAAGGGATGGGCTGCTTACAATCAAGATCCTACAGAGAGAGTCAGCTCGTAAAATAGAAGAGAACCTTCCCTGGAAGATTCTCCTGATAGATAAAAGCAGCAGCGTCCAGTCGCTGTGGCAACCCTTGATGCATGAGGTTGAAGGGCTTGTTGAGATGTCTGGTAAGGATTCCGCAAAGACCCTGTTGATGTTCTACGACTCCGAAGTTAACTGGTTTTCAGTGGAACCTGGCTCCTCGAAGAAGTTAAGTAGCACCTTGTCTTCAATGAGGCCTGGTGGAGGTACTCATCTTGAGTTAGCGCTGAAGACACTTTTGGAGGTTCTGGAAAAATATGAGTTTCCTCCAAGTCATGTGATTCTTGTTTCTGATGGGAGGCCCACGCTTGGGTCCGTGGATCCTGATACCTTTCGAAATCTTGCTTACTCTCTTGGACGGAGCGGTGCGACAATTGATGTTCTTGCCTGGTCCCAAGAAAGCAACGAGACATTGCTTTCAGAGATTTCGACCGCTAGCGGCGGTTCTGTTTTTAGTCTTGAAAATAGAGAATTATGGCAGGTATTTAAAGAAATTCTGGGACCTCATGAATTCCCAAGGATTCGGGGTTTAGAGCTAAGAGTTTCCTTCCTGGGAGACGATCCTGTGGATAGGGCCTGGGATTTTCCCGGGACAGAACGCAGCCCACTCTTTTGGAGTCTGAAGCGTACCTGGATGCAGGACGTAGTTGAATGGAAGTTACCTCTGAGAACACTTGATATTCCAGAGATTGATTTCGAGCTTACTTTCACAGACATCTTGGAAGGAAACGTAAAAAGCTGTGCAAACCGAGTCAAATTTAGTATCCACTGATCTAAAAGGGAATAAGAATCAGCCTATTCACTATGTGAGAGGAATAGGTGCCTATTTGATTCTCTTTCCGGTATCTCTTCTGATGATGAGTTACGGTCCCCAATTTCAAGCATTTTGGCCGCTGATCTGTTCTTTAACTTTTTTTGCCCCTATTCTACTAGAGCCATCTAGATCTCGGTTCACAAAGGTTCTCGATATTGGCCTGGCAACCACTATTTTACTCTACCTGGTTCCTTTGGATAGAACTGTTGGTGTCCTCTCCTTCTTTGCCCTGCTCGGATTCGCTCAAGCCTGCCCCCTTGGCTATCCTTTCCTACATTCTCCGCAACCTCATCAGCGACTCAAGTGGAAGGAAATTTTTATCTTGGTGATGAGTACGGTTGTTTTTGGTGGGCTGTCTTTATGGTTGATGGAATGGGTATATCTCAGTGCATTGTTAGCGCCTTTTCCTTCTTTTCTCCCCACTGCCCTGGCTGGAGCGGCTCTAATGTGCTGCTGGGATGGTTTGAGCAGGCGAAGTGTGAACATAGCGCTCAGCGGAAGAGAATTCCCTCTGGATCAACTGGGAGAGGCTTATGGTGAACTTGCTCTTAGACAGAAAGGGATTCAAAAGAGGATAGAACCCATTTTGTCTCGGGAGTTAGAGCTGAAAGAAACCACTCATCGAATTCTGGCCCATAATCAGTTGCTGTTGGAGCAAGGGAACGAACTCTACGAATTCTTGAGAGTCAGGAAGGTTAGGATTTCCTCAGAAGGCGGAGTTGTCCATTTGACTGAAGAGACTTTCCAGGAAACAAAGCATTCTCCTGAAAAAAGCCGCCAAATGAAATTTTGGAAAGAAAGAATGGAGACTCTTTGTGTGGAAGAGCGTAGAATTCACGAACTGATTGAAACAAACCTCTTAAAACTCGAAAACTTGGAGTCTTTTTTGATCTCTCAGAAGGCAGAGTCATTACATTCTACCCAAAGGGAGCTTGAGCAATTGAGCGAGGTTGCATTCGAAAAGTTGGAAATGAAAGAGGACCGTAGAAAAATCCTGGAAGAGCTTGAAGACTCCTGGTAGGAGAATTCCATATCAAATTGTGTTAATTCTTACGAGAAATTGTCGATAGTCTTAGAGATTTCTAGCGATGGTTTGGGACTGACTCATGTCTTCATATTATGAGACAAAATTTGATGTAATCTACCGAAAGCTCCAAGATCGGAAACTCAATCTTAAGAAAGATTTCGATGGGGCTTATTCCAAGGATGACTTCCAGGCAAGTTTAGGCATCATGGCTGAAATTCAGACCGTGATGTCAAAGTTGACCGCACTGGAGTCTGTCGAGAAGCCATTTAAGCAGGTTGCTTCAATTGTTGGACAAATCGAAGAAACCAAGCTTGAAATCGAAATTCATCTTGAGGAATTGGGAAAGTTGATTCGAGGGCTGGATGAAATCTCAGTTGTTCTGACAGATGACCTCGTAGATGAGATGGATGAGCTGCGCTCAATGTTTCAGGATGAAGATGGAAAGGCCTTTGACTTTCAGTTCGAAAAGTTTTCTCTCGACGAACTCATGGTTTTGATGCGCTATGACAAGAAGTTCTTCCCTTCCAGAATGAGTCAGTTTGAGGAATATTGGAAAGCGAGAGTCCGAGATTTAGATCAGCGAAATGGTGCCCTGGCTGAAAATCATTCCTTGGAACTTGAAACTCCCCTTAAAGTAAGAGAAGCTCAGGCCGACGTAATGGACCTTGTCCTAGAGACGGAAGACAGTGAAGATCTTAGTGCGGATGTGGCAGAGGAACAGCCTATTGATCATGGCGTTCAGGATCTATCCGATTTTGGAAGACAATTCAATATCTTGGAGCAAAGGCAGGAAGATCGACGGCGATTAATTGAAGATGCCGATCTCGAAGGAGTCGAAGGTCTTGAAGAGATGTCAGGTAGTATGCCGGTCCCTCCCGATTCCCACGAAAGCCTTGATATGAACGCCTCGGAAACGGATGAAGAAGCGTTGAGTGCTTCTGAGATAGCTTCTTATGAACAGGAAGTTGGGGCGGCTGAGGAACCCTTTGATACTTCCTTTGATGGATCCTCATCTTCACACACAGAGTCTATATTTCAAGAGCAAGAAGCAGAATCTCAAGAACTTTCAGAGGAAGTAGATTCCGGTGAAGCCTTTCTACAATCAACTGGGTTTCAAGAATCAGAACAGCCTATGGAACCCGAATACTCTGCTGATTCCATGGCTATGGAAGAGACTCATGATGGTCAGGTTCAGCCGGCAGAAGAGGTTTATGAAGACGCTTATAGCGATCCTGTTCAGGAACAGGAAGTGGACCCCTACGCCGAAGATTCTTACCAGGAAGGGTATGAGCAGCCGGCCTATGATGATGGGTATGAGCAGCCAGCCTATGATGATGGGTATGAACAGCAGGAAGTTGCACAAACAGATTCAGAGGCATATGTGGAACCAGGGACAGAGGAATACCAGGAGTATGAAGCAGGCACTTATTCTGATGAGCAAGCGGTAGATTATTCAGCTGAGGATGATCCAGGTCTTGCCCCTTTAGACCAAGACCAGTACATGGACCCTCCCCAGGGCGAGTATGCAGCCCAGGAAGAGTATGTTCAACAAGAGCCCGGTGTTGAGGACTACCAGGACTATGGTCAGGACCAGCCCTATGATGAGTCTGTTTCTCAGGAGTATGGGGATGAATATGCCGCTCCTTCGGATTCCCTGGAAAGTGATGGTGCTGAGTTGCCACAGGCTGGTGAATTCGGTGAAGCCTCAGATGAATTTGGAGACGGTTCAGCGGATTTACCGGACTATGGAGATCTTGAGGAGCCTGTGTCCCTGGATGATATATCTATTGGAGATTCGGAAGAAGTCCAGGATTACGGCGATGATCTTGAAATCTCGATGGATGTAGAAGATACTCCTATCTCTCTTGGAGAAGAAGCCACCGAAGTTGGTGCTCCGCTAGAGGATGAAGATCTTTCAATCAATCTGGACGACATCGAAATTGATGATGATCTGGACTCAGATTCAGGGGGAACGGGGATCGCACTAAGTCTTGATACCCAAATGGAACTCCCTGTTGATGAGGAAGAGGATGTACAGGAGATTGATCTCGATGCAATTGAAATCAATCTCGATGATGAAGATCTTTCCTAGTCTGGCTCTTTCCCCACTCCATTTTCTTCTAGTCCTAACCTTTTTCATCCACCTGGGAGTTTCATGGTCCGAAGAACTAAGGGGTTTTGGGAATTTATCCATTACCCTTGATCTTTCAGACTCTCCACCAGGAATCGGTCGACTCACAAAACTCCTACCATCCCAACTCATTCTTCGCTTACAGGGACATAGGTACAAGAAGACAAGAAGATTTACAGAGCACACCTTGGAGTGGCCGGACATCCCCGAAGGAAATTATAAATTTGCACTAGTACTTCCACCCAAAAGAAAGCTCTATGAGGGAGAGGTTGGCATAAAGTTAAAGGAGTTGACCAGCCTGAAAATCGTTTGGAATGGGCCGGAGCACGGACCCTTTTCACGGGATTTTAATGGCTATCATATTGTTGAAGGAGGTAGGTTTCCGGGATTGACCAGGTCTCATTACCACAACTGGATTCATGGACGGTTTGATAGCTCCCTGACCGAAATCTTCTATAGGGGATTTGTCTTCTGGCGCAAGGGGGGAGGAGAGATCGGGTTTAGGTTCGATGCCGATTATGACCTGATTCCAGATGAAGAAGATCCTGACGATGACGAAGATGGAATTCCCGATTCCAGGGACCGAGATGATGACGGAGATGGAATTTTTGACTACCGAGACAATCTGGATCCCGATCGAGATGAGGATGGAATCCTCAATGGAGCGGAGTTACAGGATTTGTTGCTGGGAAAACTCCAAAACCCAGTCATAGAAAAGGTAAAGGTTGAAAATAAGTTTCGAATTGGAGAATCCACGACAGGGCAGTTGGGTGACTTGCTAAAGATCTCGGCCAGCGTTCACCCAGCCGGTGGAGCAAAGATTGAAAGAGTAGTCTTGCGGGTATTTCAAAACAAAAAAGAGAAGATTAGATGGGAGCTATTTGATGATGGTTCTCTCAGGGACCTGGACGAGAATAGAGAAGGACGGCAAATCACAGGTGATTCAAAACCCGACGATAATCTCTATTGCAGATTAATTCCTCTCAGTGCTGACGTCATGAAGAAAATATATCCATCGGTTTGGATCATTGAAGCGGAAAATAGCTTTGGAACCCACTCCAATCCATGGTCTCTTTATCTATCCAAAGATGGCTACCAGGAAAACCTGAATGAAGAAATTCTAAGCCCCTCAATCATGGACTACTCCTATGAAGTAGAGTTGCCTCCATCAGGAGATTCAAATGGCCTGGTCCGGATTGAGTTTAAGGCTCCTGAGGGCTCTACTGTCCGTAAGCTGGTTGGATCGACGATTAGCCTTCTTTTGCCACAAAGAAATGCTTTGAATATTTCAAATTATTTTGATACGGTTAGCGTCCGGTCTGAGGAACTCTTTCTCCTGACCGTAACGGCCCCGTCCGGCGATGTATTCTTTGTCGGCGACCATTTTTAACCCGGAGAGATGACCGAGCGGTTTAAGGTGCACGCTTGGAAAGCGTGTGTAGGGCAACTTACCCGGGGTTCGAATCCCCGTCTCTCCGCTTTCTAAGTTTCTTGGCTTGCCAGCCGGGATTGTTTAGACCTTTTCGGATTCCACTTGAGTTCATAAATGATAGAAGAATACTTAAAAAGACAAAAAAAAATAGCTGTTATCGGACTGGGATACGTTGGTTTACCCCTCCTCTTATCCTTTGAAAAAATCTATTCAATGGTTGGATTTGATATCTCCAGGGACAAAATTCAAAAACTTCGCGTGGGCATTGACGAAACCCGTGAAGTAGGGAATGAGGTCCTGTCGCAATGTGCCAGTGAATTTACCGATGCTCCGCAGTCACTATCCCATTGCTCGGTAATCATTGTAGCGGTTCCGACCCCCATTGATGACTTTAAGGTTCCTGATCTGGAGCCCCTCAAAGCCGCTACCAGGACGATCGCAGCAAACCTTTGCAAAGGAACAACTATCATATACGAGTCCACTGTCTACCCAGGTGTAACAGAAGAAGTATGCAAACCAATTCTGGAGTCCGCGGGCCATGTACATGGTAAAGATTTTTTCCTTGGGTATTCCCCCGAACGAATCAATCCAGGAGATAAGGATAGACGCCTGGAAACCATTCCCAAAGTAGTATCGGGTGATTCCTCCCAGACTCTGAAATTCATTTCCGCGTTATATGGAAAGATTATTACTGCAGGAATCCATGAAGCGAGTTCCATTAAGGTAGCTGAGGCTGCCAAAGTAATCGAGAATGTTCAAAGGGATGTCAACATTGCGCTGGTCAATGAACTGTCCATCTTGTTCCATAGACTTGGGATTGATACCGGTGATGTCTTGGAGGCCGCCGGTACCAAATGGAATTTTATTAAAATGAGCCCTGGCCTGGTTGGTGGTCACTGTATTGGGGTGGATCCCTATTACTTAACCCATAAGGCTGAACAGGTAGGATACCATCCCCAGATCATCACATCGGGCCGTCGAATCAATGATGATATGCCGCGCTTTGTAGCCGAACAAACCGTTAAGCGATTGATTGATGCCGGATATTTGGTAAAGGGAGCCAGAGTATTGATTTTGGGTCTTACTTTTAAAGAAAATGTTCCTGATACGCGCAACTCAAAAGTGAAGATCCTAATTCGCGAGCTCAAATCCTTTTCCTGCGATGTCTACGCTTCGGATCCGCTGGTTGATTTAAAAATAATCGAAGGTAAGTTTGGGGCGAAAATAGCCCAGAAAGGTGACCATTTTGACGCGGTTATCCTGGCAGTTCCCCATAAAGAATTTTCTGACTTAAGTGAAAACCTGATTCATTACTTCCCCCAGGGTGGCCGTGGGGTATTCATCGATATACGCTCCCGCTATAGTCAGGGAGACTTCGATTCTAAGATTCTTCACTGGAGGCTTTAGTGTCTGGCCCTATACTGGTGACTGGTGCGGCTGGATTCATTGGATTTCACGTATCCAAGAGGTTGCTGAGTGAGGGTTTTCAGGTTGTTGGTCTGGATAATGTGAATTCCTATTATGATCCAGTTCTCAAGGAGGCCCGGCTGGCGGAGTTGGCGAATTGGGATCAGTTTACTTTTTGTCGCCAGGACCTGGTAGATTATTCTTCTCTCAGCGGGCTATTTGAAACCCACCGATTTTCACTAGTCTGCCATCTGGCAGCCCAGGCAGGAGTACGGTATTCTCTTGAAGATCCCTTTTGTTATGGAGATTCAAATCTTAGTGGTTTTCTCAATATTCTGGAATGCTGTAGACACTTTCCCGTAGAAAATTTCGTTTACGCTTCCTCTTCCTCCGTTTATGGAAAGAGTGCTAAATTTCCATTCAGAGAAGATTTCCAGCTGGATGAACCGATCAGCCTCTATGCGGCTACCAAAAAAGCCAATGAACTAATGGCGCATTCCTATGCCCATCTATTTAAAATTCCTTGTAGCGGAATGCGTTTTTTTACCGTCTACGGCCCATTCGGTCGTCCAGATATGGCTTTGTTTCTTTTCTGTGATGCAATCTTGCAGCAAAGACCAATCAAAGTCTTCAACTTCGGAAAAATGAAACGTGACTTCACTTATATTGATGACATCGTTGATGGGGTAGTAAGGGCACTAAAGACTCCTCGCAGCTACGAAATCTATAACCTGGGCAATCATAATATGGTGGAGCTTGAAACCTTCATCTCCTGTATTGAAGCAGAATTGGGTATGGCTGCCAAACGGGAACTTCTTCCAATTCAGCCGGGAGATGTGCCAGAGACCTGTGCTGATATTCAGAAGGCTCGAAAGCTATTGGGGTATGATCCCCAGACTCCTGTGGAACAGGGTGTGAAGGAATTTGTTTCCTGGTTTCGAGATTATTATTCTGTTTGAGCATGAACCTACAATTGGCATTTCCAATTGCTTAACGGTATATGCCCAATTGAAGTCATTTGTCCGGGTTCCCGTCCAAATTGAAATCTAAAGATTTCAAGACTCATCTTTAATGAGCCACTCTTGGCCATGAACCTACAATTGGCTCTGCCAATTGCTTAACGGTATATGTCCAATTGAAGTTATTTGAACGGATTCTCGTCCAAATCGAAATCTTACGATTTCAGGTCTCATCTTCAATGAGCCACTATTGGTCATGAACCTACAAGTGATAACATCACTTGCTTAACGGTATAAGTTTAACTTATCACCTTGTATAAGTTTTACTTGGACTTCTCCTTTTAACCGTCTTTGCTTAGTCTAGTCTTTTTTAACCCATAACCTGCCTCAAATCAATCGGGATGGCAGAAAAAGGAGAACGAGATGAGACCACTGGGAAATCAGCATATTGAGCAAGGATTGACTTGGAACTGCGCTGAACGGAAGCAAAGGAGCGATTCGCCCTCACTTGAGAAGGATGCAATGACGCTGGGAGAGTACCTACACTTGTGGGCAGAATGTACCAGGATTCCATTTGCCTACTTTGGAACCCAAGAAATTTTTGATTCCAGTTTGCAGAGTATGAATCATCAGGTAGAGGAGTTAGGTAGAGTATGTACGAGGGATATGATGGTTTATTCAACTTATGATCCCACCATTACATGCTCCAAACCCTTGCGCCTGGAATCTTTCAATGGGGTGTTTCTGGAATTCACGCTTGGTTCCTTTCTTAGTTATGTTTGTGGACAATGGGGATTTCATCTCCTATGCTTTCTAAGGGAGCAAGAATTGTCGGAGATCATCTATCTTCCGGATTTACTTCAAGATCCAGAAATAGGCCTTTCACGGCTTAAACAGGAAGGGTTGGATCTGAGATATCGTATGGAATCAGATCGTTTGATTGTGAGTGGAAACTTGTGAAGCAAATAGTTCTTACCTTTTTGGCCAGATTAGGAATTCTTTTAGCTGCTTATGAAGTTTCTTTATGGATTCGACAAAGTTTCTTATCCAGTTATTTAAGCGGTGAATCTCTTTTTGACTTCTACTCCCAGTTTTTCTTGATTGCCAGTTTGATTATAGGTTTTTTCGCCTATCTCGATGGTTGGTTTTCCCCGGCCTGGCTTCGCCAGTCCAGGTCTTCAAGAGTTTTACGAAATATGAGAATTTTTTTCTATTCACTGGTTGGGTTGTCAATTGCTGCATTTTTTCTACAATTCCATCTCTTTTCCCGAACCTTCCTTTTACTCTTTATTTTCATAGCCCTTTTTGGAGAGATTCTCTTTGACCTTTGGATTGGGGAGTTCCAGGGTAGAGTTCGTACGGTTCTTTGTTTCGGTGACAAAGTTCTCAGTAAGGCGCTTTCCAGGTGGACCCGGGAAAATGGTGCCGGTTTGGTTTTCCTGGAATCTGGCGAGGGAGAGACTGAATTCCAGCAAGCAAAACAAGCCCTCCTGAAGTTTGAGCCCGATGAAATTTTTTTCCTGGGTTCAGTCAATTCACCGGAACTGCTGCTTAAGGAAGTTCAGGATTGTATCGCTGAGCATGGTCTTCGCACTCAGCTCAGAGATTTATCGGTACTGAGTAAAGTTTTTCCTGAGGCTCGTGGATTTGCCCGCTATGACCGTTACTTGCGAGAACTGCTCGCAGAACCCAGTCCTTTAGACTGGGGGATACGCTGGAAACGGTGTTTTGACCTATTGATGGTGTTGAGTTTGTCTCCCTTACTTCTCCTGTTCTTTAGCATCATTTTCATCACCTTAAAGATTTTTAATGGGGAGGCACTCTTTTCCCAGGACCGAATTGGTCAGCTTGGCAAGGTCTTCAGGATCTATAAATTCCGCACTCTTGAGTGTGGGCAGGAGACAGGAAAACCCTCCGCTTCCAGAGATACACGCCTGGCTCCACTGGGCTGGTTCCTAAGGAGAACCAGCCTGGATGAACTGCCCCAATTCCTGAATGTTATCAGGGGAGAAATGAGCCTGGTAGGGCCCAGGCCGGAGCTTGTCCCCATTGTGCAGCAAGAATATGGCTCCTTTCATTGGAAAAGGGTCTTACTGAAACCCGGACTCACGGGACTCTGGCAGATTCACGGGAGAAGACAACCTATTCATGATCATCTCAAGTATGACTTTTTCTATCTTCATCACCAGAGTTTCTGGTTGGATCTAATCATTCTGGCTCGTACCTTTCCAGCGGTAGTTTTCGGTAGGGGAGCCCGTTAGTCTTCTTCATTGCTGTTCTTTGAGAGATTCTAGAATCTCCCATCGTTTGTAGGATTCTTCCAACTCCATTCTGGTGGCATTGAGTTTGTCCCACAGTGGTTTGTATTCTTCAGCATCAAGCGGCTGACCCAGGCGTTCTTCTAAATCGTTAACCATCTTTTCCAGGTGGGAAATTTTGGGTTCAATCTCTTCTAATTCCCTTGTTTCCTTGTTTCCAAAGAGCTTCCGGTCTCGTTTAGGTCGTTCTCTTTTCTCAACTTCAATGTCTTTATTTGTGGTCGACAGGAGCTTTCTTCTTGACTTGATGTTCTGAAAAAAACTGTAGTTTCCCGATGAATAGAGTGGTGGATCTTCTTCCCCTATTTCAAGGATTGCATTGCAGGTTCGATCCAGAAAATAGCGATCATGTGAGACGATAAAAGCGCATCCCTGGTAGGCGCAGATAGCTTCTTCTAAAATTCTTAGTGTGTCCAGATCCAGATCATTAGTTGGTTCATCTAGAACCAGGAAATTCCCTCTGGAACCTACCAGTTTGGCTAATAGGAGTCTGGCCTTTTCTCCACCACTAAGAAGTTTTACCTTCTTCTTAAAGGTTTCTCTTGGAAACTGAAACTTTTCCAGATAGGCGCTGATATGGATGCGCTGATTCTCAAGATGAACCGTGTCACCAAACTCTTGCAGGGATTCAAGAACTGTATGTGCCTCGTCCAGTGCCAAACGTTCCTGGTCAAAGTAGCAAAACTCTGTATGAATCCCTTTTTTTATCCAGCCTTCATCAGGTTTGGTTTCTCCCAGGAACAGTCGAATAAAGGTGGATTTTCCAGCTCCATTGCGTCCGATAATGCCGATTCTTTCATTTTCCAAGACCTTGTGGGAAGAGTTTCTAAACAGCCAATCCGTATATTTTTTTCCGAGCTGCCCCCACTCCAGTATTGTATTGCCTAGTTTCCGATGCAGACCAAATTGAAATTCTTCCAAAGGCTTCAATGTCATAGCCTTTGTCTGAATAACATCTTCCTCTGCCTGGTCAAATCGTCTCAGTCTAGAGGCGGATTTAGTTCCCCTTGCGCGGGGCATTTTCTCCACCCATTGCAGCTCTCGGCGAATGAAGGAAAGAGAATTTTTTTGAGTCCGAAACTGAACATTAGCCTCATGGCTGACACTGTGCAGATATCGCTGGTAATCACCCGGGTAAAATTTTATGGATCCCTGTCGAAGATCCGCTATCCCGTCCGTAACACGGGTTAAAAAATAGCGATCATGGGTTACGAGTAGAAGACTCCCCTCAAAATCACAAAGCATATCTTCGAGCCATTCAATAGTCTTCGTATCGAGATGGTTAGTAGGTTCATCTAAGAGCAGGAAATCAGCCTTATTGATAAAGAGCCTGGCCAGGGCGATTTTCTTTCTCTCACCACCGCTGAGTGTCGAGATTTTGCGACTAAGATTCGTAATACCCACCTGGTTTAAGTATTGTTTTACCCTGTTTTCAAGATCCCAGCATTGTAGAGATTCCAGATTTTCCTGTAGGCGTTCCAGGCGCTCTAACTGCTTTCTTTCATCAGTAAGATTCGCGCTAAGTTCATGATATTCTTCCAGTAGGGCAAGCTCTTCACTACACTCTTCAAGGACCTCCTGAAATACGGTATTATCTTCCTTGAGATGAGGTTCCTGGTTCAGGTAGGCATATACAATGGAATTGTTGCGATGGACGGTACCTGAATCCGGCTTTTCCAGATCCATAATGATCCTCAATAACGTGGATTTACCGGAGCCATTGGCCCCGACAAGTCCTATTTTCTGACCCTGGGACATCCCAAAACTCAGATCGTTTAGGATGGTTTTAATCCCGTACTGCTTATTGAGTCGATCGATAGATAGACAGTTCACCAGAATTCTTCGCTCCAAATTTCAATCTTGCTCGCGAATAGTCTAAGGCCTTGGGAATTAAAAAAGGGGATCTAAATCAGATCCCCTTTTCTTTTTCCAATCTTAGTATAGTCTTTTGAAGACCTTGGAGCGCTTTTCGTTTTGCTCCTTTGCTTTCAGATTCAGAGGAATAGCCCTGTCCACGATAGGAACCACATTCGTTCCTGTGACGGTCATCGAGAGTTCGGTGAATGTGCTACTCGAAAAGTCGATTTCAAATTGACCCAGAGTGTTTGTCTGGGTTCGTCTCCAGGTCTGCATCGAATTGTCATAAACGGTGACTGTAAGTCCACTCAGGTTTCCACCCTCAGGTGTGCTTACTGTACCGGTAACATTCTTCGAGCTGTACTTGATCTGGCTAATTTCCAGTTTTCTGGGGACATCGTATCTTACTTTCAGTGAGCCATCTCCAAAGTTGTTTGTCTGCTCAACAAACATTTTAAAGCTCTTGTGCTCAGGGCCGTACTTTTCAGCGATTCGGGACATTCCACCAAGGGAGAGTCCCCCAAAAGTTTGATCATTCCCGTTAGGAAGCAGAACAAGGTTCGTCTCAGCCTGCCAATACAGGGGTGGAACCCATTGCATATTCGTAGAAGCTGCGGCAATTGCAATAGCGCCCCGGACACCTTCGTTGTTGCCTGCCATCATCCAGGTCTCAGCGAAGCTTTCTCGGGAGCCTGCGAAGGCTCCGTTGACACAGGCAACACTCCAAATATAAGGGAGCATATTCCCGTTTGAGAGCGATTTAATGTGGCTTGTCCTGAAGCGAGAGGTTACCCATGATGTGGAAGAGCCGTGGCCAATATAGTTAATCACGGATCGACCTTCATTCACCGCGTCAGTCACTGCCGTGGCGCTTGCACCGGGATCATAAATCTGATCGATGGAATCGTAACTCAGGGACATTAAACCATCCCTGATTGTATCGGTGTATTTCCAATCCTTCGGATTACCCTCATTGGAGGCGATTCCCATACCCTTTCGGTACCATGAATCAGTTAGAGATTCCGTGTCAGGCTGCGATTCATACTGAATTGTTTTAGAAACCTGGTAAGTCACGTCTGCTGCGGATTTCACCGAGAACCTTGATACAATGATATCCAGGTACCAGTCGTCTCCCGCTAAGAGTCCATAAGATTGATCTGAATGTGCTCTTTCAACCGTACCTCGCAGGGTTGGGACATGCTCCACATCCCCAATCAAGTGTACAAAACTTAGATTTCCAGCATTGAATTCATTTTGAACAAATAGTTTGATATCTAAGGCTGAATCACCGATCTCGGACATCTTCACATGCTTTACAGGAATACCGGACTTGCGCTTCCAGGCTGCAAAAGGCTTGGAGGATTCAAAAAACTCATCAGCGCTGATGATTACCATTCGTCCGCTCTCATTAGTTTCCATTAAACCCAGGGGAGACATCATCTTTTTATAATTCACAAAGCTTCGTGAAAGTACTCGTTTAAGAAAGGAGGGTACGGCCTTCTTTTTGTCTGACTTCTTTTTAGGAAGAAGGTTCTGAAAATTAATTCCAAGGCTCTTATGAATCCTCAAGGTTTGCTTGACGGGATTGTATTGGAAGAGGTTGAAATGGGCGTTGATGCCTCTCACATTATGGATAGTAAAAGGCTTGGAGAATTCAGCTGTTTTCATCTCGGGATAAAAAGCATCCTTTTGATAAACCTCCGAAAAAGTATAGGGAATTGAACCAAAGGGGATATCCCTGGTGAAGTGTCCCTTAGAGGAAATCAGGGGATAAGGGAGCTGAACATCTACATAATCATCCTTTAGAGTTTCCATCGTGGGAACCTGATCCTCGGAGATGAGAAAGTTAGCTCCAATTCGTGGAAGATCGGGATGACCCTTCCTTGTAAGACCTGGATAGCCAGGCGCTTTAATGACGGAATAGTTTTTTCCATTCACACTTTTGGTTTCCAGAGTGTATCCAGGAGTGTTGATCGTAACCAGCTGGTTATTTTGATTCCCGGATTCGATGGAATAAGAAATATTTTTTTCGCCGCGGGAAAGAGCAACCCACTGGCTGAAAGCAGGGGAGATTGCTAAGAGAAAAGCAAAGTAAGAAAAGAGTTTTGTCATGGTGTGTCCTTTATATTAGTTTTGAACTTGAGATCAAAACGATCCCAAAACTCTAATGGATTTTTAAATTCTGTCAAGAGACGAAATTAGAGATTAAGTTTGTCGTGATGTCAGGATACTGTTCCTGCGGTATATGACCACAGTCCGCTATGATTTGAAGCTCAGAGTGGGGAATCTCCTTGTTTAAACGTTTTCCAATCTTTAATGGAATCAATAGGTCCCGATTTCCCCATAATAGGAGAACGGGGATAGAGATTTTAGAGTACCACAAAACAATCTCCTCAAGATTAGGTGGAGAGATATGCTTTGCAGAGTTAATCAACGCCCGATGGGCTCCCTTTTTTTTCATACATTCAGCATATTCGGTAACCGTAGCGGAGGATCTTTTAAGCTCTGGGAGGTCATAGGTGATGGCCCTGAATACCACTGTTCTTGAAGGAATGATTTTGAGTAACAGGCGAGGGAGAAGGGGTATGGAGAGGAGTTTTATAAAATCGGGTGTGGGCATTGGAAAACAAGGAGAGGAGACCAGAATCAGATTCTGGATCTGAAATGGAGTTTTACCCGCATCATGTCTGTGGAGAAGAACGAGACTCACGCCACCGCCGTAGGAGTGTCCGGCAAGAGAAAGGGAAGAAATCTCTAAACTTTGAAGAAAATGAGTGATGAGACTGGCATGCCGGTCAATGGTATATTTCTCATGTACCGGCTTATCGGATTCACCGAATCCCATAAGGTCAAGGCAAATGCACCTCTTTCCCCATTGTTCAGCGATTGATCTGGCAACAGGGCGCCAGGAATAGGACGAAGCTCCAAAACCATGAAGAAATAAGATCACCTCGCCAGTCCCATACTCCTCAAAGGCAAGCCGAACCCCATCCACTACAAGTGACTTCTTCTCAACACGCATACAAGGTCCAATCTAGCATCATCAAGAAAAGAAGAAAATCCCCCACCAAAAGGGGAATATCGTGATGAGGAGGTAGTTGTTCTACCTTCGAAGAGGGATCTTTCCCTAAGGCTGTGATCAAGGATTTAGATTCGGTGCGTGAGGTTTGTCATTGAGGCAAGCTTTGCGCGATCGCAAGAGGCGATAGCAGAAGCTTACGGTTTGATTGGGTATTCAGGGACGTGATAAAGGGGAATATCGTGATGAGGAGGTAGTTGTTCTACCTTCGAAGAGGGATCTTTCCCTAAGGCTGTGATCAAGGATTTAGATTCGGTGCGTGAGGTTTGTCATTGAGGCAAGCTTTGCGCGATCGCAAGAGGCGATAGCAGAAGCTTACGGTTTGATTGGGTATTCAGGGACGTGATAAAGGGGAATATCGTGATGAGGAGGTAGTTGTTCTACCTTCGAAGAGGGATCTTTCCCTAGATTGCGTTCATGGATAGACAAGCAGCCGTAAGCTTCTGCTATCGACTCTTGCGATCGTCGATGACTTTTTGAGCCTTTTCCTGGAGGTCCTTCAGAGTTTTTTCCCGCTCTTCGTATTCTTTCTGCATCCAGGCAATCGTTTCTTTGCGGGATTGTTCCACGATGTTTTTTAGATCCTTAACTTCAAACTCCTGGAGTCCATCACTGTTTCGAAAGCGAATCATTGCGGACTCAAACGCGACATGAAAGAGGAAATGTAAATCCCCGGGGGAGCGAAATTCGACTCCTGGATTTCCACCCAGTTCCTTGTTCGCGATTGGGGCTTTGAGTGGGATTGCGTTATACCGACCTTCCTGATGGTTCCTGGGAATGGTCTCGTAGTCCAGTGTGTAGGAGGTTCCTTCCATATCCGTGACGACAAGTTGAGCCATCTTTAGATCTTCCCCCGTGTTATTGAGGATGTCCGCGGTGAGATCCAGTCGTGTCGAAGTTTGAAACCTCTCGTCGAGGAGAGAATAGCCAACCAGGTAGGCCAATCGCGGGTTCTCTTCGGCCGGATCTGAACAGCCTGTAAGCAGCGTGCCCAGAGCACAGCAGATGGTCAGGGTAGCAAGCAATGCCTTCATCAATGAATTTCCTTCAGAAGTTGTATCGGTAATAGACTGAGTCTGCTTGACAGAAACGCGCCGAACCACCTCTAAAACTGGGGTTTCATTATACCAGATTGATCCACCAGGCTTATTTACCCGGGAATCCAGCCAAAACACTTCATTTTGAGTATATACTTCTTTATATGGATAGTAGATCTGAAGTTTTGGCTGCCATCAGCTCAAACCTCCCCCCTCCAGCTCTTGTGGCGGTGAGCAAGACTTTTCCCGCGGAACGGATTCGAGAAGCTTATGGGCTTGGAATACACGATTTTGGAGAGAATCGAATTCAGGAATTCTTACAAAAGAGAGAACAGTTGAAGGACTTAGCCATTCGCTGGCATTTCGTCGGTAGACTACAATCAAATAAAATTCGGCTCCTGGTCGGTAAGGTTCATCTTTTCCACGCGCTCGACTCTCTAAAACTTTTTCTCAAAATTTCAGAAGAGGGCGAGAGAGTGGATGTTAAGACTCCTTCACTTATACAGGTGAATGTCTCACAAGAATCCCAGAAGGGTGGGATTTTACAAAGGGATCTAGAAGATTTTTGTTCTCAACTGCAAGAGCACGGGAGTGAATACTGTCCCATTAGAGGACTTATGTGTATTGGTTCCTCAGTGGAGCAGGTAGGCGAAGGTCAGGTTCGCCAAGAATTTGACACGATGCAGTCAATATTTCATAAACTTGTTCTTATGGAGAAACCGTATTTTAAAATGGAAATTCTCTCCATGGGAATGTCTTCCGACTTCCGACTTGCAATGAAATATGGTAGTAATATGATTAGAGTAGGCAGGGCAATTTTTGGTCCCCGCTCAGGATAAACACATGGCTATGGAACTCAATGCGGTAATACACCTTTTATTTCAGGTTCTTTACTACCTGTTACTGGCCCGTGTAATCCTTTCCTGGGTGCCTTCAGAGCCAGGAGACTCTTTATTTGATATCCATGTATGGCTCTATAATCTAACAGAACCGCTCTGTTATCCCTTTCGACAACTTATTCCTCCCATGGGTGGATTTGATTTTTCCATCATTTTTGTCTTCATAGGTTTACAGATTTTCGAATCCCAATTGTTTAGTTTTCTTGGGGGCTAATTCTGATGCGACTTACCCCGCTTGAAATAGAGAATATGGTCTTCCCGAAAAGGAAGTTCGGCGGCGTGGATGAGGTTGCTGTCCGAGAATTTTTAACCCGGGTTGCCCGGGAGCAAGAGGAATTTTCCAGGGACTATAAAAGGGCTCGTGAAGAACTGCGTGAAATCAGGGAAAGGTTTGGAGAGCAGGCTAGTTTGGAAACAGCGCTCAAAGATGCCCTCACTACCGCCAATCAAGCCTCTGGTCAGATTCGCAAGAGTGCCGAGAAAGAAAGTATCCTTTTACTTAAGGAGTCTGAACTCAAAGCTGAAAACATGCTCGACGATGCTCGCCTGGAGCTAAAGGGTCTCACAGATGAGATTCGTAACTTCAAGACTGTAAAGCGCAGGCTGAAGAGTGAACTGAGGGTGATTCTTCAATCCTATATGGAATTGCTGGAAGAAGATAAGTAGTCGTCAGAGAGTTTCTGAAACATCTCTTGGAATCGCGTATATTTTGAGAGGGAATCCATCGGAGAAAGATCTTTGGACTCGAGGTGCTCCAGGAATGTCTCCTCTGCCTTTTTGAAATCCCTGGCCCTGGCAAATTTTTTCAGCGACTCAAAAAGATGTAGGCGTTCAGAAGCTACCGGTTTTTGCCCCTTAGGAACTGACTGATTTGCCAGTATCGGAGTTTGAAGCTCAACCATGCCTTCTATTTCATCAGACACTGGAGGAATTTCTACACTTTCCTCGGCAGCTTTTTGAACTGACTTTTGCGTGGCCTTTTTTGCAGACTCCTTCTCGCGAAGTCTTGCTTCGGCCATCAGTCGTTCTAACTTCACCACCTGCTCTTTTTTCTGCATGTATACCTTTGCAACTCCCCCAAGATAGGGAGCGAGCAGCATGAGAACCATGAGTAAGATATTTAATGGCGAGAGTGCAATGGGCATCCTCATATCGAAAGTATCGGACAAAAACGGCTATTTTATTAACATCTTTGTACTATCTCAGCTTACCAAATCGCGTTCCTTTGAGGTAAACTGCGCGAACCAAGGGGCCTGAGCGCTGGAAAGATGGAGGTCTACGCCTGGGCAGAGGAGTTGAAAGGTGAGTCATGTCTAAGTTTGAGATGAAAGAATTGGTTTCCATGTGTAAGCATCGCGGATTCATTTTTCAGTCCAGTGAGATTTATGGCGGCATAAATGGATTTTGGGATTATGGACCCTACGGAGTAGAACTCAAGAACGCGGTAAAACGTTTTTGGTGGGACGAGATGGTGACTCGTAGAGAAGATGTGGTGGGTCAAGATGCCGCCATCATCATGCACCCGAGAGTATGGGAAGCATCCGGTCATGTGGAGAACTTTAATGATCCCATGATTGACTGCAAGGCCTGCAAATCCAGGTTTCGAGAGGATCATCTCGGTGGAGTTCAGAAGTGTCCTGACTGCGGGGGTGAATTGACCGAAGCTCGCATGTTCAATCTCATGCTGAAGACATCAATCGGTGCTAGCACTGACAGTTCCTCAGTTGCCTACCTACGCCCCGAAACCGCGCAGGCGATTTTTACGAATTTCAAAACAATTCAGCGTAGTTCCCGCAAAAAACTACCCATGGGAATCGCCCAGATAGGCAAAGCTTTCCGCAACGAAATCACTCCGCGTAATTTCACCTTCCGTTCGCGGGAATTTGAGCAAATGGAAATGCAGTATTTCGTAGATCCAGAAGATGGAATGAAGTACTTTGATGAATGGCTGGAAGTGAGAAAAAAATTCTTTCAGAGCATCGGAATTCCTGCTCAGAAGATTCGATTGAAAGAGCATGGTCCTGGTGAACTTGCTCACTATGCCCGCAAAGCGTTTGATATTGAAGTTGAGTTCCCTTTCGGGTGGCAGGAAGTCGAAGGAATTCATCACCGTGGGGATTTTGATTTATCTCAGCACGAGCAATTCTCCGGTGAAGACATGAAATACTTTGATGAGCAGACCCGGAAAAAGTATGTACCGCATGTAGTTGAAACCTCTATTGGAGCTGATCGGCTCGTCCTTGCTCTACTTTGTTGCGCCTACCGGGTAGAGACGATTCTTGATAAAGATGGAAAGGAAGACAATCGAACGGTATTGGGATTTTCTCCGAAGATCGCTCCCGTGCAAGTTGCAGTTTTTCCCCTCGTGAAGAAGCTACGAACCGAAGCTAAGGAATTGGAGGAAAGGCTTCGAGGAGCTGGTTTTCGCACGGAATTTGATGTTGCTGGTCAGATTGGGAAACGCTATCGTCGTCAAGATGAAATCGGAACCCCTTTTTGTGTCACTTTTGATTATGAGTCCCTCGAAGATGGTCAGGTCACAATTCGGGAAAGAGACACCATGGAGCAGCATCGAGTTCCAATGGATGGATTAGATCAAAGGCTCAGGACTTTACTCTTTGAGTGAGGATAGGGAGGCGACTTGCTGTTCCTCGGCATCCAACTGATCAAAAAGATCTCGAGGCGGGAGCTTTTGTCTTCGGTCTGCTATCGGTCTATCCATGGATTCGTTTCGAAAGAACTGTATTGATGGGTATTTAACCCTTGGAGTCTTAGAGAACAAAGCCAGGACTTCCTCTTCGTCGGACTTATTCAAAGCGGTGATGAAGATATGCGAGAATTTCTGGTGGTACTTTAATCGCGAATTCTGTCTGAGGCTATTTTTCAAAGCCACCTGCATGATCTTTACCAGGGCTTTATTTAGCGTTAGATCAGCAGGTAAAACCTCAAGCTGAGCAATCTGTAAAATCACCGAAAGCTGAGCTCTATCCTGGTTTTCCCGAACATGAACCCGGGCCTTTGAAACATGCACGGCAAAGGCCATCTGTAGGAAACCAAACAAAAGAATCGTTCTTAACAAGAAAACCTTCATGTGTTTCCTATCGACCTTGAGGGGATCGGAACTTTATGCCCAGGCGCATTTGGTTTGTCTGGATTCCAAGCAAAACCAGGAATTAAGTAACCAATCAGTTATTAAGCCCTTGACACTTGGTAACCACACGGTTACTAATAAATGTTCAATTTTTTCTGATTCGATCTTCGCAAGGTTTAATTCACAACTTGTGAAGGGAATCGATCGGGTATGCCAAATTTGAAAAGCTGGGTGTAAAAGTAGCCCAGAAAGGGCAAATAAACGGAGGTCTTTTCATGAAAGTGACGGGAATCATAAATCATAGCCTGGGGGAAACTTGTGTCAGGCCTGGCATCTTGACTTCTATTTTGATGCTACTTGTTCTTAGTTCCAGGACTTTTACGGTAGAGGATCAATCCGACTTATTGGACCGCGGCTTTTTCGAGCGGATGGTAGCGATGCAGACCATGAATTCCTATACCAACTCCAGTGTTGAAGAAATCGAGGAGAAATATCCAGGAGCCTGGGTAGATCAAACACCTAAGTATAAAGTTCGTTATATTTATGTCCCCGATCCAGCAAACCAACGTCAGTATTTGTCCTTTCGATGGACAGCTAATCTCATGAACGCATGGATAGATATCAACATTAGACGGGTATATGACCCAGCGCTCGACATCTATGTCCATAAAGGGGTCAATCTGGCAGCCAGGGAAGTTATGGGAAGAGTGATTCCAAAGTTAAATCCTGAACATGATTTAATCATCACCGGACATTCCATGGGAGGGTCTATCGCTGTAGTTTTGGCTATGCATCTTTTTAAGGCGGGTTATCCGCTTGAAGAAGTTGTTTCCTTTGGTCAATTTCGTATCACGAATAGGTCAGGGGCCAGAAAGTGGAAAAATCTTCCTTATATTCGAGTCGCAGCAAAGTGGGATTTTGTCACCTGGCTGCCGCCTTCATTCCTTACCGGCTATCACCACTTTGGTAAGAATCTTAAGCTAGTTGGTAGTTCTGGATATCGCTTTCTAATCCCCGGGACGAACAATATGCTAGATAATACTGCCGAGGCCCATCCGGTTGAGGCACTTGAGTCCTGGGAAAAAATCAAGGAAGTGGTGGACCAGTGGGAAGAAGGTGAAGAGTTGCCCGACCCGGAAAGTGTTTGGGGACCTGGCCATGACTTGGATAACTATATAAGGAAGCTGTCTAGGATCGCAGCAAGCCTTCCAGAATCCATTTCTTCTAGCCCCGGGCTTGATCCAGATCTTAGATTTCTATACACTCAAGTAACCAAATAGTTACGGAAGAGGGATCTATGGTCGGAAAATCGACTCGCAGCGCTGAGTTGACCCGGAATAAAATTCTTGAAACTGCGCGAGGCCTTTTTGCCAAAAATGGTTATCACGGCACTTCCACCGCTGAAATTGTTCACAATGCCAATTGCAACAAGCGAATGCTTTACCACTATTTTGGCGACAAGGAAGGGCTTTATCGAGAAGTCCATGAAAGTGGGTGGAAGGAATTTCGTGACTACATGCTTGCGGAGATTCACTCCTATGATCCCGAAACACCCGTCCAGGAGCGATTATTAGCGGCCATGGGATCTTATTTTGATTACTATAAAGTCAGGCTGGATTCCGTGCGGCTGTCTATGTGGGAGAGTCTTGAAGGCGGGAAGATCCTCAATGATCTCTGGGATGATTATCGCGGTCCCCTGACTCAAGTATTCGCCGCCCTGGTAAACGAGGCTCAAAGAAAGGGTGTCCTGGCACAAGGCCTGGACCCGGCCCATCTGCTTTTAAGTATCTTGGGAGCGAACAACTACTATATCGCTTTTCACGGTACCCTGGAAGATATTCTGGGGGCACCAGCCATGAGCGAAGAGGTACTGGAAATACGAAAAGAGCAATTCCTATTGCTCATGAAAAATCTTTTTGCAAATGAAGTCTGAGCTAACGAAAAGAACTTTTGGATAATTTCTTCCAGATTACTTGTAAGTATGTAAATTCAATATTAGAATTAGAATATGCATACTTATATTCAAAGGAACTTGGAGAAAGACGTCCATGAGTATCTCCGATTCTTCCCAGTTGTAGGTATTCTTGGGGCGCGTCAGGTGGGAAAGTCCACCCTTGCTAAAAAGATTTTGTCAGAGTTGCCCCAGAGTGTTTTTCTCGATCTGGAAGATGATCGAGATCTAAATAAGATAAGAGATCCCTGGGCTTTTTTTGAGCATTATCAAAATCGGCTCATCTGTCTCGATGAAATCCAGCGCCTGCCTGAGATTTTTACTCAAATACGAAGTTTTGTAGACCAGACAGGCAAAGTTGGACAGTTCTTGATTCTTGGATCAGCGTCTCCTGATTTGCTAAAACAAAGCTCTGAAACGCTAGCAGGGCGTATTGGTTATCTGAGTTTACCACCGTTTCTAAGAGAGGAAGTATCACCGCTGTCTGATTTCCGATCCCATTGGTTGAGGGGAGGATTTCCCCGCAGTTTCCTTGCTGAAGATGACAGACTGAGCCTTCGATGGAGAGAGAACTTTGTGAGCACATTTCTAGAAAGGGATCTTTCTGTACTTGGCCTGGCATCACTCTCTGGGAATTTAGGAAGGCTCTGGAAGATGTGTGCTCATCTTCAGGGACAGGTTTTGAACATGAGTAAACTGGCAGAACCACTAGGTGTATCCCAGCCCACGGTCCGAAGATATCTTGAAGTTCTTGAGAAAACCTACCTGCTCAGAATTCTCCCTCCCTATCGATCCAATTCATTTAAGAGATTGGTGAAAACTCCCAAAATCTATATCCGGGATTCAGGATTACTACATAGTCTTTTAAGGATCGAATCTTTCTCCGATCTGTTGGGGCACTCGGATTACGGATGGTCTTTCGAAGGATATGTGATTGAGAATATCTTGAATCGATTTCCAGATTTTGAAGCGTCATTCTTTCAAACTTCGAATGGGACTGAGATGGATCTGATTCTTACCAGAGGTTCCCGTAGATACGCTATCGAAGTTAAGAGCAGTTCAGCTCCAAATCCAGGAAGAGGGTTTCAGAACGTAGTGGATTTGATCCAACCCGAAAAAGCCTGGATCATTGCCCAGGTTGATCAGGAATATCCCCTCAAAGGAGCCCTGGTCACCAACCTAGATAATTTCCTGAAAAATTTTCCAGACAAAAACTCCTGAATCAGCATCAAAAATGAGAGAACCGTGACCTGTCCACATTTTTTACAACTACTATATTGCCTTCCACAGTACCCGGGAATACATTCTTGGAGTTCCTGCCATGAGCAAAGCGGTACTGGAAATACGAAAAGAGCAATTCCTATTGCTCATGAAAAATCTCTTCGCGACAAAATAACTCCTGTCTCCTTTGCAAAACGACCTGGAACTGTGGCGACACCGGCACCAGATTTATGCTGTTTAGAGGGAAATTAAAATGAGTTTGGAAACCTGTCACGTGACAGGTAGCTATGCTAAATCTCGAAGTTGAGAAAACGTAGTTTGATCCCCAGGGACTTTCCCCAGAATCTTTCCCTTTCCAATCATTTTTCTTGACAGGTTTTTGAAGCAAGTATTTTCCCATAACTCAGCTCCCTTACAGACCCTGATCCTGAGAGCCGGATTCTTAGATAGGAAGGCTGGTGAGTGCTCTCTTGAATTTATCCTTTCCAATTATCTGATTCTCCCCTGGAAATCGCCCTGAAACCCTCATAAAAAGCGGGTGTAGAATCAATGAAGAATGGGAAAAGGAGCAGCAATGGCTTTAAGGGTTTCTGAGCATGTATTTCATGAACTTCATGAAGAAATTGTGAGCATTGAAATTAGATGTGTACGCTATGGAATCTTCTCCTCGCCCACTAGTAAAGAATTTTTAACTAGCGTAAACTGTTAAGCAAGAGTTCTTTACTAGTGTCCGATCTTGAGAAAGGAGGCTTTACTAGTCATGGCACGAACCACAGGCTCCTATAAGACATGCGTGGTAGGGGGAGAAACAATCCAGGCATTCATTCCCCACCCTCTTCCGCCCGTGAGACCTGCTCTTCGAATTGAGGGCCAATTAGCTGAACTCCATACCGAAGCTGTTACTGCCATTAACAAATTGCAAGTGGCAGCCGCCATGATTCCCAGTCCGGGCTGGTTCTTGTACGGCTTTGTCCGTAAGGAAGCCGTGGTCTCTTCTCAAATAGAAGGTACTCAGGCCACCTTGGAGGACCTTGTTTCCTATGAAGCGACGCGTCAATCTGAGCGACCTGCCGATGTGGAAGAGGTTTGCAACTACGTAGATGCTCTAGCCTATGCAAGAGCTGAGCTAACCAAGTTAAAGGGACTACCGCTTTGCATACGCCTGTTATGCGAAACTCACAGATGCCTGATGAAGGGGGGCAGAGGGAGTGAAAAACAGCTTGGAATGATCCGCAAATCACAGAACTGGATTGGTGGCACGCGTCCTGGAAACGCACATTTTGTTCCGCCTCCACCAGAAGCAGTACCGGATGCGCTTACACAGCTTGAAAAGTGGATTCACAGCAACGATACTCTTCCAGCTCTGATTAAGATTGGACTAGCTCATGCTCAGTTCGAGACGATCCATCCATTTCTGGACGGGAACGGGCGAATTGGTCGACTCCTCATCACGCTTTTGGTCGAACATTGGAAGCTCTTGTCTTCTCCAATTCTTTACTTGAGCCTTGGGTTCAAGCGACATCGACAGGAGTACTATCGCCAATTAGATGGAGTTCGAACAGCTGGTGACTGGGAGGGTTGGACCAGCTTCTTCCTCGAATGCGTACGCGAGTCAGCCGAAGACGCTATCTGCACCGCGCAGAGTCTTTTTTCCCTCGTTAGTGCTCATCGGCGTAAGTTACCGGAGCACAAGAAGGCTACTCTAACTGCGGTTCGTCTCTTGGAGCATCTTCCAGAACACCCGATGATCACACTTGCTAATGCGATGGAGCTGGTGGGCGCCACAAAGCCGACCGCTGGAAAGGCCATAGATGCTCTCATTCAGGCCGGCATTCTAAAGGAGATTACCGGAAAAAAGCGAGATCGCATGTACTCATACCAAGCCTACGTAGATCTGCTAGCAAAGGATACAGGCACGACCTTGGGGTAGGCTTTGTATCTTGGAACCAAGCATTATGTGCTCTATTCGCATCTATTTTTAGACAACGGGAGGTCATCCAGTGGGCCTGTCGGCTAAATACAACTTTCCTGAAAATTTATAGAGCATCTGGTAGGTTTGTAGTAGCGGAGTGTGAAATACGAAAAAATCTACCTCTCTGAATACAGTTCAGTCTCTGCTCTGAAAGCAAGATTGGAGGAATATTTCCGATTTTGTAATCAAGAGATTCCTGAAACCCAGGCTCATCTTCCAATGATTATCCCACTTGTAAGAATCTTCAACTTACTCTTCTGAGTATAGTAAGGATTCTAGATTTGATCTAATGGGTGTGAGTAATTCTGTGGCGACTTCCAGGACTATATCAAGGTTAACTCCCAGGTAGTCGTGGACCAACTTGTCACGCATTCCACACATATACTTCCACGGAATTTCGGGATGCAAATTTCGTATTTCTTCAGGAATCTGTTTGGCGGATTCCCAAAGGAGTTGGATTCTGCGGATCACAGAATCCTGAAGAATGATGTTTCCCCGAAAGTCTTCTTCTGACACATTTGATAAGGAGCTCTGGATGATATCAATACACTCAATCATGTGCTCAATGTAGATTCGTGGTGTTTTTTTCATAAAAGAGGGATCAGATCCTGATCAATGGATGCCTTAAGTCGAGGATTTAAGCCCTGAAAAGTAGTGATATCGGCTCTGATTGCCGTCAACTCCCGGATTTCTTCTTCAATGTCGAGCAGGCGGAACATTTTCTCACGAGTGTTTTTCGAGAAACGGATCAGGAGGTCCAGATCACTTCCATTCGAGGCTTCACCCCTGGTGCGTGAACCAAAGAGACTGGCTTTTTCTACGCCATGCTTTTTTAGAATGGGAATTAAGATTTCTTTTAACTGGGCAAAATCAGGAGGCTCATTCATAACCGTTGGTATTGATTATACTCCTATAAAACCAGTGAGAGACAGTAGAACTCTGTTGACTCTGAAAGATTTCCCACTAATGCGGGAACCCCTGATTAACTTAGAGCCCGCAGGGCGATTGCATCTAAATTTATGCGACCCCAAGTATCTTGAGCAAATAGGATTAATCCCATCGAGCCTTGAGTCTCTTGTTCTTCACTGCAACTTTTGCGGTTTTCTCTTGCTTCAGAAGGTTTAGAGTCCGGCATAAAATTCTGACGATCCAGAAGTGAGCAATGATTGAGGTGCATTAGATGAGTTGTTCCGTGCAAAAGTCAGTGGCGGGCATGGTAGAGAGTGACTAAGCATTTTCATTATTAGGATGCAGACACTCCACAATTTAGGCTGTTAAAAAGGAAATTCAAATGAGTCCACGGACCTGTCTTGTGACAGGTGGCTATGCTAAATCTAGAAGAAGAGAAACCTTAGTTTGATCCCCAGGGATTTTCCCCAGAATCTTTCCTTTTCCAATCATTTTTCTTGACAGGTTTTTCAAGTAAGCATTTTGCGATATCTCAATTCCCTTAAATGTTCTGATCCTGAGGCTCAAATTCTTAGAATCGAAGACCCTTGGGTACTTTTCTGGAGTTTTCGTTTTCCATGTCCAGATCTTTCCGTGCAATCGCCCTGAAACCCTCATAAAAAAGGGGGGTAGAATGAATGAAACGGATAAATGGAAAGAGAGGGAACGGTATGAAATTGAGGATTTCCAGGCAGGTATATTTTTGATCTTCACGAGGAAATTGTTGGCATCGTGGGTGAGCACCACAGCATAGAGGCAAGACTGATAGATCATCTGCAAAAAGCAGAGAGAATCAAACTACCCCAGCACCGGGTCCACACCTCATTGTTTCGCTACGTTGTGGATGAATTAGGCTACAGTGAATCGGTGGCCTATAATTTGATCACCGTAGCACGTAAAGCCAGGGAAATCCCTGCCATGAAAGAAGAGATCCGTAAGGGGAATCTATCTGTATCCAAACTTCGTAAGATCTGTCCGGTTATCAACAAGGAAAATCAAAGAAAGTGGATTGAAGATGCCAAAACCAATAACACCAGAGAGCTTGAGATGAAGGTGGCCTCTGAGAAAACCGATCATGTGAAAAGAGCCAGTCTGAAAGCCGTGGCCAGAGATACCCTGAGACTGAGCCTGGATATCTCATCAGAATCCAGGGATAAGTTGGAACGACTCAAAGATGTTCTTTGCTCCAAGAAAGGAAGAGACTGCCCGTTGCAGGAAGTCCTCGATTTTGCACTTGAGACCGCAATTGAGAAACACGATCCTGTGTGTAAGGCAAAGAGAGCTAACAAACGCAGGCAGAAGAAGGCTGAGTCAGTAAGGGCTCAGACAAGCTCTTCCACCTGCGATGAAAAGAGCTCTCAGCAAACAAAGCACTCTGCTCGTGGTGCCTGTCCCGTGACAGGGGAATCTAAAGAATTGGAAATGGGAAAGGCGGGAGTGGAGAAGCTGAGCCGGAGTGTAAGAAACAAAAGAAAACCGATCCCTGCTTCAGTTCTTCATGAAGTGAACCAGCGCGATAGGGGGCAATGTACTTTTAAGGATAAGCAGGGACGAAAATGTACCCAGAGAAGATGGCTCCATACACACCATGTCATTCCCGTCTCGGAGGGAGGAGATAACCAACCGTCCAACCTCAGAAATTTATGCTCAAACCATCATAGAATAATTCATGAAAGGCTGGAAAAGAATATCCATCACCCTCTCCCTTGAATCCGTTGAATAGGCATTTCCCATGGCAAATCCTCCTTTGCCATAGAGGTCGTAAAAAATACCTGCCAAATAACACTATCTGCAAAACTGCTCTAGGTTCTCTGGATCATCGCTTCCTCCCTTTGAAAGCTCTAAGACATGATGGAAGTCCAACCAACGGTGCAGTGTGTCACGGGACATGGACAGATACTCGAAACAACTTTTTCCTAAACAGCCTCTTTTCGAGAGACGGTAGGAGCTGCGACATATGGATCATGAATCGAATTTATATGCATACGCCCCGACCAGTCCTCGCAATGGGCTTGACTGATCTAATTTCCCGAGTAGTATGACTTTCCTGAAAAAGGGTGGGGTGGCTGAAGGTATGGGTGCCGTCTCAGAACTTTGAGAGATTTATGCGGCATTTTTTACTTTTCTTTATTATCTGTTTTAGTTCCTTTACTCAAGAGGTATATGAGCCCGGGTGGCACATGATTCCGAGTCCGGATCTGGATCTCATAGAGTTTCTGAACCAACACCCAAATATAGATCGGGTCTTTCTTTACGAGGACAAGGAATGGCATGTATTCAACAGGGAGGATCGACCTGGCTTAGAGTCCTTGCGCTCATTGGTAGCACTGGAATCAAAAAAGGCCTACTGGGTACACGCCTCTTCAATCTTCAATGTTCGAATCTCGGGTGAACGTAACGCAGTCACAGTTACATACGATACCGCTTCGCTCGGAAATTCCACAAATACACCAATCCGGTTGGAGTATTCCCTGGATGGAGGTAGGACCTGGAATGTCTCCAGGAATTTATCCGGGAACCTGAATGCAGTGCCTGATGCTGCAAATCTCCAACTCACCTGGAATTCCCACCTTGACTTCCAAACCAATGCCCTCAATTTGCGTGTCAGACTAGCTGCCGATCTCCCAGACGGTGAGACTCCAGATTCCTTCGCACCAGTGGTTCTACTAAAGAATGATCCAGACTCTTTTCAAATCGAAGAAGCGGTAGCTTCTGCCCAGCAGCAATCCGCTGCCGGGCTCGCTTCTTCCTATCATGTTGCCAAAACTTTGAAAGATGCAGCGTCAACGCAGGAAGAAGTTCGGCTTCAGGCTCACCTGATTTACGCCGTAACCAATCTGGTAAACCACTTTCAGGACAATACGGATCCGGCGCGAACCCTCACTAAACTTTTGGATAAGGTAAATCTATTTCCAGTAGGCAGAGATATATTCAACTTTACCGCTGAGTTTGTCATTGACTTAGTCACCAAAAAAATCACGCTTGGTGATTTTCAGGGTATCTATGAAATCCAGGAATATTTTGCAAATCCTATTGATGGAACATTGAAAGCCATAAAAGATTCATTAGATTCTCTCAATTATGTTCAAAATCAAATAAGAGATAGCGCTGATGATTCCTTGGTACTCAATCTCAACTGGGATGGTCAAGATGTGGCGATTCAGAAGAAAGATATACATCTGGTAAAAGCTGTATTTCACTTCCTTAGTTTTGTCCTACAATATTTTTCCTCCCATCAGTTTGATTTATCTGATCAATCAATCAAAGAAGTTCTGGATCGGAGATTCGCATCTAATACTGTATCAACCCTCAAGGGTCTGGTTGAAAGATATTCAGATGAAACAATTCCCGACTCCGAACTTCAGAGCCTTGAAAACATTGAAGTCGTAGAGATTCTTCGGACAGATGACCAATTCTTGAAACTTCGTGATTTAAGTCTATTGACTGCGTCCAGAGACTCATTGGGACTCGCACTTGAGAGTAGTCTTCACTTTATTAAAACTATAGAAGCATTAAGCGGTGGCTCGCCCATCAGTGCCTTCTATGTCACTGCTGAAGATATGCATGCCCTTAAGGAAAACAAGAAGGTTCTGCTCTCCATTTGGAATAACTTAAACCAGTCATATCATCCAGATTTTTCAATCAGTGGTCTCACAGGTGATGCTTGGTACAGCGTTTCAGCATCCCTTGGGGAGACATTAATTCATGAATACGATAGTACGATTTCGCGATTTAGTGGATTTGATCTTGGTTACGTCTACGGGTATGACAAAGGGATTGGATATAGACAAGATCCCAATTCTCTTCAGCTCTCATATTTTGAGTACGATCGTCTTTCTTTCATTCGTGTGAATTTGCTGAAGTTTCTTTCAAAGAGTTTTAGGGCAATTCTCTTGGATGAAGGAGAGCTGGACCCCAACCGGCTTCAATTTGATGAAGATCTTATTGATGCTCAGGTAGAAAGACATCTTTCAGGTGGGTTGATAAGAGAAATTCTCCCAGATTCAATCATGAAGAGGAGTGTAGGCGATCCCTCCAAGCTATTAGTTTTTCCCAGTCAGCTTTCAGTGATGAGAGGACCGCTGGAGACGGTTACGATTTCGATCCCGTTTTCTTCCTATAAGTTAAAAAAATATAATTCTTCAAACACTACCTTACTCAGCGAAATTTGGGATCCCAATGAATTTAGGATTTTAGTAGACGGCCCTTACAAGACAGCTTGGGAGATCCCTGCACCTGATGAATTGTTTGAAGGAGAGATTTCATTATCAATGGTGTCAGGGGCTAATTCTTGGTTCCAAGTCAGCTTTTTAAGGACACTTGATCAAGGTAATGAGTGGTATAGATGTTTTCAGTGGACCTGGCCTCAAAATACTTGTGAAGAATGGGTATGGGGGTTCAATGACTTTCTTGAATACCATGCTTCAGGTATTAGTGCCGTACCAAAACTTAATGATGTAAAAAACTTTCCTCCTACAATTCAAATCGGTAACGGGGCCAACCTATCTCTTTCACGTCAGCAAAAACCAGCTAGTGCGCTCTCCAGGATCACAACAGCAGATAGCCCGACCTATAAAATTTACTCGCTCGATGGAGAATTACTAGAAGGCCCAACATCAATTGCAGTATTCCCTATTACGATTGAACTGACTGGCGTTAAAAACCTTAAAGCGCGTGGACATGGGGTATTGGTTGCTTGCCTTGATTCCGCAGGAAAGAATTATCGCAACATCTTCTCACTATCATCAGCAGACCTGTCTTCTAAAGGACCAATTTTGGATAATGGCGCGATTCGAATTGAGGATGTTGATGGGTCCTCTACCGTTGTTACAGCTTTGATTGAATCAGAGTTAACCAATCAAATAGGCCTTCCAATTAGAACCTGTGAGCAGCTCTCCGGTGCTGTTAAAACGGTGGTGGACGATGTAGTGCAAATCTCAAACTCAATTAGAGGGATTGCGGTGGATGAGCTTGCTAAGGCCGTTAAAGAGGCTGCAAATACTCCAGGTTCCCTTGTTAATGAGATTGTAGTACTAGCGAGTGCCAATACTAGTAGCAGTACCCAGATAAATCCATTTGTTCGCACAGCTCGGAACGCAAGCGGCATCCTTGTGGCCAATGCTGCAGCAAAACTAAGCAGGGCAAGAAATCTGATGAGAGCAGCAACTGGACTCTCTAGACAGATTCGTTCTTCAGCATCCACTGGAACCATATCTCAACAAAGGCTTTTGGATTACCTAAGAGCATTACTTGTTTCTACGGATGCCATCTCAGTGATCAATACGGCAGGTGGGGAAGCAATTGCGTCTGCTCTAGAAATATCAAGAAGTCATGCTGCATCAAGTTTAACTACTCTGAATATAGCGATAAATAATACAGTAGGTAGTCTCCTGACAAATACAGCAAATCTGGGTACTGCCGCACAGACAATTTCTAACGATATTCTTGATGATGTGGCGTCAGGTGAAGCCGCAGCGCTTGATAGTGGAAATGAGGTCGACTCTTTGGGGGCTATGATTGGTGCAGCTCTAGCTGGAACCGCTGCAGGAAGTGAAGCCGCCGTAAGAGCAGAAGAAGCATTGCAATTCGCTCTGGCAGCAGCGACAGAAGGCGAGAGTCTTCTGGGTGAGGCTTTGGAGGCGGCCACTGGAAGTACGTCTTCTGTACAGAAAGTAGTGAATATCGGAAAGGCTGCTAATATTGATATTTCTCATGCTGTTAAGCAGGCAGGAGTCGGACATAAGCTAACTGCCGCTCAGGCAGTAACGGCCAGTTTTACCGATATTGTAATTCAGAATTCGGTGACCATCGTGGGCCCCACGGGAGCACAGCCTGGAAGCTATGTAATTTTAGCAGTAGATGGTGTTGAAACACAGAGTGGTTCTTATACCTATGAGTGGGCTCTTGGCGGTGCAGGAACAGTAATTTCTTCCTCCAATGATTCCATTACATTCATCGCAGACACCCCAAATACCTACACCATTACCTTAACCCAAAAACTTGATGGTGCAACCCAGAGTGCTGACACTCATTCTCTTACTGTAAGAACTGCTGATGCCCCTGAAATTGTTATGACGGAGACGGACATAACCATTCGCCAGGGAGGCGCAGGATTCTTAACCTATTTGGCTGCGGCCGCGTCTGCAAACGCCCCCACCAGTACTATTGTGGTTGGTTCCGGTACTGGTTGCGCAAGCGCAGTCACCGGGCTTACCGCTTCAGTCACTGGTGGTAGAATTGATATTGCGGCAACTTCTGCCGTTACAGCGTCACCAGCTTATTGTGCGATTGTTACTGCAATACCGGCCGCTGGGGGAAATTCAGCAAGTAAGCAGATCAGCATTGAAGTCCTGGGAGTTTTACCCACAACGGTTAGCGTATTACCCATCACAGATCAAAACGAAGGTAACAGCGTGACTATTAACGCAAATGCTTTTCATGATTTACTCACCCATGGGACATTTGAGCTTATGGTCTCTGGACCAGAAAGTACGGTAATTACTGGCGCTCTTAATTTGAGATCTACGCAATTGAATATAACTCTGGCAGATCTAAAACCAGGAGATTATACGGTAACCGCTACTGCTACGACATTAGAAGATGTAGTGGTAACCAAAACCCTTTCTTTTTTGGTTTTACCATCTGCTCCTCAAATCACAACGGTAAGTGCAGGAAGTAGTTTGGTTCAGACAGGCTACGTTAATGAATTGTTTCTTCCGGAACCTATTTCTAATTACGAGCTTCAATTTGGTATTGCCGCAGATCGTGCCGTATCTTATGAACTTGAGATAAGCTCCAATGGCCAGCTTGTTGATCAACAGTTATTCTCAGAAGGTATGGGTGTGGTAGCTGGTCTGGGTTTAGGTGCCTATACTTTGAAAGTTACTGCTCTCAATAGTATTGGCTCAGACACTAAAACCTACAATCTAGACATTCAAGCTCTACAGGGTCTTGATGGAACTGGGATGGATATAGGTGAAATAGCAGAACTTCCAGCAAATGGTAGGTGCACAGCAGCTAATTTCGGTCATAGTAATGGCAATACTGCAGTTACCCCATCAGCGTCTCTTAAGACTAGCATTATCAACTTTAAAGCTACCAAAGAAACGGGGCAGGTCACCTTAGGATTCGATGGGGTTGCCGCATTGTACCGTGACAACATTGGACAATTGAGTGGTGGTAGCGAGAAGCGGGTATTCTTGCTGATTTACCGTTGTGATGATCTAAGTACTGATAGTACAAGCTGGGATTTAATCACGCCAACAACTGGAAATTTATCTTCCATCAAATACACAGCCGTAATTGATAGTAATGACCCGGGTTATTTCGCGAGAACCTTTGTTGATAACATTTCTGAAAATTCAAGTGTAGATTCCAAGTATTGGTATCTTGGTTTCACGATTGTGTCTTCCTCAGACTCTCCCTTCTTTTTCTCAATCATCGATGATCCCAACATGTTGTCCGTAGCCATCAGTGCTTTCGATGGAGCCACAGAAGATAGTGGACCAACATGGTCCGATCCAGTAGTTACATTTGCTGACTTTAGACCTCAACAGTCGCATTTGACTTTGGATCTTGAAAATTCAGCTAACTTCGTTAACCAAAGTGGCGGTCGATATGGCGCTGTGGCCTCACCTCGTTTGACTGATACAACCATAGATGCATATGTAAATCATTCTTTAACAGCTCTAATTGAAGATGAAGACTTTAGTGGGACACCAGACTATTCTTGGAGTTGGAACCTGAGTTTGAATGGCAGCACTGTTGCCACTCCCACCGGTCTCAATTTCACGGCCAGCGAAAATATTTTTATGGTGACGGGTACCTTTGGCAATACGGATGCTACCCCTGGAGATTATATGCTCCATGCCACTAATACGGCTTCCGATGGTAGCACAATCTACACAACTACAGGCTCACTCGCCTGGCTTGTGCAGGCTCGTACCGTTAAGACCGATGTCGCTGCTGATTCCACAGTAGTTGCCGTTGAGATCGGCAACACTGAGTCCTTTACTTTGACTCGTACCTGGGGATTTGCGGATGGGGGTGCCAGTGCCAGAACTGATGCAACTGTAAACTGGACCATTTCCAATGCGAATGCTTCTGTTCAATTCAACCAGACATCCACATCGGGAGATTCGGCCACTTTTTCGGTGACCTTTGCCGATGATGAAAATTTGGTTGGCTCATATACCTTCGACGTCACCGTCGCTGAGGCTTGTAACAATGGTGCTCCAGCAGATTGTTTCGGTCTTGTTACCAGCAATACCATCAGCTACGGTGTACAAGCGTTGGGACACGATTTCACTTTTTCTAATCGAAGCACTGAAATAGTCCAGGGAGATCGCTCCGATAGGGCTGCCTATGTGAAGATTTGGAAGGATTCAAATCAAGCCTCCATAACTAATTTTTCCAGTTATGTGTTTCAGGCTGTGAATATGAAGTCTGGTTTTACTCCGCTGACCACGGCAACCATGTCCGTTGTGTCATATTCGAGAAACGGGACTATAGCCTCTATTTCTAATGGTGTAGCTACTGCGGGGGGCGTGACGATTTCAGCTGATTCGGCCACCGCTAGTGCCACGGTTACAGCGGTTTTGGCATCAGTGACAACCAACGATGAATATGTGATCACGGTTCAGGGTGATAGCAGTACAAGTTCTCCAACCACAACTTCCGTGACCATAGCCTTCATTGTACTTGAGGCCCAGGCCCCAACCGTATCGGCGTCTGCTGTGCTTGATGATTCCACTGGAAATGCCTTTGCATGGCCCGGAACTTTTACTTCGAGTTATTTCCCTGCTCTGGTCGGGAAAGACGCAAGAATTAGAGCCACGTTCTCTGAGAATGTAGCTGGACCTCAGATTCGTGTTGACAGTGGCGGAGCCACCGGTGCCACTGCTGCTATGGCTGGTTCCGGTACTGACTACACATATGTTGTCACCGCTGCTGTTCTGCAAGGGATTCTTGGTTCGGGAGATTCAGCTTCTTTCATCGCTAATTTCTCAGGATCCCTGGATCAAATCAACACGGTGTTGAGAAATACTATGGCGGACAGCGCGGCTACCTTTAATATTGCCAGGACTCCAGAGCCAGACGATACACTGGGCACCTCTGGGAACGAGCCTTATCCAAGGAACTCTTCCTTTATCATCACCTTTGCAGATGAGATTACGGGTGGTACTGTTGCCGCCATTCGCTCCGGCCTCACCCTCACCAATATTCTAGATTACCATCTAACTGTTGGAACCGACGGAAAGAGCTTGATCATCTCACCGCTGGCTGGTCGTGAGCTAATTGGCACCGGCATTATTTCGAATTTTACTTTGGCGGCAGGCTCGGTCTTTAATGAGGCTGGTTTTCCGAATACCAAAGTGGGTTCCTATACCGGAGTTACTTTCGCTGCGGACGCGAAAGCTCCTGTTCTTTTGGCTAGTACCTTTCAGGCGAATGATGACTTTCGTACTGATGTAACTTATACCCTGACCTTTAATGAGGGTCTTAGCGGTTCTGCAATGGTTACAGTTAACAATCTCACAGCTGGAACGAGTTCTTCTTTCTCCGCCAGCCCAAGTGTCAACGTTCTTACCGTAAGTACGGTGACTTTGATGAATGATCAAGAGTACCAGTTTCAGGTACATGTGGCAGATGCTAGCAGTAATTCCGTTACTGTGGATTTAGAATCATTCTTTACCCTGGCCAATGATGCGCAGACACAGGCTGAAATTGCTGCTGCAAATGCGGTCGACAACACTGCTCCCGCAGTTCAGAACATTGTTCCTGATTTTCGACAGGCTGTTAATCAGATCAATGTTTCTTTATGGCCAATCATCAGCATCGAGTTTTCGGAGCAGATGGCTCAGTCCACGACTTCCTCGGTCTGGGTGAGTAATACACTGGGAGCTACCAGCGGTGTTGCCCTGAATCTTGAGGCCTTTGACGGGGTTACCCTGACGGTGAATCCATCATCTGAATTGATGGCAGGTACAAAGTACTGGATCACCTTTGGCGCGGGGGCTCAAGATGTCAGCAATAACGCTCTGACACCCGTGACCTACTCTTTTACAACCTATGATGTAGTCGAAGGAGTTGCGGATACCAACACGGCTCCTGAATTCTTGGGAACCAACATGGTAGGTGCTCTTGAGAGAGATGCGGCTATCCGAACTTATTTTTCGGAGCCGGTAGATGTGGCGTCGTTAGAGTCCTCCATCACCATCTGGAATGGCAGCAGTGCTGTTGTATCCGGTTCCTGGGTTCTCGATGGCGCGGATGCAACATTTGCCACCACCGGGATTGTGCCAGGCGGAAGTTATACCTACTCTATCTGGACCAGTCGGGTCGCTGACCTTATTGGTAAGACGGATGCAACCGATGAAAAAGTGAATGGGTCGTTTACCGTCAAGGCAAACACCGCTATTCGCGACTTCAAAGTATCAGTTGAAGGTAGCGGAAGTACTCTCGCCGTAACCGCATCCTGGACTCCTCCAGTTGATCGTGCGAATATCACTGGGTACACGCTGACCTATCAAGCTCTGGACTCCAATTTTGATCCGACTGGTAGTGCCACAACACTCGCCACTAACAGTTCTGTAAATGCCGCGAATATTAAGGTCAATGGAGCCATTAGCGGATTTTCCGCCGGAAGTTCCTACCAGTTTGTTGTAACCGCCAATGGAGCTGGTACCACCGCAAGTGTTGACGCTCTATCTGTAGTGGATATTACATCCCGATTAGACAATGAATTTGTCTCTATTTTAAGCAAGACTTCTGTTTTGGTTGGTACGATCTCTGCTTCAGGAGATAACCAGGGTTCGGTGAATATTATTCAAGGGGCTCTTGATGAGTCCACTGAAATCTCTGTCAGCTTTACACTCGATACCAATCTTAAGAATAAGGATGGTGGTGGAGATCGTTATAGTGAGGTTGTTCAGTTCGGGCCTGCCGGACAGGTGTTTAAGGAGCCTGTGGGAATCGGGTTGCGGTTTAAGCCTTCCGGCGGACTTACTTCACTTGCGGCAAGCTGTGCTACCTTGGATACAACTTGTGAAGCGGATCTCTTATCGGTTTTAAGTGCCTTGGTATTTGATTCTCATTCGAAAACCTGGCGCAAAGGGGGCCTTGCCAAAACTCGGGTAGAAGCTCTGGACGCAAATACCGGTGTGCTATATGCCAGGACTTTAGCCCTGGGAACCTTTCTTGTAGCAAAAGCGTTTGAAATCGCTTCACCCGACTCTGGGGCGAATTTACCTACAGCGACAATCGGTCAGACTACATATGCTTCGGCAATTTCCTTGAGTGGTAAACCTTCCAATTCTACTGTAAATGTAAACTTTAGCCCAAGTACATTTGGATTCGTGTATGCCCTCGATACTGTGAATAATGAAATAGATATCACCAACTCAGCAGTGGTACGACCAGCTGGAGAGACTGCGAATTCTGTAACGGTTACAGTAACAGTTACAGATGTGTCGGATAACAATCAAACGGATACGCGAACATATACCATCCCCATCTTAGACCTTGGCGGTGATGCTGATTACGCCGGTACGCCGCATGGGGTGGATAGTTTTTCTGTGAGCCTTTCGAACGGAGGAGCAACCGCTAATTTTGTCTGGTCTATAGCCTCCGATACAACACTTCGCTCAATTGATACGGTGGTTGTGGAGTATAAGAACCTCTCAGATAGCCAGGCGCAGTCCGTAATAGCGTTTTATTCTCGTGGAGTAAACTCTTCTACGGTATCAATAGTTGCCGACACAAGATATTCCTGGAAAATTTCTACTCTATCAGCTCAAGGTGTAAGAAACTTTCAATCTACAGATATCGAGCGTTTTACCTTTGGTAAAGCTCAGGCTACTGCCACCAATGGCGCTGTAGCAGCTCTTCAGCTTGGCACAGTACTGACATTTGCGGGCATTGGAGCAGGAGAGAAGGTTTTCTACAATGGCTATTCTAATTCTCAACTTTCCGAGTTGGCTGGAACAGGTGGAATCCTACTTTCTTCCAGCTCCGCGGCTACTCCTAATGGAACTATCGAATTTTTCCAGGAGAGCTTTATTGATGTGAGTTTTAATGGTGCAGTGGCAAGTGTTTCCTACATTCTTAACCAGACAGGGGATCTCAGCGTTTATCACTACCTACAGACTGCCTCAAGCGGAGCCTGGGAAGAACTGCCGGATAGTAATACCAGTGGCCAGTTGCTATGGGCGATTATTGTAGATAACGGCAATGGTACGAGCACAGTAAGCATCAATTCGAATGGTGCGGGATCACCATTTTTTGTAGGCCCTTCCCAATGAAATATTCTATTAAGATCAAACCGATATTTTATGTATTTATTGCAGGTGTACTAGTCTACCAATCTGGAATCTACCTCTTCCCAATTCAAACCGTAGTAGCTAGAAACTGGGTTCTAAGTGAACTTGGACTTGAAGAACGTCTTGTCTTGCCGGAAAAAGGCCTTTCCAGACCTCGTGTTCGGTACCCTACTTTGACGCAGTTTCAGTTTGATCGATATTTTGGATCTCGTAAGCTTTATACGCTCGCAGGGCAGAAACTTAGATTTGTAGACAAAAAATACTGGTTAGTACGTACACCCCTTGTACGGGAAGGGGAAGTTCATAACCCTGAGTTGGTTTTTCATTCCAGGGAAGGTAATGAGGTTTCTTGTTCTGGACGCGAGGGAGTGTTAAATCCAAAAACCTACGATTTATCAATTTCATCTTCTGTGAAATGTCAGGTAGATGGGAAACAACTTTTAATTGCAGCAGTAAACCTTAATGCAAACACAGGTTCCCTGGAACTCAAGAGATTTCTCCAGCCGCGAATCGTGTTTCATTAATGCCATTCTTTTAGTAATTACTTTTTCTGGATAACGCGATAAAGTCGCGGCATGACAAGCATGGTGAAACAGGATGTTTTAGTCGTTTCCGTGTGTCCACGGAATTTCGAGATGCGAAATTCGAACTTCTTCAGGTGACCTGCCCATGATCTTCATTTTCTCCTCCATGTGGTATAGCCTTATACTTCCAGGGAGAGTATTTCTATTTTTTGAAAGGTGTCTCGATAGGTTACGTCGTTTCGAGCCAGGACCTGTAGGAGTTGTATCGCTTTTTTAACCTCGCCTGTTTTTTCATAATGCTGAGCAATCTCGTAGACCACATCCATCGCCGTGTTATCCAACTTTTTTTCCTTTAAATTCAGACTCTGAAAGTTAAGGATAGCCGCGTCCATGTCCTGGAGTCCCAGGTAGGCTTGGGTAATCAAAATTTTGGCGTCAAAGCTGAGATTTGGAGCCTGGGTAGCGGTTTGAAGCTTAAGTATAGCGTCCTGGTAAGATTTATTCCCGAGGAGCCTTTTACCCTCCTCCAGTGCCAACAGTGTGATTTCAGCATCCTGAATTCCTGAGGTTACGGGTTCTGCTGTACGTGATGAGCCCGCTGAGCTTTGGATGAGATTGAACATCTTTTCCACTATCCTGCTCTGAGGTAGCTCCAGGCACAAGTCCTGGTAGTAGGCCCTCAATTCATCATTCATGTTCAGCTCGTCATAGGCTCGTATCAGGGTTGTGTGAGCATCCTCTAATTCTGGATTGATGGGTAGTAGTCTGTGTCCTACCCGAATGGCTTCTATATAGTTGCCTACAGAGACCAGGCTCTGTAGATAAAGGAGCAATACCGCTGAGTCCTGAGGATGGAGTTCGAGGTACCGTTTGAAAACTTCACAAGCTTGCTCGTTCCTGGTCTGTCGGCGTCCATAAATCTCGACCAGATCCCTTAGGATCTCTTGATTATAACTTTCAATATCAAGAATTTTTACAGCGATCTTCTCAGTTGTGGAGTCATAGATTCCAGCGGACTTCATAGCCTTCAAATATGCTTTTAGCCCATCTATGTTGGAGGGTTCCTTGGTGGTGAGCATCCGGAAGGCATCAAGAGTGTCTGATGAAGTGTCTTCAAGTCCCAGGTAGAGCCTTCCCAGGAGGACCATAGTTTGTTGATCCTTGGGATGCCTTGTGAGAATCGCAAGACATTGCTTTCGCCCCTCCTCCAATTGTGAACTCTGGAAGTAACCGTTAGCTTTAAGGTACATGAGATTATACAGTTCTGAATCACTTAACTCGGAGAGCATCAGCGCATCCACTGCCCGAATCATTGAGCCCCATTCCTGGTCAGCGGCAAGCTCACGAACCTGGTCAAACCTTCCCTTCCACCTTTGCTCCTTTTGTCTCACCGAGAATTTATAAGTTGTGTACCCAAGCGTTAACACAAACCAGACGAGCACAAAGAGAGCCAGAAGCCACCAATAATGGTAAATATACGACTTCCATTTCAGTCTGAGGATCCCAGGCTTTGCGTTGAGAGAGCTGGAATCAATTTGGGAAGCTTTGGCGAGGATATAGTAGGCCTCCTGGTATTTCTCCTGGCTCTCCAGAGATTTGAGAAGGAGATAGTGAGCCTGGAAGGAATCTGGTTCTTGCTTAACCCAGGTTTTACAGATTTTTTCAGCCTCTTGATAGTCCTTGAGGGCAAAGGAGATAAAAGCTAGATACTCGTCAAAACTCTGTTTCTGGTGTAGTTGAGCGTAAATCACCGAATCGAGCTGAAGAAACAGTTCCTTTGCCTTTTTGAATTGGGAAGAGTCCTTGGTGCCGCGCTTCAAAGTCTTTAGAGCTTGTTGAAAATTTTGTTCAAAGCGATCATATTCACGAGCTTTTTCAAAGGATTGTTTGAATTCTTTGTTGTTAGGATTATTGTTGGAGAGAATGGCATAGGATGTGGCAGCCAGCTCCCAGTTTTTTTCCTGTAGAGCTTTTTGAGCCCTCAATTCCAATTGATTTTGTTCTGCCTGAAGATCGCGCTTTGGTTCAGGTGGAGGTACATAAACATCAGCTCGTTTCAAATTCTTTTCAGTGGGATTCTTAGTTTCTGGAATCTGTTCAGGAAGGTTTCGACTTTCTTTTTCTAGGAGTTTTTCAAATAATTTAGAGTTGGATTGATCTGAGGGGGGAGCGGGCTCTAACTTTGTCAATTTGATGGGTTGCGCAGGTCCGGCGGAGGCTGCAGATGAATCGTCCCCCAAGAGGATAGACTCATCTACAACGTCTTGAACCTGTTTTGATACCAGGTCAGTCTGAGGGGGAGTTAGTTTGGAATCTGGAACCTTTTGATGATTTTTTAGAAAATAGATTTTTTCGTAATGGTGAAAAATGGTCGGAGAGGAGGGGTCTAGTGCCAGGGCCTTTTTCATGGCGGTCATGGCTTTTTCTAGATTTTTTTGCCGGAGGTAGTATTCGCCAAGATGGTCCCAGCCAACCGCGAATCTTGGGTGCTTTTTAACCAGGTACTCAATGCCTCGACGGGCCGCGATGAGATCTCCCTTGCGAAAACTGCGCGTCGTGATGGCTCCAACCACCTGGGGATCGGATAGAGTGTCTGAAAAACGGGTATAGATTCGCTCCAGTGACTGTTCGAAGAGAGAAGGGGCATCTTTGTAACCCGGGTCAATCGCCAGGCTGTCTCGAAGATAGCGATAGGACGAGAGGTACTTTTCCTGCATGAAGTAAATTTTTCCAATGGAATACCTTGCGTCAATATGATCAGGATTGAGTTGCAGTGCTCTTTTAAAGTGTTCGACGGCCTGGGGATATTGGGCCGCCTGAAAATAACGCAATCCAAGTAGATAGGATGGATCGTCCTGTGCTGACAGCGGACAGCTGAACAGCCATAGAAGGGCCGACCACAGTACGGCTTTCAGAAAAATTATAGGGGAGCCTTGCATTGGCAGCACAAGGAACTTCCTTGCTCATTTGATGCCCCGCATTTTACGCAGGCAACGGTTCGCTCATCTTGCTCTTTTTTCTGGTAGCTCTGAAGTTCAGTCTGACTCATTGCCGGCCTTCCGGTAACCAGCAGGATTTTATTTTGAGCCTCTTGCAGCACAATGCTGTTTGGGTACAGTTCTAAGAGAGAGTTGTAGAGAGGCAAAAGAGCTTCGAGGTTCTTTTGATGCTCATAGGCCCCGTAAAGAATCTCATGTAGTTTTCTCTCTGTTGCGTTGAGATTGATCACCTCTTCACAGAGACGAATCGCGCTCTCCACCTGCTTTCTATCCAGGTAGTACTGCGCTAGTTTCAATCGACAAGAGATATCCCTCGGATTGAATTTGACTTCGGTCTCCATCATTTCTACCAGACGCCGGGACATGGAATCTTCTTCCTTTAAGAATTTGAGTAGGATTTTCCGACATTTTTGGTGCTCTGGATGTAATTCGAAGTATTGCCATAGCACTGGCAGAGTCTTTTCACTATCCATATCTTGACTCAAGATTCGGGATCCTATCCATTCCACCATTTCATCAGTCATTTGATCCGAGGCGAACAAAGGGTCGTAATACTTCATTAGACCGGGATTAAAGATTTTTAGTTCATAATATGCTTTGGCCATCAATAGCAAGACTTGTTGATGATTGGGCATAGCGCCCAGAATCCGAGGTCCAATCTTTAAGGCGTCATCGTGGCGTCCAGAGTCAACAAGAGCAGACATGAATATAGGTAGGACTTTTAAGGTTTCGTCCAAGGTCAGGTTAATCCTGGGCATGGTCTCATAGAGCTTGACTAGTTTTTGAGGATTCTTCGATGCGGCGGCCTTTTCCACCAAGGTGAGATATTTGCGCTTCTTTCTGAGGTCCTTTGTGCGATAGAGCCAGGTTGCAATTACGATGAGAATCAACAAGAGTCCAAGTATCAGCAACAGAGGAGCGTACTTAATGCGATACAGCTTGTTGCGTCGGTCCCTGGAATCCAAAAAGGAAGGATTGACTCCTATGAGTTCGTTATAGGTTTTGATGGAGTCATCCAGGTGAGCTGGTTTCTCATTCAGGGACTCCTCATAAGCTCTTGCAAGGAAGTAGAGGCTTTCTGTATCCCTCGGATAGAGCTTATGATGATTTTCTGCCAGCGTGATAACCTCGCCGTAGTTCTTCGTATGGAAAGTGGCAGCTAATATGGAGTGGTAAAGCCTTTCGAATTGAACTCCAGCTTTCTGAACCTCAATGAGAAGTTTCAAAGCATTCGCATATTTTTCCTGACGAAACAGCTCAAGACCCTTTTGAAAGGTGTCATAGACAGCCAGTTTCCCTTCGGCGACCTTTAAACCATCAGCGGCCTTCTTTGAATCGGGGCGAATTTCCAGGGCTTTCTTAAACGCGTTTACCGAGTATTGAAAATCTTGGCTGTTTAAATAGTTATTTCCCTCGCTGATCTGGCTGAAATACTCTCTTTCCCGATTTTCTAAACTTTCCTCTTTCTTCTTTTTCAGATTGAGTTTTTCAAGAATTTTACCTTCTATCTCTTTACGAAGGTTTAGGGCTTCAAAATTGTCAGGGTAGGCTGTAACAGCAAATTTCAACTTCTTTAGAGCCATTTCGTAGCGAGCTTGTGAAATGAATTCTTCTGCTTCCTTCAAGGAGGAAAAGGACTGCTGAGCCAGCCGTGATTTCTCTATTCCTTTGCGCGCTTCCGGACTCTTGGGATCGGTTTCCATTCCTCTTTGGTAGAATTTAAGAGCAGTCTCAAAATCCCTTTTCAAGAATGAGTCTTGTGCCTTTTTTAGGAGCTTGGTTAAGTTGTTCTGTTGCTTTTTCTTCAGGTTGGTGAGTAGCTTTCGCGCAACGGATAGCTCCGGGTCGCTGCGAACACTTAAATTGGCGGCTTCTATGGCCTTGATCGTATCTTTTTGTACTTTTAGATAGGAGACAGCTGCATAGTACTGAATAAATGCTAATGACTGAGCGTAGTACTGTTTTCCGATTTTAAAACTTGGGTGAGCCTTAACTGTTTCGTAAGTCGTTAGAATTTCAGAAAACTCCAGGCGGTTTTGAAGATTCTTGACCCGGTAATACACAGCAGGTATAGGGAAAACACCCTTTTGATAGGTTTTTGTATAGAGTTCGTGAAACTCGTTGTAGGGAATCGCGTTTCGCAATTCTTCAATACAGGATTGAAAGTCACGAGGTAGGTCTTGTTGCTGAGAATTATATTTAAAAGCCAGAAGAAAATACTTATAGGCCTTGTTGAGCTCCTGTCCGAGTAAGAAGATTTTCCCCAGGTAAAAGGCACTCTCACCGGGCATCTCTTTATTCTTCAAAGCTGCTAGAAAGGATTCATGTGCATCTCGGTAACGATGCAGGCGAAATTCATCAAGCCCTTTTTGGTAGGACCCGAATGCAGCTGTAATAGAGAGTAAGAAGAGGAGAATTCCTCTCATGGGAATAGAGTTAAGGGGGTTCTGGAAGGAGACTCTCAAACGTCTGTAGATCTTATCCCAGTAAAGAGGAGAATTCAAACGCATTGACGGGATCGATCCTCTTCATTTGGTTTGAAAATGGCTTTAGCTTCGTAAGTTGCTGTTCCTCTTCGGTGTTCTGGAACCATGAATTTCTCACAGACTCCAGTGTTTGGAAGACTTCTTGGAGCAAGGTTCTGTCCAGAGATCCTGGTTCTAAGTGCTTCATTCCAGGTTTTGCCGCGCTGGTGTTCCTTAAACTTTCCATCATGGACCTGACAACACTGTAGTGTGGGGTCATAGAAATCAGGCAGAGCGTTTTTTGGAGCGAGTCTGGATCCTTCACTTCTACAAAAAGATCCACCAGGTTCAATAATGACCTCACGGTCTCATCCTCAGCAAGAATTAATGCTGTCCTCATCATGGCGGAACAAATGAAAAGAGAGGGTTCCTCAATTGCTTTCAGGATCAGATCTGGAATCTTTTGTGCCGACCCTACCTTTCCGAAGCTACAAACCGCTTCATATCGGATTTCATCATTGGAATGACTGCATAGATCAAATAGAGCCTTTTGAACCAGGGGATCGGGTCCGGTATCTCCTAGCGCCCGGGTATAGAATTTCACGAAGAGTTCACTCGTTTCCTTTTTGGTCAGCTCCAGGAGGGAAGGGTCACCTAATTTCCAAAGACCGCTCAGGGACGCCGCTCTAATTTGCGGATCAACGCTTGCCATTCCTTCTTGAAATAAGGGTCTAAAGGAAGGAAGGGGATTTTTCGCCAGGATGTACAGGGTGGCCAATGCGATATCCCTATTTTGATTGCGAACCAGGGGTTGGAAGAATGCCTTCGGGAGTTTGTGTACATGGTTTTGAAGGCTAAGGATTAATTCTCTTAATAGTGAGGGTTCCGTACGGGTAGGAATAAGCTTTAGGATCGCTTTGAGAATGGTTGATGGATAGGGAGTGATCTGAAGTAACTTACAAGCACTTGTGAGAATTTTTGAATCCGAATGTTTAAGCAAAACTTCGCAGATCTGCACCTTCTCTGACTCTCCCAATAAATGTGCGTATTGGGCTAGTGGGATCATTACTTCCTCATTGGCATCGGTCAGGACAGGTTCAAGCTCATGGAAGGGGATTCTAACTTTTAGATAATGCATCTCTTTGATGGCATAGACTCTTAAGTGGGAGTCTCCCCTATGGAGGATTCGGACAAGTTCTCTTACGGTGTCTGCTGAAACTTTCATGTTAGTACATAGCCAAGAAAGAAGAATGCACACGTAACCACCAGCAGAAACTGGGTCAAATGAGCGCGTTTGCTCTGATTTCTAGCAGAGTTAAAGTTTCGGTGCACAGAATTCATGACTTCCATCCAGACCTACAGGGAGGCATGGCAAAGCAAAGGATTGAATCTAATGGATAAATCGGAAGATTCTCCCGGATTTTCCAGCGCTATGGAAAAGAAAGCGTGATCCAGATTTCGGGTGGGAAATCCAATGGCCCCTTCAAGGAATGAGTTCATGTTTCTCAGGGAGGCGCCTCCGTCAGATAATAGGATTTCCCACTCCGAGAGCCCATCTGGATTTTCCAGGATGGGAATGTCCGCTTGAATAAAGTTACACAGGGCTTCGAAATAAGGCTTTAGGTGTTGAAATCCTTCAACATCACTTTGCTCTCGGCGAAACACCGGTAGGAGGATCAGTTCATCATTTTTAAGTGAAGGAACCTGATTGAGTTCCACCTTCCATTCACTCGAGACAAGTTTGTCGAGGATTCTTGCGCTGCATTCATAGGAGATTTGAAAATCAAGAATTCTTCCGGATCGAATCAGAACCCTATAGGTGCATGAATAGGTTAGTACAAGGAGAATCCAATCGTGCGACGGAGATTTTGGAGCTTTTCTGAGTAGAAACTCGATGATGGCAGTAAGTCCTGACCCAAGAAAGGAGGCTTCAATGCCCTCATGCTCAAGAGATTTGTTAATACTTGCTGCCAGAGCGGAGTCCAAAAAAGTCTCCAGGATGAGTTGGGGTTCATCCCCTACGATTGAGTATTCAAAAAAAGAGCCTGGGAGAAGGCATTCAATGGGTGTGTTTCCGAGATCCCACTGTTTTTTGAGGAGTGGAAGCTGGGATTGAAGTTCTTCAAGGTATGTCTGGGTATTGAGTTCCTCCAAAATTCCTGTGGAAACAACTGCTTCATTTCGAAGGATCTTTAGAGGCTTTCCTGAGCCTTGCTGGATCTGGAGATATTTTCTCTCAAAAATACCCAGATCGACGATGTTGCGAATCATGAAACCTGACCGATTTTACCCTTGGAATCAACCAGGTGGAGCCAGGCTGATCCGATGATGCCCGCATCATTGCCAAGGGAAGCAGGTTGAAGCCGTAAATGCTCAGTGGCCGGAGGTAACGCCCTTTCTCGTAAAGTTCTTTCCATGGGTTCAAGAAGAAGAGGACCTACCTCGCTTAATCCGCCACCGTAGGTGAGTGTATCCGGATTGAGCACATTGACAATGTTTGCAAGCCCCATACCTATGAATTCACCAATCTGCTCAATGAGTTTTTTTGCTGCTCGATTCCCTTCGCGGGCCAATCTTGAAATCTCAGCTCCCTTTACGAATTCAGGGGAACCGAAATGTGACGCCAGGCTTTTAGAGTCCTCTGAGGACCCTTCTTGAATCTCTTTTTGAACCTGCTCTCTACAGATTCTCTCAAGAGCCGTTCCACTAGCATAATATTCAAAGATGCCGTAGTTTCCACAGGAAGCCTTGGGTCCGTCGTAGCGAATAGAGGTGAGACCTACTTCTCCGGCACAGTTGGAAGATCCTCGAAGGATTCGATCATTGATGATGATTCCAGAACCAATACCCGTACCGAGAAAAACATTGAGATAAATTTCCGGGCGTTTCTTAAACCCGAACAAATATTCTCCTATGGTGGCGGCGCGGACATCATTATCAATTGTAACTGTGGCCGATGGGTACTGAGACTTGAGTCGCTCACCCAGGGGAGCTTCGTTCCAGTTCAAATTTGGCGAGTGATGAATCATCCCCGTCGAGAGTTCAATCTGACCTGCACACCCAATACCAATGGTATCAATTTCACCCGGATTCAGATCAGCCGACTGAAGGAAAGACTCGATCGTTTCCAGCAGGCATCGATAATAATCCTCAAAATCATTGCGAGTTGATGGGAATGTAGTTCTTGAAAGTATGGTGCCGGAGCTATTCACGAGGCCGAGGGCGGTTTTGGTACCTCCCAAGTCTATTCCCAGGTGAATTGATTTTGCTTTCTCTGTCATTTCTTAATGGGGAAACTGATCTAAAAATCTCAAGTCATTCTCATAGAAAAGGCGGATATCTGTGATTCCATACTTGAGCATGGCAATGCGCTCAATTCCAATTCCAAAAGCCCAGCCTGAATAAACTTCGGGATCAATTTTGACGGCATGAAAAACATTTGGATCCACCATTCCACAGCCAAGAATCTCTATCCATCCCGATTGAGAGCAGAGCCTACAACCATTTCCAGAGCAGGCGAAACAAGAAACATCCATTTCGGCAGATGGCTCTGTAAAAGGGAAATAGCTTGGACGGAAGCGAACTTGCCTTTCCTCTCCAAAGAGCTCACGTGTCAAAAGCCGTAGAATGAACTTCAAATGTTTGAAATTGATATCGGTATCCACCATTAAGCCTTCGATCTGATGAAATACCGGGCTATGGGTCACATCATGATCTACTCGGAAGACCTTACCTGGGGCAATGATACGAATGGGAGGCTTGCTCTTTTCCATGGTGCGGATCTGAATTCCTGAGGTTTGGGTTCTCAGGACATGATTTTCATCGATAAAGAAAGTGTCTTGTGTATCCCTGGCGGGATGATGCTGGGGAATATTCAGAGCCTCAAAATTGTAAAAATCAGTTTCAATTTCTGGTCCCGTTTCCACATAGAAACCGAGTTTCTCGAAGATTTCAGTGACCTCTCTGATCACCTGGGTTATAGGGTGTAGCGACCCCATTTTCGGACCTACACCGGGGAGGGTTAGGTCCACTTTTTCTCTTCCTCGAACGGTTTTTTCAAGAGAAGTGAGCCTTTCCTGAATCTCTAAACTAACCTCTTTTTTGAGGAGATTCACAGCCTGACCAAAGGAGCCCCTTACTTCTGGAGGAAGATCCTTGATCCGAGATACCAGGAGGGTGATTTCCCCTTGTTTCCCAAGGAACTTTCCTTTCGTTTCTAAAAGTTCGTCCCTTCGTGAAACTAATTCCAGTGCTTGGAAAAATCTCTCACGTGTTTCCTGGATTTCTGGGTGGGACATGGGTCTAAACCTCCAAATGAAAAGCGGCACCGATTATAGCAAGCCGGGGTAGAAAATTGGAGTTTGGAACAAGAATTGAGGACCGGGAGACCCTGAATTAAAAGAAAATATCGATTGTTGAGCAGTTTTCAGAAAAGTTCCTTGCGGGTCTCCCATACGAATGAGTTATCATGAGAACCCTTTTTGGACTACTGGTTTAAGTAGGCGCTATGGAGTTCTGGGACAAGGTCAAAGACCAGGTTGGGAAGACTCTTACCACTGTGGAGTCCCGAGCCCGTGATATCAAGGAATCTGTGGATCAAGAGCTCAAGATTCGCAAGCTCAAGAATCTTATCGAGGATCTACGCGTAGAGATTGGGGATCTCCATCGAGAGGCCGGAGAATCTGTACTAGAATCTCTCCGGCAGGAAAAGTCCCTCGATCCAGCATCTTTCAAACAACATCTAGAATACCTTTTGGCATTAGAAAAAAAGGTTCGTGATGTAGAAGAGCAGCTCAATGTCATCTACCAGGAAGATCAGTCAGACTCATCGAATGAAGAGATTGTAGTAGACCCGGAAGATCAGGAGAATGGGAGCAAATAATGGCGTATTTAGATCGCTTAAAGGTTTTTCATGGTCAGGTCGGCCAGGAACTTGCCACAGAAGTTTGTGACAGACTCGATGTTGAAGTTGGAAAAAGCACAACTTTTAAGTTTAAGAATCAAAATTCCTTTGTTCGGATTGAAGAAAATGTCCGCGACATGGACTGCTTTATTATTCATTGCTGTGGAAATAACGTGAATGATGGAGTGATGGAAATGCTTATGATGGTGGATGCTTTGAAAAGAGCCTCAGCCAGGCGGGTTACCGCTGTAATGCCCTACTATTTCTACGCCCGTTCTGATAAAAAAGACCAACCTAGAATTCCCATCACAGCTCGGCTGATTGCTGATTTACTTACCGCTGCGAGTGTGGATCGAGTCATCACTATCGATTTGCACGCGGAACAGATCATGGGATTTTTCACCATACCTGTAGATCAGCTGCTCTCCTTACCAGTGATTTGTGATCATTTTAACAGTTTGAATCTTGAGAATGTCGTGGTGGTTTCTCCAGACGCCGGCGGGGCTAAGAGGGCACGTAGCTTTTCATGGGCTCTGAAAGCGGATCTTGCCATTATCGATAAGAAGCGGTACGGAAATGATGATCGTTCCAGTGTGTATGGATTGATCGGGGATGTGAAAGACAAGACCGCTATTATTGTGGATGATGAGATTGATACCGGCGGCTCCATAGTCAATACCCTCGGAGCCCTGAAAGAAGCGGGAGCTGCGAAGGTGTATGCCGCCTGTACGCATCCGGTTTTCTCAGCAAACGCCGTGGAAACTCTTACGAATTCAGACCTGGAGCAGGTGGTAGCAACGAATACAATACCGCTTCAAAAAGGATACGATCCTAATAAGATCAAAGTGCTCTCCATAGGACCTCTGCTCGCCAAGGCAATTCGTCGAATTCATGAAGGAACCTCGGTCTCAGCACTTTTCTCAAAGTACAAGCCACAATGAGGCGGTAAGGCAAAACTTAGGGCGATTCGGCTGGCTGCAAGAATTCCTGGTCAGCTCTTCGTCGGCGCGTGTAGCGGTGCTACACACTTCTCCTCATCACTGCCAGCAATCCTTTCGCGGGCGCCTCTGTCCCCC